>Ga0308157_10000099_pt1 | contig 358578 bp, 274 predicted proteins | sample PhyBR1_FD_201035 | JGI IMG/M metagenome (GOLD analysis project Ga0308157, IMG submission 201035) | Phyllosphere microbial communities from UC Gill Tract Community Farm, Albany, California, United States - DLSLB.R1 | ecosystem: Host-associated > Plants > Phyllosphere > Unclassified | place...
TTAAATCCTGTCGAACTCACTTAAACCCTTCTTTTTTCATGGTTCCTTCTTTCAGAGCAACCGTCCCTCCCTTGCGGAGTGGTGCAAAGATAGGGAGATTACTAACAAACTTCCAAGCCTTTTGTTTATTATTTTTTAATATTAACGTTAACTTACTGTAACATTGAACGATTTATTTTTAAAAACACCTTCGCCAAACAATTCAAACAGATCAAATCATAAATTAAATGACCAACAACTTCATCTAAAAACCAACGCGAATCCCACTCATTAACAAACAATCCGTTGGCTAAAAATGGATAAGAAAACAGCAATTCTCATAATTTTTCTCTTACCCGAAGTTAAATAGAAGGTGATCCTACATTATTTTGAACAAGACAATATATAGCTAATTAACCTCCTTAAGAATAAGAATTCATAAAAACCTAGTTCCATAAAGCAAAAAAAGGTCCAGACATACGCCTGGACCTTTCTATATGAAATAATCTATGCTAGATTAATCTTCTTCTTTCGAAGCCAACAATTGATCGTATTCTTCACGAGAACCGACAATCAAGTTGCTGTATTGACGGATACCTGTACCTGAAGGGATCAAGTGACCAACGATTACGTTTTCTTTCAAACCTAATAAGTTGTCACGTTTACCAGCGATAGCAGCTTCGTTCAACACTTTAGTAGTCTCTTGGAAAGAGGCAGCTGAGATAAACGATTTCGTACCTAACGACGCTCTAGTGATACCTTGCAACAATGGACTTGAAGTCGCTGGAATTGCTTCACGCACTTCTACAAGTTTTAAGTCACGACGTTTCAAGCTTGAATTCTCCTCTCTCAACTTACGTAAAGAAACAATTTGTCCTGGACGTAAGCTATTGGAATCTCCCGCATCGACAACAACTTTCTTGTCAAACAAAGAATCATTTTCTTCCATGAAGTCCCATTTGTTTACAGCTTCTTTTTCTAAGAAACGTGTATCTCCTGGATCCTCGATGTTAACTTTTTGCATCATCTGGTGAACGATCGTTTCGAAGTGTTTATCGTTGATTTTCACACCTTGAAGACGGTATACCTCTTGGATACCATTCACGATGTAATGTTGCACCGCTGATGGTCCTTTAATCGATAAGATATCTGCTGGAGAAATCGAACCATCCGATAATGGCATACCTGCTTTCACGAAGTCATTATCCTGAACAAGGATATGTTTAGAAAGTGGCACCAAGTATTTCTTGATCTGACCATCACGTGATTCTATCGACATCTCACGGTTACCACGTTTCACACCACCTAATGTTACCACACCATCGATTTCTGTTACGACAGCTGGGTTAGAAGGGTTACGTGCTTCAAATAGCTCGGTTACACGTGGAAGACCACCCGTGATATCTCGTGTTTTACCAGTAGAACGAGGAATCTTAACTAAGATACCGCCTTCTTTAACAGTTACACCGTTAGCAACAGCAACGTGGGCACCTACTGGGATATTGTACGTACGGATAACCTCTCCAGATTTATCAAGAATCTTGATGGATGGGTTTTTCGTTTTATCACGTGTTTCAATAATTACTTTCTCTTTGTGACCAGTTTGCTCATCTGATTCCTCGCGGAAGGTAACACCTTCGATGATTGCATCAAATTCAACTTTACCTGCAAATTCAGAGATAATTACAGCATTATATGGATCCCACTCTACCAATTTATCACCTTTAGCTACTGTACCGCCGTCCTCAACGAACAACTGCGAACCATAAGGGATATTTTGTTGGAATACAATTTTATTATGTGCATCAATGATCTTAACCTCACCAGAACGTCCTAAGACAACCTGATGTGTACCATTGTCATTTGTTTGCGAAACGGTACGCACATTTTCAAATTCGATCTTACCATCGTATTTAGAAATGATGCTTGAGTCAGCAGCGATATTTGATGCCGTACCACCCACGTGGAACGTACGAAGTGTTAACTGTGTACCCGGTTCACCGATTGATTGAGCTGCGATAACACCGACAGCTTCACCCAATTGAACACGTTTACCAGATGCCAAGTTACGACCGTAACAACAAGCACACACACCGCGTTTCGATTCACAAGTTAATACAGTACGAATTTCAATACCCTCAATACCTGATTTCTCGATAACTTCAGCGATTTCTTCCGTGATATCTTCGTTTGCAGAAACAATCAACTCATCTGTTTCCGGATGGAATACATCGTGTAATGGTGTACGACCTAAAATACGATCGAACAATGGTTCAACTACATCATCATTATCTTTTAATGCTGTTGTGTAAATACCACGTAAACCACCACAATCTTGCTCCACAACGATCATATCCTGAGCAACGTCATGTAAACGACGAGTCAAGTAACCCGCATCCGCCGTTTTCAATGCCGTATCCGCAAGACCTTTACGCGCACCGTGGGTAGAGATAAAGTACTCCAATACGGACAAACCTTCTTTAAAGTTTGACAAGATCGGGTTTTCAATAATCTCACCACCTGAAGTACCGGATTTTTGAGGTTTCGCCATCAAACCACGCATACCACACAACTGACGAATCTGCTCTTTCGAACCACGGGCTCCAGAATCCAACATCATATAAACTGAGTTGAAACCTTGATTATCGTTAGAAAGAATATCCATTACGTGCGCCGTCAATCTGTTGTTGATACGCGTCCAGATATCGATGATTTGGTTGTAACGTTCGTTGTTGGTAATGAAACCCATGTTATAGTTATTCATTACCTCTTCAACTTCGTTTGTAGCCAGTTGGATCAATTCAGCTTTCGCAGCAGGAATGTTCAAATCTTCCAAGTTGAAAGAAAGACCACCTTTGAAGGCTGTCTGATATCCCAATTCTTTCATATCATCCAAGAATTGCGCTGCACGAGCCATACCCGTAGTCTTCACAATCTCACCGATGATATTACGCAACGATTTTTTAGTCAGCAATTCATTGACAAATCCCATTTCTTCAGGAACAACTTGGTTGAAGATCACACGACCCACAGTTGTTTCTAATAAGGTATCAACGATGCTACCATCTTTTTGTCTAACTTTTGTTTTTACTTTAATCCAAGCATGAAGGTCGATTTGCTTCTCATTTAAAGCAATGATTACCTCTTCAGCCGAATAGAAAACCATATCTTCACCTCTTACGATATGATCAGCAGCAGTTTTACGGCCTTTAGTAATATAGTAAAGACCCAACACCATGTCTTGAGATGGTACTGTGATTGGCGAACCGTTCGCAGGATTTAAGATATTGTGTGCTGCCAACATCAAGATTTGGGCTTCCAAAACTGCAGCATTACCTAAAGGTAAGTGAACTGCCATCTGGTCACCGTCAAAATCGGCGTTAAACGCTGTACAGACTAATGGGTGTAATTGAATCGCTTTACCCTCTACCAAAGTAGGTTGGAAAGCTTGAATACCCAAACGGTGAAGCGTAGGTGCACGGTTTAGTAATACAGGGTGACCTTTCAATACATTTTCAAGGATATCCCATACAACAGGATCTTTACGATCTACAATTTTCTTAGCCGATTTTACTGTTTTTACAATACCACGCTCGATCATCTTACGAATGATAAATGGTTTGTAAAGTTCAGCAGCCATATCTTTAGGAAGACCACACTCATGTAATTTCAAGTGAGGACCTACCACAATTACCGAACGAGCCGAATAATCTACACGCTTACCTAATAAGTTTTGACGGAAACGACCTTGTTTACCTTTCAAAATATCAGATAATGACTTCAAAGCACGGTTACCTTCAGTCTTAACGGCATTCACTTTACGTGAATTGTCAAACAATGAATCTACCGCTTCTTGAAGCATACGTTTTTCGTTACGTAAGATTACCTCAGGAGCTTTGATTTCGATCAAACGTTTTAGACGGTTGTTACGGATAATCACACGACGGTATAAGTCGTTCAAATCCGAAGTTGCAAAACGGCCACCATCCAAAGGTACCAAAGGACGTAATTCAGGCGGAATGATTGGAACAATCTTCACGATCATCCATTCTGGACGATTCTCGATATTTTCACGTGAGCTACGGAAAGCTTCAACAACATGAAGACGTTTTAGCGCCTCATTTTTACGTTGTTGAGAAGTCTCGTTAGCAGCTTGGTGACGTAAATCATAAGATAATTGATCCAAATCAATACGTTTCAACAAATCTTCCAACGCCTCAGCACCCATCTTAGCGACAAATTTTTGAGGATCGTTATCGTCTAAATATTGATTTTCTTTTGGTAAAGTATCTAAAATATCTAAATATTCTTCTTCAGTCAAGAAGTCCATAAAGTTGATACCATCTTCTTCCTTAATACCAGCTTGGATAACCACATAACGTTCGTAGTAAATGATCATATCCAATTTCTTGGTAGGAAGTCCCAATAAATAACCGATTTTATTAGGAAGAGAACGGAAGTACCAAATGTGCGCTACAGGAACCACCAAGTTGATGTGTCCCATACGCTCACGACGTACTTTTTTCTCTGTTACTTCAACACCACAACGGTCACATACGATACCTTTATAACGGATACGTTTGTATTTACCACAGTGACATTCGTAATCCTTTACAGGACCAAAAATACGCTCACAGAATAAACCATCACGTTCTGGTTTGTAGGTACGATAGTTAATCGTTTCCGGTTTGGTAACTTCACCACTTGAGCGTTCCAAAATAGTTTCTGGAGAAGCCAAGCTGATCGTGATCGAAGTGAAGTTGCTTTTAATTTTATTATCTTTTTTGTAAGACATACTTATTCAAAAGTTAAAGCTTTATAAAGAAGCTTTGAAGGACTGGAGCCCTTCAAAGCTCTAATTGCTTAATTAATCCAATGTGATATCTAGACCCAATCCGCGCAACTCATGTACCAATACGTTGAACGATTCTGGTACAGATGGTGTCGGAAGGTTGTTGCCCTTAACGATAGCCTCGTAAGTTTTCGCACGACCTACTACGTCATCCGATTTCACGGTCAAGATTTCTTGAAGGATGTTAGATGCGCCGAATGCTTCCAGTGCCCAAACCTCCATCTCACCAAAACGCTGACCACCGAATTGTGCTTTACCACCCAGCGGCTGTTGTGTAATCAATGAGTACGGACCGATCGAACGAGCGTGCATTTTATCATCAACCATGTGACCTAATTTCAACATGTAAATTACACCTACAGTTGTTGGTTGATCAAAACGGTCACCTGTCAATCCGTTATACAAATATGTACGTCCAGATTTTGGCAAACCAGCTTTCGCCACCCAGTCTTGTACTTGGTCCATTTCAGCACCGTCAAAGATTGGCGTAGCAAATTTGACACCTAATTTTTGACCAGCCCAACCCAATACGGTTTCGTAGATCTGGCCCAAGTTCATCCGTGAAGGTACCCCTAATGGGTTCAACACGATATCAACTGGTGTACCATCTTCTAAGAATGGCATATCCTCATCACGTACGATACGTGCAACGATACCTTTATTACCGTGACGACCGGCCATCTTATCCCCTACTTTCAATTTACGTTTTTTAGCAACGTAAACTTTAGCCATCTGCACGATTCCTGATGGAAGCTCATCCCCGACAGATACTGCGAATTTATCACGTTTGAACGAACCTAACTCCTCATTAATTTTGATATTGTAATTATGAAGGGCCATTTTGATCAACTCGTTTTTATCTTCATCAGTTGTCCATCCCATTGGGTTGATGTTGTTGTAATCTAATTCAGCTAAAATTTTTTGTGTAAACTTAGCACCTTTAGCTACTAACAATTCTTTATATACATTGTATACACCTTGGCTTGTTTTACCATTCACTACAGTGAATAATTTTTCCACCAAACGCTCTTTCAATGATTTAACAGCCCTATCATGAGCTACTTCTAATTTCTCTAAAGTTTTACGTTCAACCTCTTTAGACATTTTCTTCGCACGGGAGAATAACTTCGTATCGATGACAACACCTTTTAATGAAGGTGGAGTTTTCAATGAAGCATCTTTTACATCACCCGCTTTGTCACCAAAGATTGCGCGTAATAATTTCTCCTCTGGAGAAGGATCAGACTCACCCTTAGGTGTGATTTTACCGATCAAGATATCGCCACCACCAACTTCTGCACCAATACGGATAATACCGTTTTCGTCCAAGTCTTTCGTCGCTTCCTCAGATACGTTAGGAATATCAGCTGTCAATTCTTCCTCACCACGTTTTGTATCACGAACTTCAAGTTCGAATTCTTCAATGTGAAGAGAAGTAAACCAGTCTTCTTTCGCTACACGCTCAGAAATCACGATCGCATCCTCAAAGTTATATCCTTGCCAAGGCATGAATGCTACTTTCAAGTTACGACCCAATGCCAATTCACCATTTTCAGTAGCATAACCTTCACATAATACCTGTCCTGGTTCCACCCGTTGGCCTTTTCTAACGATAGGCTTCAAGTTCATACAAGTATTCTGGTTGGTTTTCTTGAATTTGATCAATCTATATGTTCTGACATCATCATCAAATGATACAAGACGATCATCATCGTTTCTGTCATAACGGATTTTAATTTCATCAGCATCTACATATTCTACCACACCATGACCTTCGGCATTGATCAAAGTACGTGAATCTTTCGCTACACGACCTTCAAGACCAGTACCTACGATAGGAGCTTGCGGGCGCAATACAGGCACAGCCTGACGTTGCATGTTTGATCCCATCAATGCACGGTTGGCATCATCGTGTTCCAAGAAAGGAATTAACGAAGCCGCAATAGATGTAATTTGGTTTGGAGCGACGTCCATATAATCAAGCATTTCAGGCTCAATAATTGGGAAGTCACCTTCGTATCTGGCTTTCACTTTTGCATCTTCGAAATTGCCTTTGTCATCATACAAAGCGTTCGCTTGCGCAATTGTTTTACCATCTTCATCCTCTGCAGATAAGTATACTACAGGTTCGTTAACCACAACAACCCCATCTTTTACCTTACGGTAAGGAGTTTCAATAAAACCTAAGTGGTTGATTTTGGCGTGTACAGCCAAAGAAGAGATCAAACCAATGTTTGGACCCTCTGGCGTTTCGATTGTACAAAGACGACCATAGTGAGTATAGTGAACGTCACGAACTTCGAAGCCTGCACGCTCACGGGAAAGACCACCTGGACCTAAAGCTGACAAACGACGCTTGTGCGTAATTTCAGCAAGAGGATTGGTTTGGTCCATGAACTGAGACAACTGGTTTGTACCGAAGAACGAATTGATTACCGACGAAAGTGTACGTGCGTTAATCAAATCCGTTGGCGTAAACACTTCATTATCGCGGATGTTCATACGCTCACGGATTGTACGCGCCATACGAGATAGACCTACACCAAATTGAGCATATAATTGTTCACCTACAGTACGTACACGACGGTTTGACAAGTGGTCAATATCATCCACCTCAGCTTTGGAGTTGATCAAATTGATCAAATACTTCACAATTGCGATGATGTCCTCACGTGTTAATACTTTCGTATCGTCCGGAGTACCCAACTTCAATTTACGGTTGATACGGTAACGACCTACGTCGCCCAAATCATAACGTTTATCAGAGAAAAACAAACGATCGATGATACCACGAGCAGTTTCCTCATCTGGTGGTTCAGCGTTACGCAATTGACGATAGATATGTTCTACCGCTTCTTTTTCTGAGTTGGATGTATCTTTTTGTAAAGTGTTATATATAATAGAATAGTCCGCATTGTTTGACTCATCGTCTTTTGCCAAGATAATGGACTTGACGCCAGCTTCGATAATCAAATCAATGTGATCCTCTTCTAGAACAGTTTCACGCTCAAGGATAATTTCGTTACGGTCGATAGATACTACTTCACCAGTATCCTCATCCACGAAATCTTCTACCCATTTTTTCAATACCCTAGCCGCAAGACGACGACCAACATATTTTTTAAGACCAGATTTACTAACTTTTACTTCATCAGCTAGGTCAAACAATTCTAAGATATCTTTATCCGAATCGTAACCGATAGCACGCAATAAGGTAGTAACTGGAAATTTCTTTTTACGGTCGATATAAGCATACATGACGTTGTTTACGTCTGTTGCGAATTCGATCCAAGATCCTTTGAAAGGAATTACCCTTGCAGAATAAAGTTTAGTACCATTTGTGTGTCTACTTTGACCAAAGAAAACGCCCGGCGAACGGTGTAATTGCGATACGATGACACGCTCTGCACCATTTACCACGAAAGTACCTTTAGGAGTCATATAAGGGATAGTCCCTAAATATACATCCTGAACAATAGTTTCGAAATCTTCGTGTTCTTCATCATTACAAGATAACTTTAACTTAGCCTTTAGAGGAACGCTATAAGTCAAGCCGCGCTCGATACACTCTTGGATATCATAACGTGGTGGATCAATGAAATAATCCAAAAACTCTAGCACAAAAATGTTTCTTGAATCAGAAATAGGGAAGTTTTCCGAGAATACCTTGAACAGCCCTTCCTGATGGCGGTTGTCAGAAGTAGTTTCTAATTGAAAAAACTCCTTGAAAGATTCCAATTGCACATCTAAGAAATCTGGATATTCCAAAACTTTCTTACTTGTTGCAAAGTTTATTCTTTCTTGTTGAATATTATTGTTTGCCAAGGGAATATGAATTTTAGTTTTAAAAAAACTGCGCTTACATGTATGCTGTAAACCACGTGTCCACTGTGCCCAGCATATACACAGCATAGTGGCGTATTGATATAAATAGGAATAGACTCTGACGAAAAATCGTCAGAGTCTAAACCTTTTCGGGCTAATTAGTTGAGATTATTTAATCTCAACAACAGCACCAGCTTCTTCTAATTGTTTTTTCAAAGCTTCTGCTTCGTCTTTAGATACACCAGCTTTCAATTCTTTAGGTGCTCCGTCAACTAAATCTTTAGCTTCTTTCAAGCCTAATCCAGCTAAATCTTTAACCAATTTAACTACAGCTAATTTTTGACCACCAGCTTCTTTCAAGATAACGTCAAATGAAGTTTTCTCTTCTGCAGCAGCAGCACCACCTTCAGCTGGAGCAGCAGCTACAGCAACAGCAGCAGCAGCAGGCTCGATGCCATACTCGTCTTTTAAGATATCAGCTAATTCTTTAACTTCTTTTACTGTTAAGTTAACTAACTGTTCAGCAAGTTGTTTTAAATCTGCCATTTTATTTTGAATTTTTGAATGTACTTTGTAAAAATTGTTAATTAAATTGTAACGAATGATTCTGTTCTAGAGGATTCGTTAACCTCTTTCTTCTAAAGCTTTTACTAAACCTGCAACAGTATTTCCTCCTGATTGAAGAGCAGAAATAACATTTTTCGCAGGTGACTGCAATGCAGCGATAACGTCAGCGATAAGTTCGTTTTTAGATTTAAGATTAACTAATGCAGTTAATTGATTATCTCCTACGAATGCTGTTGCCTCAATGAAAGCCGCTTTTAACAACGGTTTCTCACCTGTTTTGCGCAATTCTTTGATTAATTTAGCAGGTGCATTAGCGACTTCAGAAAACATCATTGTAGACGCACCTTTAAGCGTTCCAAAAATATCTTCTTCTTCAACACCAGCTTCGATCAATGCTTTCTTAATTAAAGTGTTTTTAACAGCTTTAATTTCGATACCTTGCTCAAAACATTTACGACGAATGCTATTCACTTTTTCAACGGACAACTCAGCAGTATCGGTAATATAGAAGTTACCGTAAGATTTAATCTGTTCGGCCAAAGCTTGAACAATTTCTTGTTTTTCTTCTTTTCTCATGATTAAATACCTGCTACTGATTTAGTCTCAATATGAATACCAGGACTCATAGTTGAGGAAATGTGAATACTTTTAAAGTAAGTTCCTTTAGCTGCAGATGGTTTCAAACGAGCTAGAGTTTGTAATACCTCTAATGCGTTATCATATATTTTATCTGCATCGAACGACGCTTTACCAATAGAAGTATGGATGATACCGGTTTTGTCAACTTTGAAATCGATCTTACCACCTTTTACATCTGTTACAGCTTTACCAACTTCTGTTGTAACTGTACCAGTTTTAGGGTTAGGCATCAAGTTTCTTGGACCTAAAATACGACCCAATTTACCAACTTTAGCCATAACACTAGGCATAGTAATAATGATATCAACGTCAGTCCAACCACCTTCAATTTTGCTGATGTAATCATCTAAACCTACGTAGTCTGCACCTGCTGCCTTAGCTTCTTCTTCCTTGTCAGGAGTACACAAAACTAAAACGCGAACAGTTTTACCAGTACCGTGAGGTAATGTTGCAATACCACGCACCATTTGATTTGCTTTACGAGGATCTACGCCCAAACGAACGTCGATATCCACAGAAGCATCAAATTTGGTCAATGAGATTTCTTTAACTAAAGCCGAAGCTTCTTTCAAAGAGTATGCTTTACCAGCTTCAATTTTGGATAGTGCCGCTTTTTGATTTTTTGTTAATCTAGCCACTTTTCTTAAATTGATTTCTTAATTAATTGTTCCAAGGAGCATTACCGGATACAGTAATACCCATACTACGTGCTGTACCAGCTACCATTCTCATAGCAGCCTCTACAGTAAATGCATTTAAATCAGGCATTTTATCTTTAGCGATAGTCTCAACTTGTTCCCAAGTGATAGCCGCAACCTTTTTACGGTTAGGCTCGCCAGATCCACTTTTTAATTTAGCAGCATCTTTTAATTGAACTGCTACCGGTGGAGTCTTGATGATAAAATCAAATGACTTATCCGCGTAAACTGTAATGACAACAGGTAATACTTGACCTGGTTTGTCTTGCGTACGAGCGTTGAACTGTTTACAGAAATCCATGATATTCACACCTTTAGCACCTAATGCAGGTCCTACTGGAGGTGAAGGATTCGCAGCTCCGCCCTTAACTTGTAATTTTACTAACGCACTGACTTCTTTTGCCATTTTGTTTTGAATTTAATTTTGTTAAATGTCTGTTAGTAAGTTGGAAGCAAATAACGTAACATTCATCGATCGGGACGTAACACCCCAACCGAGGTGCAAAGTTAATAAGAAGATTTGAATCCTGCAAGTATATAACTTTTAATTTTTCAGGAATTTATGTTTTTCTTTGTAAAGGTTCAATCTATTCCGACATACTTCCATTTGTACTCAATTGCCATCACGGAATAACCTTGTTTCATAATTTTCTTCGAAGGCTAACTCCTGTCTCCGCTATTTCCAAAGACATCATCTAATCCCGCATTTACGCCTTACATAAAAGCATCAAAATTATTGATCAATGCAATCAAAACACCGATTATAACCAAAGCATATACCCTTAGAAAAACTGTCAAATATCCAAGAATGATCTGTTACATGTTGAGATATCCAAAGGTCGATTTAAATGAGTTTAAAATCTCAAACGTAAGTAAAACGACATTTGAATGATACTGTTCATCACAAAGTACAGGTCATAGGGACTAGCTGAGATACCATTTAACATTCTTCCAGATGACGGTATCGGTTATATTCTACAGCAGTCCAGGATAACATAGAAGAGGAAAAAACAAAAAAAGCCTTACATTTTCATGTAAAGCTTTTTTCTATCGTTAATTACTAATCTTACTCTTTTTCTACTTGCATGTAATTTAACTCAAGTGGAGTCTTACGACCGAAGACCTTCACCATCACGATCAATTTCTTCTTATCCTCATGTACCTCTTCAATTTCACCTGTAAAGCCGTTAAAAGGACCATCATTAACTTTCACCGTTTCACCAACGTAGTAAGGAACATTGATAGTTTCTCCTTGCTCAGCCATCTCATCAACCTTACCTAAGATACGGTTAACTTCTGCTTGACGCAAAGGGACAGCATTACCAGCTTTATCTCCTAAGAAGCCAATTACACTATTGATGTTCTTAATAACGTGCTCCAACTCACCATCTAATGCCGCTTCTAACAAAACATATCCAGGATAGTAGTTACGTTCTTTAGCGACTTTTTTACCATCGCGCATCAAGTAATATTTTTCCATTGGAATTAACACTTGAGGAACCAAGTGTTCAATACCTAAACGACTAACTTCGGCATCAATATATTGCTTTACTTTCTTTTCTTTTCCACTTACAGCACGAACTACGTACCATTTTAAACCTTGATCTGCCATAAATAAATACTATTGAAAATTAAGAAGCAATACCGTACAAGAACTCCAACCCAACACTCGAAGCCTTATCCATTACAAAGACTACCAATGCAATAAGAAGAGAAGCAACAAGCACAATAACAGCTGAACTTTGCAACTGAGACCATGTAGGCCAAGTCACTTTCTCAGTGATCTCTACATAAGAGTCTTTAAAAAAATCAAGTACTTTTGCCATTTTAGTTTATCTGTTTTTATAAGCACGGGCACCAGGACTCGAACCCAGACCAAAGGTTTTGGAGACCTTCGTTCTACCTTTAAACTATGCCCGTGTATTTCTTATTTTGTGATGCAAATATAGTGTTTTAAACCACTTTCTGCAAATCTTTTTTTCTTTTTTTTTATTTTAATCCGATAAATCGCTTACCGAAAAAATAAGCTAATCAACCTCAATTGATTAGCTTATCTTATATTGTTCTAGATCTAATTACAGACTAGATGATTTCAGTTACCTGACCAGCACCTACTGTACGACCACCCTCACGGATAGCGAAACGTAGACCTTTTTCCATAGCGATAGGAGAGATCAATTTAACAGAGATCGTAACGTTATCACCTGGCATAACCATTTCAGTACCTTCTGGTAAAGAGATTTCTCCAGTTACGTCAGTTGTACGGAAATAGAATTGAGGACGGTATTTGTTGAAGAATGGAGTGTGACGACCACCTTCAGCTTTTGACAATACGTAAACCTCAGCTTTGAAATGATCGTGAGGAGTTACTGAACCTGGTTTACAGATAACCATACCACGTTTGATATCAGTTTTCTCAATACCACGTAACAATAAACCTACGTTATCACCTGCTTCACCGTAATCTAAGATTTTACGGAACATCTCAACACCTGTTACTGTAGATTTCAAGTTCTCAGCACCCATACCTAAGATCTCAACTGGATCACCAGAGTTGATTACACCTCTTTCGATACGACCTGTAGCAACTGTACCACGACCAGTGATTGAGAATACGTCCTCGATAGGCATCAAGAAAGGTAAATCAGTCAAACGTGGAGGAATTGGAATGTAGTTATCTACAGCATCCATTAATTCCATGATTTTCTCAACCCACTCAGGCTCACCATTCAATGCACCTAAAGCAGATCCTTTGATTACAGGGATATCATCACCTGGGAATTCGTAGAATGACAATAACTCACGAACTTCCATTTCTACTAAGTCTAACAACTCAGGGTCATCAACTAAGTCAGTTTTGTTCATGAATACTACTAACGCAGGAACACCTACTTGGCGAGCCAACAAGATGTGCTCACGAGTTTGAGGCATAGGACCATCAGTCGCAGCAACTACGATGATAGCACCGTCCATTTGAGCAGCACCAGTTACCATGTTCTTAACGTAGTCAGCGTGACCTGGACAGTCAACGTGTGCATAGTGACGGTTAGCTGTAGAATATTCTACGTGTGCAGTATTGATTGTGATACCACGCTCTTTTTCTTCAGGAGCAGAGTCAATTGAATCAAATGAACGAGCTTCTGACAAACCTTTATCAGCCAATACTTTAGTGATAGCAGCTGTAGTTGTAGTTTTACCGTGGTCAACGTGACCGATAGTACCAATGTTTAAGTGTGGTTTACTACGGTCAAATTTCTCTTTTGCCATGTTTATGCGAATTAGTAATTATAAATTATTTCTATTTGTTATATACTCTTGCTTAACTTTTACACAAGTACGAGCCAAAGATGGGATTTGAACCCACGACCTCTTCCTTACCAAGGAAGTGCTCTACCCCTGAGCTACTTCGGCTTACTAAAAAACCTTATTTACGTATTAATGCCCCCACCTTTAGATACATTATTATCAAAGAAGATAGAGACTAAATTTAATACTTGAAAAATTTGAGCGGAAGACGAGGTTCGAACTCGCGACCTATAGCTTGGAAGGCTATCGCTCTACCAACTGAGCTACTTCCGCTTAATAACTAGAAACTAGAGTAAATCTAAACTCCAATTAAAAAAAGTGTGGAGGGAGAAGGATTCGAACCTTCGAAGCCGAAGCAACGGATTTACAGTCCGTCCCATTTGACCGCTCTGGAACCCCTCCAGACCTGTAACTTTCGTTACATTTAGAGCCTCTTATCGGGATCGAACCAATGACCTACTGATTACAAGTCAGTTGCTCTACCAGCTGAGCTAAAGAGGCTTCTAATATTTTTAAAAAAACTTACGTTCTATCAACGCTAATCAGATAGCTTTATCTTTTCAGCGAGTGCAAATATCGAATTTACTTTTGATTTTTGCAAGTTTATTTTTTACTTTTTTTTCATTTAAAGAACTAAGCAAACTTAGTTGTAATGAACCGTTGTTCCTTTGTTTGCTGATGCAAAGATAGACACAAAACTCACTTTACAAAAATATTTATCAAAAAAAAACACCACTTTTTGTCAATTATACTGATATGCAGCACAATAATTTTTAATTGGTTATTTACCTATTTTGGTTATTTGCTTAATGTACTATCTTTGGGCATGCAAATTTTACCGCAATCACTTTCAAAACTTACCCGGTATACAGCGCTGCTTGCGTTATTTATAGTCGGAAAAAACGATTTGAAAGCTCAAAATATTATTCAAAAATTGAGTAAAAAATTCCTCTCGGCTGAAAAGGACTCTACACGTTCAGGCAGCTTTATGGTTCTACCCGCCGTTGGCTACGCACAGGAAACAGGTGTCGAATATGGTTTAGCCAGCTCCTATAATTTCTATTTGGACAAGTCTGATCCCCATATCCGTACTTCTACGATGATGCTTATGGGAACTTTTACCTCTAAACATCAGTCTAATTTTAAATTCCAAACTGATCTTTGGTCAAAAAATAACGACTATCATTTTGTCAGCGAAATTCGATACCGCAACTGGCCATTTAATTATTATGGCATCGGCATGGACACCTGGAAGGCGGACGAAGAACGGGTTGATCAAAAGCTATTTCGCGTAAAACTGGAAGCTGAAAAAAAGGTTGGAAATAATCTATATTCGGGGGTCAATATACAATACGACAATTTTTCGATCCGTAGTGACAGCACCGACCATGCATTCAATCAATCCAATCTTATTGGAAAAGAGGGTGGCCAGCAATTGCTACTTGGTGTATCTCAGTTATTTGACAACCGGGATAATGTTTCCTATAGCACCCGTGGTTATTATGCCAAATTGCGGCTCGCTTACGCGCCTAAGTTATGGACGAGCACAGACTTCAATGGGGCAAACTTGGATATAGACCTTCGCGGTTTTTTCCCAATACACAAACAGGTCACGCTTGCCCTCCAGGGAATCTTTCGTTCGACATTCGGCAAAACAATTCCTTTCTATAATTACCGCGAGTTAGGTGGCGACATGATGATGCGTGGATATTACCTCGGCCGTTATCGTGACAAAAATTACCTTGCTTCTCAGGCGGAATTGCGTTATCGTTTCCATCCTCGCTTCGGCATTGTTGGTTTCTCGGGAATTGGATCAACTTTTTCTAAAGAAAATAGCAGTAGATACGTACCTAGTTATGGCGGTGGCGTACGTTACTTCTTTAGCTTGGAGCATAATAGCAGCATTCGATTTGATTATTCTTATGGGGAACAAAGAGCTGGAGAAAAACGACAATCGGGCTTCTACCTTTCCTTAAGTGAGGCTTTCTAAATAAAAATGGGAGCAATTCATCATTTTGCTCCCTCAATAGGCCCAAACTGGATACTCGATACCCCAGTCCACCTTAAAATCTGATCAAAAAATTTTCTTTGTGCTGTCCTTTTCTGAAATAAACTAAACCAATTCGATATAAGTCTACTGTGACAACCACGCGATCATCATCCCTGAGTTTGTTCCAATAGTCTTCCCGTTCGACTGACAAATGGGGCTCGTTTACAATCAGCATATCGCGTTCAGCAACGTAAGTCAGTAATTTCAGGTCAAGATGTGCCTGATCAATATAATAGATTTTACGGGTGGAATAGCTCCCAGTTCTATCTTTCAATAGCTTTTCATAATCTGCTGTTGGCGCTTCGGCCAGATACGCAAACTGATCATAGGCAAAAGCTTTTAATATACGGTCGACTAACAGATACTTTTTTTGCTCTACCCTGCCTCTTTCCCGGATACCAAGGGGCAAATTTGCAATCGCATCAGCTTCATCTTGCTGATAAATTACTTCATCAACCAATTTATAAACAAACGGAGAATGTGTCCCATGCCGGCTATGGGATATGAAATAATGGCGCCAATACTTCAGGTGGTAGTTCATTTTGCTGCAAACATCGAAAAATTTAACCTGATATACAATTAAATTCTTGTTCCGTCATGGTATAATTAATCATCTACAGCTGGTAAAAAAGTATATACAACACCGCTTTCAGTGATTATTTCACATGGAACATTTAATTTCAACGTAAATGAACAAGCGTCGCAACTTTTACCTTGAGCACAAAAGGAAAAGGATTAAGATATGTTGTACCTCGCATTTTAACTTAAAACTGGAGTACAAAAGCGCTGCCTTCTCCCTCCACACTATTGAGAAAAATGGTTCCCTTATGCAACAACATAATCTGTTTGCTCAGCGTCAGGCCAACCCCGGTACCTGTTTTCTTTGTGGTAAAAAATGGTGTGAAGATCTGTTCCTGAAGATCAACCGGGATTCCCGCCCCGTTATCTTCAATGCGAACCTGCACCTTCCCATCTATTTCCAATGCAGACAAACTTATGTATGCATCTTCCCTAGTCTTTACCGCATCTATGGCATTCAACATCAAATTGATAATAACTTGTTCAATCAGATTGACATCAGCATAAAGTACCAAACGCGTATTCTTTAAGATAATATCGACATCGATATTTTTTTGAATCAATGTCGGCTCAAGCAGCTGATAGATATGTTCAAATAGCTGGGAAATCTGAATAGGTGCCACCTGTGGCTGATCCACTTTGTTAATCATGCGGTAGCTTTTTGCAAAATGCAAGAGTCCTTCGCTCCGACGTTTAATGGTCGATATACCTGTCTTCAGATCATCAATATCCTCATATCCTCTAAAATGATCCAATCGTCCATTGAGTGTTTCGGCTAGCGAGCTGATCGGGGCAATAGAGTTCATGATCTCGTGCGTAAGCACACGTAATAATTTATGCCAGGCTTTCGTCTCAGTCTCGTCGATGGCTTCATTGATATTTTGATAAACTACAATACGAAATACAGCATCCTGGGTCTCAAAACTAGAACTTTGGATCAACAACTTGATCTTCCCTTTGCTCGATTGAATAGGTTCCATTTGCTGTTGGCCATTGTCCAGTAGCATTGTTTTTTCATAAAGGTCAGGATTTTTCTTTTTTAGTCCGGCGATATTCCCCAAATGGGGCAAATGGAAAAGCTGCTTGAAAGCATCGTTCACCCACATCACTTTTCCAGTATCCATTTCATAGAAGATGATCGCTGAATTCAACATATTGATGACACGGTCAAGATACTGATGTTGAATTTCTTGTTTAATGCTAATCTCCTTATAAGTTTCGTTAATTTGATTAAAAGCAGTAAATAATTGCCCTTCAGTTGATTTTGGATTTTTCACCAAAAAACGTCGTGTAAAGTCTCTATATTTGACAGCCTCTGCAAATTCGACAAGCTGGCGTTCTAAGAAATTATATTGACCATACAGATTGAAACCTAGATAAAGCATCATGCAAAAGACCAATGCGGCCTGCACATACTCATGTTTCATCAACAGATAGGCGCCGGCAACCGAAGCCGCCAAAAGCAAAATAACCTTAATTGCATTTAAAATCTTTCCATGTCTCATAGACTAGATATCGTATTTCTCCAAACGCCTGTAGAGAGCAGCACGGGTAAGGCCCAATTCCTTTGCAGCTTTACTAATATTGCCATTATAACGTTCGATGGCTGATTTGATAGCCTTCCGTTCCAATTCTTCCAGATTTTGACTGTTGGATACAGATTCAACAACAACCCTTTCCGCTTGTTGTTCAATAGGTGAGAAAAATAGGTCATTTCCTGCAATGCTTACCTGATCAGCCATGATTACAGCCCGTTCGATACTGTATTGCAGCTCCCGGACATTTCCCGGAAAATGGTATGCAAAAAGTTTTTTGATAGCATCAGGTTCAAATCCCTCGATCCGCTTATTATATTTCTTGGCATAGATATCCAGAAAATGTACGGCCAATAGTTTAATATCCTCTCCCCTCTCACGTAATGGTGGCACCTGAATCTCCACAGTATTGATCCGATAAATCAAATCCTTTCGAAAACGGCTTTCATCCGACAGATGTTTCAGCGATACATTTGTTGCGGAGATCAAACGAATATCTACGGGGATCGGTTGGTAAGAGCCCAGGGGTGTAACCTGTCGGTTTTGTAGCACAGTCAATAGTTTGGCTTGTTGTTGCAAGGAGATATTCCCAATTTCATCCAGGAACAATGTTCCTCCATTTGCTGCTTCGAAACGTCCTTGACGATCTTCGCGTGCATCCGTGAATGCCCCTTTTTTATAGCCAAAAAGCTCGCTTTCAAATAACGTTTCTGTCAGCGCTCCCACATCAACCTTCACATACACTTGATCTGAGCGTAATGACCGTCGTTGGATAGCCTGTGCAATCAGATCCTTACCTGTTCCATTTTCGCCTAGTATCAGAATATTTGCATCAGTCGGTGCTATTTTTTCAAGTTTATATTGCAGTTCATCCATGACCACTGAATTACCGATGAGATCCGGACTAGTACTTGAGCGTAACAGCGAACTTTTATTCTTCCGCTCCCTATTCTTTGACTCCGCAAGTGTGCTTTCAATCGTTGCCAACAACTGCTCATTTTCCCAAGGCTTAACCACAAAGTCAGCAGCGCCTTGTTTCAGTGACTTTACTGCTAGATCGACGGCGCCATAGGCCGTGATCATAATCACATGAACCTGCGGAAACTTTTCCTTGATCCGCGATAACCAATATAAGCCTTCATTTCCTGTATTGATCGTGCTTTTGAAATTCATATCCAGAAGCACAAGGTCATAAGGCATTTTCTCCAAATGCCCAATCAGGTTTTCTGGATTAGATTCGACTTGAACATGGCTAACTTTAGGTTTCAGCAAAATCCTTGCTGCAGTAAGTAAATCTTGGTCATCGTCGACAACTAAAATAGATGCTTTTTTCATATTCCCTGGCTTCTTTCAGACACTAAGATAACTATAAATTTAACGAGCCTGCGTAATAATCATTGATATATTTTTGTAGCAACCATTCATATTGCTTGACAACCAATTGGATCTGACTGTTATCGTATTTATTCTTCGCTGTTAAAAATATGACCGAATTACTATTCCCTAACTCGAATACAACCTTGGCGATGCGAAACGATTCGGCGTAATTTGTGTTTTGCTCATGCAATTGCACTATCGTATTGCTCGCATTCCTCAGGTTAAAAACGGCATTTGAAGTCTCGGCTCTTAAATTATTTACGGCTATCTCCCGTTGGAATTTAGTTGATTCTAAATCCAGTTTAGCTAATTTAACATCATTCCTAACCTTAAACCTATTAAATACAGGGATTGAAAGATTTAGCGAAACGTATTTCCCAACATTATTTTTCATCTGATACCAATAATCCCCGTCCATTCCATTTTTGGAATAATTCGAATTCAACCCACCGTTTAACGATAAAGAAGGCCAATAGGATGATTGTGCTATTTTGATATTCTTTTCGGCCGCTTTAATTTTCCAATCTAGCGCCGGAATATCCGGCAGGTTTTCCGTAGCCAATTTATAAAGTGTTGCAGCATCTAATTTCTGCGCGTCTGTTGTCAACTCCAATGCTTGTAAATCGCCCAACTGCGCTTCGTCAATATTTAAAAAACTAGCCATTTTCACACGATTCATATTAAGAATCTGTTTATTATTTTCGATCGAATTGATATCATTGGCAAGTTGCCCCTTCAGATCATAATAATCCCCAGGATTAATCGCGCCTTCTTTTTGCATTGCTTCGGCACGACGCACCTGCTCACGGGTCACTTCGGTCTGCAATTCAGATTGCTTCAAAACATCTTGTGCTGTCAATACCTGGATGTAAGCCGTAATGACATCAAGTTTCAATGCATTAACCTGAGAATCAAACTCTAGTTTTCCAGCCGTCTTCGCATCAGCTCGCATCCGGATATCATTTAATATCCGAAATCCATTAAATACCGGCACGCTAGCATCTAATGAGAAATTCCCAGAAGAGTTATTTCTGGTAATGTACTGATTTGTGGAGTTATCGACTGAACGCCCCGAGGTAAGGCTATGACCTAGTTGTCCATTTAAATTGGGCAATCGATTCGCCTTTGCTTGTGAAAGATTCACTTCAGCGCGTTTTACATTGAGTTCATTCTGCAACAAAGTAGGATTAGCTTTAACAGCTAATTGGATACATTCAGTCAAACTACGCTTTGGTCGCTGATTTTCACTATTGACGGTTGATTCCTTGTTGAAGACAGCCTTCTCTTCTATTCCCTGCTCACCTTGTTGTGCGTCCACTTTCGCGTAAGCCAGCAAAAAACATAATGTACTATATATATAGATTCTCTTCATATCCACTTTTTGTTTCCAAACAGACCATCGCCATGCCAAACAACGAAAACACTATATATCAAATAGATACAAAAAATGTGTTTTCAAAAATGTTCGTTAATGAACAGTCGGTGTGCGTAGTTGGACAATAGTCTGTTCCATTCCAGAAATCTCAGCGCATAAATAAAAACATTCACATGATCAAATCCCCTCTTTATTTTATTATTCATTGAACATGCTATGGATATTGAACGATTCTTCTACGCTTGTAACCGAACAAGCTCCGAATAAGTACCGAGTAAATACCGAATAAGCTCCGTTTAAACATAGAAATTAGTCTTAATCATATCCCGCTATCCTATTTAAATAAGTTGTAAAAAACTGTAGGCTGTACGTCTCCGTACAAGAAGTGTCCGCTATCGAACACTGAATGCAAAGGAAAACAAAATAAACAACTACAAATCAACACGTTAAATTATTGGCACAGCTTTCATAGTTACATACCAAATTGATATTAAATTATGGACAGACCTTTAGAAAAGAAGAAGTGGAATAGCAAACGTATCATGACCATTGTAGGGGTTGCTGGCATCGTTGGATTAATCGGTGCTAGCTTTTATTTTACCTCAGGCAAAAGCAAACTCAATGTAGAGGCTGACCGCATCTCCATAGTCGAAATAAAAAATGGAAACTTTCAAGAATTTATCCCGATAAATGGTACAGTTCTTCCAATCAGCAGCATCTATTTAGACGCTTCTGTGGGTGGTCGCGTAGAAGAAAAATTTGTTGAGGATGGTACTGTCTTAAAAAAAGGAGATCCTATTATGCGCCTATCCAATACAGATCAAGAGCTCACACTGGTTCAACAGGAGACTCAGGTATTGAACCTATTGACACAGTCGCAGATCGCCCAGACGAATGCACAACAGGCATCTATCAACAATCGTAATCAGATGGCTGATGTAGAACAGGCCTATCGAGAAGCTGAGCGTGTCTATAATCTGAATAAAAAATTACTTGGAGAAAAAGCGATAGGTACACAAGAATTCGAGAAATCGAAGAACGAATATAATTATCAAAAGGAACGTGTCCACTTGACCAAACAGATCCTAAAACAGGACGAGATCTCCAATGCGCAAAAGACCAATCAGGACAAGCAGACTTACCAGCGTACACAGAGTGCATTGGAGTTAATGAAAAGAAAAATTGGTGACCTGATTGTCCGGGCACCTGTCGATGGCCAGTTAACAGCTTTTGATGCCGAAATCGGTCAAAATAAAAATGCAGGCGAGCGTTTAGGTCAAATCGACGTTTTGACAGGTTTTAAAGTTCGTGCCGATATCGACGAGCATTACATTAACCGCATTTTTCCTGATTTGCAAGGTGAGTTCTCCATTGGTGACAAAACCTACAAACTTCGCATTAAAAAGGTTTATACACAGGTAACCAACGGCCGTTTTCAAGTCGATATGGAATTTATCAATGACGTTCCCAAAGGGATCCGCCGCGGGCAGACTTTACAGATCCGTCTTGCCTTAAGTGATGAAACGAAAGCATTATTATTAGCTAAAGGTGGTTTCTATCAGCAGACTGGTGGCAACTGGATCTTCAAATTGGATAAAAATGGAAGCACAGCATATCGTGTGGATATCCAGCTAGGAAGGCAAAACCCCGAATATTATGAGGTCATCAAAGGTCTACAACCGGGCGATAAAGTTATCGTATCAAGTTATGAAACCTATGATAAGGTACAGGAGCTAAATATTAAAAAATAAAATCGCATAGCGGTTATTGAAAAGATAAACTAGAAGAGACATCCAATCCTTTCAATAGCCGCTATTATAAGAGCATAAGAACAATGATAAAGAACGCGATCAAAACTGGAATTCGTTCCTTACTGACAAACAAGAAGTTTACACTTCTGAATATTGCTGGGCTAAGTATTAGTCTAGCGGTCGTTATTATCATTGCTCTTTGGATTACGGATGAGCTATCCTTTAACAAGGTCTTTAATAATTCGAACCGGGTCTATGAACTTTCCGCAAACTTTGATAAAGAAAATGATCAATTTGTGCATGCGGGCCCACCACCGATTGCTATTTATGGCAAATCAAAAATTCCAGCTATTGAAGAAATCTGTCGTATAAGCGCGGGGCGGAATATACAGTTCAATAAAAATGAACTCATGACCTCGGAATATGGTGTGTATGTTGATAGCACCTTTAACAAGGTATTTGATAGTTCTATAAAGTTATTGAACCCTAATAAATTATTCCAGGGGAAACAGTCTATAGTCATTACAGAGAAGATTGCTAATAAATACTTTAAAAATGAAAACCCTTTGGGAAAAACGCTCTATTTAGAAGTCGATCCTATTCTGAAAACAGGTAAACAACCCTTCTTAATTACCGCTGTAGTCAACAACTTTCCAAGTAATAGTTCACTTAAGGCTGATTACCTATTGCCTTTTGAATTATTGAACAGCCTTTCCAAAGAACCATTGGATGAGAAATGGGGCAATTTTCAATATTATATCTATTTTCTGTTAAAACAAGATAGCAAATCAGCCCAAGTAGCGGAGCAATTGACTGCGATTCAAAAAAGCAATTTCCAAGGAAACCCATTGTATAGCAAATTCGCTTTCTTTCTACAAAAAATAACACAGTTAAATTTATACACCCCTAAGGGTGACAATAACGGTATACAGTCCATTTATATATTCGCGATCATTGCCTTTGTCATATTACTGGTTGCCTGTATCAATTACGTCAATTTAGTCACTGCTAGGGCTACAAAAAGAACAAAAGAAATCAGTATACGCAAAATAATTGGAGCCAATAGAAATCACTTATTTCTTCAATACTTTATTGAATCTGCTGTATTATTTCTGATTTCTCTATTTATAGCAACAGTGATTGCTTATTTAAGTATTCCATTTTTTAATACAATCGCGGAAAAGAATATTCAATTCAGCCTACTTTCTCCTGAATTATGGTATATCTTTCTGCTCACTTTTATAGCAACTGTATTTATCGCAGGAATCTATCCTGCAGTACTTTTTTCAAGTAGCAAGCTTTTGAGTCAATTAAAAAATAACAATACCTTATTTGGTAATAAGAATAATCTTCGAAAAGGTCTTGTTGTCTTACAGTTCTGTTGCACCGTGATACTTATTGTTACCACTTTTATTTTCGAAAAACAGCTCCGCTACATGCGCAACAAAGACCTGGGCTACGACAAAGAGAATGTCTTTCTATTTGAGCAGAAAAACTTTTTAACGCATTATGAGGCTGTTCGCGACGAATTACAGAAACAACAGGGTATTTTAGGTGTAACGGCCGCCAGCAATGATATCAGTAACATCGGCTCTGAAACCGCAGATATCGATTGGAATGGAAAAAACCGCATGCAGTCCAATTTCTTTATCAGCCGAGTTGCCATAGACCCAAATTTCACGTCCGTATTGGATATCAAATTAACCGAAGGAAATGGTTTTAAAAACAACCCTTCGGATAGCAGCCATGCTTTGCTCAATGAAACAGCAGTTAAACAAATGGGGCTAAAGAATCCGATTGGACAAACCATCACTTTTCAGGGTAAACAATTGACTATTGTGGGAATTATGAAAGACTTTAATTTTAATGATCTTAAAACAGCGATAAAACCTTGCATATTTTTTTCGGGCATGGGTTATGCACTCGGTGGCATGTATGTCAAAACAAGCCCAGGGCAGGAAAAGCAAGCGTTGGGTACTGTCCAAAAATTATGGAATAAATATAATCCCGAATCAGCATTCAATTATTCTTTTATGGACGAATCTTTTGATAAAATGTATAAAAAAGATGTTATTCATGGAAAACTTGTCCAACTATTTGCTACCATTACGATCTTGCTTTCATGTATTGGTCTGTCGGGACTTGTATTGTTCAGTACAGAAGCTAAACTTAAAGAGATCGGAATCCGCAAAACCTTAGGCGCATCCAAACAAGATATTGTCATGATGATCGGGAAAGATTACATGGCCCCCGTGATACTTTCTTTTCTTATTGCATTTCCCATTTCTTGGCTTATCATTTCAAACTGGCTTAACAATTTTGTTTACCGCACGTCAATAGATCCTTGGATTTTTTTACTGGCAAGCCTAATAACTATTTTATTGGTGGTCCTTACAGCAGGATCTGTTTCTCTGAAAGCGGCAATGGTTAATCCAACAAAGATTTTAAGGGACGAATAGAAAAATACAGAACAAATAATAATACAAGATACACGATGATTAAAAACTTTATTAAAACCGCACTTCGCAATCTTTGGAAAACCAAAGGTTACAGCTTCCTCAATATTTTTGGCCTGGCGGTGGGGATTGCTGCGGCATCGTTGATTTTTTTATGGGTTGAAAATCAGTTGAGCTACAACGACAATTTCGCCAACAAAAAGGACATCTACATTGTCAAATCAAAACAGACATATGATGGTGCCACCTACGTTTTTCAATCTACTCCAGGACCATTTGCACAAAGCATTGAGAAAGAGATTCCAGGCATTAAACATACGGTGCGTATGAGCTGGGATACACCAATGCTGTTTTCTGTCGGCGACAATAATATATTTCAAACTGGGGTTTATGCTGACGGCAGTATTGCTGATGTACTATCCTTGGAATTTCTGGAAGGTGACAGAAAAACAGCCTTTGATCAAGTCAATAATATCGTATTATCAGAAACAGCAGCGAAAAAATTATTTGGTAATCGCCCCGCATTGGGAAAAACTGTCAAAACAAACAATAGCGAGCCATTTATTGTAGCAGCAGTAATTAAAGATTTACCCAAAAATAGCAGTTATGATTTTCAATGGCTCATCCCTTTTAAAAAGTTCGAAACTGGACAAGATTGGCTGAAAAACTGGGGAAACAACGGCCTACAAACACTCGTTCAAATCGAGGAAAATGCCAACGTTGAACAAATCAACAGGTTGATGATGGATTTCGTCAAAAACAAAACCAAGGGTGAAGTCACTTTCTCGCAAAATTACCTTTATCCAATGGAACGTTGGATTACCTACAATCAGTTTGATAACAGTGGTATCGAAAAAGAAGGTGGCATCAAGAATATTCGGCTATTTACCTTTATCGCCTGGGTGGTCTTGCTGATTGCCTGCATCAACTTCATGAATCTTGCAACCGCAAGGTCCGAAAAAAGAGCAAAAGAAGTCGGTATGCGCAAAGTGGTTGGTGCAAGCCGCAAATCACTCATTATGCAATTCTTGGGAGAATCCCTTGTATTGGCAATTATTTCCTCTATCGTGGCCATATTGCTGATATACATCTTTATCCGTCCTTTTAACACCATGATCGGCCAAGAACTTCAGGTGAACATTTTGGCACCTTCACACCTCTTATTTCTGACGACAATAACATTGGCATGTGGACTATTTGCAGGTAGCTATCCAGCATTTTTCCTTTCTGCATTCAAGCCACTTTCAACGATCAAAGGGGGTAAACAGAAGACAGGTAGTGGAAGTCTAATACGCAAAGGTCTGGTAATCTTGCAATATACAGCATCCGTTGTATTGATTATCTGTACCATTATTATCTATCAACAGATTCAGCATAACAAAAATAGGGATCTCGGATTTGATAAGAGTCAAGTATTGACAACAGCACTTCAAGGCGATATGGCCAAACATCTACCGCTGATTAAAAATCAATTATTGGCAACGGGAGTCGTTCAAGAAGTCGGTGTCAGTGATATGAGTATCCTTAATATCAACTCCAATACATCCGGCTTTAGCTGGGATGGAAAAGATCCAAATGCGAGTATTTTGATTGGCATGTTGAGTGCAGATGAGGGCCTTATCCCAGCTTTGGATTTAAAGCTATTTGACGGTAGGAACTTTCATAAAAATTTCATGGGCGATAGTACGTCGGTTGTTATCAACGAAGCATTTGCAAAGCTTATCCGAAAAGATGGCCTTGTTGCCGGTGACATCATCAGTTACGGTGAAGAAAAACTCACCATTGCAGGGGTCGTCAAGAACTTTGTTTATAACAATGTATATGCCGATCCTGAGCCGATGCTATTTCTACCGATGAATAAAGATAATGGTATCATGACCATCAAGACAAAGGCTGGAATCGACTTACCAAATGCCATTCAACAAATCGAAAAGATTATTGTCAAAAATAATCCCGGCTTCCCCTTCGACTATAAATTTTTGGATGATAGCTTCAACAATAAATTTAAAGATGAACTTTTTGTACAGCAGTTATCCAGTGTATTTGCCTTAATGTCCATCATTATTTCCTGTTTGGGATTATTTGGTCTAGCTGCATATGCAACCGAACAACGCGCCAAGGAAATCAGTATTCGCAAAGTATTGGGTGCCTCTGTCTCAGGTCTTATCCAGATGCTCAATCGCGAGTTTGTCATTCTTGTGGCAATATCGTGCATTATTGCCTTTCCGATCGCTTGGATAATCATGAGCAAATGGTTAACCAACTATGCACATCATATCCAGATTTCATGGACTATTTTTGTCATCAGTGGTCTGACGGCGACTATCATAGCTTTATTGACAATAAGTTCTCAGGCCTTTAAAGCAGCAGTAGCCAATCCGACCAAAACACTCAGAGACGAATAAACAGACAAATAAACAATTTAAAAGAATATATTAAACAGCATATTAACAGCCTAAAGCGATTGCCAAGGGCCCAAAACATAAAACCATGAGCGCAAAAAATATGATTAAAATAACCAATCTTCAAAAGTATTACCGCACGGAAGAAGTGGAGACTGTGGCATTGAACAATTTGAACATTCACGTAAAAGAGGGTGAATTTGTCGCCGTGATGGGTCCATCTGGTTGCGGCAAATCCACCTTACTGAATATTATCGGTTTATTGGATGATTTGGACGAGGGAAGCTACCTATTTAACGAAATCGAGGTGGCCAAATTTAAAGAACGCGGTCGCTCGGATCTTCGTAAACATAATATTGGTTTTGTATTCCAGAGTTTCAATCTAATTGATGAGCTGACGGTATTTGAAAACGTGGAACTTCCTCTTGTCTATACCAACGTACCTGCTGCAGAACGCAAGAAACGTGTCGAGGAAGTATTGGAGAAAGTACAGATCATGCACCGTCGCAACCACTTTCCGCAACAGCTTTCCGGGGGACAGCAACAGCGTGTGGCCGTTGCCCGTGCGGTCGTCAATAATCCGAAATTAATTCTTGCCGATGAGCCTACCGGTAACCTGGATTCCAACAACGGTAATGAAGTGATGCAGCTCCTGACCGAATTGAATGAGGCTGGTACAACCATCGTCATGGTAACCCACAGTGAACACGACGCCAAATTTTCGGATCGTGTCATTCGCATGCTGGATGGACAGGTTATTATGGAAACAACATCATTAGGATCCTAGCAAAGCTAGTGGCCCATTTTAAGGACAAGAAATGTTCTTAAAGATCTAAAGCGCTTACCAATACAGAATCAAGTGCTATTAAACGAGTTTAAAGTATAAAACGATGAAAGGTTTAAAATTAATTTTAAGACAATGGGGACGTAACCGTCTGTTTACCTTCCTTAATATCATCGGTCTGGCGATCGGGATCAGCGCAAGCTGGATTGTATTTCGAATTGTCAACTACGAATTCAGTTTCGACCGGAATCATCCCGACAAGGAACGGATTTATAAACTTTACTCGGCCTTTAAGGAAGGTGAAAATATCCATCGTTTTGATGGGACCCCCTATCCTCTAGGTGCTTATCTCGGTGCTAATTTAAAGAAAGATCTGACCGGATTGGAATTGGTTGCACCTATCGCTAATCGATCATTTGAAAGCATCAAGGTTAAGCGTTCCGATAATGAAACCTTGGAGTTCAATGAGCAGGACAAAATTATTTCTGCTACTGTGGACTATTTTAAACTTGTTCCCTACAAATGGATTGTTGGTAATCCGAATACCGCACTCAAAAACAACAATGAAATCATCCTGACGGCTTCCCGCGCAAGGCAATACTTCCCCGATGCAGACTTAAAATCTCTTCTCGGCAAGACTATGCAATACGATGATCAGCTTCTTACCGTGACCGGAGTTGTCGCCGACTTAGACTATCCGAGCAGTTTTATCTCCAAAGAATTTATCCGTGTAACCCCCAATCCTCAGGAAGCAGAGAATTGGGAAAATTCAAGTTCAAATTTCCATGTTTATGTTAAATTAACTGAAAACGGTAGTCCCGCGCAAGTAATTGGCGCTGCAACCAAAAAGTTCAATGAGATGGTCGGAGACAAATTCAAACAGCACAATATAACGGCTGGTTACGAATTAGCTCCGCTTACTGAATTACATTTCAATAAATTCGTCTTAAACAGCAGCGACAAACAGGTCATGTTTGGACTTATTGGCATTGCGGCATTTTTGCTCATACTGGCTAGCATCAATTACATCAACTTGACAACAGCCCGAGTTCCCGCCCGGGCCAGGGAAATCGGCATCCGAAAAACATTGGGGGAGCAACCCCGACACTTGACAGTATCTTTTATCAAAGAAACATTTTTTACCTGTCTATTTGGGCTATTATTCTCCTGGCCATTGGTCAAGATATTTGAACTTACCTTTAGTTCATATCTCCCGCAAAATATAAATGCCTATTCAGATGGTTTATCTGTTTTTATCTTTCTATTGGGTCTTATTATCCTACTAACGTTGATTTCAAGTCTGTATCCAGCCTACCTTATTAATAAAATCCATGTCGTCGAAGCCATAAAAATACATGCAGCCGATAAAATTTCCTTTGGTGGTATTTCACTCCGCAAGATTCTCATTGTATTTCAATTTGTGATCGCTCAGGCTTTTGTCGTACTGACAGTGATCATGGGTTTACAGTTACAGCATGCTTTACACAGTAATGTTGGCTTTCAGGATGATGCTGTTATTACCCTCAAACTGCCCTATAAAAAAGCAGAAGATTCAGGCAAAAGTCCGTTTCTTTTGAAAGAACTTCTCCAAAAATATCCTGAAATCGACCAGGTTTCGCTAGGACACCTCCCAATGAATAACGATCAATGGGGAAATAATATCATGATGCAGAGCGATACCGGTCAGATCTTGGTCAATATGCCTTTTAAATATATTGAAGAAAATTACCTGGATGTATTCCAAATGAAATTACTGGCCGGGCGGCCCCTCAAACTTTCGGATACAACCTCAGGAATACTGATCAATCAAAAGGCCATTAGTAAGTTTGGATTTAAAACTCCGGTGGAAGCACTCGGAAAAACCGTAACTGTAAACGATCGTCCAACCACAATTGTAGGCATACTGGCCGATTTCCACAACTTTAATCTCCATGCTCCATTAGAACCCCTTGCTATGCAAATCTCAACCAACAAGGGCACGCTGCAGAATATTAATATCAAATTAAATGGAAATCCTAAAAAATGGCATCAGGCGATTGCATCCATTAAGACTGAATGGAAAAACGTATATCCAAATGCACCATTTGCCTACCAATTTTATGACGAGCGGATCAAGGAACTCTATGAGAAAGATTATCGCTTTTATAAAATAATCAATTTGTCAACATCCATTACCATTTTATTAAGCTGCTTGGGATTGATCGGATTAGTGACACTGACTACGCATCAGCGGACAAAAGAGATCGGTATACGAAAAATTTTGGGCAGCACGATCAGTGGGATTGTGCTATTGCTATCCAAAGATTATATCAAACTAATTATTATTTCGATCCTAATTGCTACACCCATTGCTTGGCTAGCGATTGACAAATGGTTAACAGACTTTGCTTTTAAAATAGAGCTCAGCTGGTGGATGTTTATCATTCCAGCAATAGTAACTATTGGCGTAGCATTTTTAGCCATGAGTTATCAATCCGTCAGTGCTGCCCGTGCAAATCCGGTGGATAGTTTAAGGGATGAATAAAGAGACATTAAAAAAAATAAAACTGAATTGTGATGAGTAATATGAAATTGATTTTTAGACAACTCTGGCGACATCGTCTTTTTACTTTTCTGAATGTATTGGGACTTGCCATAGGTATAAGCGCCTGTTGGTTTATTTTTCGTATTGTCAATTATGAATTTAGTTTCGACAGAAAGCACCCTGAAAAAGAACAGATATACAAAGTATTCTCGCATACACAAAGCGAAAAAGAAAGCGGAGATTTTGACGCAGTACCATTTCCCCTTCCCTATTACCTGAAAGAGAACTCGCAAGATGTCGAATTGATCGTACCTTATTATAATCATTATTTTGAAATCGTAACACCAGCTTCCAAAAGTGAAACGCCCACAGAGTTTGCCGGACAGGAAAAGATTTTTGCAACGACTGCCGACTATTTTAAAATGGTATCCTATAAATGGCTCGCCGGAAGTCCACATCAGCTTTTCAAGCTTCAGAACGAAGTCGTTCTTACCGAATCGCGGGCGAAAGCCTATTTCCCAAAACTGCAAAGTGAGGATATTATAGGCAAGACCATTTCTTATGACACGACACAGTTTACTGTATCTGGCATTGTAGAAGACCTAAGTTATCCAAGTACTTTTATTGGTAAAGAATTTATAAAAATACCTGATCAGGATCCGAATTTAAACAATTGGATGATGTTGATGAACTATTATCAGTTATTCGTCAAAGTCAAATCTGCCGATCATCTTAAAAATCTCGCGAATACCATCGATCAAAAATTAGTGCAGATGAATGGCGAAGAATATAAAAAAGAGAACTATAAGCAAACCGCCCGTTTCTCGCCATTATCTGAGCTGCATTTTAACCCTATTATACAAAATCACAGCAATATCAAGGTGTTTTATGGACTTATCGGAATAGCTGTCTTTCTACTTGTATTAGCTGTGATCAATTATATCAATCTAAGTACCGCGATGGTGCCTATGCGCGCACGATCTATCGGTATACGAAAAACACTGGGGGAACGGGAAGTCTATTTGACCCGAAGCTTTCTAACAGAGACTTTTTTGGTCGCACTATTCGCCCTCTTGCTTTCCTGGCCTTTTACAAAAATGATGGAAATACTGTTCAGTGATTTTATCCCTTCGGACATCAACAACTACAACGATCAGTTCAATCTGTTGTTATTCATCATTGGGTTACTCGTCTTAATCACATGCTTCGCTGGAATATATCCATCGATATTGATCAACAAAGTAAAATTGATCGAAGTCATGAAAATAAAATCACTGTCAAACAATTCCAACAACGGGGTATTTCTCCGTAAAGGTTTGATTATCTTTCAATTTATTATTGCACAGATTTTCCTTATTGGCACGTTCGTGATCAGCATTCAGATCAAACATATGCTCAAGAGCGATCTGGGATTTACTAAAGATGCTATTGTGACCGTATCAATTCCCAATCGGGCTGCTGATAAAGCAACAACAGATCCATTTGTTTTCAAGCAGGCCTTATCCAAATATCCCGAAATCACCCGTGTCTCCTTGGGACATTTTCCTATGGATGATAGTTATTGGGGAAATAGAATCCGTAGATATGGCGAAGAGGAAATCAAAAATAGAATCATGCAATACAAGTATGTTGATCAGGATTACATTGACCTCTATGATATAAAACTTCTTGCCGGCCGCAAATTAATGATGTCTGATACGAGTTCTGGGATCATAATCAACGAAAAAGCAATGACCGAACTGGGATATAAGAATGTTGATGAAGCAATTGGACAATCTGTTATCTCCAGAGACAAAAATGTAAAAATTGTAGGTATTATAGCCAATTTCCACAGCAAAGATCTTCACCAACAGTTTAATCCTATTGTGATGGAAGTTTCATCCGGTAGAGGCCCACTCGGACACATCAACATCCGTCTGGATCATAATCAAAAAAAATGGTCGACTGCCTTGGCAAACCTCGAAAAAGAATGGAAAAGTATTTATCCACATGCAAAATTCAGCTACCGTTTTTACGATCAGGAGATCAAATCTCTTTACGAGACTGACATGCGATTGTCTAAGATTATCAATCTGGCAACTGCAATCACCTTATTGCTGAGCTGCCTCGGCCTCGTCGGTCTAGTCACGATAACAACTGTACAACGGACAAAAGAAATTGGAATCAGGAAGGTATTGGGAAGTTCGGTTACCGGTATCATCGGTTTACTGTCCAAAGACTACATCAAACTAATCATCATTTCAATATTGGTATCAACACCAATTGCTTGGTGGGCCATGCACGAATGGTTACATGATATTCCATTTAAAATTGAAATACAATGGTGGTTATTTTTTATCCCAGCAATACTCACGATAATGATCGCATTTATGACATTAAGTTTCCAATCATTGCGGGCTGCCCGTGCAAATCCGGTGGATAGTTTAAGAGATGAATAAAACAGTAAAGAAGCTCAATAGTAATCAATACAATAAACACCTATCTCTATGATAAAGAATTATTTAATAACGGCAATCAGAGAATTAAGGAAAAGAAAATTCTATACCGCTATCAACATATTAGGTTTATCGGTCAGTCTTACAGCCTCGATATTAATTATTCTCTGGGTACAGGATGAACAAAGCTTTGATAAATTCCATCCAGACTATGAGCATATCTACAAAGTCAATGCTCATTTAGATCCTGAGCACAATGGTTCTATATGGGGCACTTCTCCAGGTCCGATTGGAAACTATGCACAAAATGTACCTGAGGTGGAGTACGCAACGCGCGTTTCACAGGATTATAATAGCACACTGGTCAATGATAAGCTGAAACGTCCCGTAACAGATATGAACATCTATTATGTTGATGGCAATTTTTTCAACATGTTTCATTTCCCCTTGCAAGAGGGTTCTCTTTCAGGTTTTCAAGCAAATTACAAACAGGCGCTTATCACCCCATCGACAGCCGAAAAACTTTTTAGTAGCCAGCAGGCTATCGGAAAAACTTTCCGTTATCAGAAAGATCTATTCACCGTGGCGGGTGTCCTAAAAGATATCCCACAAAACTCCTCCATGCAGTTCGACGTCGTTATCCCACTGGGTTATCATGCACAGCGATTTACAAACTGGGGCGGTAATGGCAAATGGAAAACAATCGATGAAGATATGGGCAGTTACAGTTTTTCAACCTATGTTAAGCTCAAACCCTACGCTTCAGCAGCAGTCATCGGGAAATCCGTCACAGACTCCTATACCAAAGCTCGCGACGGTGAAAATTCGACCGTATTTGTTTTAGACCCCTTAAAAACCATGCATCTAATTGCTCCTGACGGCAATAAATCAACGCTCCGCATGGTGCAGATTTTTGGGATCATTGCCATATTGCTGCTGGTCATCGGGGCGGTAAATTATGTCAATCTGAGCACCGCCAGGGCATTGGATCGGGCGAAAGATGTCGGTATCCGCAAAATAATCGGTGCCAACCGTCTCCACCTATTCCTACAATTCCTTACAGAAACGGTTGTTGTATTCCTTTGCTCGCTGCTAATAGCTTTCATTCTTATATTGATCCTTCATACAGGATATAATCAGATTGCACAAAAATCAATCAGCTTTTCTTTCCGTAATACCGCGATATGGCTGTACATTGGCGCTGCGATTATAGGTACATTGGGTCTGTCCAGCATATATCCTGCGATACAACTTTCATCATTCAATCCAATCCATTCGTTAAATGGAAAATCCGTAAAAGGTATTTCCTCAAATACAATGCGCAAAATATTGGTGGTTTTCCAATTTACGCTCTCCGTGACGCTGATTGTATGCACACTGGTAATCCGAAACCAATTGGCCTTTATCCAAAAGATCAATCTTGGATATGACAGAGATCATGTCATGACCCTTGGCCTTCCAGAGGAAGCCTATAAACATATGGATGCGATACGAGCCGAACTCAACAACAACAACGCTATACAGGCTGTCTCCTTGTCCGGTGTTTACAATATGACGGATTTCGGAAATGCCACTGGAGACATAGAGTGGCCGGGCAAGTCCAAAGACAACAAACTGATTGTTGCACAGGCAACCATTGATAAGGATTTTATCCCTTTGATGAATATGCAATTTCTGGAAGGAAAAAACTTTACCGGCATGCCGACTGATTCGTCTGGATATATCATCAATGAGACCTTGGCAAAACAAATGGGTTTAAAACCGCCATACGTGGGGTCCAATATGAGTTTTCATGATATCCCGGGACAAATTATTGGTGTGGTAAAAGACTTTCACTTTAAATCCATCAAAGACAAAATAGGCCCGATGGTCTTCTGGACACGTTGGGGAGCGGGTACTTTATATGTCAAAACAAGTACAACAAAAGCTCCAGAGGCGATTAAGGCATTAGAAAAAATATATAACCGTTATCCTTCCGACACTCCTTTTAACTATACATTCATTGATCAGCAATTTGACAATTTGTATAAATCGGAACACCGGACAGGTCTCCTATTCAACATTTTTGCGGGCATTGCAATTTTCATATCCGCTTTGGGTTTGTTTGCATTAGCGACTCATGAAGCACAAATGCGCATAAAAGAAATCGGAATCCGCAAGGTGCTTGGAGCAAGCACTTTTGGCGTCGTCCGATTATTAGGAAAAAACTTCGTGATACTCGTTTCTATTGCCATTTTGATAGCATGCCCTATCGCGGTTTACCTAATGAAACAATGGTTGAGCAATTTTGCCTATAAAACAGATCTGGACGTACAAACTTTTGTCCTGGGAAGTATTTTGGCCTTGCTGATCGCAATTATCACCGTTAGCTATCAGGCTGTTCGCGCAGCTTTGAGCAATCCAGTCGATAGTCTAAGAGATGAATAAAAGAAGCTCAATAGTGATCAGAGAAAGTGATGGGTATCAGAAATAATCCCGTTACGATCTCTACACGATTATTTCATTAACAAACAAGAGGCATTGGCCAACCCTCAAAATAGTTTAAAAGATGAATACATAAAATAATGAAGAGCTCATAGGGCAATTACTAGAAACAGATAACCTACATAACTGAATAAATTAAAAAACTGCATCCATGATACAAAATTATATAAAAATAGCTTGGCGTAATATCCTTAATAATAGAGGGTATGCCACCATAAATATCGTAGGCCTTGCCATTGGCCTGGCTTGCTGTTTATTAATCGTTATTTATGTACAGAATGAACTTTCCTACGATAAATACCATGCTAACAAAGACTGTATTTATCGTGTCGTACATGACTATAAAGAAGTCGGTAACACAGAGCAGCATCAGATCTGGGGGAATGCCCCAATTGGTGATGCCTTGAAAGCCGATTTTCCAGAAATCGAGAAGGTCGTTCAATTCTCAGGACTAACCTCTATCCTACTCAAACAAGGAGATAAAAGATTTCAGGAAGAAAATGTATTCTTTATGGATTCTACTGCGTTTGACGTGTTCAGCTGGAAAATTCTTGCTGGAAATCCACACACAGCACTAAAAAATGCGTATTCCGTTGTATTAACAGAAAGCACCGCTAAAAAATATTTCGGCGACCAGAATCCTATTGGCAAAACAATTGAAGGTGGGCTCGCTGCCGGCCGCGCAGATGCAGGTCTATATACCGTGACAGCTGTGATGGCTGATGTACCCGCAAATTCACATTTTACCTTCGATGCCTTGCTATCCATGAGCACCTTTCGGAAAGCAAGGCCAGATATCTTCGAAAAAGAAGGTTGGGGCTATGTGGACTTTTACACATATTTTCTCGCCTCAAAAGACTTTGATCCTGTAAAATTCAATCAGAAGATACCTGATTTTCTCAAGCGACATATCCCGGTGCAAGAAAATGCCAATTCTAGATACAATTTCCATCTGGAGCCCATGCTTCAGGCTTATATGCATTCTACGGCAGATCGTCAACCCGGAGCAACTGGTAGCTATCAAAATTTGTATATTTTCACGATCATCGGCGGATTTATTCTGCTGATTGCTTGTGTGAACTTTATGAATCTGGCTACTTCCAGATCCATGGAACGTGCCAAGGAAGTCGGTGTTCGAAAAGCAATCGGCGCTAATAAAAGTAATCTGATTCTCCAATTTATGTCTGAATCGCTGGCTCTTGTCTTTTTCAGTGGATTATTGGCAATTGTTCTTGTACTTGCTTTTCTCCCTTTTTTAGAAGCATTTTCCGGAAAACACCTGACCTATTCATCATTAATAAATGGTACTACTTGGTCAATATTTCTTTTAGCAACAACCTTAACCGGACTTTTAGCAGCAAGTTACCCAGCATTGATCTTGGCAAGCTTTAAACCAATTCAAGTTCTTAAAGGAGCTTTTAGCAACAGTAAAGGCGGGACATTGTTACGTCGGGGTCTCGTCGTTTTTCAATTCTGCCTTTCCATTGCACTGATTGCAGGTACTGTGATCGTATTTTCGCAATTGAATCAGTTGCAACAGCAAGACCTTGGATTTCAAAAAGCACAACGGCTAGTCATCGATTACAATTTTGACGAAAAAGTCAACAATAACTTAGAGGCAATCAAAAATACACTCGCAAAGGATAAAGATGTACAGTCGGTGACAGCTTCACGCACCGTTCCGGGAGCATTTTTTCCAAATGCAGGAACAGAGATTATGTCAACAGATGGAAAAATGACCAATTTCGCTCCATCACTTTATGAAGTAGATATAGACTTTATCCCCAATATGGGCATTAAGATGGTTGCGGGAAGAGCTTATTCACGTGATTTTCCAGCAGATAGCGCCCATTCACTTGTGATTAATGAAGCGGCAGCTAAATTATGGGGCTATTCAAACCCAGAAGATGTTATCGGAAAACAATTCAGACAATGGGGTAAAGAAGGTACTGTCATCGGTGTTGTTAAAGATTTTAATTACCTTTCTTTACATCGTAAAATTGAACCGTTAGCCTTACGCCTTGAACCAAGTAGCAGCCGTTATTTAGCCGTCAATTTACAACATGTCAATCAGCAAACGATCGACAGAATCGGTAAATTATGGGCTGAACTCGCCCCTCACCGTCCCTTTCTATATAGTTTCTTAGATGATAATTTTAACCGTCAATACGAAGCTGATTTTAATTTTAGAAGACTCTTTACTGCATTTTCAAGCCTTGCCCTTTTCATTGCTTGTCTAGGTTTACTGGGACTTGTGACTTATACGGCGCAACAGCGCACCAAAGAAATCGGGGTGCGGAAGGTTCTCGGTGCATCCATCTATAATTTAGTGATGTTGCTTTCTTCCGATTTTATCCGACTATTGGTCATCGCCATTTGTATCGCCACACCATTATCGTGGATAGCGATGAACAAATGGCTGGACAATTTTGCGTACCATATTGAACCAAAATGGTGGATGTTTGCTTTTGCTGGGTTGTCAGCCGTTGTCATTGCCCTGATTACCGTTAGCTACCAAACATTTAAAGCCGCTAGAGCTAATCCAGTAGACAGTCTGAGAGACGAATAAATAGCATAATCCAGAAACAACTTTATATATAGCAAGACACAAATACATACGATCATGATCAAGAACTACATAAAGACAGCATGGCGGACCATCGGAGCCAATCGATTTTTCAGTATCCTTAATATTAGTGGACTGGCTATTGGGATCTGTGTATCGCTATTATTATTTGCCTTTATCCGACAGGAATTGAGTTTTGATACCATGTATTCAAAAGCTGGTAATATCTATCGGGTCTACATGAAACTTTCCCCAGAATATAATCAGGAAAAAATGATCACGCTACCTAATGCGGTAGGCCCAGCCTTAAAATCAGATATTACGCAGGTGGATAATATGGTTCGTCTCGTAAAAGACGGCTACGGTGCAACAGCTTCTATACGCACCGAGAATAATAACTTCTCCGAAAAACAATTATACCTTGCAGATTCGACTCTATTCTCCATATTCGATTTCCAGTTTATTGAAGGAAATGCACGTACGGCTTTTTCGAACAAAAAGAGCATTGTCCTTTCCCAATCTTCAAAAGAAAAATTATTTGGTACACGGGCAACAGTCGGCAAACTAATCAGCATCAATCAACGGGATACCGTACAGGTAACCGGAGTCTTTAAAGACCTTCCGGTCAATAGCACAATAGATTGTAACATGGTCATGAATATTATGGATTCATGGATGGGACAAAATGTGCACTGGAGCAATGCGAGCTACGAAACTTATATCGTATTAAAAAACGGAGCAAATTCGGCAACTATTGCCCAAGAAGCGACGAAATTGATTGATAAATACATTGAAAAAGACCACCAATATTATACGCAATTTTTCTTACAGCCATTATCTAAGGTACACCTCTATTCATCAGATCTAACGAAAGGTGTTACGACACGTGCCGGGAATATAAACATTGTTAGCACACTATCGGTTCTTGCTTTTTTGGTCATCGTGATTGCATGTATCAATTACATGAATCTAGCGACAGCCAAATCACAGAAAAATGCGAAACAAGTAGGTGTCAATAAAGTACTTGGCGCTACGCGTAACCAACTTATCGTGCGGTTCTTTGTGGAAACTGCTACGATCAGTCTCTTCGCGATGCTCATAGGGGTTATCCTCGCCGTCATATTCATTCCCGCATTCAATTTAGTCGGCAAGACCGATATGACAATTCAACATCTTCTTAATTGGAATATGTTGGGGATATTGGCATTCGCATGGCTGGTCATTACGTTCGTTGCCGGCAGCTATCCAGCCCTATTTCTTTCAAACATTAAATCGATATCCTTAATGAACAAAGGATACAACAAACAAGGAAAAACAGTCCTGATCAGACAAATACTGGTTGTCTGCCAATTTTCTATTTCGATCGTACTGATTATCGGGATCAGTATTATGCTAGCGCAAATGAATTTTATACGGAACAAGGATTTAGGCTATAAGCCTGAAAATGTTGTCTCTATTTCTATCCGTTCTTTAAAAAGTCAGAAAAAACTCCAGACCCTTAGTCAGCAGGTTCAAAACCTAACCAACACAGTATCCACGACCTTGGCACAATCTATACCCGGATTTAATGAAAGTGGAAAAACAACTTATAAATTAACAACCGACAAGCAAGGCTTACCGACTTCAACCTGTGTTACCTATGGCAAGACAATCAATACTTTGGGATTAAAATTACTTGCGGGGACTGATTTACCTGATGTTATCGGACGTACGGATTCAACATGCTATGTATTGATCAACGAAAAAGTAATGAAGTTTTTAGGTTATAAAACACCTGAGGACGCTATAGGAAAGCATATCGTTACAGAGATGAGTGCAACTAATTCCATTATAACCGGTATTGTTCGCGATTTTAATTATACGAACCTGAAATCTGAGATTGGTGGATATAGCTATTATACGATGAATGACCCCTCTGAATCTCCACGAAATTTGTTGATCCGCTATAAAACAGCAGATCTTCAGAGCTATATTGAAGAGGTAAAAAAGATCTATACCACTATTGCTCCCGACGCAGCATTTGATTTTTCTTTTTTAGATCAATATGTACAAAATCAATATGAAAATGAAATTCGTTCATCCAATGTCATGACCCTATTTTCATGTTTGACTTTATTTATTGCCTGTCTGGGTCTATTGGGACTGGCAGCATACACCGTCGAATCAAGGAGCAAAGAGATCGGCATCCGTAAAGTTCTCGGCGCAAGTATGACCAGCATTATTCATTTGCTCTCCGCTAACTACATCAGATTGATCTGTATTGCGTTTCTGATTGCCGGACCAATTGCTTATTACTTATTCAGTAGCTGGCTAAATGATTTCGTGTACCGCATCGAAATGCCCTGGTGGGCTTATGTAGTCGCCGTCCTGACAGTTACACTAGTGGCTTTTATAACAATTGGATTCCAAACTTTCAAAGCTGCATTGCTGAATCCAGTAAACAGCTTACGGGACGAATAGCAATACAGATTATAGTAAAATGTAGGATTAACAAAAAACGAAGTAACAATGATTGCAAATTCACTTAAAACAGCTTACCGTTTTTTAAAAAAACATAAGTTGATTACGTTCATCAATATCACGAGTCTCGCGATTGGTATTACGGCGACTCTTGTTATTTTCTTAATGATCCAATACGATTATAGTTTTGACAAACATGTTCCCAATCAAAAACAGGTCTATCGCGTTGTCAATAACGGTGAATTCAAAAACGCTGGTGTTTACGTACCATTAGTACGTACCATGCAATCCGAGTTGCCCAACTTGGAAGCGGTAGCCCCTATTTATCGTAGCCATGTACAGAAGCTTAAGATTTCTTTGGCAACAGACAAATTTCAGGTTTTCCCAAAAGAACAACAGATCGTCTTTACGAATAGTCAATATTTCGATATTTTCCCATATAAATGGTTAGCTGGAAATGCCCAGACCTTAAATACAGCCGGCAATATTGTCCTTACAAAAAAGGCTTTGGAAAAATTCTACGGAAAAGAACTTGCTTCCAATGTGATCGGCAGGACCATCATTTATGCCGATAGCATTCCGCTTCAAGTTGCTGGAGTGATCGACAATCCACAGCATAATTCTGATTTCAATTTTGAAAGTTTCATAGCCGATGCGACAATCCCACAGGACAACAACCTAAAAAACATGTATACTTGGGAAGCCTGGAACAACATATCCGACTCCCATCAGGTACTCATCAAAACAAAAGCACAAAGTATTCCACATCTATTGGAACGCAATATCGCTAATCTCCTTAAAAAATATAAATATAAAGAAGGAGAGAAAATCAACGATAAACTTGAATTACAGGCGTTGGAAGATATTCATTTTGACACGAGATTCAACTATGACGCTACTCATCCGGGAACGCTTCGTAATCTGATCCTGCTGGCCTTTTTCCTCCTCGCTTTGGGAGCTGTGAATTTCATCAATCTATCCACAGCTCAGTCCATTGAAAGAGCAAAGGAAGTGGGCATTCGAAAGACATTGGGCAGTTCTAAAGCTACATTGATCAAACAATTCTTACTAGAAACATTCCTAATTACTTTATCTGCAACAATACTTGCTGTACTATTGCTTCCTCTATTCTTACATGTCTTTGAAGGATTTATTCCTAAAAACTTAAATTTAGATCTTTTGGACAAAACGGTTATTGTTTTCTTTCTGTTTGGGCAATTGATCTTAGTTACCTTACTAGCCGGATTTTATCCTGCTTGGGTACTGACAGGATATGCGCCGGTACTGGCGCTCAAAAACCAACTCGGAAAAAACACCAATCTTTCCCGCAGCTCGTGGCTACGCAAAGCACTGACGATCTTTCAATTTGTCATGGCCCAGGCTTTTCTCATTTGTGTGCTCATTGTCGTTCGCCAAATCAACTATGTCACCCATAAGGATATGGGCTTTCAGAAAGACGCCATTGTCAATGTCTACATCCCTGGGGCTTTCCAAAACTCTGCCAAAGGTGTCGTCCTTAAAAACCAGCTCAAGAAAATAACGGATATCAAGGCCATTAGCTTTGGGAATATCGCACCAGCGATGAACGGCTGGATGACTACCGCAATCACGTACGATCAATCGCCAAACAAAGAATCTCTGACCTTCGATAGCCGGTCGGGTGATGAAAATTATTTAGATGTCTATCAGATTCCACTTTTAGCAGGAAGAAATGTCCGTTTACGGGATTCAACAAGTGAAATGTTGATCAATAGAAAGGGACTCGAGTTACTGCATATCAAGAATCCTCAGGAAGCCATTGGTAAAACCTTCGAAAATGGACAAAACATCATTGTTGGTGTAATGGAAGATTTTGATTTGGCTTCTGCACGACAAGGGGTTAAACCGGTCCTGTATACAGGCAGCAAGACAGGATATGTACTCCATATTGCATTAGGCCAATCGCATCCTGAAAACTGGAAAAATGCAATTGATAAAATAACATCAAGCTACAAATCGGTGTTCCCTGATGACGAACTGGATCTGCGCTTTGTGGATGAGGTTATTCAAAACTTTTATACACAAGAGAAACAGCTCTCTAAGCTCTTATCTTGGGCTGTAGGGCTCTCTGTATTTATTGCAGGATTAGGTTTATTTGGGCTAGCGATATTTACAGCCAATCAAAGGACAAAAGAGATTGGTATACGTAAAGTTTTAGGTGCTTCTGTTTTCCAGATCACATTTTTACTGCTTCGAAACTTACTTTCCCTGGTTGCCATAGCCTGTTTGGTTGCCTTTCCCATCGCTTATTACTTTATGCATAATTGGTTAAATGATTTTGTGTATCGCACTACAATAAATCCGTGGATTTTTGGTTTGTCTGCCCTGAGCTTGATTGCTTTCGCAAGCGTCGTTCTATCAGCCAAAAGTATTATGGCAGCAAAAGCTAACCCAGTAAATAGTTTGAGAGACGAATAGATCAAGTTGAACTTTCGTTTATAACATGAATTAAACATTTAAATCCCACAGCAATGATAAAGAACTTCATAAAAACCGCATGGCGAAGTATTTTTTCCAACAAATTCTATAGCGCCATTAATATTTTAGGATTAACAGCAGGATTAGTTGTGGGGATATTCTTATTGCTTTGGATTCAGGATGAACTATCCTATGACCGCTTCCATAAACATCAACGATCCATTTATAAAATTGGTATAGAAGGCGGTACTGGCATATCAAAACGGATCTTTGGGTCCATCATTGCTCCTGTTGGAAGCTCTGCTAAGAAGGAGATTCCTGAAGTCCAGGATGCTGTACGCATATTTAAAATCGGTGATGCCGCCCTAAAATACAAGGAGAAAAGATTCAATGAAAAGAACCTTGCATTTGTGGACCCTAGCTATTTTAGTGTTTTTGACTTTTCTTTATTGCAAGGCGACCCAAAGCAACCTTTCCCTGATAACAATTCCGTTGTGATCACCCAAAGCACGGCACACCGCTATTTTGGTAATGAAAATCCAATTGGAAAAACGGTAATATTGGGCATTGAGGACCTCTGTGTTGTCTCTGGCATCATTGCCGATTATCCGGAAAACTCTACCTTTCAATTTCAGGTCTTACTGCCGATATCGCGATTCAATGAACACGCTTATATCAAAAACAAAACGACCTATGACAATAAAACCTTTCTATCCTCCATGGATGAAGATTGGTCCAATTTTTCGTTTGAAACTTATCTACAGTTGAGACCTGATGCCAACCCGGCAACTATCGCGCAAAAATTACAATCCATACACGAACGGAATAAACCCGAAGATGCCCCTGTACCGTACGTTACGCAAGCGCTGGCAAAGGTACATCTGTATCACATGGACGGTAGTGATGGGGGAATAGGCACTGTTCGAATTTTTATAGGCGTAGCCATCATGATCCTTGTCATCGCAAGCATCAATTATATCAATCTTTCTACTGCACGTTCTTTGTCGCGCGCCAAAGAAGTGGGTATTCGTAAAATTATCGGGGCCGGTAAAAAAGAACTTTTTTTCCAATTTATATTGGAAACAACCCTACTCTTTACCATTGCCTCAACCCTGGCATTAGCAATCGTTTTTAGTTGTCTTCCTTTGTTTAATAACTTCTCCGGAAAACATATTTCTCTGCAGCTCAGCAATCCTACGCTATGGACAAGTATATTGACCATGCTCTTCGGTACATTGCTGCTCACCAGTATATATCCCGCCCTCCTTTTATCGAAATTTGATCCGATTAAGGTATTAAAAGGTCGGTTTGCCCTAAAAAATTCCAGTGCGCGGAAGATACTTGTTGTCTTACAGTTTACAGTCTCTATTATCCTGATTACGCTGACAATTGTTATCGGTCGCCAATTGGATTACATAAAACATCAAAATTTAGGCTACGAAAAAGATCATATTATTTCTATTGGCATGGCACCAAAGATGTCAAAGCATTTTGATGCAGTCAAGAGTGAACTTCTAAAAAATAAGGATATTGATGCCGTTATCCGTCTTGGTCGAGATATGGTCTATGGGGGTGGTTCCACTGGAGACAACGATTGGGATGGAAAGCCCAGCAAATCAAATCTTTGGTTCAATATTACATATTCGGACCAGTCTGCGCTTAGCTTTTTTCAGATAAAACTTACGCAAGGTCGTAATTTTACGGGCTCAACAGCGGATTCAACACATTTTATTATCAATGAAACGGCAGTACGCGAAATGGGGCTAAAAGATCCCATTGGCACACGTCTACGGATTCGAACCGTTCCCGGAACTATTATCGGTGTGGTACAAGACTTTAATTATGCAAGTGTGAGGCAGAAAATTGAGCCGATGGTATTCCAATACAGTCCCAAAGATTGCTGGCAACTTTATATCAAAACAACAGCTTCCGGAGCTAAATCCGCATTGAACTCAATGCAACAGATTTGGAAAAACTATTATGATGATATGCCTATGAACTATAGTTTCCTTGATGAAAGTTACCAAAAGCAATATACGAATGAACAGAAACAAGGTACCTTATTCAATTTCTTCGCACTGATCGCTATCCTGATCTCCTGTCTAGGACTCCTGGGATTATGTACTTATACCGCACAGGTCAAAACCAAGGAGATTGGGATCAGAAAGGTTCTTGGAGCAACCGTATTCAATATTATACAACTATTAAACAAGGAATTTTTAGTCTTAGTAATTCTAGCTAATGTTATCGCTATACCAATAGCCTTGTATTGCAGCATAAACTGGCTCAATGGCTTTGCCTTTAGAACGACACTCCCCATGACTATATTTTTATACGCAGGTGGGATAACAATTGCTATTGCATTATTTACAGTTAGTTTCCAATCCATCAAAGCTGCTTACGCCAATCCCGTAAAAAGTCTACACGATGAATAGCTTATATTTAAGGACCAAAAACAACACCATAAAATGATTCGATTATTCCTAAAAACAGCGCTTAGAAATTTAAAACGCAACCCGCTAAATACAGCAATTAATATCCTTGGGCTAGCCCTGGGATTTACGGTTGCTTTGGTGAGCGCCCTGTGGATCTTAAAACAGTTTTCCTTTAACCAGCATTATAAAAACCATGACAGCATCCATCAGTTGATGATGACGGGAACTTTCAATGGTGAAAAATCTACGGATGGAACTTCCACGCCCATTCCGTTAGCTAAGGTTATTGCATCGGATTTCACCAATGAAATTCAAGAATTAGCATTGGTCACTGATATGGAAAGTAATACGATTAAAGCCGGTGACAAGAAACTGAATGCCTCTGGCTTTTATGCTATGGGCAAATTTTCAGAACTATTTTCGTTGGAATCTGTACTAGGAAATACCCTCACTCCAACAGCAACCTCTAGCATCATTATCTCAGAATCATTGGCCAACGGTCTCTTGGGATCGGTGGATGTTATCGGGAAAACTATTCAGTTCAACGGAAAGGAACAGTATACGATACAAGGAGTTTATAAAGATATACCTGAAAACAATACTTTTCACGGGTTGCAGTATATTTTGCCGTTTGTAGATTACCTCCGTAAAAATGAAGGCATAGACGAAAAGTGGTCAAACTGCTTCTTTAGTACCTTTGGTAGAATCGAAAACCCGCAAAATATCCCCGGGATCGAGCATAAACTAACCAACATCTTTAGAACAAATCTGACGGATATAAAACCTGAGATCTTGTTACATCCTATGTCCAAATGGCATTTATACGACTCGTTTAAAAATGGAAAGAACGTAGGTGGGCAAATTCAGTATGTCTGGATGTTTGCGTGGATCAGTGTATTCATTATATTATTGGCCAGTATAAACTTTATCAATCTCAGTACAGCAAGAAGTCTAAAAAGAGGTAAAGAAATTGGGGTTTTAAAATCTGTGGGAGTCAATCGCCGACAACTTATTGCAGGCTTCTTGGTTGAATCGACACTGGCCGTATGTGGTGCCTTTTTGATTGCGGTGCTAATGGCGACACTGCTTCTCCCTTGGATAAATACAATTACCAATACCACATTATCCATTCCATTTAACAGCATTCAATTCTATTTATACGCCCTCCTTGGGGTTCTTACTATCGGAATGCTGGCTGGATTATATCCTGCACTGTTCCTGTCCTCTTTCAATCCGATTCTTGCACTCAAGGGAAAATTAAACATAGGCAAGGGCGGCTTCAATGCAAGAAAAGGTATGGTTGTCGTGCAATTTGCGATTTCCATCTTTCTGATGATTGCAACCTACTTAGTGATAAAGCAATTGCATTACACAAAAGACCGTCCGATTGGTTACAAAATTTCAAATCTCATCAATATCAATGGCAGTGAGCTGATTGTGAAAAATTTTGATGTCCTAAGAAAGGAATTGATCAGTCAGCGTTTGATACAGGACGCCTCTCTTTCTTCGAGTTCCATTAATCGCCTCTCCTTATCTGGTGGCGGTTTTAATTGGCAGGGGAACGAAACAAAGGAAGGATCCATTATGGGAATTTTCACCGTAGACGACAACTTTGCCAACACTGTACAATGGAATTTTGTAAAAGGCAGGAATTTCTCCAAGGATTTCAAAACAGATTCTACGGCAGTAATTATTAATGAAGCCGCGGCCAAATTTATGGGAGTTACTGACCTAACGAGCAAACAATTATCCAAAAGAGGAATCAGCTATACTATCATCGGTATTATACAAAATACGTTATCCGAATCCCCATTTAAGTCTATTACGCCAACGGCCTATTTTCTTGATTTTCTGCCAAAAAATAAAATAACACTTCGACTGAATGAACATCAAGATATCAGTCAGACGATGAAAGCAATCGCACAACAATTCAATCGCTTTGATCCAGATCTCATTTTTGACTATGCATTCACAGATAAAGAATACGCCAAACAATTTAAGCAGATGGAAATGATCAAAAGCCTGACAAGCCTTTTTACAGGCCTCGCAATTCTGATTTCCTGCCTTGGCTTATATGCTCTGGTGGCATTTCTGACAGAGCAACGCGAAAAGGAAATTGGTATCCGTAAAGTGCTGGGTGCCTCAGAACTTGGTTTATGGAGATTATTATGTACCGAATACATCTGGTTAACATTGATCGGATTTCTCGTTGCTGCCCCCTTGGCTTATCTCCTAATGGAATCTTGGCTTGAAAATTATGTCTATCGCATATCAATTACATGGACTGTATTTGCGGTTACAGGCTTAACAGCCTTAGTCATTACCTTGTTGACAGTTAGTTACCAAGCGATCAAAGCAACCTGGGCAAACCCCGTGAAAACATTAAGAAGCGAATAAGACCAATTTGTTCGGGGACGGACACCAAACTGTCCGTTTCCGAACATTTAGGCTTTAAAAAATAAAAACAAAAGCCTAAAAATAAAAACATTACATTTATGGCAAACGAATTGAATTAACCATTTTCTATTGTGCACGACCATGAATACAGCTCTCCATTTGGATAAATGGATTATGGACTAGTAAATTATGAAAAATTCAAAATATCAATTCGATGATAAAGAATTACCTTAAAATTGCATGGCGAAACTTGTGGAAAAGCAAAGGCTACTCTGCAATTAACATCATTGGGCTTTCCATTGGTATGGCTGCTGTACTGATTATTGGCATATGGGTGCAAAACCAGTTGCAATTCGATAATTTTTACAGTAATCAGGAAAACTTATATAAGATCTGGATTAAAAGCCAAAATGATGGGGGAAAAATAGGCATGAATGAAATTACTTCTGGACGAGCAGCGCGCGCTCTTGTAGAAGACTATCCAGAAGTCGAACATGCTGCGCGTGTATATTGGAGTACCACTAGGCTGATATCATTTGATGACAAAAAAATCAAATCCAAAGGAAATGAAGTCGACCCAGATTTTATCCGGATGTTTGATTTCAAACTTCTTAAGGGAAATGGTGATCAAGCTTTACAGCAAACAAAAAATATTATTCTTACAGAAAGCTTGGCTAAAAGTATATTTGGTGACGTCGATCCATTGAATAAAACCATCATACTTGATAATAAGGAACCTTATCAGGTTTCTGCTGTTATGCAGGATCTTCCAAATAATACAAGTTTTGATTTCACCTACCTGATTCCTTTAGCCGATGCTAGCAAATATTCACCAAATTGGAATACAATTACATTCTCAAGCTACGTACAATTAAAGGCAGGGACCAATATTGACGCTTTTAATAAAAAGCTTGTCAACATAATTGAGAAAAAATCCAACAACGAGTTAAAAGGGTCTCTGTTCTTATATCCAATATCCAAAATGCACCTTTATTCAAAATTTGAACAGGGTATTCCGGTCGGCGGAAAAATTGACCAGGTTAAACTTGTTGCGGGTATTGGTTTATTAATTTTATTGATAGCCTGTATCAATTTTATCAATCTAAGTACGGCACGCAGCCAAAAAAGGGCTAAAGAGGTCGCTATACGAAAAGTTGTGGGGGCACAGCGTTTCAATCTCATTGCACAATTTCTGATAGAATCCCTATTATTGGCGATGATTTCAGGGGTACTTGCGATTACATTGGCAGTATTGACCCTTCCGCTATTCAATAAGCTATTTGATAAACCTTTGGTACTTCCATTGTCAGATCCAACAATCTGGTTCTCGTTGATCGGGTTTATTTCTCTAACAGGTATCCTGGCGGGACTATATCCTGCATTAGTACTATCGGCTTTCAAACCTATAAAATCACTGAAAATATTTGGCCCATCAAAAAAGATCCCCTTGAATTTCCGTGAATTATTGGTCATTTTTCAATTCGGTATTGCCATCATACTTATTATTGCTACGATTGTCGTCCGTAGGCAGATTGAATATGCGGGACAACGTGATGTTGGCTACAATACCGATCAACTTATCGAGATAGGGATGGAAGGTGATATGGGTAAAAATTACGAAGCGATCAAATCCGAACTAATCAACACTGGAGTTGCTACTGCCGTCACACGGACCGGATCTTCAATCACCAGCTTTGCTGGAAATGCTTGGGGTGGTTTTTCTTGGGAAGGTTCTACACCGGAACAGGAGAAAAAAATGGGCTTTGATCTAGGAAGAGCAGAAAATGATCTTGTCAAAACTCTCGGATTAAAACTCATCGCTGGTCGTGATATCGATTATCCAAGATTAGCTGCCGATAGCGCTGCTGCATTGCTTAACGAAGCCGCTATCAAAGAAATGAAACTGGAAAATCCCATTGGAAGCTTTCTAAAATGGGGAGACAATACCTATACCATCGTGGGCGTAATAAACGACTATATCAGCGGCTCTCCTTATAATCCCGTAAAGCCTATGTTTATATACGCAAACAAGAAATCCTTGTTCAATCTAGTGATTCGTACCAGCCCGACAACTTCGATGAACAATCAGCTCAAAAAAATCGAACAAATTATCAAAAAATTCAATCCCGCGTATCCCTTCGAGTATCAGTTTGTCGATCAGAAATTTGCCACTAAATTCAAAGACCAACAACAAACAGCCCAGCTCGCGCTTATCTTTTCGGCGCTAGCAATCTTTATTTCCTGTCTGGGTCTATTTGGGCTAGCATCTTATATCGCTGAGTTGAGGACGAAAGAAATTGGTATTCGTAAAGTACTAGGCGCCTCAGTAAGTGGAATTACGGCGATGCTATCCAAAGATTTTGTCAAGCTTGTTATTATTTCTATTCTAATTGCTTCACCTATTGCATGGTGGGCAATGAATAAATGGTTGCAGGATTTCTCTTATCGAATCGAAATACAGTGGTGGGTCTTCGCTTTGGCAGGTGTCTCGGCCTTACTGGTCGCCTTCGTGACGGTAAGCTCGCAAGCAATCAGAGCGGCAAATCACAATCCGGTGAAAACATTGAGGGACGAATAATTATTTCAAGATAAACAACATGATCAAGACATACATCAAAATCGCGTGGCGGAATTTGTTAAAGAACAAAGCTTTTTCGGTAATTAATATTCTCGGTCTGGCTATTGGCATGGCAGGTGCTTTACTTATCGCATTGTGGTTACAGAACATGTTAGGCATGGATCGATTCCATGAGAAAAGTGACCGACTTTATATTATAAGTAATCGAGACATCTATCAAGGCGAATTACAAGCTTGGACAAATACACCTAAAATAATGGGGCCTACACTGAAAAGTGATTTCCCTGAAATCGAAAGTTTTACGCGTATCGAGCAAGATGATAAATTTCTAACAAGCTACGGTGATAAAAATCTAGTTTCAAGCGCCAGCTTTGTCGATCCCGGCTTTTTCAATATGTTCAGCTATCCATTACTTAAAGGAAATAAAACCAATCTACTTAAAGATGCGAATTCAGTTGTCATTACGGAGCAATATGCGAAGGCTCTTTTTGGTGACAATGATCCAATAGGAAAAACGATCAAAATAGAATCAAAGTATTTGGTAACTGTCCAGGCGATCATAAAATCCCCATCTAACTACAGCAGCTTACAGTTTGATTATCTGCTTTCGTGGGATTTAGCTAAGAAAATGGGGTATGTAGATGAAAATTGGTCTAACAATTCAACCTATACCTACGTGCTGCTACGGGAAGGGACAACATTGGAAAACTTCAATGCTAAAATCAGACTTTTCAGCCAAAACCATATCAATGTAGGAGATAACGAAATCAAGTCGACAAACGAAATATTTGCTTTTCCTTACAAAGATACCTATTTGTATGATAGAAGCGAGCAGGGAGAATACACGTCCGGTCGTATACAATTAGTCCGTTTGTTTACCTGGATTGGTGCTTTCATTTTGCTTGTTGCCTGTATTAATTTCATGAATCTCAGTACAGCTCGCTCCGAAAGAAGAGCCAAAGAAGTTGGCGTACGCAAAGTAATCGGTGCTCAACGAAAAAGCCTTATCCTACAATTTATTGTCGAAAGTATCTTGATCAGTATTGCCGCAATGGCACTTGCACTTGTATTTATTGTATTGGTGCTCCCCGCTTTTAATAATTTAGTTGAAAAAAATCTTACGATTTCTATTCTGTCAGGTATTACCTGGTTGTTTCTAGTTGGCTTCACGTTGTTCACTGGAATATTGGCAGGAAGTTATCCCGCATTTTTTCTATCCTCATTTAAACCTTTGAAAACACTAAAAGGGAAATTGAATACTTACGATAAGGGAATTAGTATACGTTCCATTTTAGTTATTGTCCAGTTTAGTCTTGCCATTATTCTAATCATTGCTACAATCATTGTTTATCAACAAATCCAGCACACAAAAAATCGAGATAGAGGGTATAATGATAATGGATTGTTAGCGACCAAATTTTCAGGAACACTGGAAAAAAACTATCTGAGTCTCAAGAATGAATTATTAACTAGCAACGCTGTCATTGCGGTATCTAAAAACATGTCCCCTGTGACAAATCGTTATAGTAATGGTTGGGGATTTAGCTGGCCAGGAAGTACTGAAAATGATAAAAAATTCTCTTTCGACCGTTTTAGTACCGATGCCGATGCGATTAAAAACTTAGGTTTTAAACTCATAGCCGGACGGGATATTGATGCGTATAAATACAAAACAGATAGCGCAGCGATATTACTTACAGAGTCTGCCGTAAGGAAAATGCGTTTGACAAATCCAGTTGGTCAAACGGTCAATGGAGATGGTAGAGATTGGACAGTCGTAGGAATAATCAAAGATTTCGTCATAGAGTCTCCTTTTCAGGAAAGTTATCCTATGATCATTCTAGGTCCGCATTCTTGGTTTACCACGATTCATTATCGTTTGAATACGAATCGCGGCATTGCAGAAAATTTGAAAACAATTGAATCAATCTTTAAAAAATTCAATCCGGATTATCCTTTTGAATACCAGTTTATCGACAAAACTTATGAGCAGAAATTTAAAGAAACAAAAGCTATCGGCACACTTTCTATGGTATTCGCAGGATTGACCATCTTTATTTCCTGTCTCGGTCTTCTCGCATTGATCGCATACATGGCCGAAACTCGGATGAAAGAAATTGCGGTACGCAAAGTCCTCGGAGCAAGTGTTGCACAAGTAACCTCTTTGCTGTCCGTGGACTTTATTAAATTGGTGATAATTGCTATTCTGATTGCTTCACCAATCGCCTGGTGGGCCATGGACAAATGGTTGCAGGATTACAGTTACCGTATCCAGATCCAATGGCATTACTTTGTTATTGCAGGATTAATGGCGATATTAATCAGCATCGCAACCATAAGTTATCAAGCCATTAAAGCAGCGCTTAGCAATCCGGTGGATAGTTTAAGGGACGAATAAAATAAATAGTAATAACCAACACACCCGATTATGATAAAGAATAATCTAAAAATAGCGTGGCGGAATCTAAGAAGAAACTCTTCCACCTCGATCATTAATATCACTGGGTTAGCCTTGGGTATTGCAATCTGTTTGCTGATAAGCCTATATGTTGCTGATGAGTTCAGTTTCGACCGTTTCAATACAAATGCGGATCGAATTGTACGTGTGGTCTTCCGCGGTACGGTAAAAGGGGGAACGATGAATGAGGCTCATGTCATGCCCCCGGTGGCGGCCACAATGAAAGCTGAACTGACCGAAGTACAGGAGACAGCACGTTTGAGACAAGGTGGGGCTCCCTTATTTTTGGTTGGTGATAAGATTTTTCGTGATGAACAGATGGCCTATGTTGATGCCGCTTTCTTTAAAATATTTACCCTGCCCCTTATCAAAGGTGATGCTAATACAGCAGTGAAGATGCCTTATACTGCGGTCATATCTGAATCCATGGCACGCAAATATTTTGGAACGACAGATGTCGTAGGTAGGGATCTCACCATAAAAGGCGACCAAAATAGGCTAAAAATTACCGGAGTAATGAAGGATATCCCTAGCAATTCGCACTTCCATTTTGATATTTTCACCTCAATGACGGCGCTGGAGGACTCCCGTTCAAACTCCTGGATGACATCCGAATATTATACCTATGCACTGCTTGCAGAAAATACCTCATTAAAAAATCTGGAAAAAAACTTAGCGACCCTATTTGACAAACATGTCGGTGCTCAATTTATGGCCGGGTTCGGAATGAGTTACGAGGATTACAAAAAATCAGGCAATACAATAGGTCTCTATTTGCAGCCCCTGACCGATATCCACTTGCATTCCAATTTTGGCTACGATCTCAGTCCATCGGGTGATATCCGATATATTTATATTTTTAGTGCCATAGCATTGTTTATGCTGTTGATTGCGACGATCAATTTTATGAACTTATCTACAGCCAGTGGTTTCCGGAGAAGTCGGGAAGTAGGTGTACGGAAAGTACTCGGCGCCGACAGGCGAAGCCTGATCCGTCAGTTCCTCTTCGAAGGCATTCTGCTGACCTATCTGGCTTTGTTTCTGGCAGTCGGCATTGTTTTACTGGCTCTTCCCTTATTTAATCAATTATCGGGCAAATCCATTGCCATCCAGCAGCTCGATTTTGTCCGGATAATCCCCCTCCTGCTCGCATTCGGATTATTGGTCGGTCTATTTTCGAGCACTTATTCGGCTCTATATCTAGCTGCTTTCAATCCTTTGACCGTGTTAAAAGGGCGTTTGTTGCGATCTACAAAACGATTCAATCTCAGGAGCAGCCTTGTGGTCTTTCAGTTTATGATTTCCGTGGGACTCATTTTCTGCACCGTGGTTGTCATCCGGCAGCTCGATTATATGCGGAGCATCAAATTAGGCTATGAAAAGGAAAATGTTATTGTGATCCAGAGCTGGCCCTTGGGCAAAAATGAAAAAACTTACGTCAAGCTGCTATCCGAAGATAGCCGCGTAAAACATATCTCCCGCTCATCGTACCTGCCCGCTGGAGAAACTAACAACAATAACTTCTTTGTCTATCCGGACGGAAATACGGAAAAATGGGTCAAAACACTGCGTTATGACATAGATGAGGAATATATTGCTGCGATGGGTATGCAGCTTAACGAGGGGCGAAATTTTTCGAAAGCTTTTGGGAACGATACCTTATCCATTATCGTGAATGAAACCGCAGCAAAAGATCTGGGCTGGAAAGGGAAAAGCCTTGGCCATACATTGACCAATAAGGATAACAAAACCTATCGTGTCGTGGGTGTCGTCAAAGATTTCCATTTTAAATCGCTGCACGAACCCATTTCACCATTGGTCATGGTGTTGAGCGATCAAGCTGGGAGTCTGATTGTCAAAACACAGACAAAAGATACCGAGGCCCTGATTAAAAAATTGAAAGCTGTCTACGACTCGTTCCCTTCCGATATTCCATTGAACTATTCTTTCCTCGATGATCGCTATGCCCAGACCTATCAGGCCGAAGTCAAAACAGGAAAATTGTTAAGCATATTCGCCGGACTGACGATTTTCGTCGCCTGTCTGGGTTTATTTGGTTTAGCTATTTTTACGGCAAATCAGCGCCGGAAAGAAATAGGTATACGTAAAGTCATCGGCGCCTCTGTTCCCGGTATTACAGGGATGCTTTCGGCAGAATTTATCAAACTTGTCCTGATCGCCATCGTGATTTCTTCACCGATAGCTTGGTGGGCGATGTACAAATGGCTGGAAAATTTTGCTTACCGCATTGAAATGCAATGGTGGATGTTTGCCGTTGCTGGACTAATCGCTGTATTGATCGCACTGCTGACAGTGAGTTCGCAAGCCATCAAGGCGGCTGTGGCAAATCCGGTTGACAGTCTGCGGGAGGAATGATCTCCAATACGACAAAAACAATGGATATTGTAAACGCAACACAATAAATTATGATCAAAATATATTTCAGATCAGCGCTACGGCAACTATTGAAACATAGCTACTATACCTTTCTAACAATTGCCGGTTTAGGTCTGGCAATTGCATGTAGCTTATTTATCTATACCTATAACAGCTTCCAATATAGTTTTGATCAGTTTCATACCGATAAAGATCGTACCTTTTTAGTCGTAGAGGATCTCAAACTAGAGCAGGTCGAGCATAGCAAAGGCGGATCCTATGCCATGTACAATGCTATTTCACGTGAAATTCCACAAGTGGAACGAACGGCATTGTATATGGATAATAAAGACCTGACGCTACGGATAGCGGATCAGTTATATAAAACGGAGGGCAAAGCCGCTTTTGTTTCATCGGAATATTTCAGCACCTTAAATTTCCCCTGGCTAGCGGGATCCCCAAAAGATCTGGATCAGCCTAATACCGTCGCGTTGACCAAAACAATTGCCAAAACTTATTTTAATAACGATAACCCCCTGGGCAAAACGATCCTGATCGACAGCAAATTTCCAGTGAAAGTTGTGGGTATCATAGATGACCGTAACAAAAATTCAGACTTTCGTTCAGAAATCTATTTTTCGCAAAGTTCTGTCGCTACTTTATGGCAGATCCCTAAAAACGATGGGTTCTTTAACAATTGGGGCTATTCCAACTCAAGTAATAATATTCTTGTCACCTTAAAAAACGCAGCCGATAAAAGTACCGTTGAGCAAGCCATACATGCGCTTGTCGCCAAGTATTGGCACAAGGATATATTACAGACATTCAATTATAAACTCTTGCCCTTAACAAGTTACCATTTTGACACAGATTACGGAAAGGGAACACAGCGTACACTCCTTGGTATCTTGGTCGCAATTGCAATCGGAGTCAGTATCATGGCTTTGGTCAATTACAGCAACATCACCTTTGCCAGACAAATGAACCGCAGTGTAGAAATGGGCGTTAGAAAGGTGCTGGGCAGTTCCAAAAGACAACTCTATATTCAGTTTCTGATCGAAACCCTGATCCTGAATGCCGGTGCTATTATCTTCGCCTTAGTTTTATTGCTGATCTTTTCCAATTGGGCAAATCAGGCTCTTTTTCCACATGAACCCGTGCAGATTATCGATCCCCGTTCATTTATAGCTATCATTGGTATCATCTGGATTTTAACAAGCCTATTGACCTCCATCTATCCCCTCATTTTTGTCAACCAGATGAACATCCTGCAGGCATTGAAAAAGCTGACAATAGGCTCCTGGAGCTTGAGCCGCAAAACGCTTATTGTTTTTCAGAATGTGATCGCCATGACGCTGCTGATCGCCACTTTCGTTATCATTTTACAGGTCAATCACCTCAAAAACACAGATATTGGATTCAGCAGGGAGCAGATTATTCTGCTTCCGTTCACAAAAAAAATGATCCAATCAAAAGCGAAAATCGCTCATTTCATCAGCAATAGAACCGATGTTCAATCGTACACTTTTAGCGATAATCCACCTTCATCTGAGAAGGTATGGGGCGGAACCATTCAGTTTGACAACAGAACAGAATGGGAAAAATGGCCTGCCCGATACGCTATCGGGGATTCAGCTTATATCAAAACTTTTAACATCAAATTATTGGCAGGAAGAAATTTCAACGACAATCCGCAGAAGCCTGAATTTCTGATCAATCAGAATATGGCTACCACATTAGGCTTTAAAGATCCCAATGACATTATAGGCAAGTCTTTAAATGCCGGAGGGCTGAATGAAGAACAAGCAGGAACAATTGTCGGTGTTGTTGCGGACTTTAGCACCAATTCATTGAACGAACCCATCTCCCCTACGGTAATCGGGTATAACGAAACACGATTAAAAAATGTAGCAATTAAATTGAAGGGTAACGACTATAAGCTGCTCGTGAAAGATCTGGAACAGCAATGGAAAAACTGGTATCCAGATGAAGTGTTCCGATACAGATTCTATGACCAGCAGATTGCTCAGCTTTACAAGAAAGAATCATTACTGGAAAAACTGATCTGGATCGCAGCTATTGTTGCAATAAGCATCAGTATGCTCGGTTTTTTGGGGGTGCTCTCCATCAATATCCTGAAACGGACAAAAGAATTCGGAATCCGAAAAGTGTTAGGTTCTTCGGTAACAGGTATTATTGTATTGCTGTCACAAGATTTTTTCAGATGGATAACAATCGCCTTTGTACTTGCGACACCGCTGGCTTATTATCTGATGAACCGCTGGCTGGACAATTTTCCCTTTCGGATCAGCATGGGCTGGTGGATCTTTGTATTGGCTTTCTGCGTTGGACTTATTCTGACAATAGCCGTGGTAGCCCTACAATCTATAAAAGCGGCTACAGCCAATCCTGTTGACAGTTTAAGGGACGAATAGAAAGGCACGATCAAACAAGGTAGTAGCAATACTATTGATAGCTAAAGATATACCAAGTTTACCTGTCTGGTTATTTGCTATCCGTTCGGGAAATCGATGAGATCAAGGTGTTCACGGGTGTACAATGACTGTCCGAAATCGGACAGTTTACGCTATAAAAGAACAACTTTAAAAAACTAACAATCAACAAAATACAGGCTTGGCTAAGGATTTGTATTATCGTATACAAATTAACGAAAACCGAAACCTGCGTCCGGTCGGTTTGCGGTAATGGAAATAACCTTTATACGAGTGACAATGACTTTTACAAACTTCAAGATTGCCTGGCGGAACATTCGAAAGAAAAAAATTCAAAACCTGATCAACCTGATCGGATTGACTCTTGGTATTACCTTTTTACTGCTGGTCGGGGCCTATGTATGGGATGTTCATCAGGTAAATAGTAAGATCAAAAATATAGATCGGCAATTTTTATTACAGAGCAAGTATAAGAAGGAAGGATTTGGAATCAATTTGACCACAATCGGAGCGCTCCCCAAAGCCCTGTATGAAGAATATCCAAATTTAGTGGCCAACTATTATCGTATCGATGGATTAACAGGTATTATCGCTAATGGTGCTACGATCCATGAAGAAGGGATGGCCCTCGGAGATCCTAGCCTTTTGACCATGTTTGGTTTTGAACTTTTAGAAGGTAATCCGAAGACCGCGCTGAAAAATCCCTTTTCTGTCGTGATTACTGACCAGGCCGCCTTAAAATATTTTGGAAACGTAAATGTTCTGGGAAAAACCTTGCAGATTAAAAATTTCAAAGGCGAAAAACATGATTTTGAAATCACTGCCGTTATAAAAACTGCTGTTCAAAATGCGGTCATGGATTTGACAAAGGATATGCATTCCGATATCTTCCTGCCCATTGCCAACGAACAATACTTCGGCAGATCCGTGGATAACTGGAATAATCCTTACATTGCAGGTTATCTCGAATTGAAAGCCGGGGTAACGACACAACAACTGGATGCGGCGATTCAAACGCTGGTACATAAAAACACCGATCAGGAATTCGCCAGCCAATACAGCCCCGACCTAAAACCGTTGAAAAGCTATTATCTAGATGATAATCAGAGCGCTGTCCGCAAGATGATTCAGACGCTAATCTGGATAGCCATTTTTATCCTGGTCATGGCCATCATCAACTTTATCAATTTTAGTATTGCACAGCATATTACGCGATTGAAGGAAATCGGCGTGCGCAAGATTATGGGCTCCTCCAGACTACAATTGGTAAGGCAATTGCTGACAGAGTATATCCTTATCGTAACTATTGCAGCTTTGATCAGTCTGCCCATCTATAGCATGTTACGTCCTTTGTTTGCACATGTACTGATGCGTAAGCTGCCGTCTCTGATCAATTTACCGATCTATTTTTTTGGTTTATTGGGTCTGTTAACCATAATGGTCGGGGTACTGGCAGGGCTATATCCGGCAATTAAACTGTCCAATATCAAGATACTTCCCTCGGTCAAAAATCAGTTCTCCGTATTAGGCGACAAGCAATTGGTTCGAAAAGTGCTCTTATTCTTTCAGTTCGCTGTTGCGCTTCTCCTATTAGTCTGTACCTTGATTATCTCCAAACAGGTTCATTTATTTATAAACAGTAATTTAGGATACAACAAGGATTATCTATTGACGGTACAAGCACCAAGGGACTGGTCTGAGGGTGGTATCCGGAAAATGGAGACCATCCGGCATGAGCTGCTGCAGGAATCAGCGGTTAAGTCCGTGAGTCTTTCCTATGAGACTCCCGGACTGCTGGGCTTCAATATGCAGCCTGCATTTGGCCATAATAACGATACCGATATCCAGGTACAACGCATTACCAGTGACGGTTACTTTCTGGAAACTTATGAAATCCCGCTATTGGCAGGTACCTTTTTACCGAAAAATGCGGTGGACGGTGCCACTAATCGACCCGTTGTTATCAACAAAAAAGCCATGGAAGATTTCGGCATCAATAATGTCCAAAATGCGATCGGTCAACAGATCGCACTAAATGATCCAAAAGATAAGATGACCATTGTGGGCGTTACCGATAACTTTGTCGCAAATTCTCTCCATCGGGCATCTCCGGCGATCGTCTGGACAGATATCCATGAGAGTTTTCAATACCGATACCTAAGTATCCGTTTAAAACCGGGCCAACTGTCCAGCGCGGTGCAAGGACTGGAAAAGAAATGGAAAGAATTAATGCCTGATGCACCATTTAAATATCAATTTATGGATGACCGCATCAAAGGTTTATACGAAACGGAGCTGCAACTGCACCGAGCAGCACAGATCGCGAGCGCTGTTTCACTTTTGATCGTCGTGTTGGGATTGACTGGCCTGATCTCCCTATCGATTCATCTCCGTAACAAGGAAGTAGGTATCCGTAAAGTCCTGGGCGCTTCATTAGCACATTTGATGCTGTTATTTTCAAAGGAGTACTATGGCATATTTTTGTTGGCGGTTTTGGTGACAGTCCCATCTAGCTATATGCTGATGCAACATTGGCTACAGAACTATATAATCCGGATAGAAATCAATACATTAACCTACCTGTTGCCACTGGGCATACTGCTGAGCGTACTTGGCCTACTGGTAGCCTTCATCGTATTCCGTGCCACCCGATTTAATCCGGTCGAAAAATTAAGGGATGAATAATGTAAGAAACCAATCCATATAAACAGTATGATAAAGAACCATCTTAAAACCGCTTGGCGAACATTGATGCACAATCGTATCTATTCGCTATCAAACCTTGTTGGTTTAACCATTGCGTTGCTGGTATTTATGTTAATCAGTTCACTTGTCGTTGATGAGCTTTCCTACGACAGACAATGGAGCAACTCAAATGAGCTCTACCGAATGCGAATAGTGCCCAAAGAAACAAAGGAAGGTGTCACAAACAATATTTCAGGAGCTCCTGAAGGTATCTCTGCAACATTAAAAGCTAATTTTCCGGAAGTACTTGGTTATACTTCGATCAATTCATTTTCACCAAAATTAACAATAAGCAAGCGCTCAAAGCAGTTTACCGAAATCAATACGCTGGAAATCGACAGCGGTTTTTTCAATCTTTTTGACACAAAAATCATCGCAGGCAATCCGAAACAGATTATTGCTGGCGCAAAAAATATTACATTGACAGCCTCCGCAGTACAAAAATACTTCGGCGGTAAAGACGTGCTCGGTAGCACATTCTACAATAAACCACAAGAAGGGGAACCCGAAGCTTATTATGTCAATGCCATTATTGAGGATATGCCCTATAATTCTTCCTTTCAGGCAGAAGCCCTCGTGCTAATGCCTAAGGTGAATGAATTCAATCCCGAAAAAAGCGGTTCGCTGCAAAACCAAATTCTATTGCTCAAAAGCACAACTGATATCAACAGCTTTTCAACCAAAATAAACAAGTGGTATAATGCGCAGAAACTGGATGATTGGGCGAAAGGACACAATCTTTTTATTGAACCCATCAAAGATATACACTTACAAAGTATTACAGGATGGGAGAACCCCATGCAAGATATTTATCTTCTGGCAGGAATAGCGCTCTTGATCCTTGTATTGGTCAGTATCAATTACATCAACCTGAGCTTTGCCCACGCTTTAAAACGCACACAGCAGATAGGTATCCGCAAAGTATTGGGAGCAAGCCGAAAAAATCTGATCATGCAAATGGGCCTAGAGAGTACCATACTCTTTGCCGGCTCTTTTCTGATTGCATTTTTTGGTTATGTGCTTATCAGTCCTGCATTTGAACACTATTTAGAACATCCATTGACCATGAGCTACCAGCATTCCTTATTCATGTTTGTTGGACTACTAACCACTTGGATCATTCTGGGCTGGCTTTGCAGTTTACCTACAGCCTTGTCACTATCAAAAACACAGCCGTCCCTGGAACTTCGGAAGCAGCTTTCTTTCTTTAGACTTCCGCTCAATATGGCATTTACCAAAGTACTGGTAGTTGTCCAGTTTGCCATTGCCATCATCGTAGCGATCTGTATGATGTCCATGCGAGCGCAATTGCATTATTTGTACAACAAAGATCTTGGCTACGAACCTAAAAATCTTTTGGCCATCAACTATACCTCCTGGGAAGGAAAGGATCAGGCCTTCAAACAGGAGCTATTAAAAAATTCGTACATCACCTCGGTCAGTCTCACAGGCTGGACTCCCTTTAGTGGGAGTGTGGATTTTAAAACAGTAAAAGACCCCGATAATCCGAACAAAGAACTTCCCGTTGTATTTGTCTATGCGGATTATGATTACATCAAAACAATGGGCATAAAGCTCCTTGATGGCCGGCCTTTGAGTGCGGACTATGCGTTGGACAGACCGTTTACGGATTCGGTACACAACGGACACCCGGTCTTTACAAACATGCTCATTTCCGAAGGCACCGCCCAGCGGCTATCTTTAAAACTCAATAGGAGCAACGAGCCTCTAAAAAATACACCGGTGGGCGTATTTAAAGAATTTAACGGAACGAGTTTAAAGTTTCCGATCGGTCCTTTTGCGATTAAGGCACAAAAGGAATGGGATGGCGGCTGCATGCTTATCCGTGTAGAAGAAGGTAAGAAAAAGGAAGCTTTAGCCTTGGTAAACAGTACCTGGAACAAATTTTTTCCTAACCGGATCGTGCAGATCAACTGGCAGGAAGATCAGGTACAGCATCAATATAACAAAGAGAAAAAACAGTACCAGCAATTGGCACTTTTTACGGGTTCCAGCATGATGATTGCTATCTTAGGGATTGTAGCTATTGCCATTTATACGCTAGAGCGACGGGTGAAAGAAATCGGTATCCGTAAAGTGCTCGGTGCTTCGGTAAATACGATCACTTATATGATTTCCAGATCCTTTATCATACTTCTGCTGATCGCTATTCTAATCGCTTTCCCCATAGCATGGTGGTTTACACAAAAATGGCTGGAAAACTTCTACTATCATATTGACGTTCCGATCGCTCTATTTATTTTCACGGGATTGCTTATCGGTTTGACGACTTTAACGATTATCGCTGTCCGGATATTCCAAGCAGCCCGTATCAATCCTGTCAATAGTTTACGGGATGAATAAAAAAATAAGCCGTAGGTTGTCGAAGTTCAAAAGTGCATTTATTATTAACCTGTTGGGAATAGAAGTTTATAATTGGTGTACCTACGGCTTAGGATCTTTGTAGCAATTTTTAGCTGTTCAAAGTGAACAGCTAAAAATTGCTTATTTCTTTTCAGTCGATTCCGCGTGAGCTGCTAAAACATAGACAACCCCATATGGAGATTCTTTCCGAACAATTTTGCGTTCATCAGACAGACTGAGCAGATCATCTAGCACCTTCATCAGATTTTTGGGGCGAATGTATTTTTCCAGCTTCTCGCAACATAACTTATGTACCTCATAAGGTTCTTTTTCCTCGCTAAAATATCCTGCGTCAATTTGCCCATCCAAAAAAGCCGCTATCTTTTCCCCTTCATCCGCCGTCGAACTTTCATAAGGATCAATATCGTGACGAATGTCTATTAATTTAAATTCGGTTACTCGCTGATCTTGCTCCTCATTAACTTTATATAGCTGGTAAATAACCCGATCAGCCAATTTTGTCATATGCAATTCGTATCTTTTTTGCTCTGACGATATATTAACACCCATATGTACCATAGTATCTAGATTATTTATTTCTAGTACATCATTCATGACAAGTACATCGTGCATAAAAATTTGCTTAATCCTGAATGTCTCAATTCTAGTCATAAAATCCAATGGCTTACCCATCAAAAAGGAAACTTCTTCGGGTGAGAGGTGCCGCGAGATACGGTGTAATATCATCCGGTAAAATATCAATATTTCTATCTCTTGACATTTCCTTTTATACACTCTCGTGCTAGGTTTAAATTTATTACTCATAATATTTATATAGATTTTCCATACAAAACAATAGAAAATATTTCAAAAATAAAAACACTTGTATAAATAAAAATAACATTATATATATTTATCTATACAAAAGGACAGATTATTAAAATAAAAGGATGACAAAATTAGGCGAATTTTTAGCGAAGAAATCTGTAAATAAATCCCAGATTGCACGCAAAACAGGTTTAAGTAAGGCAAGGATCAATGAATTAACCATGACCGAGAGTGCCAAACTACGTTTGGACGAAATGTATTTAATTGCTTTGGCCATCGACACCGATCCGGCCAAAATGATGCTCGAACTATGTCAACATCTCCAGCTTAAAGAGGTTGAGGAATAACTTTCTTTCCCTCTCACCATCAACAATATGACCTGTGCGATATTGGACGTAAAACTGTTCGATATCGTACAGCTATAAAATCCAAAAACAAAACCAAATAACTAAAAATCAATAACTTAAAAAAATGGCAATACAATTGACTTTAGTCTGATAGCTGGGTTAGCTGGTCTTTATTTATCGCTAAGCGTTTAAAAATGTATTGTTATGATAGGAAATAGTCTAAAAATCGCTTGGCGGAACATGGCAAAAAATAAACTCTATTCTTTTATAAAGATCGGGGGATTTGCTTTTGGTATCGCAATCTGTATTCTTATCGTACTTTACATCAGACATGAAACCAGTTACAATAAATTTTATCCAGCGATGGATCGGACCTATCGTCTGGTCGTTCAGCTCCCGATCGAAGGTAAAATAGAACGTTGGGTATCACTTTCAGCACCCGTTGCCCCAACACTTAAAGCTGAAATTCCTTCCATAGAACAAACGGGTCGAATACTTCCAAACCCTTTATTTGGCGCCGGAAGCAATCAGCTCTCCCTGAACGATAATCCGCAAAGCTTCTATGACGACGGTTTTGTCTATATTGATCAATCTATTCTAGACATGTTTCCGACACCTATGGTTTCAGGCGGACTTGCGCACGCATTGGATAAGCCCAATACATTGGTCATTACGAAAAGTAAAGCAAAAAAATACTTTAAAAATGATCCCGTCGGACAGATCATCTATCTGAACAATAACAAATCTAAGCTATATACCATTACCGGTGTGATCGAAGACATCCCCCAAAATTCTACGCTGGCCGGTTATAGCTTCTTTATGTCTCTTGCGGGTGAACCTTTTTATCCCGGCGAACAAAACCAATGGCTCAGCAACAATTACACGGTCTACGTTAAATTAAAACCGCATGTCAACATTGAACAGACAGAAAAGGAGATCTTAAAAAACTATAAAGAGCACTATTTGCCCGAATACAAAAAATCAGGCCGTAAGCTCAATCCTTTATTCGAGCAGGCAAAAATCAACTTACAAAATGCACTTGACATCCACTTAAAGTCTACGGATATAGATGACGATAAAGTCAGTACACTCAATAGAGGTGATATCCGCATGGTTTGGACATTTGCCACCGTGGCGCTATTTATTCTTCTGATTGCCTGTATTAACTTTATCAACCTATCAACAGCCAATGCCGCTACAAGAGCCAAAGAAATTGGTATCCGGAAAACAATTGGTTCGACAAGGTCATTATTGATCGCACAATTCTTGCTCGAAGCGATTTGTTATAGTGTATTATCTCTGTTCGTGGGACTATTGCTGAGTTGGGTCTTGTTGCCTATATTCAACAATCTCGCTAATAAGTCCCTGACTATTCCCTGGACATCCCTATACTTTTTTCCATCTTTATTACTGGTGATAATTTTCATCGGCGGCCTGGCCGGAATCTACCCAGCTTTGTATCTGTCCCGATTTAAGCCGATTGCTGCATTGAAAAACAAGACCACCGGAGCCAAATCTTCATTATTCAGAAATGGTCTTGTCATTTTTCAGTTTGCTACATCCATCATCCTTATTGTTAGCGCCCTGGTGACCAATCAACAGATACGCTATATCTTGGAAAAAGATCTGGGTTTCAAAAAGGAGCAGGTCATTGTACTGCGTGGTATTGGTACATTGGGAAATCAGATCCCAAGTCTTAAGAATGAACTAAAGTCCGTTCCAAACGTTAGCTCCGTTTCCCTAGGCGATTTTCTCCCGGTCCCCATTGATGGTGCCAAAAGAAATGGCAACCCTTTTTGGAATGAAGGTAGACGGGAGATCGATATGGCCACACAGGGGCAGTTTTGGGAAATTGACCAGGATTATCTTGCCACCTTTGGATTGCAATTGACCAAAGGTAGGAATTTCGATCCCAAAATGGCCACCGACAGCACAGCTGCGATCATCAACCAGAAATTGGCGGATGACCTGGGATTAAAAAATCCCATCGGGGCAAAAATAACCAATGGCAATACCTGGACAGTCGTTGGTGTCGTGGACAATTTTATTTTTGAGTCACTGAAAGGTAAAGGATTCGCTGGCCTATGTATGGTATTGCGGGGTTATCCATCACTCCTCTCCATTAAAGTTAAACCCGAAAACCTACAAGAGACCCTGAACGGGATCAACACCGTATGGAATAAATTTTCACCCGATCAAAAAATCAATTACAGCTTTTTGGATGAGGGTTTTGCCTCCCTTTATCAAGATGTTGAACGGACGAAAAATATATTCAGCTGTTTCGCCATCGTCGCCATTTTTGTGGCTGCCCTAGGTCTCTTTGGACTGGCCACCTATGTGACACAACAGCGGACCAAAGAAATCGGTGTACGGAAAGTGCTTGGAGCAAGTACGATCAGATTACTGAAACTGTTGTCTGGAGACTTTATAAAATTGGTGTTTGTTGCCTTGGTCATTGCTTCACCTGTTGCGTGGTGGGCAATGAACCAATGGCTCAGAGACTTCAACTATAAAATAGATATAAATTGGATATACTTTATTCTGGCCGGCATGAGTGCAGTCCTCATAGCCTTAGGGACGATTAGTTATCAGACCTGGAAAGCTATCCGTGCCAATCCGGTAGATAGTTTAAGAGATGAATAAGTATCCGTATTAAATTTTTTTATTATGATGGGAAATAACTTAAAAATCGCCTGGCGAAACATGACCAGCAACAAACTCTACTCAACCATCAAGATTGGTGGCTTTGCGTTTAGCGTTGCGATCTGTATACTTATCTTACTGTACATCAAACATGAAACCAACTATGATAAGATGTACCCAAATATGGACCGCGTTTTCCGCCTAGTAATCCAAGCTCCAGACGGTGATAAATCCGTACAGTATCTTTCATTTCCGGCCCCCGCTGCCAAGACCCTTCAGGCCGAGATACCCAGTATCGAATTGGCCGGACGAGTGCTACCCAACACGCTATTTGGCGCTGGGAGCAACCTCTTCACAATCAATGGTAAACCCGAGAATCACTTGGACGCAGGCTTCGTTTATGTTGATCAGTCTATCTTGGAGATATTTCCGCTCCCCGTCATGGAAGGACAGTTAAATCATGCTTTAGACAAACCCAATAGCCTGGTCATCACTAAAAGTAAAGCACAGAAGTTTTTCAAAGGAAATGCTGTTGGGCAAACAATCTATCTGAACAATAACAAGAACGTTCTGTACAATATAACCGCCGTTATTGACGATGTACCAAGTAATTCAAGTCTCTATGGCTATGATTATTTTATCTCTCTTGCCGGTGAACCTTTTTACCAGGGCGAACAAAACAACTGGGGAGCAACGAACTACATCACTTATGTAAAGCTTAAAGAAAATACCGACCTCGTCACGGCACAACGCGCTATATCGAAGAACTATGTCGAGGATCATTATATTTTAATCAACAAAAAGAATGGAATGAAAATATCACCGGAGACCATGCAATCTAAGGTGTTACTTCAAAACGCATTGGATATGCATTTATACTCCAAAAACATTTTAGAATACGCCATGGCTACGCAATACCAAGGTGATATCAAAATGGTCTGGGTATTTGCTGGGATTGCATTCTTCATTCTCCTGATCGCATGCATCAATTTTGTTAATCTGTCTACCGCCAATGCCGCTACACGAGCTAAAGAGATCGGCATCCGCAAAACCATTGGATCCAGCCGAAGTACTTTAATCAACCAATTTATGACGGAGGCCGTATGTTACAGCTTAATTTCATTAATTATCGGCATTTTACTGGCGTGGATATTACTGCCTCTTTTTAACAATTTGGCCAATAAGACTTTATTTATCCCCTGGTCGGCATGGTACTTTATACCTTCTTTGATCTTAGCCATGTTGACCATAGGCGGCATCGCTGGCATATATCCTGCAGTATACCTCTCTGGATTTCAACCAATCAATGCCTTGAAAAGTAAATCAGGTTCGAACCCAAAATCTGCTTTATTGCGCAATGGACTTGTTGTTTTTCAATTTACAACTTCCATAATCCTTATGATCTGTGCCCTCATCGCAAATCAACAGATCAGCTTTATGCTCAACAAGGATATTGGCTTCAATAAAGATCAAGTCATTGTACTTCGTGGCATAAATAGTATTGCTTCAGAGGTGCAAAGCCTAAAAAATGAACTGAAAGCTATTCCTTCTGTGAGCAATGTATCCATAGGTGATTATCTCCCTGTGCAATTGGATGGTGTAAAACGAAATGGCAATCCATTTTGGGCCAAGGGAAAAGAAGACATTGAACTGGGAGAAGGTGGACAATTTTGGAATATTGATGAAAATTATGTTTCCACTTTTGGACTTCGATTAATCGCAGGTCGAAATTTTAATCCACAGATCGCTTCTGATAGCAGTGGCGCTATTGTCAATAAAAAAATGATCTCAAAATTGGGTATTAAAGGGAACCCGATCGGTGCACAGATTACAAATGGAAGAACATGGACAATTATCGGAGTTGTCGATGACTTTATTTTTGAATCACTAAAAGGTGAAGGATATGTCCCGGTCTGTATGGCTCTGTCCAACAGTCCTTCGCTCCTTTCGATCAAAACCAAGTCAACGGACATGGCTAAAACGTTGGCTGATATAAATAGGGTGTGGGAGAAATTTGCGCCTAATCAAAAAATCACTTACAGCTTTTTGGATGAGGGCTTTGCCTCCCTTTACCAAGATGTTGAACGAACGAAAAATATATTCACCAGTTTCGCCATCGTCGCCATTTTTGTGGCAGCACTGGGGCTCTTTGGCCTGGCCACCTATGTAACACAACAGCGGACCAAAGAAATCGGTGTACGAAAAGTGCTTGGAGCAAGTACGATCAGATTACTGAAACTGTTGTCTGGAGACTTTATAAAATTGGTGTTTGTTGCCTTGGTCATTGCTTCACCTGTTGCGTGGTGGGCAATGAACCAATGGCTCATAGACTTCAACTATAAAATAGATATAAATTGGATATACTTTATTCTGGCCGGCATGAGTGCTGTCCTCATAGCCTTAGGGACGATTAGTTATCAGACCTGGAAAGCTATCCGTACCAATCCAGTCGATAGTCTAAGGGATGAATAAAGTCCAAAGACCTTAAAAATTGGTGTTTGTTGCCTTGGTCATTGCTTTGCCTGTTGCGTGGTGGGCAATGAACCAATGGCTAAGGGGGGAATGAATGTTCGATTGTGAACGTAAACTGTCCGAAATCGAACAACAAAAATGAACAACAATCACCTAACAAACTCACAATAAAACAGTTAAAACACTGGCAAGGGGATTGTATTTTTATAGTATGGCACAAAATGATTTCAAGCTAGCTTGGCGTAAACTCTTAAAAAATAAGGGTTTCACATTCTTGAATATTATCGGACTGACACTTGGTTTTACCGGTTTTATCCTTTCCTATCAATACATCAATCGGGAAACGAGCTTTGATAAATGGAATCCAAATTACAGGGAGATCTATCAGATTGGCCTGGAAGCTGAAGGCGCTTTTACGGGCGAGAGCTCTCCTTCCCTGGCTCCATTGCTAAAGCAAAATTTACCAGATATCATTTATGCTGGCAGGAAAATAGTTTACAATTACGGCAGTTATCCGCTTTTTGGTGAAAAAACAGTCCTTATTAAAAATGCTGCGCTGATTGACTCCTCAGCTGCACGAATCTTTCAAATCGAAAATGCGACTGGACCACTCTACAAAAACAAGGACCAAAAGGATGCGACCATGGTCAAAAGGCCTATTGCCGAACAACTATTCAAAAAAGAGGACCTAAATTTTGACAGCCCTCATTCGATTCCAACTCAAAGCCTCGCTCTAGGTGTATGGGAGATGATTTATGGCACCATCAAAGAGCAAGGTCTATCCATAATTGATTACGATCTTCTTTTTATCCGTGAACCACAGGATCTCTTTGCTGCCGACAATCCCTTTTTATACCAGACTTTTATTCAGGTCAGACCGGGTACAGATATCGCTAAGTTGACAGATCAGATCAACACAATCTACCACAAGGAAATCGCACCAAAAGATAAAATACGCTCTTCCGGTTATGCCAAAGGTAAGATCTACTTGGATCCATTGGCCAACCTGCACCTGCGACCAAAAACCGGAAGCAACACCGCCTATCTCATCACATGGATCATCGGTATTCTTTCCCTGTTGATCCTCCTGCTTGCATCCGCCAATTTCGCCAATATGATTATGGCCCAAGCCGATCAACGCCTGAAAGAGCTCGCCCTTAAAAAAATATTGGGAAGTTCGCGTTGGGCCATCATAAGGCAATTATTACTGGAAGTATTTATACTGACCAGCGCTGCGGCAGTATTGAGTTTCATTACGTTGGCGCTTACCGGCAACGTATTACAAAGATGGTTCAATGATGATCTCAGAAGCTATATTTTAAGTTCTGAAACCATTATCCAGCTCTGTGTCGCTGTTCTATTAACAACGATCCTATCCGCAATATACCCTGCCATCGTTCTTTCAGGTTTCAAATCCGTCAATCTGCTCAAAGGCGGATTATCCGCAATACTAAAAAAAGGAACATTCCGAAATGTCTTATTAACCTTTCAGATCAGCATGGCGGTTCTGTTTATTTCGGGTATGCTGGTGATTCGGGGACAGCTTCAGTACATGCAGCATACAGATAAAGGATTTGAGCCAGCGCAAGTGGTCAATTTCAAAGGAGTGGGCATGTATTACGACTCCAAGAGTGATGGTTCTTTCTACCAATTGAAACGGCGATTAGAAAATGATCCGAGCATTGCGGCGGTGGCTTCCGCAACAAATATTCCGGGAGAAGGGGAACAACCGCCCAAAATGGAATTATCCTATGCACAAAAGAATATTTCCTTTGCGCATGTCGGTATCGATCCGGGCTATTTCAAAACATTAAATATCCCCAGTCTACAGGGGAATAGCAATCTGTCAATGGATCAGTTGCTCCGTGACTCCCTCTCCAACTATGCGGTCATCAATGAATCTGCCGCTAAAAGTTTGGGGCTATCAAATCCCATTGGTGCAAAAATCAGTGGCTGTGACGTAAATTTTGAAATCATAGCCCTCGTCAAAGACAGCAAAGCCTATGGTTTTGAAAATGCCGTTCAACCTACTCTCTATTCTTTTAAAAATGAATGTGGGAGCATGCGCATTCAGTCGACACTTATGGTGAAAACAAAACCCGGAATGGTCGATCGGGCAATTGAAATGGTCAAGGAAGAATGGGAGAAAAATACAGCCGCCAAGGAGCTACCACTTGACTACTCCTTTATGGATCAGCAATATGCATTACAGCACCACAAACAACAGGAACTACAGGTCGCTTTTAATAGTTTCGCCAGCCTTTCGGTTATTATCGCCGCATTGGGCCTGTTCAGCATGGCCGCTTATCAGGCCGCATTACGCAAGAAAGAAATGAGTATCCGGAAAGTACTCGGTGTCTCGGCACAGCTGCTCTTTGTCCAATTGAATAAACCCTTTTTCAAGCTATTTCTGATCGGTATCGGCATTGCCCTTCCCTTAGCTTATTTACTCATGGACAAATGGCTTTCCAATTTTGCATATCATGTCAATATACAGTGGTGGTCGTTTTTGATCCCGATATTTTGCATATTTATCCTAATATTGATTTCCATTAGCTTCCAGTCGCTGAAAGTCGCCCGGACAAATCCGGTAGATAACCTGCGGGATGAATAGAACAAAGATTAATGAATAAGTTGAAATTAAAAGACAAAATAAAAAAGAGATACCAGGTAAGCCCAGGCTTGTACAACCAAAATCTCAATACTCAACACTAAAATCTCAATACTAGAAAATGATACAATTAAAACATTTATTCAAGTGGTATAATGTAGGTGGTACACGCTCATTTGTCCTCAAAGATGTCAGTTTAGATATAGCAGAAGGTGATTTCATATCCATTATGGGCCCTTCGGGTTCCGGAAAATCCACCTTGTTGAATATTATCGGTATGCTAGACGAACCCGATGAAGGTGAATATATCTTTATGGATGAAAATGTATTGCAGATGAAATCAAAAAAAAGGACGCAACTCTACCAATCTCATATTGGATACGTATTTCAAGCTTACCATTTACTGGATGAATTGACGGTATACGAAAATATCGAAACACCGTTGATCTATAAAGACATCTCAAGCAAGGAACGAAAAGCCATTGTAGCCGATATGCTTGACCGTTTTGGCATTGTGGGAAAGAAAGATCTGTTTCCGGCGCAACTATCTGGTGGACAGCAACAGATTGTCGGCATCGCACGTGCATTGGCCGGCTCCCCGAAACTCTTGTTGGCAGATGAACCTACGGGTAACCTTAATTCCAAACAAGGGGAAGAAATCATGGAGCTTTTCAAACAATTGAATGATGACGGTGTCACGATCATACAAGTTACCCACTCCGAAAAAAATGCGGAGTACGGCAAAAGAATTGTCAATATGCTGGATGGCCAGCTCAAATAATTGTAGACCAATTTAACCTGAATAATCCCTACTTGGTACATGAATTACTGTAGGGATTTTTTTGTATCCATTTCTCAATTCATTTTTTTAACTTCGTTATGATGAATGAGAGAGAGCTGAAATCGTTAATATTCCTGTTGGACGATACCGATCAACAGATTATTCAGGAAGTGGAGCATCAATTGAAAAGCCAAGGTCCTGAAATTGTTCCCTATTTGGAGAAATTCTGGGAGTCAAGTTTTGACCCAAGGATACAAGGTCGATTGGAAAACATTATTCATGAAATTCAGTTCGACCAGACTAAAAATGAACTACAGATCTGGAATCTGAGCAATTCCTTTAATTTACTCGAAGGACTTATCATTCTCAATAATTATCAGTATCCTTCTTACGAAGACCATAAGATCGTGTTAAAGATCGAAGATCTGAAAACAGAGGTTTGGCGCGGGTTACAATACGATATGAGTCCTTTGGAAAAGGTGAACCTGATGAATCACGTGCTATTTGGCTCCTTTGGTTTATCGGGCAATACAAAGGACTATCACCATCCGCAAAACTCTTATATCGGTCAGGTTTTGGACACCAAACAGGGTAATCCATTGACCTTATCCTGTATCTATAGCATTATTGCGCAAAAGCTGGATATCCCGATCTACGGGATTAACTTACCCAAGCATTTTATCTTGGCTTACATGGATACCGATGAGCATGGGAATGAGCATGTCTTGTTTTACATCAATGCATTCAATCGGGGACAAATCATGCAAAGAAGTGATGTCAATTCATTCTTGAAACAGTTAAACCTTGCTCCGGACCGGGAATTTACTTATCCATGCGACAATGTGACAATCATGAAGCGTGCCTTACGAAATCTGCTTTCGGCCTATGAAGCGAATGAAAGTGTAGCCAAGCAACAGGAAATCAGAGAACTGTTCGAATTGCTTGCCTGACACAAATTGACAAACTAGAAATTAGTTCTTTCTCTGGCATCCAAAAAGATATAATTTGGTGTCAATGTCCCATAATTTTTTGTCATTTCCGGTGTTGCATTCCCTTGATCCGTTAATTTAAAACGTACAACTTTTCCGTTTTTGGAATCGGAAACGTAAAAGAATTTACCATTTTCAGTACGATCATCAATGGCAACCCCACCAATCTGTTCCAATCCTGTATTTGAACCACCGACCGCATAATCAGCATCGATTTCCTTTTCTCCAGATCCATTAAATAATCCATCCGGATTATTAAAAAACAAAATTTCTGTCCCTGCTGTAACGGCTAATAACTTTTTATTTGGCGCATAAGATACCGCTCTTAGACCCGTTTTTCCCTTAACGTAGACTTTCACGGCTGGCGGAAAAGCGTTCGAATTAACAATTGTGTCCCGCACTTTATCAATCAGTTGTTGTTTCAGTCCCTTATACACAGCAAAACCACTTCTTTTATTCGTACCCTCATCATTAAATCCGACCAACAACCATTTTTCATTTTTATCATCCGGATTTCCTTTCAATAAGGTTAATGAGCTTGGGTTAATATCCCCCAGACTAATCTGTTTATCAATGATTTTGGAACCCCCTGCTCCCCCTTTTCCCTCCGGACGACTTACCGCATACAGCATATTACCACCTGTTACCGCAAGTAAAAAATTTGTCACAGCTGAGCCCGAAGTACCATTTTGTTGGGCATAGGAGTAATAAGCCAATCCCCTGACATTCGAAAATCCCCTATAGCCAATGGCACTAGCATTTCCCGGAATCCCGTAAACGTCGTCCAGAGCGATTTGCCGGATAAAGGTATCCTGAGCGACGGTCCCCGCACTCGCCTGGAAAATTGACTTTGCATTGGGATCAAAAATAACTGGTCCCCCGCCTTTTGCGGGCGAAAGATATTGATAGATATTATCCAGGCTATTGGTATCAGCAGGATCCACGATAAAGAGATTCTTAATCGAAGAATTATTTGGCTGATAATCCTGGAAAGAAATATACAATCTGGAAATAAGAGCTGCCCGTCCCGGTTCAGGTTCATCATCCAATTTTTTACAGGAAGCAACGCCTATTAAACTGGCGAATAATACAATAACACAGGTTTGAAATGAAAATTTCATATATTTTTTATTATAAATAGCTTATTGCGTCAAACATACAAATCTACTAATATATGCAGAATATCAATGAATTTATATGATTCTTTTGGACCAATATCACGACAACTCAAACGGAAATATTTGTCATTCCGCTACTTTTTGATTAAAATTGCCTTTGTTTTTGATATCACATACGATTATGGAAAAGAAGGAATTTGTACGGGAGAAGTTGGCATTACCGGGAGAAGGCAAGAAATTGCTTTTGCATTCCTGCTGTGCACCTTGTTCCGGAGAAGTCATGGAAGCATTGATTGCTTCAGATATCGATTTTACGATTTATTTTTACAATCCCAATATCCATCCGCGCAAAGAGTACGATCTGCGCAAAGATGAGAATATTCGATTTGCGGAAAAACACAATATCCCTTTTATAGATGCGGATTACGATGTAGACCATTGGTTTGATTTGGCCAAAGGCATGGAGCAGGAGCCTGAGAGAGGAGTCCGTTGTACCATGTGCTTTGATATGCGCTTCGAAAAAACAGCTGAATATGCGGCTGCAAATGGCTTTGATGTGATCTCGAGCTCATTGGGGATCTCTCGTTGGAAAAACATGGAACAGATCAATGACTGTGGTCTACGCGCAGCTTCCCGTCATCAGGGGATGGAATACTGGACATTCAACTGGCGCAAAAAAGGCGGTTCGGCAAGGATGTTAGAAGTCTCCAAAAAAGAGAAATTCTATATGCAGGAATATTGCGGCTGTGCTTATTCGCTACGCGACACCAATAAATGGCGTATGGCAAATGGACGCGAAAAGATAGAGTTAGGTAAAAATTATTATGAATAAGTCAGGCTATGCGTATCTATAAAGCATTCGGCTGGAATATTTAAAAAAATATTTCGATCCTAATGATTTTATACATACCTTTGCAGGCTCAAATGCAAGATTGTGAAACATCTAAAACAATACAGAATTCCCTTTTCGGGACTCAACGCTGGAAAGCACAATTTTGAATTTGACATTAATAAAAAGTTCTTTGACTGCTACGAACATTCGATTGTAAAAGATGGCAATCTAAAGGCGGAAGTTGAATTGCAGAAACAGGAAAACCTGCTGATTTTGCATTTTGATATCCAAGGAGAGATTCAATTGACTTGCGATACCTGCCTGAAGGAATTTATGTCACCGATTTCAATTCAAGAACGAATATTGGTCAAATTCACGGATGAAGATTGGACAGACAATACCGAAGAGGTGTTGGTCTTATCAAAAAGCGACCATGAGTTGGATATCGCTGAATTATTGTACGAATACATCAATTTAGCTGTCCCTTATATCGTAAAATGTGAAGAGCAGGGAGAAGGCATACAATGTGATCCTGAAATGCTGGCCTTATTTACAAGCGAACCAGATTCAGAGGAGCAAAAAGAAGAAGAAATTATCGACCCACGTTGGGAAGCATTGAGAAATATTAAAAATAACTAAAACAAAAATACGAGATGGCACATCCAAAACGTAAAACTTCTAAATCAAGAAGAGACAAAAGAAGAACACATTATAAAGCTGAAGCTCCTAGCTTGACAGTATGTAAAGAAACTGGCGCAGTTCATTTACCTCACCGTGCATACACTGTAGACGGAAACTTGTACTACAACGGTAAATTGATCATTGAAAATACAGCTGTTGTCTAAGGTAAACCTTTCATAACACCAAAACATCCCAAACAAGCAATATTTTAGAAATTTGCTTTATTTTGGGATGTTTTTTGCGTATTATTGATTTACTAAATAATAACGGATGAAGATTGGTTTAGATATTTTAGGAGGAGATTATGCTCCTAAAGCAACGATAACAGGTGCTATTGAAGCACAAAAGCAGCTTACTGGAGACCAAAAGATAGTCCTTTTTGGTAACACTGAAGAGACGAAGCAATTAATCGATCAAGCCGGAGGAAATTCATCTGACTTTGAATATGTGGAAGCTCCAGAAGTCATTGCAATGGGTGAACATCCAACCAAAGCGATAACTCAAAAACCCAACTCAAGCATTGCGAAGGGATTTGAATATTTAAAAAACAAAGAAATCGACTCATTCGCATCCGCTGGTAACACCGGAGCTATGCTTGTGGGTTCGATGTTCAGTGTTAAAGCTATCCCGGGCGTATTGCGCCCAGCCATAGCATCAATTGTTCCAAAATTGAAATCAGGGTTCGGAATCTTACTGGATGTCGGCGCAAATGCAGACTGCAAACCGGAGATGCTGAATCAATTTGCAATGTTGGGCAGCCTCTTTGCCGAACATGTATTCAATGTAAACAACCCTAAAGTGGGATTATTGAACATTGGAGAAGAAGAAGAAAAAGGAAACATCCTTACAACCTCTACCTACCCTCTACTTAAAGCCAACGACAAGATTAACTTTATCGGAAATGCAGAAGGCCGCGACCTGTTCAGTGACCATGCTGACGTATACGTCTGTGATGGATTTACCGGCAATGTCGTCTTGAAACTTGCAGAATCATTTTATGTAGTGACCCTGAAAAAAGGTTTTAAAGATGATTTCTTCGACCGATTCAACTACGAGCAGTACGGCGGTAGTCCAATCTTGGGAGTCAACGCTCCTGTTATTATTGGTCATGGGATTTCAACACCTGAGGCCATTAAAAATATGGTTTTATTTTCAAGAGATATGATCGAGTCTAAATTCATTGACAGCATCAGATCTATTTTCAATTAAGTATTTATGTCAAAGATTCATGCCGCAATTACGGCTGTAAATGGTTACGTTCCGGATTACATCCTCACCAACAAAGAATTGGAAACAATGGTCGATACCAACGATGAGTGGATTGTATCACGAACAGGAATCAAAGAGAGACGCATCTTAAAGGGCGAAGGGCTGGCTACATCAGATCTTGCCGTACCTGCCGTTCAAGGTTTATTGAAAAAGAGAGGAATAGAAGCGACGGATATCGACCTAATTATCTTCTGTACCAGTACACCAGATATGTTGTTTCCCGCTACCGCGAATATTTTGGCCGATAAAATCGGAGCGACCAACGCTTGGGGATTCGATCTTCAGGCAGCTTGTTCAGGCTTCTTGTTCGGTCTAAATACCGGAACACAGTTTATCACTGCGGGTACACACAAAAAAGTACTTGTTGTAGGCGCAGATAAAATGTCATCGGTAATCAATTATCAGGACCGCAATACCTGTATCCTTTTTGGTGATGGTTGTGGTTGTGTGTTATTGGAACCAAATGAAGAAGGGCTGGGTATACAGGATGCTATTCTAAAGACCGATGGTTCAGGTGGCCAATATCTTAATATTAAAGGAGGAGGTTCATTAAATCCGGCCAGCCATGCAACGGTTGACGCTGGTCTACATTATGCTTACCAAGAAGGACGCACAGTATTTAAATTTGCCGTCACCAATATGGCCGATGTAGCACATGAAGTGATGGAAAAAAACAACTTGAAATCAGAAGATATTGCCTGGTTGGTACCTCATCAAGCCAATAAACGTATCATTGATGCGACAGCAGAACGCGTGGGCCTTCCCGAAGAAAAGGTAATGGTGAACATCCAAAAATATGGTAATACGACCAGTGGAACAATCCCACTATGCTTATGGGAATGGGAATCTCAATTGAAAAAAGGAGACAACCTGATCCTTGCTGCTTTCGGTGGTGGTTTCACTTGGGGATCCATCTATTTAAAATGGGCGTATTAATTGTCCATTTTATGGTATATTTTATTACTTTTGACAGTTAGAATTTTTTAAGAAACAAACAAAACCTAGAATACTATGGGTATGGATATCAAACAAATTCAGGACTTGATTAAATTCGTTTCAAAATCAGGTGTGAATGAAGTCTCGATTGAAGAGCAAGATTTTAAAATTACAATAAAGACAAATCAAGAGCCTACGTATGTAACAGCTACTGTTCCGGCTGTAGCGCCTGTAGCCGCAGCTCCAGTTGCTCAAGCAGCAGCTCCAGCGCCTGTGGCTACTCCTGCTGCGCCAGCTGCTAACAATGATGCTAACTTGATTACCATCAAATCACCAATGATCGGTACATTTTACCGTTCAGCCGGACCGGGCAAACCATCTTTCGTTAATATTGGTGATGATATCAATACAGGTTCTGTATTGTGTATTGTTGAAGCTATGAAATTGTTCAACGAAATCGAATCTGAAGTTTCTGGTAAAATCGTTAAGATTTTGGTAGAAGATGCTCAACCTGTTGAGTACGATCAACCATTATTCTTAGTTGAGCCTAAGTAATTTACACACGTAAATGAATACCTATGTAGCCTCCAAAGGGCTACATTTTTGTAAACTTCATAATTCAAGACAATGTTTAAAAAAATATTAATTGCAAATAGAGGAGAAATTGCCCTGCGCATTATCCGTACCTGCCGTGAGATGGGTATCAAAAGTGTTGCAGTATATTCAACCGCAGACAGAGATAGCTTACATGTACGTTTTGCTGACGAAGCGGTTTGTATCGGCCCTCCACCAAGTAAAGATTCTTACTTAAACATTCCGAATATTATTTCTGCAGCTGAATTGACAAATGCAGATGCAATTCACCCAGGATATGGCTTCTTGTCTGAGAACGCACGTTTTTCGGCGATCTGTGCAGAGTATGGTATCAAATTTATTGGTGCTACTGCAGAACAGATCGAAAAAATGGGCGACAAGTCCCGTGCGAAGGACACCATGAAACAAGCTGGCGTACCTACTGTGCCCGGATCAGATGGTTTGATCTCAAACGTAAAAGAAGGCATCAAACTAGCCAATGAAATAGGTTATCCTGTTATTATTAAAGCTACTGCCGGCGGTGGTGGCCGTGGTATGCGTATCATCTGGAAAGACGAAGAGTTCGAACCAGCTTGGGATTCTGCCCGTGTAGAATCTGCAGCTGCTTTTGGTAACGATGGTATCTACCTTGAAAAATATGTTGAGGAACCCCGCCATATTGAATTTCAGATCGTAGGGGACCAGTTTGGCACGGTATGTCACCTATCCGAGCGTGACTGTTCCATCCAACGTCGTCATCAAAAATTGATCGAAGAATCTCCTTCCCCATTTATGACGCCTGAATTAAGAGCTGAAATGGGGGAAGCAGCTGTGAAAGGTGCAAAAGCTGTAAATTATGAAGGTGCCGGTACAATCGAGTTCTTGGTTGACAAACACCGCAACTTCTACTTTATGGAAATGAATACACGTATTCAGGTAGAGCATCCTGTAACCGAAGAAGTTATCAACTTTGATCTGATCAAAGAGCAGATCAAGGTGGCGGCAGGAATTCCGATCTCCGGAAAAAATTATGAGCCGGAAATGCACGCGATCGAATGTCGTATCAATGCAGAAGATCCGTTCAACAATTTCCGTCCTTCACCGGGTAGAATCACGAATTTTCACTCTCCGGGAGGCCATGGCGTACGCGTAGATACACACGTTTATTCCGGTTATACAATTCCACCCAACTATGATTCCATGATTGCCAAGTTGATCTGTGTTGCACAAACACGTGAAGAAGCAATCTGTACCATGGAGCGTGCATTGAGCGAATTCGTAATCGAGGGTATCAAAACCACCATTCCTTTGCACCTGAGATTAATGCGCGATCCTAACTTTAGAGCGGGCAATTTCACGACAAAGTTTATGGAAACATTTGACCTAACTGAATATCCTGTAGAAGATTAAATAAAATTATCTTTACATACATAAAAAATACCATTCTTTACAATAAGAATGGTATTTTTGTTTCCAAACAATTTTTATGAGTACACCAAATTCGAAAGATTTAATACAAGCTATCAAAAATAAGGGGAAGAATATAGAAGCAGAAATGTCTTTCTTTGACCATCTTGAGGTCCTAAGATGGCATTTGGTTCGTTCAGCTATAGCAATCTGTATCTTTGCGGGTATTGCGTTTACATTCTACGACTTCGTATTCAACGATATTATCATGGGTCCAAAGAATCTCGATTTTTGGACTTACCGCATGATGTGCAAAGCCGCAGATGCATTCAATCTAGCCGACTTCTGTGTCAAGAAAATACCTTTTAACATTATCAATACGGAATTAGCAGGGCAATTTATGCTCCAGATCAACTCCTGTCTTCTGATGGCTTTGATGATGGGTTTTCCCTATCTTTTATTCGAAATTTGGCTATTTGTAAAACCAGCATTGACAGATGTTGAAAGACGTTCTGCACGTGGATTTGTGTTTTACTCTTCCATGTTGTTTCTTTTAGGTGCACTTTTCGGATACTATATTGTTGTACCATTATCCATTAACTTTTTGGCGAACGTGTCCTTAAGTGATGAGATCGTGAATCAGATTACCATTGACAATTATCTGTCTACGATCGCTACATTGACATTAGGTTGTGGGATTGTTTTCCTGCTTCCGATCCTGGTATTTATTCTGTCCAAGATAGGCATTATGACACCTGAATTTATGCGTGCAAGCCGTCGCTATGCCACCGTAATTATATTGGTCATAGCTGCAGTTATTACGCCTTCTGCGGATATTATCACGATGTTGACCGTTGCAGCACCAATGTTCTTATTATATGAAGTAAGTATCATGGTCTCGGCAGATGTCAAAAGAAAAAAATTAGCATTAGAAAAATAAAATAACAATAGAATGAGCAGCGTAAAGAAAATTGCGATTGGAAGTGACCATGCAGGTTTTGAGTACAAAACGGCATTAGTTGGTTTTTTGAATGAACTGGGCTATGAAGTTCAGGACTTTGGGACAAACTCGCCAGATTCAGTGGATTACCCAGATTTTGCACATCCCGTCGCATCCGCAGTGGAAAACAAAGAAGCCGATGCTGGTGTATTAATTTGCGGCAGTGCAAACGGTGTTGCGATCACAGCAAATAAACATCAGAATATCCGTGCTGCAATCTGTTGGCTGGAGGAAATTGCCGCGTTGGCACGCCAACATAACGATGCGAATGTCGTATGTGTCCCAGCCCGTTTTATCGACCTTGATTTAGCTAAAAAGATCGTATCAAGTTTTATGACAACCGAATTTGAAGGTGGTCGTCATGCCAATCGTGTCAATAAAATAGCTTGCAGCTGTTAATAAATTAACATATTTTAAGAAGCGGATGAAAGGTAAACTATACTTTTCATCCGCTTTTTTAGTTATATTGTGTACTTATATAAGCAAGATCGGTTGGGAAAGAGGGGGCGCCCGCAATGTGACATCAGTAGTAGTATGTAAATGCGGATATGACTGAATAGCTCATCGATTGGATGAATAAAAGTTGGTATCAATATTATTTAATAAAATGTATGGCGTAGCCGCAAGGTGAAGGCCACAATATGAAATACTAAAATAAACAATGAAGAAAATATATAACCTAATTTGGGTAGCGTTTTCTGTGATGAGTTGTGCTCAGGCACAGGATGTCAGCACCAAGTATGCAAATGAGATCACAGTAGAATCCACACAAAAGCATTTAAGAACACTTGCTTCGGTGGACTTTGAAGGAAGAGGAACAGGACAGAAAGGCGGGCAGTTGGCTGCAGATTATATCGCCAACGAGTTCAAGAAATACGGCCTTTCAGCCCCAGTAAATGGATCCTACTTCCAACCTTTACAGCTCATACACAACAGTTTTAAAGTCAAGCACTTTAGCATCAATGAACGACCATTCTTAAATGGAAAGGATATCTTCGTCATTGGTAACAACGAGGATAAGCTCTTTGAAAGCAATGAGATCATCTTCATTGGTTATGGCATCGATGATCCAAAGTATTCCGACATCAGTGGTTTAGACCTGACCAATAAAGTTGTGTTACTATTGAATGAGGGTGAACCTACGGACGACAAGGGAACCTCATGGATCACCGGAAAAAAAACACCGTCCGACTGGTCGACAAGCAGAAATAAAAAAATCAAAGAAATTCTCAAGAAGAACCCCAAATTGGTACTCGCTGTTAACAGCCAGCTCTCACAATTACTTGAAGATGCCGGAGACCGTGCTACTGAAGGCCGCTACAACCTGGCTATAGACCAACCAGCCCCTGAAAAATCCCCTATGATCCCAGTGGTCAACATTACCGATCATGCCGCAAATTATATTTTTAATCTTGCGCGCACGAATTTAGCCGCTGTTGTCGGCAAAATTAACCGTTCTGGACAAGCTAATTCTTTCGCAATCACAACCAGTTTTAAAGCTGAATTTGGCACAAATGCAAAACCTTTATCGGACCCGAATATACTGGGATACCTGGAGGGGACTGACAAGAAAGATGAAATTGTCGTGATCGGCGGACATTATGATCACGATGGCAAAGATTCCAAAGGAAATATCTTCTTTGGTGCGGATGACAATGCTTCCGGAACGACAGCAGTTTTAGAGCTTGCGCGTAGCTTTTCCCGTGCAAAGGCTGCAGGTAATGGCCCAAGACGCAGTATTTTATTTATCACTTATGCGGCAGAAGAAAAAGGCTTACTAGGTTCAAAATTTTACACCGAAAATCCAATCTTTCCACTGGCAAATACTGTCGCTTGTATTAACATCGATATGATCGGCCGCGTAGATGACAAACATCTCAAAGGAAACCATGATTACATTCATGCCATTGGTTCGGACAAACTAAGTTCTGAACTCTACCAGATCAATAAGGATGAAAATGATAAAAACACCAAGTTGGAAATAGATTATATGTATGACAATCCAAAGGATCCGATGCGTCTTTATTACCGTTCAGACCATTATAATTTTGCAAAAAAAGGAATCCCTTCCATCTTTTATTTTTCGGGTCTTCATCCGGATTATCATACACCCGCGGATACCTATGATAAAATCGACTTCCCGCTGATGGTCAAACGGGAAAAATTGGTCTTTTTTACGGCATGGCAGATCGCCAATAGAGAAAACCGTATGGTGATAGATAATAACAAAGAATAAGTACATCACTTTTTAACACACTAAAAGAGGCCTAGGTATAAAATTCCTAGGCCTTTTGTTTTTGAGCAAATGCAGAACAAAGCGCCTAAAAATTTGTTATATTTATTATAGCACAGCAAAAGAGATATGGCATTTGTAGACTATTATAAAGTGCTCGGTATTGATAAGACTGCCTCAGCAGATGATATCAAAAAAGCATATCGAAAACTAGCGCGTAAATACCATCCTGATGTCAACCCCAATGATAATGAGGCTAAACAACGGTTTCAGGAGGTCAATGAAGCAAACGAGGTTTTATCCGATCCCGAGAAACGTAAAAAGTATGATCAATATGGCGAACATTGGCAGCATGGAGAGGAATACGAAAAAGCACAACAGCAATACCGACAATCCCAATCTGGTGGGGGGAATCCGTTTGGAGGAGGAAGTAGCCCCTTTGGTAGCGGTGCTGGTTCTTATGAGTATACCGGAAATTTTGACGATGGCCAATTTTCTGATTTTTTCGAACAGATGTTTGGCAGCCGGCGTGGTGGCGGTAGGCAGAGTACTTTCCGCGGACAGGATTTTAATGCCGAACTGAGTTTAAGTCTCCAACAGGCCTATACCACCCATCAACAAACTTTTAATATTAATGGCAAGAGTATTCGTATTACGATTCATGCAGGTGTTGAGGATGGGCAGAAGATCAAATTAAAGGGCTATGGTAGCGAAGGAATCAATGGCGGCCCTAAAGGCGATTTATATATTACGATCAACATCACGCCCGATGCAACTTTCAAACGTCAAGGAAATGATCTGTACACCTCGCTGGATGTAGATCTCTATACGGCGATTTTAGGCGGCGAGGCAACACTTGACACCTTTGGGGGTAAGATCAAATTAAAGGTCAAACCCGAAAGTCAAAATGGTACCAAAATGCGGCTCAAGGGTAAAGGTTTTCCAATCTATCGCAAAGAAGGTGAATTTGGGGATCTTTATGTAAGCCTAAATATCAAAATGCCCAGCAACCTATCCGCTGAGGAAAAAGCATTATTTCAACAATTGAAGGATCTAAAGCAATAATCTCATGGAAACGACACTCATAAAAGTGATAGACTTCTGCCAATCCAGAAAAGTTGAAACAACTTTTCTGCAGACCATGGAAGAATATGGACTCATTCATATTGTCATACAACAGGAAGAGCAATATATCGACGAGGAAGAACTCAAAAAGTTGGAACGCTTCTCCAATTTGTATTACGACTTGGAAGTAAATCCACAGGGAATTCAAGTCGCCAACCATTTATTGGATAAGGTCGAACAACTTCAAAATGAGATTCTACAGCTCAAAAATAAATTAAAAGCCTTGGACTATTAATCCAAGGCTTTCAAGATCATCTGTAAATAGGCAGCTAGAATACAATATCTTTCTCTGTATCGATTTTCGTCTGCCAGACAACCTTGCCTTGCAACGTTGTATAGACAATTTCATAATCTCCTTTACAAACGACAAAGGATCCATAAAAATCTCTTGGTTTCATTAACCTATAGACGACCAAAGTTCGCTTCCCTTCGACATCTCCATACGCTTTCATTAACATATATCCAGAGTTGTTAATCTTTTCTTCAGGAATTTTATAATCAAGGTGTGAACGGCTTCCATCATCCGGACATAATATCGTTGTCCTACTCGGTGTAAAAATATAGCGATTGCGGTACATGGCAGCATTGGATAACACAATATCCTTCGCCCAGTCGATATCATTGAAATCAGCCGGAAGCAGAAATATCATGCTGACCATCCTTTCTTGCCATAGCCTGTCATTGAACGGAACGACAAAATGCAATAACTTTTGTCCTTTAAATTCATCTATGCGATAGAAATAACGTCCTTCCTTGTTTTCCTCTCGTTGAAATGCAGTCAAGTCCAATAAATGATTTTTCTTACCTTTGACATTCGGATAATTGTTCATTACCGCCAGCAGATCATAGCTAAATTTCCCCTTCAAATGTCCTGTAAATAACACCTTATAAGCTGTGTCCAGATAATTTAGATGCTTGAGCACTTTTGTGTATTTAGCATCGACTTTACTAACATTGATCGGTCCGGTATCCGCATTCCAATTTTCCTCCTTTAAAATATCGTCACCCAAAAATACAGCAAGTTCTTTATCAATATTAATGAAATATTCATCCCCTTCCACACTATATCCATTAGGCACCACCCGATAGGATCTGCAGGAAAACAATGCCAAACATACTGTTAGTGCAAGAAACAACAATAATATGCTTTCCTTTCTCAACATCCTACCTCCTACGATTTTAAGTTTTGCATCTTTAATCCTTCCCAACGGTAAACATCATAAACATCTCCATTCACCTTCATTATTTTTAACGTTAGCTCAAATTGATTTTTAACAGGACTACCGTCAAGAATACCTGGTTTCCATTTCGCTCCAGATCGCAACAGTCGGACTAACTCGTCACCTGCCTTCGTATTAGGCGTGCTGACGACTTTAAAATTATTCAGTTGGCCATTTTTTTCGACAACAAACTGTACAACGACATTGCCGTCTTCACCTGTCGAATTTGGCTTATAATTCTTCATCACATAATCGCGTAATGCAATCATCCCGCCTATCGGCTCTGATGTCACATCCACCCGCGTATAATTTTTTACATAACCACCATCTTCGTTAAATTTGAAATAAAAGGCAGCCTTAGACTCCACGGGATTGCCATTCACCAAAGAAGGCTCCCATTTAGACCGAGACAATAATTTGGTCGCCTGATCAATAAACTGCTGACCAAGATCAGACCTAACAATAAGAGACTTTATGGTACCATCGGGATTAATGATGAAAAAACTTTCAATCACGGGATCGAGATCTTTATTGGATATTTTCCTTGGCATTTTAAAATTTTGGGCAAACCAGCTGCTCAAGCCATCAACGCCAAGCTTTGGTGTAGCAACCGCTTTTTTTGCTTTAGCTGGAGAGCTGTCATCCTGCCTTAAATTTAAAAGGATAGGTAAGGTATAGGCCACACGTACTTTTCGACCATTTTGTACGCCTGGATTCCATTTTGCTGCACTTTTCATCAGCTTCAACGCGGCTTCACCGGTACCGTAGCCTAAATCTTTCTTGATTTCAAAACTCGATAAGTTCCCATTCTGTTCTACAACAAAAGAAATTTCAATGACACCATTCACACCATTTTCCAATGCAGCTTTGGGATAATCATAATTATTAGACACCCAGCTCATAAATTGCCGCATTCCACCAACTGGCTCGGGAACAACTTCGACCTCCTTAAAAATAGCATTCGCATTGGGATTCGTTGTATCCCGCTGGATCAGTTTACCTGCCGCTTGGTCCATCATCGTACTGCCTTCTAATTCGAATTGTACAGGCTCCGTCTTTGAAATCCATTGCGGTTCAGGTACCTGATGTACCTTTTCTAACTCTTCCGCAGGTGTAGCCGATTCTTTTGATCCGGAGATCTCCAGCTGGCTAATTGAACCTTCCATATCAGCAACAAGATTCTTAGCCCTGCTGGTATTAAAAACAAGCGTCGAACCCGCTACGACCAACAGCATCGGTAAAATAGTTACATATAAAAACTTGTGTTTCCGCGCTGATTTATTCTTAAATAACATCATAATTCTTTTCTTTAAAAACGAATGATTAGAAAACTCATGCGTCAATGGCAGGTGATCCACCTGCAGCGCATGAGCGACCAGCATCTCTGCATAGGCCACCTTGTCTGTCGAACAGATTTCGTCGGCTATACATTCGTGCTGGAACTTTAACTCCTTTTGAAAGAAATATAAAATTGGGTTAAACCAGTTGAAAATTTTCAACAGCTCCATTAAAAGCAAATCATAAGAATGTCGCTGATCGACGTGAACACGCTCGTGCAATTCGATACTGCTTCTGTCTTTAATCGCTCCTCCAATGATAATTTTATTGAAAAATGAAAAACTTAGATAATTATGCTCATCTCGTAAAGCACGAATCAGCTGTACCACTCGAAATAGTAAAAAAGCACAAGCTATTGCCACACCCGTCCAATACACATAAGTCAGGATGTCGATTAGGTAAATAGGCTGCTCCTTCGGAGTACTGATAGCGATATCCATATAGCCACTCAAATCCACCGCCGGTATCGAATAGGGAATCATAGCTGCTTTCGGTAATTCGATAAAAATTCCAATTGGAGCCAACAGCGAGAATAGAATCATCCCGGTCAAATAGATCCGGTTCCATTGGAAAAAAGTGAGTTTGCGAAAAATCAGCCTATAGAGCACAAAGCTGATAATCAATGAAACATTGACAATCAATAAGTAAATCATAATCAAAAGTTTATAAGAGGTGGTTGCTGTTATTTATTTTGTCGGATGATTGAAAGAATATCATCTAATTCTTTCACATCCAATTTATTTTCTTCCAAAAAATAAGAAAGCATACTTTTGGGAGAATTATCAAAATAATTATTCAACAACTTACCAGTGATTCCTTTTTTATATTCCTCTTTTGAAATCTTTGGTAAATACTGATGACTTTTACCAAAAGACTCATGCGACACAAAACCCTTGGTTTCGAGAATACGCACTATCGTTGAAACTGTATTGTAAGCAGGTTTTGGCTCCGGTAGTCTGTCAATGATATCTTTGACAAAACCACGTTCCATATCCCAAAGCTCCTGCATGATTTGTTCTTCTGCTTTAGTCAATTCCTTAAAATCTTCCATAACTCCTTATATTAACAGTACTGTTGTAATCGATTACAATACAAGTATATAACTAAAGAAATAGTTTTACAACTATTTCTTTAGTTATATACGCAATTCACTGACAATTAGATTAATAAAATTATTCTAATTGCTATTTTATCACAGATTAGTCGTCAAAATTCGGTCTGCGGGAGGCTTTCAACTGTGACTGCTGCTTTTTTCGGTCTAATCTTTTCAATACACTGGAATAGGGTATTTTGGTTTTTTTTCTGGGCTTGGTAGGGACAAGTGCATCTTTTATCAGACGAAGAAAACGATCAATGGCGATTTCCTTATTGCGCGCCTGAGAGCGGTCTACATCAGATTCCAGCTGCAAGATGCCTTCTTTGTTGATACGATTTGAGAGCTTTTCAGCCACCACAGCTTTTTCTTCCGCAGAAAAAACTGCAGAACTAGCCACATCCCATTGCAGGGTAACCTTGGACGACACTTTATTGACATGCTGCCCGCCTGCCCCGCCGGACCGTGAAAATTTAAACGTCAGCTCCCCTATTAATCCTGTTATATTCATTTGTTTTTAAATGCTTCTTCTATTTTTTCCATTTTTTTCAGCAGAAAACCCAGCTTTTCTACTTGATCACGCTGTACATCTACAAGTTCCTGTTCTTTGCGAATAATAAGATGGTCGATTTTCTCATGTAATTCCCTGATTTCAAGCTCAGCCTTCAGGTTAATCAAATAATCATTCCGGGCTCGTTCACGATCCTTGGCCTCCTGCCTATTTTGGCTCATCATAATGACTGGAGCCTGAAAAGCGGCCACACAGGACAAAATGAGATTAAGCAAAATAAATGGGTAAGGGTCAAAACCTTTATTGTTGAACCAATATGCATTGGCCGCAATCCAGATCAGCAAAAATACAACGAAAGAAATAATAAACGTCCAGCTCCCACCAAACTCAGCAACTTTATCCGCTATCCGCTCACCTACAGAGGCCGCTACAGATGCCCCGCTGTCCATGCTTGCACTAATGACCTTGTTGTCTTTAAAGCTCTGTAGCACTTGTAGATCCAGTTGGCTCAGCTGCCCAGATTCATCTTTCAAAAATTCCGTAATATAGGCTTCTTTAAACCTGGTCAGTTCGGTAGCGGCAATATATTTATCTTTCGCAAAATTGGGATATTCCTTCCGTATCAATTTAAAAATAGGCTGTCGAATGGAAGCGCCCAAAATACGTTGTTCCAAAGGAAATTGCTGTCCTGAAATGTCACTGATGAAGTTGTCCATATACCGCTCAAATGTCTACTTAAAGATAATGCTTTTTAAGTAATCAAAAAATTCACAAAACTATGGCAATTGGTTTTTGTTATTTTAGGCATAAATAGTCGAAATTTGCAGCACAAAACATTAGATATGAAAATCGTCATGATTTATTCAGACCCTCGGGGACTAAATAAATCTGACAGCTTCATCACCTTTAAAAAATTAAATTATACAAATGAAAATAGGCATTGTTTGTTATCCCACGTTTGGTGGCAGTGGTGTTGTGGCGACGGAATTAGGAAAGGCATTGGCAGCCAATGGACATGAAATCCATTTTATAACCTACCGACAGCCTGCACGCCTAGATTTCTTTTCGGAAAACCTATATTACCATGAAGTAGCTGTATCCCAATATCCACTTTTTGACTTTCTGCCTTACGAATCTGCTCTGGCCAGTAAATTGGTCGACGTCGTGCGTTTTGAAAAGCTGGATCTAATTCATGTGCATTACGCCATTCCCCATGCTTCGGCAGCGTTTATGGCCAAGCAAATCTTGCTGACAACCTACGGCATCAATATTCCCGTGGTAACCACACTTCATGGTACGGATATTACCTTGGTTGGAAAGGATAAGAGCTTTAGTCCAGTTGTCACCTTCTCAATCAATCAATCGGATGGTGTAACAGCCGTCTCACAAAATCTGAAAGATGAGACGCTGCGGTATTTTGATATCTCCAGAGATATTATCGTTATTCCGAACTTTATCGATCTCGACAGGTTCAGTAATAAAGATCGCTCCCATTTCAAAAAGGCAATTGCTCCGGGCAATGAGCGTATCTTGGTGCACACCTCTAATTTCAGAAAAGTAAAAAATACAGAGGACGTAATTCGTATATTTAAGAAAGTTCATGATGTCATCCCTTCCAAATTGCTTATGGTAGGCGACGGCCCCGAGCGTCGAAATGCGGAGGAGCTATCACGAGAATTGGATGTATGTGGAGATGTTCGCTTTTTGGGTAAACAGGATGCTGTCGAAGAGATTTTATCTGTTTCAGATCTTTTCTTAATGCCTTCCAGTTCAGAAAGCTTTGGATTGGCCGCACTAGAGGCAATGGCCTGCCAAGTTCCAGTTGTGTCATCCAACACAGGTGGATTGCCCGAACTCAATGAAAACGGCGTGACAGGATTCCTGAGCAATGTGGGCGATGTCGATGATATGGCCAAGAATGCCATTTACATTCTCGAAGATGTTGAACGATTGGAAAAATTTAAAGAAGCTGCATTAAATCACGCTAAAAAATTCCAGTTGTCCAATATCATGCCGCTATACGAACAATATTACCAGCAAGTAATTGATCAGACAACAAAAGCGCAATAAATATCATTTTTGGCCTTAAGGGATAAAAAAAATATTTTATCTTTGACCTTTGGAAAATTTCCAAAAAAACAATTATGAAATACAAACGTATCTTATTAAAACTTAGCGGTGAATCCTTAATGGGTGACCAAAGCTATGGTATCGATATTAACCGTGTATCACAATACGCTAATGATATCAAAGAAATTCACGATCAAGGTTTAGAAATTGCAATTGTTATCGGTGGTGGTAACATTTACCGCGGTTTAAGTGCTGAAAAATCAGGGATGGACCGTGTTCAGGCAGACTATATGGGAATGCTTGCCACAGTAATCAACAGTATGGCACTTCAAGATGCTCTTGAAAAAGTAGGTAAAAAGACACGTTTGCTAACGGCTATCAAGATGGAGCAGATCTGTGAACCATTTATTCGCAGAAGAGCAGTACGCCACCTGGAAAAAGGACGTATTGTTATTTTCGGAGCCGGTACCGGAAACCCATATTTCACAACAGATACAGCGGCATCTTTACGTGCGATTGAAATCAATGCTGATGCTGTATTAAAAGGAACACGTGTAGATGGTATTTATACGGCAGATCCAGAGAAAGATCCTAGTGCAACAAAATTCGAAGAAATCTCATTCACGGAGGTTTACGAGAAAGGGTTAAACGTCATGGATATGACTGCCTTTACCCTTTGTCAAGAAAACAAATTACCAATCATTGTATTTGACATGAACAAACCAGGCAATTTATTGAAACTTGCCAACGGCGAACATGTTGGAACCGTGGTAAAATAATTAATATCTGTAAAAAACGTAATCTTATATGAACGAACTAATTTCAATTGAATTGGACGATTGTAAAGACAAGATGTCCAAAGCAGTTGCTCACACCGAGTCTGAATTAACAAAAATTCGCGCCGGTAAAGCTTCACCGTCTATGTTAGATGGCATTTCAGTCGATTATTATGGTAGCGCGACTCCGCTTTCGCAAGTTGCTAACATCAACACAACTGATGCACGGACAATTGTCGTACAACCTTGGGAAAAATCGCTCATAAACGCAATTGAAAAAGCAATTACGGATGCTAACCTAGGCATTAACCCGCAGAACGATGGTATCGTAATCCGCTTGAATGTCCCTCCATTGACCGAAGAAAGAAGACGTGACTTGGTAAAAAAGGCAAAGGAAGAGACTGAAAGAGGCCGTGTAGCTATCCGTAATATTCGTAAAGATGCCAATGAATCCATCAAAAAATTAAAAAATGATGGTGCCTCAGAAGATGAGATCAAAACTGCTGAAGGTGAAGTCCAAAAATTGACTGATGCGTACATTGTGAAAGTTGATAAATTGGCGGAACTGAAAGAAAAAGATATCATGACTGTTTAAGGTTCCATTCTTAAACAAATCAAAAGGTCTGAACTAATTTCAGACCTTTTTTATTTTTTGAGCATTCTATATCCCCTCCAAAAAAATATTCCGGCAACTGCTATTGATTTTTGAGCAAAATAATTGTACATTGTACACTAACAATAATCAGTTATAGTATGAACAATTCTCGCCGTCAATTTTTAAAGCAAGCTGGAATAGGTCTTTCGGCAGCTTATCTGATGCCCAACATGATATCTTGTCAAAACAAAACGGGCGCTGTCAGTGACAATCCGCTGCAGAATATAGGTGTGCAACTGTATTCCATTCGTGATTTAATGGATAAAGACCCCAAAGGTTCTTTGGAACAGATCGCAAAAATCGGCTACAAACATGTCGAGCTTTATGGCATCGACCCAACAGCTAAACAATTTTGGAAATTACCTTATAAGGAGCTGAAAAAAATTTTGGATGACAATGGGCTAAAAACCCACTCGGGTCACTATGACATGTCAAAATATCTAAGTAAGTCACATACTGATAAAGAGGATTTGTCTATTTACTTTGATGCTGCACAAGAACTTGGTCAGGAATATGTTATTGCACCTGTAACTCCGATGTTCGATATTAATGCACTTAAAAAAGACGACTATCTATACGCTGCCGAGCAGCTCAATAAAGCAGGCGAGCAGGCGAAGAAACTCGGATTAAAAGTCGCATACCACAACCACTTTTGGGAATTTAGAGATTTAGGAAACAATACCATGGGAGAGGAAGTTATGCTGGCTTTTACGGAACCTGATCTTGTCGATTTTGAACTTGATCTTTTCTGGGCCGAAAAAGCTGGAAAAAACCCGATATCCATATTTGAAAAATTTCCGAACCGTTTCAAACTATGGCACGTGAAGGATATGGACCGTTCAAAATCGAATCCGATCGAATGGCCTAAGGATGGAAAATTACCTGTAGAACAAATTTTTAAAGAGATCAAATATACCGAAGTTGGTACCGGAAGCATAAATTTCACCGAAATTATTAAAGAAAAGGCTAAAGCTGGTCTGAAATATGCATTTGTGGAGCAAGATGATATCTACATGCCTAATAAGATGGAGAGTCTTAAAAAAAGCTACGACTATGTTCAGGCAAATCTTATCAAATAAAAAAGGGAAGCATTTGCTTCCCTTTTTTATTTGATAAATTCCCTTAGAATTGTGTATCCTCTACTTCAACGGCTGTCTCAATCACTTTACGCGCCAACTCCTCTTTGAAATCAATAATATTTTTACTTATCGTCTCATCGTGAGTCCCCAAGATTTGAGCGGCTAAAATGCCCGCATTTTTGGCAGCATTTAAAGCAACTGTCGCTACCGGTATTCCATTAGGCATCTGAAGGATAGATAATACCGAATCCCATCCATCGATAGAATTCGAAGATTTTACCGGAACTCCGATCACAGGTAAATGCGTAATTGAAGCGACCATTCCTGGTAAATGCGCAGCTCCACCAGCTCCCGCAATAATTACTTTTAAGCCGCGTGATGCTGCATTTTTCGCATAATCAAACATACGTTGTGGCGTACGGTGTGCCGAAACAATCGTAACTTCAAATTCTACTCCAAGGACTTTCAGGACATCGATGGCATCCTGCATAACAGGAAGATCGGATTTGCTTCCCATGATAATGCCTACCTGGGCCTTATTATTGACTGACATAGTGTTATTAAGCTTTAACTTTTAATATTTCCTGTACTTTTCTTGCATTTGCGATCGCTTTCTCCCGATCGTCATTGATGATACATACATGGCCCATCTTGCGGAACGGTTTTGTGTATTTCTTGCCATACAGATGCAGATAGACACCTTCCATAGCCAACACCTCCTCTACGCCGTCGTATTTTGCCAAGCCTTCATAGCCATCCTCACCCAATAGGTTGATCATCACAGCATTTGTCCGGCATCTAGTATCACCCAATGGCAAATTGAATATCGCCCTTAGATGCTGGCCAAATTGAGAAACATAATTTCCTTCAATCGTTTGATGTCCACTGTTGTGTGGGCGCGGTGCCAGTTCATTCACCAGAATATCGCCATTTTTCGTTAGGAACATTTCAACAGCAAGTAAGCCCACAATCTGTAGATCATCAGCAATTTTCTTGGCGATTGCCTCTGCACGTTGCTGAACCTCCACACCATATAATGATGGCGCAATAAGAAATTCCACTAAATTCGCTTGTGGATTGAATTCCATTTCTACCATTGGAAAAGTAGAGACATCGCCACGGTCATTGCGGGCAACGATAACAGCGATTTCCTTTTCAAAATCTACCCATTCTTCAATCAAACTTGGTTCTTCAAAAGCATCCTGAATATCCGCTTCAGTGAGAATCTTCTTCACCCCTTTTCCGTCATAGCCATCCTTACGTAGTTTTTGGATATAAGGTAAGTTCAATGAAGCGTTTGTCAAGTTATCCTTGGTTGATATGAGTTGAAAGGTTGAAGTAGGAATATCATTTTGTTTAAAAAACTGTTTTTGTAATCCTTTATCCTGAATCAAACGAATAATACGCGACTGTGGATAAACAATGACCCCTTCCTCTTCCAATTTCTCCAATGCATCAACATTCACTTTTTCAATCTCGATAGTAATCAAATCCAGGTCCTTCCCAAAATTATATACTGTCTCAAAATCACTCAATGAACCACATTCAAATTTATTGCACAGCTTGCGACAAGGGGCATTCTTGTCGGGATCCAGCACATGAACGTTTACATTGTAATTAATGGCTTCCTGGATTAGCATTCTTCCGAGTTGACCACCACCAAGAATACCTAATTGCAGTTCGCCATAAAAATCTTTTGCCATAATTGATTTTAAAATCTTATAAAATTTATCTTCTAAGCTTTTTCTTTGAACAGCTGTTCGCCTAATAAGCTTTCTTTATCTATCTTTTTTTGTAGTTCAATAAAAGCACCGATTAATGCTTCCGGACGAGGAGGACAGCCCTGAACATATACATCCACTGGAATAATCCGATCGACTCCCTTAACGACATGATAACCATGTTGCCAATATGGTCCACCACAGTTGGAACACGACCCCATTGAGATAACATATTTTGGATCGGGCATCTGCTCATAGAGCTTTTTTATACGGTCAGCCATTTTAAAAGTGACTGTACCGGCAATAATAATAACATCTGACTGCCTTGGGGAAGGCCTAGGAAAAACCCCCATCCGGTCCAAATCATAGGTCGAAGCCATTGCTCCCATCATTTCGATTGCGCAACAAGCAATACCAAAACTCATGGGCCACATGGACGAAAGCCTTGCCCAGTTTAGCAAATCATCCAATTTGGCAACGACAACACCATTATTTTGCAATTGACTATCTAAACTCATGCTTACTCAGGTTTTTTAAATCGAGGTTTAAAAGCAATCTTTGGAGCAGCCGTCACCTCTTGCACCATCGTATTCTCCAGGCTGCCATCTGCTTGCGGTCTATAATCCCGAACTTGATAAGTACTATTGTTCAGTGATGAATAAGCACTTTGTGGAATATTTACCGGAACCTTGGGAAGAGATACATTGGGTTTGACCCATTCCAAATCGCCCTTTTTCCAGACAAAAACCAATCCCAAAATTAAAATACCAATAAACATGGCCATTTCAATCAGGGTAAACCAGCCCCATCTGCCATCCGCAGCAATATATTCCGATTGTCCAAATACCGTAGCCCAAGGAAAAATAAAAATGAGCTCTACATCGAAAAGTAGGAATATTAAAGCGATGACGTAAAATCGAGGATTGAATTGTACCCAGGAGGAGCCGATAGGATCTTCGCCACATTCGTAGGTACCAGATTTAATGGGATTACTCTTTTTGGGAGAAATTAAACGTGCCAGAAAAATGGTCGCACAGACTAACAGTGCCCCTATCAGCAGAATGATAAGGATTTTGCCGTATTCCGATAATTGTGCGGGGTCATCCATAATGATTACAAATTTAATAATTATTTCGTTTACTCTAGCGAGGAACTTGAAATTACAAATTATTTATTAAAAAAATAGGGCATTGTACAGATACAATGCCCTATAATATATTAACAATACACTTAAATTACATTTTTCCAGGCATTTTAGGCATATTACGCATCAACTTAGCGGCCATCGCTGGGTTAGACATTTGCTTCATTACCTTACGCATGTCGCCAAACTGCTTCAACAATTTGTTTACTTCGTTAATGTCAGTTCCCGAACCTTTAGCAATACGTAAGCGACGTTTTTGGTCAATTACATCCGGGTTTTCGCGCTCAAAAGGCGTCATCGAATCAATGATCGCTTCAATAGGTTTGAAGGCATTATCGTCGACCTCAATATCTTTCATCGCTTTTCCTACTCCGGGGATCATGCCCATCAAATCTTTCATGTTACCCATTTTTTTGATTTGTTGGATCTGTGATTTGAAATCATTGAAATCGAATTTATTCTTACGAATTTTCTTTTGGAGCTCAGCAGCTTGCTTTTCGTCAAACTGTTGTTGCGCACGCTCTACCAAAGATACGACGTCACCCATACCTAAAATACGAGAAGCCATACGATCTGGATAGAAAACATCCAGTGCATCCATCTTCTCACCGGTACCGATAAACTTAATCGGTTTATTGACCACAGATTTAATCGATAATGCGGCGCCCCCACGTGTATCACCATCTAATTTGGTTAATACAACACCTGTAAAATCAAGGCGATCATTGAAGGTCTTTGCCGTATTGACAGCATCTTGCCCTGTCATAGAGTCAACGACAAATAAGATCTCATCTGGTTTTGTCGCTTCTTTCACTGCGGTGATCTCCACCATCAAAGGTTCATCTATCGCCAAACGGCCAGCGGTATCAATAATGACCACATTATGGCCATTGCGTTTTGCCTCTTCGACCCCTGCTTTCGCAATAGCAATTGGATCGGTTGATTCTCTATCGACGTAAACAGGTACACCAACTTGCTCAGCGAGTACTTCCAACTGGTCAATCGCGGCCGGACGATAAACGTCACCAGCGACCAATAATGGTTTTTTATTCTTTTTATCTTTGAGGTATAGGGCTAACTTACCGGAAAAAGTTGTTTTACCGGCACCGTTCAGACCCGCGATTAAAATGACAGTAGGATTTTTACCAGTCTCCAACTCGGTAACAGATCCACCCATCAATTCTGTCAACTCATCATTCATGATTTTAGTCAACAGTTGACCTGGAGAAATACTTGTCAAAACGTTTTGCCCTAAAGCTTTTTGTCTGACATCATCTGTAAAAGTTTTAGCAGTCTTATAATTCACGTCGGCATCCAACAACGCTTTGCGAATTTCTTTCATCGTTTCAGCAACGTTGATTTCGGTAATACTGCCTTGCCCTTTTAATACCTTAAAGGCCCTATCTAGCTTATCTTGAAGATTTGAAAACATAAAATCTGAGTCTTATTCTATATAAACAGCAAAGTTAAAAAAATTGTCTGTAGTAACCTCATTAACACCCTATAAAAAATGCGACTATTAAAAATAATCGCATTTCGTTATATCCTAAAGTTACTAAATCTCTCTTTACTCGCTCCTACGCCCACCAAATAACATGGACGCATAGTATAAAAGTGTTACCAAGGCACTCAAAGCAGCCACTACATAGGTCATGGCAGCCCATTTTAGCGCATCCTTCGCTCCATCATGTTCCTCACCGTTATAGGTTACACCGGCATGATTTAACCAAGCTAACGCTCGGTTTGACGCATCAAATTCCACCGGAAGTGTGATAAACGAAAAAATTGTTGTGATCGCTAATGCACCTACACCTACAGCCAACAGCCAAGGATTACCGCCTTTGGAAAATGCAAATAACATCACACCCAGCATCAATACCCATGAGGTCAGTTTGGAAGCAGCATTGACCATAGGCACCATTGCCGAACGGAAACCTAACCATTTGTAGGCTTTTGCATGCTGAACAGCGTGACCACACTCGTGGGCAGCGATTGCCGCAGCAGCCACACTACGACCACTATACACTTCAGGGCTCAGGTTGACTGTTTTATCGGATGGATTGTAATGATCTCCTAAGCGATCAGGAATAGATATTACTTTTACATCATAAATACCGTTATCGTTTAGCATTTTCAGTGCGATCTCAGCACCTGACATCCCATTCCCCAATGGCATCTCCGAATACTTCTTAAATTTGTTTTTAAATCGTGTCTGGACAATCAGGCTTACCACCATTATTCCAATAAATAAAATCAAGTACATAGCTTTTATATTTTTAACGTTATTATCTTTATTTAATAGTTTCAATATGACTATCAAACCCTATTCCAATTCCCATAAACTGAGTAAGGCGTGAACTTCTAAGATAATAAAAAGTGTATAACTGACAAAAAGAACAAATTCTTCTGATCCCAACATGACATAGTAGCATAAAAAAGGGAGTGAAAACTCACTCCCGCTTTATTGTTATTTTCTAAATTAGACTACTTATTCGATTATCCCATTTGAAAAACCAAATCTGATCCCTCTATCATCTTGCGTAAATTACTCAGGGCGTAACGCATTCTTCCCAAGGCGGTGTTAATACTCACCTCTGTTATCTCAGCAATATCCTTAAAGCTCATATCACAAAAATGACGCATAATTAAAACCTCTTTTTGATCATCAGGTAGTTTCTGGATCATTTTCTTTAGGTCTACGTCGACCTGCTGTTTCAGCATCTTAGACTCAGCGCTCTCATCACTGAATTCTAACACCTCAAAAATATCAAAACCATCTGCATTAACAATATTTGGGGCACGTTTTGCTTTCCTAAAAAAGTCAACGATCATATTGTGGGCAATTCGGATAGCCCAAGGCAAAAATTTACCCTCTTCATTGTATTTGCCAGATTTTAACGTGTTGATGATTTTAATGAAAGTCTCTTGGAAAATATCTTCAGCAAGATATTCGTCTTTTACTTTCATATATATAGAGGTGTAAATTTTCGATTTATATCGATTCAACAATGCCTCTAGGCCGGACTCTTGGCCCCCGACATACATTTGGATCAATTCTTGATCACTCTTACTTTTCAAAAGTCTCATACGTCACTTACTTTTTTAGCAGTTCGCAATTAAATTATCAGTTCTGTTGTAAAATGTAAATGTTTAGCGTATAGCGTTCCTTTCTTATTGTAAAACAATCAATTAATACTTATCTCAAAGTACCGTAAAATTATTGAGTAATCAAATTTTTACATTCTATTTTAAGATTTTTTAACATTTAAAAACTTACCGATATTTCCTTCCTTTCAAAACTATATTGAATAAAGCTGCTAAAAGATCTGAATCTCTGTATGGTCTACAATAAACACAACTACAAAATTAACAGGGACCTAAACACGGAGTTTATAGGGCGCTCATGCGGATGAATACGTACAAAGAGTCCTTTTAATTCCCCCATTATAACTGGATAAAACCATTCCTATTTCTCTCGTTAACCCCCAGCTGTTAACGAAATGTCACGGAGATGTTTTGATGCAGATATTCGAAATAGACCGCGTCTTTGTGAAGGTCACATACGCTCCAAAAGAAAAAGCGGAATCACCCTAAAGTAATTCCGCTTTTTACTATGTGAATATGTCTTATTTATACAATGGAAATTCGGCCATCATAGCTTTCACTTTGCCATGGATTTTATCCAGTCCAGCATCGTTTGATGCATTTTGTAATGCTTCATCAATAAGCTCTCCAATTTGGATAATTTCATTTTCCTTGATACCACGCGTAGTGATCGCAGCTGTACCAAAACGTACACCTGAAGTCACAAAAGGAGAACGTGTATCAAAAGGAACCATGTTTTTATTGGTCGTGATACCTGCTTTACCCAATACAGCTTCAGCTTCTTTACCAGAAATGTCTTTGTTACGTAGGTCCACTAACATCAAGTGGTTATCCGTACCGCCAGAGATGATCTTATAATCTTTCTCAACGAAGAACTTCGCCAATGCTGCTGCATTTTTCTTTACTTGAACAATGTACTCCATGTATTCGTCAGATAAAGCTTCGCCGTAAGCAATTGCTTTTGCAGCAATTGTATGTTCCAAAGGACCACCTTGTGTGCCTGGGAAAACAGCTAAATCCAACAACTGTGTGATTGTACGAGTTTCACCTTTAGGTGTTTTGATACCCCAAGTGTTTTCAAAGTCCTTACCAACCATAATCATTCCACCACGTGGACCACGTAGCGTCTTGTGTGTAGTTGTTGTAACGATATGACAATGTGGAAGTGGATCATTTAATAAACCACGAGCGATTAACCCTGCTGGGTGTGAGATATCAGCCAAAACAATTGCACCGATTTCATCAGCAACTTTACGGATACGGGCATAATCCCAATCACGAGAATAAGCCGACGCACCACAGATGATCATTTTTGGTTTTTCACGAAGTGCAGTTTCCTCCAATTGTTCGTAATCAATCAGACCTGTATCTTCTTTTACGCCATAAAATAATGGTTGATAGATCTTACCAGAAAGATTCGCTGGAGATCCGTGAGTCAAGTGTCCACCATGCGATAAATCAAGACCTAAAATTTTGTCGCCAGGCTTGATAGTCGCCAAAAAAACAGCTGCATTTGCTTGCGCTCCAGAGTGAGGTTGAACATTGACCCATTCTGCACCAAATAATTGTTTCGCACGATCAATAGCAATGCTTTCGATCTCGTCCACCACTTCACAACCTCCATAGTAACGTTTTCCTGGGAGGCCTTCTGCATATTTATTTGTCAACACTGAACCAGCAGCTTCCATCACTTGTTTTGACACAAAGTTTTCCGAAGCAATTAATTCAATACCTTCTTCTTGGCGTTTCAGCTCATCAGCTATTAAATTAAAAATGGCTTGATCTCTTTCCATTGTTTTTAAATATTGTAAAGTAAATTTTGTATTTTATTTTAATGCCTCAAAGATAGCATATTCCATAAAGAATATCGACAAAAAGCCATATTTTATTAAATGTTCCTAGAAAAAGAAGCTTATTTATGCGAATTAGCTAATTCGTAGAATATCTATTAAATCACATTTAGTATAATCCAATGCAATAAAAATTGAATGTTTTGTAAATGTCAAAAAATCCATTGCAGACGATTTGCGATTAAAAATATGTATTTTTGCTTTAAGAATTGGCTAAAACTATATCAAAATGAGCACAGAACAAACAGCAATTGCTCCCGTTACCTTAACCCAAGGGGCAATAAAGGAACTCAATAAATTGAAGGATCAGCAAGAAATCTCTGATGATTTTGGTTTACGTGTTGGTGTGGAAGGTGGTGGTTGTTCAGGTATGAGTTATATCTTAGGTTTTGACCAGAAAAAGGATGGAGATAACGAATACGAAATTGAAGGCATTCGCGTTTTTATGAACAAAGCACATGGTCTATATTTGGCAGGCATGGAAATTGATTTCAAATCGGGGCTCGATGCCAGAGGTTTTACCTTCAATAACCCTAATGCAACAAGCACCTGTGGCTGTGGAAGCAGCTTTTCAGCATAAACTGAAATTTATACATATTCCAATACAAAAAGGGATTACTAATAGTAATCCCTTTTTTCCCTCACCGTTTCTCAACGCATTAACCTTCGCTGGCACCTTAATCATACAATTTTCCAAATTTGAGTGATTTGGTTGTTTTCAAAAATTTAGCGCTTCATTTAATGATATTACAGCTACAAAGCCCTCTTTCTTTTTCCATCATAATTCACTAAATTAGCGACCTTTAGAAAAGAAGCATACAACAGTCTGATGTACAAAGAATATAAGCAGTTAAATTTACCGGAAATTGGTAAAGAGATTTTGACCCGTTGGGAACAGGAAAAAATATTCGAAAAAAGTATCAATAATCGCCCTGAAAGCAAGTCATATACATTTTTTGAAGGCCCGCCTTCTGCAAATGGCATGCCGGGGATCCATCACGTGATGGCCCGTACGATTAAAGATATCTTCTGTCGTTACAAGACATTGAAAGGCTACCAGGTTAAACGCAAGGGAGGCTGGGACACGCATGGTCTTCCGATTGAACTCGCTGTCGAAAAAGCGCTGGGTATTACCAAAGAAGATATCGGCAAAAAGATTACCGTAGAAGAATATAATGAAGCCTGCCGCAAGGAAGTGATGAAATATACGGATGTCTGGAATGATCTAACCAACAAAATGGGGTATTGGGTAGACCTTGAACATCCTTACATCACTTATAAAAACGAATACATCGAAACGCTATGGTATTTGTTAAAAGAACTATACAAAAAGGGATTATTATACAAAGGCTACACCATTCAGCCTTATTCACCTGCTGCAGGCACAGGATTGAGTTCCCATGAACTTAATCAACCGGGCACATATAAGGACGTGAAAGACACAACCATCGTTGCAGAATTCCGATTAATCAAAAGCCAGCTTCACCCAGCAATCGAAAAATTGGTTGATGATGAAGCCGAAGATGTGGCGTTCATCGCTTGGACGACCACACCTTGGACTTTACCTTCCAATACGGCACTGGTAGTCGGCAAGAAAATAAATTATGTAAAAATCCGTACATTCAACAAGTATACGGGAGCACCTGTATCTGTTGTATTGGCCAAAGATCTGATCAGCAAACATTTTAAAGCTGAAGGTGAAAATGCATCTTTTCAAGACTACAAATTGGGTGATAAAGTAATTCCTTGGGAACTTGCAGCAGAATTTGTCGGCGAGGAACTCGTAGGCTTACGTTACGAGCAATTGTTGCCCTATATCACCAATGAAGATTTACAGGAAAATGCCTTCCGCGTAATCCCTGGTGACTTCGTGACGACTGAAGATGGTACAGGTATCGTACACGCTGCGCCTACTTATGGTGCAGATGACTTTCGAGTAGCGAAAGAACATGGTGTACCGGGCATTCTGGTGAAAGATGAAAACGGAAAAGATGTACCAACCGTAGATCGTACAGGTCGTTTCGTCAATGAAATCACTGACTTCGCCGGCCGCTTTGTAAAAGAGGAATACTACAGCGCTGAAGAGCGTGCGAAAGAAGACTTTAAACCTACCGATGTATTGATTTCGATCAAACTGAAAGAGGATAATAAAGCATTTGATGTTAAGAAATACGAGCATACCTATCCTCATTGCTGGCGTACCGACAAACCTGTTTTATACTATCCATTGGATAGCTGGTTTATCCGCACAACTGCTGTAAAAGAAGATTTGGTCGCTTTAAATAAAACAATCAACTGGAAACCGGAAGCAACTGGAACAGGGCGCTTCGGAAACTGGCTGGAAAACCTGGTGGACTGGAACCTTTCGCGTTCTCGCTACTGGGGGACTCCACTACCGATCTGGCGTTCGGAAGATGAGAATGAAGAAGTTTGCATCGGTTCTTTACCAGAACTAAAGTCTTTACTGCAAGCTTCCTTGACTTCAGATGTTTTATCCGCAGAGGAGAAAGCAAAGAATCAGGCCTATTTGGATAAATTTGATACAGAACAGCTGGATCTACACCGCCCTTATGTTGATGACATCGTACTTGTTTCGGATGCCGGTCAAAAATTATTCCGCGAGCCGGACTTAATTGATGTATGGTTTGATTCTGGCGCAATGCCTTATGCACAATGGGGATTGGATCACGAGAAATTAGCCAGAGGTGAGGAGTTTCCATTTAAGGCAGGTTTCAACCACGCTTATCCGGCTGATTTTATCGCCGAAGGTGTAGACCAGACCCGTGGATGGTTCTTTACGCTACATGCGATCTCCACGATGATGTATAAATCGGTCTCTTTTAAAAACGTTGTCTCCAACGGCCTAGTATTAGATAAGAACGGAAATAAGATGTCCAAACGTCTGGGGAATGGTGTTGATCCTTTCTCGACGATCGATCAGTATAGTGCCGATGCAACACGTTGGTATATGATCAGTAATGCTGCTCCTTGGGACAACTTAAAGTTCAACATGGAGGGATTGGATGAGGTCCGTCGTAAATTCTTCGGAACCTTATACAATACCTACGCATTTTTTGCGCTTTATGCCAATATCGATAAGTTCTCCTATGCAGAGCCAGATATCGCTTTGGAAAAACGTCCCGAAATCGATCGTTGGATTATCTCATTATTGAATTCACTGACGAAAGAAGTTGATGAATATTTGGAAGATTACGAACCAACAAAAGCCGCCCGTGCAATCCAAAATTTTGTGGATGAACACCTGAGTAATTGGTACGTTCGCTTGTGTCGTCGTCGTTTCTGGAAAGGAGATTATACGGAAGATAAAATTTCTGCCTATCAAACCCTGTATACCTGTCTAGATACGATTGCGAAATTAATGTCGCCGATATCACCCTTCTTCTCAGATAGACTGTTCCTGGATTTGAATACTGCAACGAATAAAGAGCAAGTTGAATCCGTTCACTTAGCAAATTTTCCTGTGTACAATGAAAGTTTAGTGGATAAGGCGCTTGAAGAACGTATGGCCCTGGCGCAAGACGTTTCCTCATTGACCCTTTCATTACGCAAGAAGACATCGATCAACGTGCGTCAACCACTGAACAAAATTCTCGTCCCTGTACTGGACAGTGCTTTCCAAGAGAAGGTGGAGAAAGTAAAAGATTTGATACTTTCTGAAACAAATATCAAAGATATAGAGTTCATTACGGATACAACAGGTATTATCAAGAAAAAAATAAAACCAAACTTTAAAGCTCTTGGCGCGAAAGTTGGTAAGGATATGAAGTTAGTCTCTTCGGCTATCCAATTGTTGACTATAGATCAAATAAGCGCATTGGAATCAACAGGTGAATTAGCTTTAACAGGCACACCATATACTATTCTATTGAGCGATGTAGAAATTATAGCAGAGGATGTGGAAGGATGGCAGGTTGCTAATCTAGGTAAATTGACTGTGGCATTGGATGTCCATATCACGGAAGAATTGAAGAAAGAAGGTTTATCGAGAGAATTGATCAACCGTCTACAAAATTTACGGAAAGAAAAAGGGCTTGAAGTGACGGATAGAATTAACGTAAAGTTAACAGCTACTCCGGAAGTGATCAATGCAGCGAAAGAAAATTTATCTTATATTTGCACCGAAATTCTCGCCGATTCATTGGTATTTGAAGATTCACTAACTGAAGGAGAGACCATCGAGATCGATGGCAAAGAACTTAAGGCATTAATCCAAAAAAATTAAATTATGGCAAACAACAACGAGAAAACACGCTATAGCGATTCAGAATTACAAGAATTTAAAGATATTATCTTGGACAAGCTTAGAATAGCAAAAGAAGAGCTTTCCTCGTTGACAGCAACGCTTAATAATAGCAATGCGAATGGTACAGACGATACTGCAGGTACGTACAAGACCTTAGAAGATGGTTCTGCAACACTAGAAAAGGAACAAACCAACCAATTGGCTGCACGTCAAAAGAAGTTTATCGACAACCTGGAAGCAGCGTTGGTGCGCATCGAGAACAAAACGTATGGTATCTGTAGGGAAACTGGAAAACTGATCCAAAAAGAGCGTTTGAAAGCTGTTCCACATACGACGTTGAGCATCGAAGCAAAAAACAAACAATATTAATTTAGGCAAAATATATGGTCTTTGCTCCGGCAAGGACCATTTTTATAGCACAATGAAGGGGTATACGAAACCAGTCGCACTAATTGTCGCGATTCTTTTAATAGACCAATTGTCAAAGATATGGGTTAAGCTCTCCATGACAATCGGACAAAGTCATCACATTTTAGGAAAATTCTTCCAAATCCATTTTATTGAAAATAATGGTATGGCTTATGGGATGGAATTTGGTGGTGATTACGGGAAATTGTTCCTGACCGTGTTTCGGATATTGGCCGTAGCCGGTATCGGGTATGGTCTACATTACATGATCAAAAATAAATACAACCGCGGCTTTATATTAAATGTTGCCTTGATTCTTGCTGGTGCGCTTGGAAATATCATTGATTCGGCGTTCTATGGCGTGATCTTTAGTGAAAGCACCTATTACGAAAAAGCCGCTTTATTTCCAACTGGTGGAGGATATTCATCCTTTTTGCATGGAAAAGTGGTTGACATGCTTTATTTCCCTCTCATTGAGGGAACTTTCCCTACTTGGGTCCCCTTTTGGGGAGGTGAAGAGTTTTTATTCTTCCGCCCTGTATTCAACATCGCCGATTCCGCTATCTCAGTGGGGGTTGTACTGATCTTATTGTTTCAAAAACGATACTTCAAAACGGAAAAAGAAGAGAAATCGAGTATCCATAGCGAAATCGTTGAAGATTAACGAAATATCTTACAAAGCCTTGTTAATCGCAGGGCTTTTCTTTTATTCCCATCTACTTCAAAACACTAAAAAATGAAAAACATAAGCTTATTCCCAATTATCTGTTTACTTTTTGTGACAAAATTGGCGCAGGCACAACAAATTGAAATTCCGAATTTAAAGAAACATATTTATTACCTGGCCGATGATAAAATGCAAGGTAGAGGAACTGGTAGCAAAGAAGTATTCAAAGCGGCGGATTATATCGAAAAGGAATTCAAAAAATATAAATTGCAACCCAAAGGCGAGAAAGGCTATCGTCAATCTTTTAAAGCAAAGGTTTGGAAAGTAAAAGTGGATGACAGTATCCGCAATGCAGATAATATTATAGGTTTCATTGATAACGGAGCTGCATTAACAGTTGTTATAGGAGCACATTACGATCATTTGGGCACAGGCCACCAAGGTAGTTCGAAAGATTCCTTAGGTGTTGGCAAAATCCACAATGGCGCAGATGATAATGCATCAGGTACTGCAGGCTTATTGGAACTTGCCCGCTATTTCAGTACCAATAAGGAAAAAGAACCTTATAATTTATTATTTATCGCCTTCGGTGCAGAAGAACTGGGCTTGGTAGGTTCGAAATATTTTACGGAACACCCCACTCTTCCACTTGAAAAGATCACAGCAATGCTCAATATGGATATGATCGGACGCTACAATCCCGATAATGGACTTGCGGTCATCGGATATGGAACAAGTAGTCAATGGCCAACGATTTTCAAGGATATCCAAGCCCCTATAAAATTCAACTTAAGCAAAGATGGTAATGGTGGATCCGATCAGACTTCGTTTTATAAAAAGAATATTCCAGTATTATTTTTCCATACTGGTGGACACCCAGACTATCACATGCCTACGGATGATGCAGAAAAGATCGATTATAAGGCATTGAAATCTATTCTTGATCTGGAGAAGTCCGTCATCGAGAATGTAATGAAACAGTCTAATAAAATGGACTTTATCTGGACAAACTAAAACGCTTAAAAATACCCTGCTTCGTTTCTCGATCCCTGTGTACGCGAGTGGACTCCACGGAAGGACGAATGATGTTACTTTAAGCAGCCTTTAAATCAAAATAGGTATAAAAAAAACAATTATACGGATGAAAAAAATTCTTGTCACAGGTTCCAATGGTTTTTTGGGTCAGAAGGTCATAGACCTGCTTTCTGGAAATGATCTTTATGAAGTTACAGCCATTTCAAAAGGGCCAAACAGAAATCCCAATCAAGCCGGATATGTATTCTGCCAGATTGACTTATTGGATCAGGCAATATTAATGGATTTCTTATCCGGTCATACTTTTGATACGATTATCCATACAGCAGCAATGACCAGCGTCGAAGCATGTGAGACCGATAAAGCGACCTGCCAGCTGATCAATGTTGATCTTGTACAAACCTTAGCGAGCTACTGCGAAAAAAATCAGACACAATTGATTCATATCTCGACTGATTTTGTTTTTGATGGCAAAAAGGGAACTCCTTATCACGAGCTTGATATGCCAAATCCCCAAAGTGAATATGGGAAAAGCAAATTTGCCTCAGAGCAAGTGCTCGAACAGTCTTCCTGTCATTATGCGATCTTACGTACAATTTTGGTCTACGGTATCAACGGGGATCCGAATCGTTCCAACCTAGTCCTTTGGGCAAAGGCAAAGCTATCCCAGAAAGAAGCTATAAAAGTGGTTAATGACCAATGGAGAATGCCTACATTTGTAGATGATTTAGCACATGCCTGTCAATTGGCAATTGAGCGACAAGCTCAGGGGATATTCCATATCTCTGGGGCAGAGTTGATGGCTATTAACGAAGCGGTTTATAAAATCGCAGAATATTGGAAACTGGACAAAACATTGATTTCGGAGATCAGTGCAGCAAGCATAGGACAAGCGGACAACAGGCCTCGCCAGACAGGTTTTGATCTCAGTAAATCAAAAAATGAACTCGGCTATATACCGACTTCATTTATAAAATCTTTGGAAATAATCGAAAAACAGTTCAAAGAATTTAGAAGATAATAATAAAAATAATATGATAGAGAAATTTGCCCGCGAGTCGTACACCGAGATGAACGAACTGGTTCTGCCAAATGATACCAATACGTTTGGAAACCTAATGGGTGGCCGTTTGTTATATTGGATGGATATCTGTTCGGCTATTGCAGCACAGAAGCATTGTAGCAATGTGGTTGTTACGGTGTCCGTGGATAATGTATCTTTTAAGCGTTCGATTAAATTGGGTGAAGTCGTCACTATACAAGCGCAAGTTACCCGTGCATTTAACAGTTCTTTAGAAGTGCGCATGGAAATTTTCGCCTCAAATTTGCCCGAGGGCACACGCGTAAAAACCAATGAAGCATATTATACTTTCGTTGCTGTTGATGCCGACAATAATCCCAAAGCTGTGCCGGTACTGATTCCCGAAACAGAATCAGAACACAAAGCTTACGAGGATGCCCTGCAACGCAGAGAACTTCGTCTTATTCTTGCGGGTAAATTAAAGCCCGAAAATGCAAAAAAATTAAAAGCACTGGTCAGTCTGTTCAGCCAGAAAAACTAATCTGGCATTGACGTATAAGAAGAAAGCGGTGATATAGACATAATCACCGCTTTCTTTTATAGGCTGTAGACATCTTTATAAGCCGTAAAATAACTAGGTTCCACCGCGTTGCTTTAGAACTGTTACTCTTCCTGTTACTCTTCCTGTTACTCTTCGTTGCCTAAGGCTAAGATGCGATCAAATTCCTCTAGTTTTAGCGGCATCACTGATAAACGACCCTGTCTTACCAATGCGATATCCTGCAATTGTTCATCCGCTTTGATTGTTTCCAATGTCACAGGCTTCTTCAATGTGTCGACCGGAGCTAAATCCACCACAACCCAGCGCTCATCGTCAGTTGTTGGATCTTGATAGAACTCTTTCACCACCTTCGCAACACCAACGACCTCCTTCCCCTCGTTGCTATGATAAAAAAGAACCAAGTCCCCTTCTTTCATCGCTTTCATATTATTTCTAGCCTGATAATTGCGAACACCATCCCAAAACGTCCGTCCATCTTTATTAAATTGTTCCCAACTATATTTAAATGGTTCAGATTTCACTAAGAAATATTGCATAGTTGAATAATTATTAAGCGTTAGATACTATTGTTGCGGCATTAATACTTCCATTTTATCGGCAAAATGTGCGCAGTAATCGCGCAAATCGCCAATAACCTTCTCGGCCATGGGATCGCCACCCGAAGAACGGATAAAAGAATCGCCCAACGTTTGTAAAGTTTCGTAGAAAAAACGCTTCATTTCATCATAAGGCATATCTTTTGTCCAAAGGTCGATACGCATTGAATTTTTGTAATGTGAATCCCATAAGGCTAAAAACATCGCTTTAGCAGGCAATTCCTCCGAATTATTTCCGTCCGTAGATGACCACATAATGTTTTCAGGAACATTGTTTTCATCAAGCTCTACTTGTAATTTTATTTCTGCTTTTTTCATTTTCGTATTGAGATATGAGTATTTAGTAGTGAGATTTCAGTTTTGTAAGCCCATGGCATACATCGTATCTCTTCTTATTTTTTAATTTTTCGCTACGCAAATGTCACTTTAACGATCAGACTGACGACACAGACCACGACCAAAAATGCCAGTTGCAACAGCCACATTCTTTTATTGTCTTTGAGCAACACCCTGAAAAGGATATCAACGATTGTCAATAGTAGCATCAATGCGATAAATGCTCCCCATGTAAAGAGCGCCTTTTCGTCATTGGGATTTTCCATGACAAACCAAGCGACCAAGCATGCACTAGCAATATTTAATGGGGTAAACCGCATGTTGGTTATCGTTTCTTGAAATTACGGCTTGATCCTGTCGATTTACTACCACCAGACTTCCCTTTGCTTTTGGCCTTTGGCTTATACCCTGAGGCACGTTGGGCTTCGCGTACTTCTTTTTGTTTAATGACATATTTCTTCTCATGGAAAGCGCCCTGATAATCTGGATTGTCTTTTTTCTTTTGATTATCAATATCACGTGCAATATCCTGCTTCTCCTGAAAAGGTGTTTTCTCAACGAATACCTCCTCCGGGATTGGATAAACCGGAATACTCTGTTTGATCAATTTCTCAATTTTTCGAACATAATATTTCTCGGCTTCATTGCAAAAAGTGATTGCGTCACCTTCATTAAAAGCGCGTCCCGTCCTTCCGATACGATGGACATAATCTTCTATAACAATAGGGACCTCGAAGTTGATCACATGACTTACATTGGAAACGTCGAGTCCCCGTGCGGCAACATCGGTTGCGACTAGGATACGGATATTCCCTTCCTTAAATGCATTGATTGAATTAATACGCGTATTTTGCCCTTTGTTTGCATGAATGACACGCACTTCATCTTTGCCGTATTTACGTTCCAAAAAATGAAAAACATTATCTGCAACTTGTTTTGTTTTACAAAAAACAATCAATCTACTAAAAGCTTGATCGTCTTTCAATAGATGCTGTAGTAAATTCAGCTTCGTTTTTTGGTTAGGAACAACATATAAAGCCTGACTGACCGTTTTAGCAGGTGTCGCTTGCTCTGAAACTTCAATAATTGTAGGAAAGGCCAAAAAATCTCCTGCAATCTTTCGGACCAGTTCGCTCATTGTCGCCGAAAACAATAAATTCTGGCGTTTACGCGGAACAATTTCCAATACGCGATGAATTTTGCTGATAAAACCCATATCCATCATCTTGTCCGCTTCATCCAAAACCAAAAATTTGAGTGATTTAACGACAATATGTCCTTCTAAATATAAATCTAAGAATCTACCTGGTGTAGCGACGATGATATCAACTCCTTTTTCAAGAGTTTCTATTTGTGTCTTAGGCCCTAGTCCACCATATAAAACAACAGAACGTAAATCGAGATAAGTAGAAAATATTTTAATATTCTCCTCAATCTGCATCGCCAGCTCTCGGGTTGGTGTTAAGATCAAGGCACGTGCGTCAGTTCCTTGTGCATACTTCAATTTCATCAACATGGGCAATACAAATGCAGCTGTTTTCCCGGTTCCGGTTTGGGCTATCCCCATCACATCTTGCCCTGCCAATATCGGTGTAATTGCCTTCTCCTGGATCTCAGTCGGTTGTTCATAACCTGCTTCTGTGATCGCATTTAAGATCTGTTTATTGAATTTAAAATTTTCAAATGATTGCTGCATCCTACAAAGATAAGGAAAAGAGTCCATTTGACTTTCCTCGATGGACATTCCCGTACACATTTACTTTTAATTGACATAAAAATTGGGAAAAAGCATAATATAAAGTCTAATATTTTGGTTTTTAACAGAATTAAAGCATTTTTGTAGGGTATAAACAAACTTTTTATCAGGTTGATATGAAAAAATTATGGATGTGTTTGTTGCTGATAACAACAAGCTTTGCTGCATTTGCCGATGAGGGAATGTGGTTTTTAATGTATCTAAAGCGTCTGAATGAGGCTGATATGCAAAAAAAAGGTCTCCGTTTAAGTGCCGAAGAGATCTACAGCATTAACCACTCTAGCTTAAAAGATGCGATCGTACAATTCAACGGTGGTTGTACCGCAGAGATTGTGTCCGACCAAGGCTTGGTATTCACCAACCACCACTGTGGGTATGGCGCCATTGCCGAACTGTCTACACCAGAAAATGACCACTTAACAAATGGTTTCTGGGCAAAAACAAAAAGCGAGGAATTGAAACCAAAATCCCTTTCTGTCCGCTTTTTCGTACGGATGGATGATGTTTCAAAACGCATCTTAGGCTTGGTCAATAATAAAATGACTGAAGATGAGCGCAACAAAATTATTGCCGCTGAAATCGCTAAAATCCAAAAGGAGAACAGCGAAAATGGGAAGTATGTTGTTGAGGTAAAATCTTTCTACCAAGGTAATGAGTATTATTATTTTGTGTACCAAGATTATAATGATGTACGTTTAGTGGGAACGCCACCAAATAGTATCGGTAAATTTGGTGGGGACACGGACAACTGGGAATGGCCTCGTCATACAGGTGACTTCTCTATTTTCCGCGTCTATGCAGACAAAAACGGAAATCCGGCGGAGTATGCGCAGGACAATGTCCCATTGAAACCAAAACATTTCTTACCGGTCAGCTTAAAAGGTGTTCAGGAAGGGGATTTTGCCATGATCTTGGGCTATCCTGGTCGCACGAATCGTTGGATGCCTTCCGGAGGAATCAATCAAAACGTAAAATTTGCTTACCCTGCTTGGGTTGAGGCTTCTAAAACTGGTATGGACGCCATGAAAAAATTTATGGATCAAGATCAGACTGTTAAATTAAACTATGCTTCAAAATACTCACAAGTAGCCAATTATTGGAAAAACCGTCAAGGTATGATAGACGCGTTGACTTTACATAAAACGGCAGAGTCAAAAGCTAAAGATGAAGTCAAATTTGACAAATGGGCAAACAAGGCAGCCAACAAAGCGGAATATGGAGACGTGATCAAAACAATCAATGCATTCTATACCGCCACCAATGAGAAAGCCAGACATGACAATTACCTAATGGGAATGATTCGGTCTAGTGCAATCGCGACGCTACCTTACACGATCGGATCTGGATTAGAGGTTTACGCTGCTGGTGATGAAGCCAGAAGAAAAGATATCCTTCCTCGCCTAAAATCGGCGATTGATGCTGGCTACGAAAAAATGTATATGCCTTTGGAAGAACAGGTGTTAATTGACGAACTGAATCTATATGCAAAAAAAGCTGGAAATATCGCGCCTTACGTTGCTGAATTAGCGGCTAAGAACAATACTGATTTTACAGCTTACATCAAAGAAGCTGTAAAGAACAGCATTTTTGCTTCTGCTGAGCGTTTGAACAATTACTTACAAAACCCCAATACTGAAGTTTTGGCAAATGATCCTTTGTACAAGTTATCTTCAGCGTTGATCAGCAAATACCGTCAGGAAGATCCTAGCTTAAAAGTAGAACAAGATAAATTTGATGGAGCTTACCGCAAATATGTCGCTGGCGTATTGGCATCTAATCCAAAAGGTAAATTCTATCCGGATGCAAACAGCACCTTACGCCTTTCTTATGGTTCGATAAAAGGCTTACCAAAAGACCCGCGTAACGATGCTGACAAGAACTTCTACACCACTCTGAAAGGCACTATCGCGAAATACAAAAAAGGTGATGAAGAGTTCGATTTGCCACAACGTTTGATGGATTTGTACAAAAATAAGGACTATGGCCGTTACGCTGACAAAAAAGGATATTTACCAGTAAACTTCCTAAGTGACAACGATATAACAGGCGGAAACTCTGGTTCTCCGGTAATAAATGGCAATGGAGAATTAATTGGCCTAGCTTTTGATGGTAATATTGAAGCAATGGCTGGTGATGTAATCTTCGACCATAAGCTACAGCGTACTATTTCAGTTGACATTCGTTATGTATTATTTATCATTGATAAATTTGCAGGTGCAACGAACATTATTGACGAACTTAAGATTGTTGAATAGTTTTTTTTAAGCTTTTTCGATAAAAAAAAACGAAATTTATTTTCTATTTGATTCGTTTTTGTATATTTAAGGAGTGTTTAGGAAAAACCATAAAAACTAAAATTATAATTATAAAAAAATGGAAAACTACGTAAAATTAAAAGAGTTAGTAGCTTCTATCGAAGCTGATGCAGACAAGTTCTTCAACAATGGTAATTCTGCTGCTGGTACACGTGTACGTAAAGGATTACAAGACATCAAAACCTTAGCACAAGAAATTCGTAACGAAGTTACTGCTAAGAAAAACGACGGAAAATAATCTTTCCTGAGTTCACATAAAAAAGGCCTTTCAAACGAAAGGCCTTTTTTTGGTCTCTTACAGAAACGTACAAGCCATCACCAAATTATAAATTTTAATACCCAGATAGTCACCAAAAGAGGCTTTCAGATTATCATAAACCTGCTGCCTGGATAAGGGCTTGTCTTTTTTCTTCAATAATGTCGCCGATGAAGCTGTAACAGGACCAAGTTCAACCTTAGTTGCAAACATATTGTAATGCAATTCAGGCACAGCCAGACCGAGAATCATTCCAGGCAGGCCATTAAAAGCTGAGGGTCCGCCGGTAACGGGAATTTGATCTGTATAAAAGGCAACAGCATAGATTGAATCCAGTACCAGTCCGTTGGCTCGGCGGCATGGATATCCCGCAATTTCACGGTACTCGTTAGTAATTTTCCACTTGATCTTCAAGGTCGAATCAGCCACGACTACACGTTCCCCACCCAATTCGAAAACCGAATTAAAGACTTTGCTTTTCAGATTCTGATAGCCACTGATCCCCGACTCAAATATTCCCGAACGCATTAGCCCACTCACAACATCCGAATATTCTTCAGGAACATGCTCATAAAGCACCTCATCGGTAGAAAATGTCAACTTCTTTTTCAAGACCTGATTATCGGGCACCTGTTCGATCATTTCTTTAATGGAACTGCGCGTATCCTCATCTTTTGCATAGGTTGCATAGCGCTTGAGGAGGTTTTTAAGAAACACGGTTTTGTCATAGGTAATAGTCCCCTGGGTTGGAAAATAAGCATATTGTGCAAAAACCGTGGTTCCTAAACATAAAGCCAAGAATAGGACGATTAATTTTTTGATATCTTTCATGTTATTTAGATTTTACGAGCATTTTATTGATTTCCCAAGTGAGCTTCACCATATAATATCTACTGATTGTGTTGAACCTACGTTCGGTCAGCAGGGTTCCGTTTTGATTTCGGTCAAAACCCACATTCTGCTTCAACAGGTCATTGACCGTAAAGGTTAATTCCAGCTTTTCATCTTTCCTGAATTTTTTAGACAGTGCAGGACTCAAGACAAATCGTTCAAATTTTTTGCTGTACACTGCCGTGGGAGCCTGATAACTATAGCTGAAATCCGCTCGCACAATAAATTTAGACGGTAGAAAGTATTTCAGGTTTCCCTCAGATGAAAATGTGAAGCCCTTGCTATCCGTCATTGCACCGATGGAATTATCCTGGATAAGATATCCCGGAGATACATTGATATCAAAATCCAGGCCTTTGGTTGTCGATCGTTGTACTCCATAATATACGGAATAGCTCTGCACTTTGGCATTCGCCAAAACACCATTGACATAATTGTAATTGTTGCTGAAAGATACGAATGGTCCCCCTCCGTGTCTCAATTGAAATTTTTTCCAGAGCTTACCATAATACCTCGGCATGATGCTAATTTGATTGTTGCTATGATGGTTCAAATTGCCCCAGACAAAGGTAGTCTTACCCAAGGAATCGATCGTTGTATTTTGCACCAAAGCATTGTTTGTGCGTGAAGCACTTACATAGATACCAATAAACTTGTCTTTCAATACGGAATAGGTCCTATAGCTCAGATCAAGATTATTGGTATACGAAGGTTTCAGATTCTCATTACCTAGATATTCATTCAGGGGGTCCAAATTCGATCGTAGGGGCTGAATCTGATTTAAGGAAGGCAAACCATTTGTACCCCGATATTCCAATTTGACCGATTTATTTTTTTGGAGTTCATAATTGACATTGATTACCGGATTATACACAAAAAATGAACGGGCAAGCCCCGAATTTTCCATTCGGTTGAACTGGGACAATTTGCTGTTTTCAAATCTATTCGACACATTGACTGCCAGCTTTTCGAGCGGTTTGTAATTCACCGCAAGGTTATAGCTATTCTTTGTCGTTTTATACAGAAAGTCATTGCTATACAAGCTATCTAGTGTATCAAAAGCTCCTGTGTTAAGATTCTTATCGAATGATTCAACTGCGTTGTTGTTTCTATTGAAATTGAGTCCGTATTCAAATGATAAAATAACCTTCTTTGAGATCGGTTCGGAATAAGCAAACTCCCCACCCATAGAAAAAGAGCTATTGTTTACAAATTTTTTCTGATCGAGGGTTGAATCCCTTTCAGCTTTCCCTTCTTTATAAAATGTCAACTTGGAATATAATTCCTGCTCACCATCTTGTTTATAACCCGATGTAGAATAATTGAATGATAGCGAACGCCCCTTCTTCTTAAATCTTCGTACGTAGAGTGCCGATGCATTGTACTGTTCTGATTTGGTGTCATTCTTAAATTTTCGGATGTTATCGTTCACCTTCTGTTCAAATTGATTAACGGTAGTTGATTGTGTCTCCGAAGAACTGTTGTCATGTCTTTTGTTAGCACCTGCCCATACCGTTAAATCCGACATCGAGTCCACTTTAAATTCGTATTTCAAGCCAACATTATGTTTTTTATTTTCATTGGAGGCAAGCGTATTACTATTGCTGGTCAATATTGTATCACGAGCTGCATTGCGTGTGAATACATTTCGGTCCAGATCCACATTGGAGCGAATATATTTATAGTCGATTCGCCAAGCGTGTTTTTTATTAGCCGTTTTATCTGAATATAGAAATCCGGTATTCAGCGACTTTGGAATACCTTCACCGTCAAAATTATCTCCTCGATCATAGTCTCCACCCATGCTTGATGATTCTTCGTAACTGAGTCCGCTCTTCCCCGTGTTACTTGCGATCAAATAGGCTGAAACCTTAAAAGACTGATTAAAATAGTTCAAAAAGCCTTGCCCGGAGTAGAACTTATCGCTACCTCCACCAACGTCTACTTTTCCAAATATTCCGCGTCGAGCTTCCTCCTTCAACTTCACATTGATGGTCTGGGTACGTTCACCATCATCAATACCCGTTTTCTCAGCTTTATCGGATTTTTTCTCGTAGACCTGAATCTTGTCGACCATATCCGAGCGGATATTCCGGCTGACCAAAATCGGATCGTCACCAAAGAATTCCTCACCATCAACAAGCATCTTCTTCACTGTTTTTCCCTGTGCCGTAATCTTACCCGAAGCATCTACTGTAATCCCAGGCAGCACTTTCAACAGATCTTCAACCTTCGCATTTTTTTCAACTTTAAAACTTCCAGCATCGTACTCAGTCGTATCGCCCTTGATGCTAATCGGCACACGTCCCATTACGATCACTTCTTCCAACAGTGTTGTACTGCTGGTCATACCAATAGACATGTTGCTGTAATTCTGTCCAGGCAAAATCTCGGCATAATATTCACCGTATTTTGGATAAGTGACAACAATAAAATATTCACCAGATGCGGGTTGTTCCAATGAGAACTTACCGTTTTCGTCAGACCGAGTAAAATTAGTCAAGATGGAATCTTTAGCTGTCAACAACATAATTGTTGCATTGTGCAACTTAAGATGATCCTTCACATCACTGATTTTCCCCTCAATTCGGGATTGTGCATTAACTATTCCGTAGAAACAGAATAAAATAAGTAAAAGTAGTTGCCCCACTCTTTTCATAAAATAGCTTGGATAGTATAGTTATAAAAATAAAATTCGTACACAAAACTAATATTTTGTTTTAGTTAATTTTAATTTATCTCAAAAAAAATACATCAAAAAAAAAGACGCAAATATTAATTATAATTAATTGATATACAAAAACATAAAAGTTTAAAACATAATAAAAGCCCTTTTTATGAAGGGCTTTTATTATCTAAATGGTTAGTAAAACACTGGTTTCTATTCCAAATGTATCCGCCAAAACTTATAAATTCCCCAGTTCCATAATAAACTGAACGGTCTCTTTATTCATGTGTTGTGACAACACACCCGAAATCTGATCGGTCATGGTCTTTCTCGTCATCCGCTTTACCTTACTTTTTTCAAACTTTTTTTTATCCATGACCAGGTCATTACTTAATTCAACTTTAGTCGCAAAATAAGAAACATGTTGACTTGGCACGACCAATCCCAGGATCATTCCGGGAAGGCCATTGATAGATTCAGGACCGCCGCTGATAGGAATCTCATTGCAATAATAACCTATCACATAAATTGAATCTGCTGTTAGCCCATTGGCTCTTCGACAATTGTATCCGGCGACTTCGCGATATTCGTCGGTTACCTTCCATTTGATCCGTTTCATGGTATCCTCAACAATGATCTTTTCACCTACAATATCATTATACCTTAGAAAAGAACGAGTGGCCATATTGGACAAGGTAGTTGCTTCAAAATCCAGTGCAAGCATCATAATGTACTGTTTAATCTCTGCATCTGGATTCTCATCCTTTACCGATTCAAATAAAGTTTCAGTAGTATTGAATTTCATGGTTTTCTTCAGCACGGCACTCTCCGGTAACTTAGGAAGAATACGTTCAAAAAATTGTTTTGAGTTATCATCAGCCTTCGCTAAGAATTTCTTACCCACAATATTTTTTATGTACATGGTCTTATCGTAGAAAATGCTGCCAGACCTTCCGAATAGGGTGTATTGCGCCTTAAGGCTCAGGATTCCACAGCACAAAAAGAGAAAAATAATATATTTTAACATGATATTTAACTTAAATTTTATAAAAACATTTTTGTGAAGTCCCAGGATAGCTTAAGCATATAGTATCTCCGGATTGTATCATAACGGCGTTGTGTAAAAATGGATGTTGATGCCGAACGGCTAAAACCTTTATTCTGATTAAGGACATCATTGATCGTGAAATCCAACATCAGGGATTCATTCTTCAGGAACTTTTTACTTACACCGGGATGCAATAGAAATTGTTCAAATTTTTCATCAAATGCTTTTGTTGCCGCTTCGTAGGTATAACTATAGTTCGTATATACTTTAAAGGTTTTGCTTACAAAATATTCTACACTACCATTCGAACCGAATACAAAACCATTGCTATTCGTATTACGTTCCAAGCTCGATTTCATTAAGCGGTATTGTGGGCTGAAGTTTAAATCGAAATTTAATCCCGTCTTGGTATCTCGTTTAAAATTATACGTAAAATTGAAGTTCGTCGTATTAACCTTGTTTAATTGCTGGTTGAATAGATTATAGTTGTCGCTCATATTCACATAAAATTGTGGCGAATTAGATAATCCCAGTTTCTTACTCAATTTAAAATGATATCCTGACCAGATATTAACTGAGGTATTTGTTTTACCCCCAACATTATTCCAGGTATAGATATTGAGGCCTTGCGCAGTATCAATATTTTGTGTGATCGGGTTTTTATCCAAAGTAATATTTCCCCCTGCATAGATATAACTTCCGGTAAGAATCCGAAATGAGTTATAATTGATATTTAAGGAGTTTCTAAACGAAGGTTTTAGATTTTCATTTCCTAAATAACGGTTGATCTGGTCAGAATTATCCAAAATGGGCTGAATCTGGCTCATGGAAGGCAATTGATTCTTTCCGGTATAATTCATCCATAACCCCTTGGTCTTTGTAAAGGAATAGCCAGCACTCACATTGGGATTATAGGTAAAATAACTTCTGGACAGGCCCTGTTTACTATTGTTGTTATATTGCTCCAGTTTATCGTTATTAAAATTATTGGCAACGGTAAACTTCAGCTTTTCGGTGGTATGCACTATGGCCAATTTATACCTACTGCTCCGCCTATCAAAATTATAATCATTACTGAAACGACTGTCCAGCTCATTATACTCCCCGTCAGCATCTTTATTGAACGATCCGACACGGGAGGAACTGTTACTACTTTCTATTCCGGTTCCTATAACGAGATTCCAGACTTTAGATAAAGGTTCCGTGTACGAGACCGAAGCACCCAGCACGTCATTTTTACTATTACGGTCTTTGCGTTGGTCTGTGGATTCTATTGGATTATATTCTGTGGTATCCTTTTTAACGGAATTCTTAACCGTTGAGAATAGATAACCATCTCCTATCATTTCATTTCGTCTGAATTGACCATCAAATGTAAATGAGCGTCCTTTCTTCTTAAATTTATGCGTAAAATAAGTACTAAAATTAAACTCGTTGACCGTGTTCTTGATGATCTCTCGGGTGTTTTCAGCGACAGTTGTATCCATATTCTGGGTAAACTGATAGGCTTCACGTTTGTTGTCCGACCAAAGATTTTTTCGGGAAACTCCACCACGGATGGTCAAGGTATTTAATGAATCAAAATTCAGATCATATTTTAAATTGGCACGATGCTGATCGTTCTCAGTATCTACAGATTTCGTTGATTTATTATTGATCAGCCCTGTGCTGATTGTCTCATCATCCCCGTCACTGCTTAACCTTCCATATTTATAGTTGATATTGACGTTATGTTTATCTTTATTGAATTTGTCCGAAAAATTAACACCCGAATTGATGGCACGTGGTATACCGATTACACCCTGCCCTGAAAAAGGATCCGTAAAATTAGACCAGGACATGGATCCGTCATCCCCGTATGAAACGCCCGAGTCGCCGCCATATTTCTGCGCATCTTGCCAATTCATACTTGTTGTACCATTATTTCCAAAGAGACCATAAACGGAGATCTTTTGAGATCCTTTGAATTTATTCAACATCAGTTGACCCATGTAATAATCACTGGTACCACCCCCGATTAACGCTTTTCCAAACATACCATTTTTGGCCCCGTCTTTAAGCTTGACGTTGATGGTCTGCTCACGTTGCCCATCATCAACACCAGTTCGCTCAGCCTGCTCGGATTTTTTTTCGTACACCTGCACTTTATCGACCATATCCGATCGGATATTCCGGGTGACCAGTGTCGGATCATCTCCGAAAAATTCCTCACCATCCACGAGTACTTTTTTGACAGTCTTACCCTGCGCAGTAATCTTGCCCGATGCGTCCACGGTGATCCCGGGTAAAACTTTCAGCAGATCCTCCACCTTCGCATTTTTTTCCACTTTAAAACTACCAGCGTCATACTCTGTGGTGTCGCCCTTTATGGTAATAGGGATTCGACCCGTCACGATCACTTCTTCCAATAAAGTAGCTGTTTTGGTCAACCCCACAGTTAATTTGGAATAGTCCTTACCTTGGGCAATTTGCGTATAATAATCACCATATTTAGGATAACTCACAATCAAAAGATAGGACCCCGTATCTGGCCTGGATAAGGAAAAAACACCATTTTCATCCGATCTTGTAAAACCTGTCAAAATAGAATCTTTAGCGGTTAATAACATGACTGTTGCATCGGATAATTTAACCTGATCTTTTACATCACTTATCTTTCCGGTAATTTTGGACTGCCCCATAGCTATTCCATGAATACCAAAAACGAAAAATAAGAGAATTTGCAAAACTCTTTTCATAAAATTGTTGGATAGTATATTAATATCAATATAACATTAGTATATAAAACCAATGTTTTGTTACAATAAATTTAATTTTATTTCCCGGAAAGCGTCTTTTAGAAATCAGTCGCTAATTGAAACGAAATAAAAGGTTTTAATACTAAGATATATAAAGTACATATATTCCATAAAAGATTCGAAATTATTGATAGCTTTTATGCTGTTGGATCTTGATCAATTTCCATAATTGCAGGCAAAAAAAGCAGATTAGTATTACAAAAATAAGTTGGAAAAATATCGAGATATAAGTACGGTAAGCAACCGCCATCTCAATCATTTGAATTTTATTCATATAATAGCTATTGAGTACAATACCGCAGATGGATCCCAAAAGAAAAAATACAATGGCATATTTTTTATCTGAAAGCGCTTTAATTTTTGCTTTTTCCAACTCTTCAATCCGTCCCATAATGCGTTGTTCTAAATCATCAAATGGCATGCTTACTTTGCTCATTTGTATAATCTGTTTCATTTTCTTGTGTTCGTTATCCATGATATTCTGATTTCTTTATCAATTGATTCAAGACCTGTTGCATATTTTTTCGTGCCCGATGTAGAATCACTTTTGTATTAGCAAGTGTCCAGCCCATTATTTCCTGAATTTCTTCCATAGCTTGTTCCTCCAGATAAAATAGGCGTAGGGCGACAGATTCCTTAGGCGATAAAATAGCAAGCGCATCATTGATCATTTCTTTTCGCTCGTTGTTAATAATTTCATCGAGAATGGACTCATCATAGGCCTGGTCATGGTCTGCCAAATCAAAATCGATCAGGGCTAATTTCTTGTATCGGACGCTATTAAAAGCAACATGAACAACGATACGATAAAACCAGGTACTAAATTTTGATTTGCCTTTGAAAGAGGATAAGGACTGATAGCATTTAATAAAAGCCTCTTGAACAACATCTTCGGCCAAATGCTCCTGCTTAACGATAGAAAGCGCAACAGAAAAAGCCATATCCTGATACGTTTTTATAAAATACCGATACGACTCAACATCTCCGGACAGTACTTTTCGAATATAAATTTCATCCATTGAAGGGCTAAATGTCGTGTTTTTTATCGAGTTTATTGGCTATAATCATTGACACACCGGCAGCTATGATCAAAATCGCAACAGCTAATGAATCAGGCAGATCGGCATTCACATAATTTTGTATCACGCCAACAATAAGAAGCCCAAGACCTATTCCTAACACTAAAATACCTGGTTTCTGCCAATCTGAGGGCTGCTTCTTTCGATCCTCTCCAGGGATATTGATTGCGGTACTGCGGTAACGCATGATAAAATAAACACAAAGGGTGATACAGGTGAATAATCCCACACCCATAATTGCTGCCATTGACTCTTTTTCCATAATATTTGATTTAATTTTAACATTAGTCACTGTCAGTTCTGAAAAGGTTACAACAAATTGAGTTAAATGTACCGATTTGTGTAAATTTGTTTCAAATACAAACAATATGCAAAACATTAAAGAATATGTAGAAGCAAACAAGCAACGTTTTTTAGATGAGTTGTTTGATTTATTGCGTTTACCTTCGGTTAGTGCTGATCCTAAATTTAAGGGCGACGTACAGAAGACAGCTGAATTTGTCGCTCAAAAACTGCGTGATGCAGGGGCCGACAACGTAGAAGTTTGTGCCACTGCTGGTAATCCAATTGTTTATGGTGAAAAAATCATTGACCCTTCATTGCCTACTGTATTGACTTATGGTCACTACGACGTCCAGCCAGCTGATCCCTATGAATTATGGGATACCCCTCCTTTTGAACCGACTATCCGCGATGGTAAAATATATGCCCGCGGCTCTGCTGATGACAAGGGACAGTTCTATATGCATGTGAAAGCTTTCGAATATATGATGCAAAACAATGCTTTGGCATGTAACATCAAATTCATGATCGAGGGTGAAGAGGAAGTTGGTTCTGTCAACTTAGGTACTTTTGTCAAGGAAAACACGGCAAGACTTAAAGCCGATGTGATCGTGATTTCAGATACTTCTATGATCAGTATGGCACAACCTTCTTTGGAGACAGGCCTCCGTGGACTTTCTTATGTGGAGGTTGAAGTTACTGGACCAAACCGGGATCTGCACTCAGGTGTATATGGTGGAGCTGTTGCAAATCCAGCTACGATTCTTGCAAAACTCATCGCTTCCCTGCACGATGAAAATAATCATATCGCAATCCCTGGATTTTATGACGATGTCATTGAATTGTCGGCTGAAGAACGTAAGGCGTTGAATGAGGCTCCTTTCGACATTGAAGAATACAAAGCAGATCTAGGTATTCAAAACATATGGGGAGAAAAGGGATATACAACATTAGAACGTACAGGAATCCGTCCTACCCTAGAGCTTAACGGTATTTGGGGTGGATATATCGGTGAAGGTGCCAAAACTGTGCTACCTTCTAAAGCACATGCAAAAATTTCGATGCGTCTTGTACCAAACCAAAATTCAGAACGTATAACGGAGCTATTCAAAAAACATTTTGAAGGTATTGCACCCGATTATGTTAAGGTCCAAGTAAAACCACATCACGGCGGTGAGCCTGTAGTTACACCAACAGATAGTGTTGCCTATAAAGCTGCTGAGAAAGCATTACACGATGCATTTGGTGTTAAACCAGTCCCTACCCGTGGCGGAGGGTCTATTCCAATTGTTGCTTTATTTGAAGAAGTCTTAGGGCTTAAGACAGTGCTGCTAGGATTTGGATTAGACAGCGACAACCTGCACTCTCCAAACGAAAAATATGGCATCGAGAATTATCTGATGGGTATCTCAACAATTCCTTTATTTCATAAATATTACGCAGAACTAAGTAAATAATTTAGTTTTTCATTAGATAAAGGGTTATTTTTAAATTTTAGAAATAACCCTTTATCTTTTTATGGATTTTGATTTTCGTCTTATCGTATTTTATACTGCAGCTCAGCATCTTAATTTTACCAAGACTGCCTCAGCACTGTTTATCTCACAGCCCGCGGTCAGTAAAAATATCCAGGAACTCGAAAAAAAACTCGGGGTTCCTCTTTTTGAAAGAAAAGGTAATAACCTTGAACTGACGGAATCAGGACAAATTCTTTATAAATATGCCCAACAGATTATCAATCTCTATAATCAAGCAGGGCAGGAAATACAGCAACTGCAAGCAGGCCGAAAAGGAAATCTTATTTTGGGTGCCAGTACGACCATATCGCAATATGTACTTCCAACGCTTTTGGCAGATTTTCTAACCCAATACCCCAATAACCGCATCCAGTCTTTTCAGTCCAATAGCCGAAGCATTGAAGAACAGCTTATTGACAAAACATTAGATCTCGGGATCACGGAAGGCTCAACGGACAACCGGGCTTTAAAATATATCCCTTTTATGAAAGACGAACTTGTCTTGGTCACCAATAGCGATAACCCCTTACTTAAGCAATTAAAATCACCTATCCTTTCGGATATAACGCGTTTACCCCTAGTGCTTCGTGAGCAGGGGTCGGGTACGCGTACCATTATTGAAAACGCGTTAAAAGACCGAGGTATTAATTTATCTGAAATCCAGATCGAAATGATACTGCCATCGACAGAGAGTATTAAGGGCTATCTGGCCCGTCGTCATAGCTTCGCCTTCCTTTCCATTCATACGGTACAGCGGGAGGTATTACAGAATCAATTATCTATCGTAGATATCCCACATTTATGCATTGAACGCTATTTTTATTTCACTCATCTTTATGGAGGCCTTGCTGGCACGCCCAATCAATTCCTACAGTTCTGCCTAAGGCAAAATTTCAAGATATAACATTTGGTTATATCTCATAAAGAATCTTCGTTTTAATCCCAGTCAATAGGCTGGTAGATTTGTCCAAACGAATTAGAGTCATGGAATACAAAAAACTAACAAATTACCTAAAGGCGCTCAGTTGGATCATTATCGCATTGTTTATCACTTGTACGACACTCTGTGTATTCCCACTTAAGCACGAAAACAATGATAGATCGAAAGATTCGTCCGCTGTAACCAATGATTCACTGATAACACATGTATCACAGTTCAAAGCAGTTTCTTTCGAAGACAATCCTGAAGGTGAAATGGCTAGTTATGGCGAGAAACTGATCAAAAATACGTATGACTATTTTTACGATGGAGAACTAAAAATTGGAAATAAATTAGCCTGTACCAGTTGCCATCTCAATGGTGGAACAAAGGCTTTTGCTGCCCCCTATGTCGGACTCACCAATGTTTTCCCGACATATATTGGACGGGAAAACAAAGTGGAATCGCTGGAAGAACGTATTAATGGCTGTTTTGAACGAAGTATGAACGGTCGCGCTATACCCGAAAACAGTAAAGAAATGCGTGCGATTGTAACTTATATAAAAAACATCAGTATCAATACACGCAATAAAGGGCGGTTAGCCGGACAGGGCTTTGTCAAAATGGACATACCAAATCGTGCAGCAGACCTGAAACATGGTAAGTTGGTATTTGAAGGCAAATGCACCAACTGCCATGGAAAAGATGGACAGGGTATGCTACAGCCTACCGGTAAGGGATATTTATATCCCCCACTTTGGGGCAAAGATAGCTATAACGATGGAGCCGGCATGGCCCGGTTGCTTACCGCCACACGTTTTATTAAAGCAAATATGCCCTTGGGAGCAAGCTACGACGCGCCGCAGCTCAGCGATGATGAAGCCTATGATGTCGCGGCTTACATCAACTCTTTCGACCGTCCAAAAAAAGTAAATAAGGAATTTGATTACCCGAATCTGGCAAAGAAGCCAAAGGATAGTCCTTATCCTCCATATGCGGACAATATTAGTTTAGAACAACATAAACACGGACCTTATAATTTTTAATATGATGAAAAAACATTTGACAATTGCCTGCATCCTCTTAGCGATGACAACAATTCAAGCGAAAGCTCAAACCAGCAAATTACTACTTGACAACCACCAATATACGGGCGCAATTGCTAAGAAAAAAACGTATAAAGCGATCTATCAATTGGATAGCAATGATCCAAAAACAATTGAGAAAGCCATTCGCAATATCAACAATGTGCTGAAAGATCCGCGGCTGAAAGGACATCTTCAAATTGAACTCGTGGCTTTTTCAGGAGGTACCGAGGCCTATCTAAAAAAGAACAGTCAGTATGAAAAACCATTGCAGGACCTCGTCGAAAAAGGTGTTATTGTCGCACAGTGTTTAAATACGTTGGAAGAGAAGCATATCGCAAAAGAAGAGTTATTTGACTTCATCGGTTATGTTCCCAGTGGGAACGGCGAATTGATCTTAAGGGCAAATGAAGGTTGGGTCATTGTTAAACCATAGTATGATGAGAAAATTAATCACGTTAAGTCTCGCTCTGGTATGCTTTGCCCTTCCAAAAATTAAGGCGCAGGAACATCGTTTTGATCCCCCTTGGAACAATCCACCAGTGTCAGCATTGAATTTTACAGTTCCGGGGATAGACAATATTCCAGATCTATATGGCGATATTGAAAATCCGCAGCTCACTGTCTTTTTTGCCGGCAACCAATTTATGGTCGTGGATGATTTACTGGCATCTTTCAAAAAAGAATACCCACAATACGAACGTATTTTTGTCGAAACATTGCCGCCTGGAATTCTAGCGAAACAGATTAAAGGGGGCTCCATCACCATTGGCAATCTACGCATTACACACAAACCAGATATCTACACTGCAAGCAAGCGGGCCATCAATGAAATGGCCGATAATTTCAGCCATACGCAAACTTATTGTTACAACAACATCTGTTTGATGATCCCAAAGGGTAATCCCGCAAATATCAAATCGTTGAATGATCTGGGGAAAGTCAATGTACGGATTAGCATGCCTAATCCGCAATGGGAAGGTATAGGTGAACAAATTAAGGCTTCCTATAAAAAAGCAGGCGGCGAACAGCTGGTCAAGAAAATTATGGAAGATAAGGTAAAGGACGGCAGTACGTATTTGACAAAAATACATCATCGCGAAAGCCCCATGCGGATCCTTTATAGTCAAGCAGATGTCGCGCCAGTATGGACATCTGAGGTCGTCTATCAACAGCTTATCGGTCATCCTGTTGAAGGCATAGCCATTCCGGATGCGCAGAATACCACAGCAACCTATGTGGCCGCAAAATTGAAAAATGCACCACATGCACAGGCTGCAGATGATTTCCTGAAATTTATGGACTCCCCCACAGCCAAGCAGATCTACAAGAAGTATGGCTTTACAATAGACTAAAAAGAAAATGGATAATTAATTATCCATTTTCTTTTTTTACTTTAGGTCAAAATTAGTTGAATTGTATGGTTCCATTGCTCAAAAAACTCCATCGTTATTGGTATTTTATTAGCGTTCTACTTGTTTTCATCGTATTATTCCCCTATATCTATTTCTTGGCTTTGCATCCAGAAAAAAATTATGCTCGAATCGCACGTATGCGACGTTGGGTATCGATTGGTGGATCGGCGCTGGCGGGTGTATTTTTTAAGGTCACGTATGAATCGAAAATGAATTGGAACAAACCGATGGTGCTCTGTCCCAATCATACTTCAGTGCTTGATATCACGGCGCTAACCTACCTATGTCCTGTCCCGTTTTCATTTATAGGGAAGGCCTCTCTTCTTAAAAACCCCGTAACCCGTATATTTTTCAAGACCATAGACATTCCTGTCACACGGAGAAGTAAGGTATCTTCATTTAAGGCTTTTCAACGGGCCAACGAGCTTGTCCAAAATGGTCGCAGTGTCGTCATTTTTCCGGAAGGAAAAATCGATGACGGATTTCCTCCTCAGATACACACCTTTAAGTCTGGAGCTTTCCGTATTGCTGTCCAAAACGATGTACCTGTAGTTCCCATTATCATTGAGAACGCATGGGATATCTTTTTCGATGATGGCGCCAAAAGAGGATCTCATCCAGGAATTGTCAAAGTTCATGTTTTTGCACCCATTGAAACAAAAAACTTTGATAACACCAATGCGGAAGAGTTAGAGAAAATCGTCTACGACAAAATGCATTCCTATTGGATTATGAAGAATAAATCGTATTTTCATCATCCAGAGAACGTCCAAAAAATATGTCAGGAAAGATATTAATCGAAATCAAGGATATTGCACGCGAATACCAAATAGGCTCGGAGACAATCCATGCCCTCAGTTCGGTTACACTCAATATTCACAAAGGAGAATTTGTAGCGCTTATGGGACCTTCGGGATCCGGTAAATCCACTTTAATGAACATTTTGGGTTGCCTGGATACCCCCAGTAGGGGTGAATACATCCTGAATGGGATTAATGTAAGTGACATGTCTGAGGATGAGCTTGCTGAAGTGAGAAATAAAGAGATCGGCTTTGTATTTCAAACTTTCAATTTACTCCCCAAAAGTACGGCATTGGAAAACGTGGCCTTACCGCTGATCTATGCCGGATATAATAAGGCTAAACGCGAGGAAAAAGCGACCAGTGCGTTAGAAAGTGTTGGACTGGGACACCGCATGGATCACAGACCCAATGAACTGTCAGGTGGACAACGACAACGGGTGGCTGTTGCCAGGGCATTAATCAATGATCCGTCTATTATATTGGCCGATGAGCCAACGGGAAATCTGGATACAAAGACCTCCATTGAAATCATGGGCCTACTCGAAGAGATTCACTCCAAGGGAAACACCATCATTTTGGTCACACACGAAGAAGATATCGCACTCCATGCCCATCGTATTGTACGCATGCGCGATGGCCTGATTGAAAACGATTATCCGAATGCTGATATCAAATCCGTGTCGCCACGGCTAAGTGCCCTAAATGAAAAAGGGAGTGACTTTGAGAATATTTAAAAATATTATTTCATTATAAATCAAACACTTATATTATTGACACAAAAATAACAATTGATTTACTTGTTTAAGTTAAATTAAATGATAGTTTTGCGAAAATAGAGAACTTAAATTGTTTTTATATGTATTGGACATTAGAATTAGCTTCGCATCTAGAAGATGCACCGTGGCCAGCAACAAAAGATGAATTAATCGATTATGCTATTCGTTCGGGTGCACCAGTTGAGGTGATTGAAAACTTACAATCTCTTGAGGATGATGGTGAGCCATATGAAAATATTGAAGAAATTTGGCCCGATTATCCGACAAAAGATGATTTCTTCTTCAATGAAGATGAATATTAGCAGATAAAAAACGCCTTTTGATGAAAGGCGTTTTTTATTTCATGAAATTAATCCATTGTTATGAAGGTCAGTCTTAAGCTTATGAAGATAAAAGTAAAGGTATTGTTATTAACGTTCATAAGCTGTATGCTAGCCGCTTCCCTGTCTGCTCAGGAAAGCTTAGCTGCGAAAGAACCTGTTGCTGTATTAAAAAATTTCGTACAGCGTCTTAATGATGTCGATTTAGCGACCGACATCATTTTAAGTCAGGATATCATAACAGCTAAAAACCTCGATGAAGACCAACAGGAGTATCTTTTGGCCAGCATAGACGAAATCCGTATCAATGTACAAAGCAAGGATATCGACAAATTAGAATACATCAACTTCGTTGAAGCCGGCCGGAAGGAGACCTACGATATAGACCTGGAGGGAATTGATCCGCAACAGGTGTATTTCGTAAGGTATCTCAAACGGTTTGTGTTTGCTGCGGTTATTCGGGGAAAAAAAATAGCTTCCTTCACCCTGGTTTCTAAAGGGAATAATAAAGCACATTTTGTGTTCTATTAGTTCTTTTTCGTCTTTATTCTTTGTTTATCCGATTAGTACCCAAGATATTCAGGTCAACCTGGAAACGCTCAGTCGATCGAGCTATAGACAACGTGCAATAAATTTGGATTATTTATGACTGTCTTGTGGATCTGCTTGTAAGCTATATGACGTACTAGAAGATTTTTTAAAAATTTTTCAACAAAAAGACTTGCATTTTAAAATTCTATCAACCATATTTGTATTAATAAAAATGGAAATGATAACAACTATATTAAATAAAGCTTGGTGGTGGCACAACGAATAACGTTGTGGCAAACTCCTATTGCATTATTTGATATATACATCAAGATATGATGGGCTTGCCTGAATAAGGTAAGCCTTTTTTATTTAAAAATATTATGAAAGAAATTTTAGCTCATTTATTTGAATACAAGACTTTTTCGCGGCAAGAGGCTTATGAGATTTTGATGAACATTGCCAAAGGTAAATATGACAGTCATCAAATCGCTGCTTTTATGACAGCTTATGGCATGCGAAGTATACGGGTAGAAGAACTTGGCGGGTTTCGGGATGCTATGTACGATCTGTGCCTCAAGCTGGATTTTGATGGTTATGACTTAATCGACTTATGTGGCACTGGCGGTGATGGCAAAAACACGTTTAACATCTCTACAATTGCTTCTTTCGTGACAGCTGGCGCAGGTTATCAGGTGGCCAAGCATGGCAATATAGGGGTGTCATCGAGCTGTGGTTCCTCAAATGTTATGGAGTATTTGGGTTATCAATTTAGTAATGACAAAACCGAATTACAGCGCCAGCTTGACCAGGCCAATATCTGCTTTCTTCATGCACCATTATTTCACCCAGCCATGAAAACTGTTGCTCCCATACGTCGCGCATTGGGGGTAAAGACATTCTTTAATATGTTGGGACCATTAACAAATCCGGCCAATCCGAGGTTTCAATCTGTCGGTGTATTCAGCTTGGAACTTGCACGGCTCTACGGCTATTTATACCAAAATACAAACAAACAATATTCTATTATCCATGCACTGGATGGTTATGACGAAATATCCATGACCGGAGATTTCAAGGTCATCAACAATCAGGGGGAAAACTATTATAATATGGAGGAGTTAGGCTTCACTCCTGTTCTTCCACAGGAATTAGCCGGCGGTGACAGCGTTGCCGAAGCAGCGCAGACATTCTTATCCATTTTGAACAATACAGGTACAGATATACAGAACAACGTTGTCCTGACTAATGCTGCATTTGCCATTAAAACTTTTCATCCTGAAAAATCTTTTGGCGATTGTTTCTATGAAGCCGAAGAATCACTGATGGCTGGAAAGGCGCTCGAAAGTTTCAAAAAAACAATAAAATAATAAGATGGCGATCAAGATAAAAGTTTGCGGCATGAAACATCCCGACAATATCGTTGGGCTGACCTCACTTGCTGTTGACTATATTGGCTTTATATTTTATAAAAAATCCAAACGCTTTGTCGGCGATGCCAATCAGGAATATATTAAGGGGCTCAAAGGTCTCATAAAAGTTGGTGTTTTTGTCAATGCAGACCTTGCCGAAATCTGTGACAAAATAGACAAGTTCAACTTAAATGCAGTGCAACTACATGGAGATGAAAGCCCTCAATTTTGTAAAGAACTGAAGCTACGCGGGCAAGTGACCTTGATCAAAGCTTTCGGTATAGACCAACATTTTGACTGGACCGTATTGAATGCTTATGGAGGAGCAATTGACTATTTTTTATTTGACACCAAAAGTAATTCCTACGGTGGTACCGGTACACAATTTGACTGGTCCTTACTCCACCAATATAAGCTTGAATACCCCTATTTTCTAAGCGGCGGTTTAGATGAGAATAATATTAAAGCAGCGTTACAAGCTGATGATCCCAGGTTATATGCCTTGGATCTCAATTCAAAATTTGAAATAGAACCAGGATTAAAAGATATCAATCTTTTGAGCCACAGTATAAATAGTATTAAGAAATGAGTATATATCAAGTCAATGAAAAAGGATATTATGGCCCATTTGGTGGTGCCTATATCCCCGAAATGCTCTATCCCAATGTAAAGGAGCTACGTGAAGAATATCTCAAAATAATTGAAGAGAAAAGCTTTCAGGAGGAATTTAACCAGCTGCTAAGCGATTACGTCGGGCGCCCTTCTCCTTTGTATCATGCCAAGCGGCTTTCAGAAAAATATGGTACAACGATCTATCTCAAGCGTGAGGATCTCAATCATACAGGCGCACATAAGATCAACAATACCATCGGTCAGATCCTTTTGGCTGAGCGTCTCGGAAAAAAACGCATCATTGCAGAAACAGGTGCTGGACAACACGGGGTTGCTACTGCAACCGTCTGTGCCTTAAAAGGGATACAATGCGCTGTCTACATGGGCGAGATTGATATTCAGCGCCAGGCACCCAATGTCGCAAGAATGAAAATGATGGGCGCCGAGGTTATTGCAGCGACATCTGGTTCGAAGACACTCAAAGATGCAACAAATGAAGCGTTGCGGGATTGGATCAATAATCCGGTAGATACGCATTATATCATTGGATCTGTCGTCGGTCCACATCCTTATCCCGATATGGTTGCCCGTTTTCAATCAATTATTTCCGAAGAGACGAAAAAACAGTTATTCACAAAAACCGGTAGCGAACATCCCGATATTGTCCTCGCCTGCGTCGGTGGCGGATCCAATGCTGCAGGGATGTTCTATCATTTCCTCGATGATGAAAACGTACAGTTATATGCTGTAGAGGCCGCTGGACATGGTGTTGATTCGGGTGAATCTGCAGCAACCACTGCCTTGGGAAAAGAAGGCGTATTGCACGGAAGCCGGTCCATATTAATGCAAACTGAAGATGGCCAGGTGATTGAACCTTATTCGATCTCTGCCGGACTTGATTATCCGGGCATCGGACCGCAGCATGCTTGGCTATTTAAATCTGGAAGAGGAAAATACGTCAGTATAACAGATGATGAAGCTATGCAGGCAGGATTGGAACTCACTCGACTGGAAGGTATTATTCCTGCGATCGAAAGTTCACATGCACTTGCTTATTTGGGCAAAATTCCTTTCAAAGGTGATGAAACCGTCGTGGTTTGTTTATCAGGACGCGGTGATAAGGATCTCGATAACTATATGAAATACTTTGATTTTTAAAGCATGAATACGATTGAAAAAAAAGGAGGGAATCCCCTTCTATCGATATATTTTACAGCGGGATATCCCGAACTGGATAGTACAATCCGCATCGCTAAAAAGTTGGAGGAAGCCGGTGCAGACTTTCTGGAGATCGGTTTTCCATACTCTGATCCTGTTGCGGACGGACCTGTTATCCAACACAGTTCGGAAGTTGCCCTGGCCAACGGGATGACCGTAAAAAAATTATTTGAACAGTTGCGCGAATTGCGTCAGCATGTTCGGATCCCGGTCTTCCTGATGGGCTATGTCAACCCAGTGATCCAATTCGGGGTTGAGAAGTTTTGTGAAGAATGTAAAAATGTAGGTGTGGACGGAGTCATTATTCCTGACCTACCCATGTATGAATATGAGGACCTCTATCAGGAAACTTTTGAAAAGAATGGTATCGCGAATATCTTTATCGTTACACCACAGACTTCCACTGAACGAATCAGAAAAATTGATAGTCTTTCCAATAGTTTTATCTACTTATTATCCTCCAATGCCACAACGGGCAAAACACTGGATGTAGGCGAAGATACGAATGCGTACTTTAAACGGATTCATGATCTCCAGTTGAAAAATCCGTTGATCGTCGGGTTCGGAATATCAAATAAAGAAGCCTTCCAAAAAGCAAGTCAATATACTGCAGGCGCAATCATCGGCAGTGCATTTGTAAGAAGACTAGGAGAAAAAGATTATATGGATGAAATCCCTGATTTTATAAAATCAATAAAAGGGTAAGCAGCAGTAAAGTGCTAATGTGAGTTCGCCGGAAAGCATCGGACTCACGTTAGTACCTTTAAAACTATCTCAAAAGAGCTCTTATCGACCAGTTATAGAATAGTTCATAGTTTCGTTCCCTTTAAAAGATATTTGTTAACTTCATTTATAATTTACTAATATTGTAGTGTAGATACGCTTTTAAGGATTGTGTATTTCGTCAAAGATCAGTATACACAATCTGATTACATTCAGTTAACGACCAATTCATCTATAACCAATAGTTTCGCGAAATGAAGAGTAAGGCTGAAGATCTGAATTATACCGCATGGATTATTCGCTTAAATGCAGGTGAAATGATAGCTTTTGAATGGTTGTACAATACTTACAAGCATCAGCTAGCTAGCAATCTGCTCAAACTCGTAAAAACACCCGATGTCGCGGAAGACATTCTCCACGATGTTTTTGTCAAAGTTTGGGAAAATAGATCCAAGATTGATCCTGAACGTTGTTTTGAAGGCTATCTCTATCGGATAGCAGCCAATATGGTCGCTGACTTTTATCGTAAGATCAGTAAGGATCGAAATTACCAGAACTACCTTGTCAATATACAAGAAACCATTTACCAGCATATCGATGAGCTTTTGGAAAATAAATACCGAAGAGAATTGATAGAAAAAGCATTGACGGAACTTCCTCCTAAATGCAGAACGGTATTCCAACTGTGTAAAATTGAAGGCCGTAGTTATGAAGAAGTATCCAATCTTTTGCAAATATCTCCAAATACGATTAGTAACCATTTAAATCGTGCCAATAAGAAAATATTATTATTTCTACAGAACCCTGTAAACCTTCCATATTTCCTTCTTCTGTTGTGGACTAAATAGCGCTTCGTAAAAAAATTAAAAATATTTCGATTTCATGTAGTGACTTTTTTACCGCAATACGTAATAGATATAAACGAGTCCTTTGGAAAAGAAAAATTTAAATAAACTGTTTCAGGATTTTATTGCCAACCGTTGCTCAATTGAAGACATCGAACAATTGATGGAACATTTTGGTTCTCCAACATCCATGGATGAGCTTAGCAAGCTGATTGAACAACAGATTGCACTGGGCCAATCCGAACTGTCTTCCAAAGCTGTTGAGTCGATCGTTTGTGCTGTGGACAAAAAAATAGCACTGACAATGTCACAGTTGCAAGAAAGTGAAAAAAAACGGAGCCGAGTACATACCTTATGGCAATATTCCGCTGCAACAGCGGCCGTAATAATCCTCTGTCTTTTAACAATCCTTTGGCAAAACAAACCAAGTATACCTAAAGACACAATAAGACAGACCACAAAAAAAACAACTGAAGAAATTCTTCCGGGAAGAAATCAAGCGCGTCTTACGCTTTATAATGGCAAAAAATTGAACTTTAACAAACAACAGCCTATCACTGAAAAAAACAATAATCTTAATTATGAAAAGGGACGATTAGTATATAATGGTAGTTCGGCTCAAGAAGCTATTCAATGGAACATCCTCGAAGTCCCTAAAGCTGGAACTTTCGAAATACAGTTGCCTGATGGATCGACTGTTTGGATAAATGCAAATTCGAAACTCTATTTTCCAAATCGTTTTCCCACAGATGAACGCTTTGTCAAAGTTGAAGGCGAGGCCTTCTTTAAGGTTCGAAAAGATAAGAACCGACCATTCAAAGTACAAACTGGCGATCTAAATATTTCGGTATTGGGAACCTCTTTCAACGTTCGTGCTTATCAACCCAAACATTTTGCAACGACATTAGTAGAGGGATCGGTCCTATTGACCTATCATGATCAGCGAATCACCATGAGCCCAGGAGAAAAAGCGTTTATAGATGCTAAAGATAAGTTACAATTACAAACAGTTGATATTGAAAGTGCAACATCCTGGAAAGAAGGATATTTTTATTTTAAAGATGAACCATTAGGTAAAATATTGCAAGATATCAGCAACTGGTATGATCTGAAAGTCAGTATAAAAGGAAATTTACCGAGCGGTCGGTATAGTGGTAGTATGGACCGCAACAGTAAATTAAACGGTGTATTGAAAATGCTCGCGAATGTGAGTGATCTGGATTTCACCCTTAACGGCAATTATCTCACCGTTAAACAAAAAAACAAATAAAAACGCTGCCTATGATAAGAAGTTAACACAAAAAAATACGGAGATGGTGGTAACATCTCCGCAATCTGTTCAAAAAAGCTGTTCAAAAAATTATTAAACAACCTTAATTCAAAATTATGGAATATTTCTGTGATCGTAAAGAAACGACACGACTATATCGTTTTTTTTCGGACCATTATTTAATCATTAGAAGAATGAAATTGATCATTATCTTCATGTTTCTGTTCTCTGTTGGGTTAAATGCTAAAACAAACGGGCAACAAATCAACCTATCAGTCAAGCACATGCCTTTGGAAGTTGTGCTTAAAAAAATAGCGAAACAGACCGATTACAAATTTTTCTATTCCAGTGATCTGATTAACAAGATGGAATCGGTCAATCTTACAGTGGAGCAGGCTTCTCTGGAAGAAGCACTGGAGAAAATTCTGACTCCTAGAGGGCTGAGTTACCAGAAGACGGCGCGGACCATCACCATCACTGAAGCGGCTAGACTCCAAAGGATTGAAGTTTCGGGAACAGTGGCTGATGACAAGGGGCCATTGGCTGGTGTTAACGTCTATACAAAGGCCGACAACAAAATCGGGACAAGAACGGACGCTGAAGGAAAATTCACATTAAGTGTCCCCGCGAGATCCACGCTTGTTTTTAGTTTTTTGGGCTATGAGCGAAAAGAGATCGCCGTTACGGACAAAATACTCCATGTGGTGTTAAATCAGGCAAACAATGCCATGGCTGAAGTCGTCGTAACTGCCTTGGGTATCAATAAGGAGAAGCGCAAAATTGCCTATGCGGCTCAGGATGTCAAAGGAGAAAGCCTGACAGCAGCCCGTGAACCTAATGTCGCCGCCAGCTTGGTTGGAAAGGTCGCTGGCCTACAGATAAAAACCAAGTCTACCTTGTTTGAGAATCCCGAGATTAGCCTGAGAGGTGGGAAAGCAACAATCGTCATTGATGGGGTACCTGCGCCTGATGGCTTCGATATGTGGAGCATAAATGCAGATGATATTGAAAACATCACGGTACTGAAAGGAACGGCTTCATCGGCTTTATATGGTTCCGTAGCACAGAATGGCGCCATTATGATCACCACCAAAAAAGGAAACGGTGGCAAGGCCGGCATTGAGCTTTCCTATAATTCGAGTACAGAATTTCAGGCTGGTTTCTTGCGCATTCCCAAAACGCAACAGGATTATGGCATGGGTTTCAACGGTAAGTATGCTTTTGTAGATGGTAAAGGCGGTGGTATTAACGATGCTTACGGCTATGTATGGGGCCCCAAGCTGAATCAACCGGATCCGTCGACAGGCAGCGGCTTTGTCGAGATACCGCAATATAACAGCCCCTTGGATCCGATAACAAATAAGTTGACACCGCTTCCATGGATTACTAGAGGGAAAAACAACTTAAACAATTTTCTCAATAATGGTTTAATTACATCGCATAATCTGAGTGTCGCCGGTTCCACAGACAAGTCTGATTACCGGATCTCACTTTCGCATCTTTACCAAAAAGGGCAGGTGCCTAATACCAAATTGAACGCCACCACCCTGAGCCTGGCCGGGAAACTCAAATTGAATAGTAAACTTGACGCCGAAGCGACTTTATCGTACAACAGGCAATACTCGCCAAATTACCCTAATAGTGAGTACTCACCTGACAATTACCTGTATAATATTGTTTTATGGATGGGCCCTGATGTGGACATACGTGATATGCGGAATTATTGGAAACCCGGCCGTGAGGGATTGGAACAGCTGACATACAATTACAGCTGGTACAACAATCCCTGGTTTCTGGCCTATGAAAAGGAAAGAGCCTATACCAATGATGTCATTGTCTCCCAGGGTAATATCAAATATAGTTTTAACAATGACCTCAAATTGATGGTCCGCGGTGGGATTACCTCAAATTTTGCCAACAGTGAGAGCCGTATTCCCTATAGTTATATCAACTATGGTACGGATGCCGCTCCATATGGCAATTACAGTGTGAATCGCAATAATCAGATGCGGTTTGTAAGTGATGCTTTGCTGACTTATGACAAAAAGATCACACCGGCCTTCAATATTACGGCGAGTGTCGGCGCCAGTACACGGCTGGACCAGTACAATAAACTGGAATCTAGGACAACCGGCGGGCTCTCCGTTCCGGAATGGTACAATCTTGATAATTCGAGAGATCCTGTCCGTTCCAAAAATGAGCGTATAGAAAAGCAGGTATACGGGCTCTATGGCTACGTTGACCTGGATTACCGCAATATGGCTACCTTGAGTTTGACCGGACGGAATGACTGGACATCAGCACTGCAATCCCCTTACAATTCGTATTTCTACCCTTCCGCCTCCTTAAGTCTGATTGTATCCGAAATGTTCCATTTGCCTAAAGTAGTATCCTATTTCAAACTACGTGGTGCCGTAACCGATGCCACCACGGATATCAATGCTTACAGTGCGCTGCTGACTTATGATATCGGCAGCCGCTGGAATGGGAATCCATCTTTATATCTCCCCAATGCATTGCGTCCGCCAGGCTTAAAACCGAATAAAACGATCGCTCAGGAATATGGGGCCGAATTGCGTTTATTTCGCAGCCGGATCGGTTTTGATTTTACTTATTTCAATTATGACCGGACCAACAATGTCGTCGAAGTTCCCTTATCTGAAGCGTCGGGATTTGCAAAAATACAATTGAATGGTGACCGTTATCGCCGTAGAGGTATCGAACTTGTGGTATCAGGCACACCGGTGCAGACGGAAGATTTCAAATGGACTACAACATTGAATTACTCGCGCCTGCGCAATACGGTGCTGGAGTATTACGGTGGTGAGGAAATCCGTGAGGGGGTAAAAGTGGGCGAAAGAAGGGATATCTACCGCGGCTGGGCATGGCAGAAATCGCCTGATGGACAAATCGTGCATGAAAATGGAATTCCGCAGTACATCAACCAGGAGGTCAATCTGGGCTATATTGATCCCAACTGGGAATTTGGATTTCTAAATAGCTTTCAGTATAAAAATTTTGGACTTTCCTTTGCTTTTGACGGCCGCATCGGCGGGAAGACGTACAATGGCCTGGAAGCTAAAATGTATGAAGGGGGAATGCATCCCAATACGGCAAATAATTACCGTGACGAAGCTTATCTCGGACAGAAAACTTACCTGGCTAGTGGGGTGACGCAAACAGGAGGTGAAGTTGCTTATGATGCACAGGGAAATATAACCAGCGACTCACGTACTTTTGCCCCCAATACGACCAAGGTCAACTATGTCGACTGGGTTTTTGCGACGTATACAAATGGGATAGACGAATCAGCGCTATATGACCGCACATTTGTCAAATTGCGTGAGCTGACCCTGAGTTATCAGATTCCAGCAAATCTGCTGGCCAGAACCCCATTTAAGGCCGCCAGTTTTTCCCTAGTGGGCCGTAATCTTTTGCTATGGTCAAAAGTCCCATATATGGATCCTGATGGGTATGAGAACTTGGATCTTGCTGAACCTACCGTACGCAATATAGGCTTCAATGTCAATCTCAAATTTTAATTGTAAAGAACTTATCATGAAAAAAATAGCTGTTCTACTGATCGTTTGCATGGTCACCCTGGTGACTGGCTGCAAAAAATTTGATTATTATCAAGATAATCCCAATAAACCGACCAAAGCAACACCGGCTTTGTTAATAACGTATATCTGTCAGGATATCTTTAAAAACAACCCGATCAATGCCGCATACGCTTCAAGGCACCTCACGTATTATGAGCGACCGAGCGAATCCATCAATTATAATTGGAATCGCGGCTCTTTTGGCGGTTATGACGGCTTACGTCAAGTACTCAAATTAGAGGCTCTTGTTGCGGATAACAAAAATTTCCAAGGACTTGTTCATTTGTTCCGTGTAATCTATTTCACACAGTTGACTGAAACATTTGGCGATATCCCATACACAGATGCCTTGAAGGCCGAACAGGATGGGCGCACGCCAATCTACGACAAACAAGAGGATATTTATGCCGGATTATTGCAGGAATTGGAAGATGCCAACGCCTTGTTGGATACCGGAAATGGAATCATCGACGGTGATATTATCTACGCTGGCGATGCCCATAAATGGAAAAAGCTGGTAAATGCTTATCGATTACGTCTGCTGATTCATCTCTCAAAGAAAGAAGGGCAAACAAAAATAGCCGTCAGGCAGCAGTTTCAGACTATTGTCAGTAACCCAGCGAAATACCCCTTAATGGAGAGTACGGGGGACAATGCACAGCTCGTGTTCAATACTTCGGATCCATCAAACTATTATCCTACTGCGGGTTCGCTAAGTGTTTCAACCTTAGTATCGCTCGAACAGTCTTTTGTGGATATGCTGCAAAAGCGGGAAGATCCACGACTATTCTCCTTTGGGGATCCAGTCGCTGGCAAAACAGCGGGAGTTTTCGCAAATTATAAAGGAGTAGATGCAGGCCTTTCTCCTGCAGATCAGCAAGCTAGTGCATCCCAATCTTCGTTAATTGCCCGCAGATTTGTCGACCTCCGTAGTCCCGTAAATGAACCGATGATCTTTTTGAGCTATGCCGAACAGGAATTTCTGATTGCCGAAGCCATTCAACGTGGCTGGATAACAGGGGATCTTAACGATCATTACCAAAGAGGCATTACAGCATCCATGGCTTTTTATAAGATAAGCGGAACTATCGTAATGGATTACCTCAATAGGGATCTTGTCAAACTGTCTACGGGCGATTCTCTGACAAAAATATTGACGCAAAAATACATTGCTTTCTTTATGAATTCAAGTTGGGAGCCATTCTATGAGCAACGGCGTACGGGAGTCCCAGTCTTGCGTGTTGGCCCCGGAACGTTAAATGGAGGCAAAGTCCCTAAGCGTTGGCAATATCCACTTTCTGAATCACAATATAATGAGATCAATCTGGATGCAGCTGTAAAACGACAATTTACCGAAGGCGACAATGTGAATGCCACTATGTGGTTAATCAAATAAGTATGGACACAAGAAGAGATTTTTTGAAAAAAGCAGCCATGCTTGCTGGTGGAGCATCACTTTCTCAGGTTATGTCATCCGCGATTGCAAAAGCAATGGCTATCAACCCTGCTTTGGGCAGCACCTTTTACGATGCCGAACATATAGTTTTACTGATGCAGGAAAACAGGTCTTTTGATCACGCTTTTGGTACGCTACGTGGTGTACGGGGCTTCAACGATCCAAGAGCGATCCGTCAACCGAACAAACACAAAGTATGGTTGCAGACGCAAAAAAACGGAACAACATACGCTCCTTTCCGATTAGATATCAAAGATTCAAGAATTACATGGATGGGCTGTCTCCCCCATAATTGGACTGATCAGACCGATGCCCGAAATAACGGAAAGATGAATAGATGGTTAGATGTCAAGCACTCCGGATTTAAAGAGTTTGCTGACCTTCCACTAACCATGGGACATTACACACGTGAAGATATTCCATTCTACTATTCGCTCGCGGATTCTTTTACCATCTGTGATCAACATTTTTGTTCAAGTATCACCGGCACCAATCCCAACAGACTCTATTTTTGGACTGCTAATATTCGGGAAAACTTAAACGGAAAAGCTTTAATATGGAATGGTGATTCAGAATTTAGTGGTAAAGCGAACTGGAAAACTTTCCCCGAACGTCTTTCAGAGCTGGGCGTAGATTGGAAAATATACCAAAATGAGATTTCTTCGAGCAGTGCTGGCTACAGTGGTGAAGCCAATAGCTGGTTAGCAAACTTTGGGTGCAATCCCATGGAATACTTTCCGCAATATCAGGTCAAATACAGTCCACGATATAGGGAGCTGCTCACAAGTAAAAAAGAAGAACTCGAACAAAAAATAGCCGCTACACCTGCTAAAGATACGCTTGAAAAGTTGCGTAAGGACTATGCACATGTACGCGAAGAGCTGCAACACTATACCGCTGAGAACTTCGAGAAACTCGATGAACGAACAAAAGATATCCATCGCCGTGCTTTTGTCAATAACAGTGCTCAGCCCGGTTACATGGAACTCGAGACAATGCAATACCAGGAGGGGGATAATCAACGCGAGCTACAGATCCCTAAAGGCGATGTCCTGTATCAATTCAGAAAAGATGTTGCCGAAGGTAAACTACCCACCGTATCTTGGCTTGCACCACCTCAACTTTTCTCCGATCATCCCGATTCCCCTTGGTTCGGCGCTTGGTATGTAAGTGAGATTATGGATATCTTAACTCAAAATCCAGAAATCTGGAAAAAAACAATCTTTATACTTACTTACGATGAGAATGATGGTTATTTCGATCACTTCGCTCCTTTTACAGCGCCCAATCCTTACGAACCAAATAGCGGAAAAGTATCTTCAGATATAGACCCTAAATTGGAATTTGTGCGTCGCGACGAACAGTATTACCCGGAAAGCGGAAGAGAAAGCAATATCGGCCTGGGATATCGTGTTCCTTTGATCATAGCCTCACCCTGGACAAGGGGCGGATGGGTAAATTCCCAGGTATTTGACCATACATCGAGCTTACAGTTTTTAGAGAAATTCATTAGCCATAAAATCAAAAAGGAAGTTAAAGAAACCAATATAAGTAGCTGGCGACGTACAGTCTGCGGGGACCTCACTTCAACTTTTAGGCCTTACCGTGGGGAGTTGATCAAAAACCCGTTGGTATTGGACCGTCAGTCTTTTATTAAAGAGATCCATCAAGCACAATTTAAAGGACTTCCAATGGGATTCAAAGCATTGACAGCTGAGGAGATTGAGCAGATTGAAAAGAACCCTAGCCGTTCGCCTTATTTCCCGAAACAAGAACAAGGACTTCGTGACTCCTGCATTCTTCCCTATGAACTTTATGTGCATGGAGAATACGGATCAAATGGAACATATCAACTGACATTTGAAGCGGGGAATAAAATGTTCGGCACACGTTCTGCGGGCTCACCTTTTACGGTGTACCATGGCACGCCTTATAAGGGGGAGATCGGCACTTCCCGTAACTACGCGGTATCTTCAGGGGACCGAATCTTTGACAATTGGTCGATCGATGCATTTGACAAGGGGCAGTTTCAACTTGAGGTATATGGCCCCAATGGATTCTATCGTATGTTTAAAGGTGATGCCCAACACCCCAAAATTAAAATCCACTGCACTTACGAAAAAAGTAACGATCAACAGTCATTTACGGGACGCCTCACTTTCACATGTACAAATAACGATAGTAAAAGCCATCGTCTCCTACTTGAGGATATCAGCTATGGTAGAGATAGGAAGGAAATCCAACTCAAAGCCGGAGCGTCAACGATAATTCAATTCGATCTTTCCGAACAAAGTTTTTGGTACGATTTCCGTGTGAGCTGTAAAGATTACAACACATTTGAGGAACAGTATGCGGGTCGTATAGAAACCGGAAATAGTGGAAAAAGTGATCCACTAATGAGCTGATAACTTAAGAACGATTATACTATCCGTATTATTCCTCTATGCGACGGATAACATGGTAAAAAACTTTATACAGTAAAACTGCACCAACTATTAAAAAAACAGCTAATAAATATAAACTAATGGAGTTAATAAATAATAGACACATCATAACGGTAATTTTTGGTTATTCTTTCTGATGTACAAGTTATAACATTTATCCAAAATATTACAAGAAAAAATTACAAATTTTCTCTACTTTTGTTGTGATGAGGAAAATTGCATTGTTTATCGGCTTATTTTTTTATTTGCTTACGGCAAGTGGTGCAACTTTACATTTTCATTTTTGCCAAGGTGAGGCGCAAAGTATTTCATTAAGCCAAAATCAAACGGCTCATTGTCCACTATGTGCTAAGTCGGATAAAAAGCAGCAAAATCACTGTCATCAAGAAGGCAGTTGTAAAGATGTCGTTATTGCCGCTCAAAAAGTAGATGAATTTAATCGATTATCACAAACCCTTAATTTCAATAGTTTCTCTCCGGCAATTGTTACACTGCATTGGATATATAATTATTATCAATTTCCTACCGATGAGGACAACCCATCGAAATTAAGTGCTAATCAGAACACCGTAATAAAAAGGTACAGTCCCGCTGTATTTATTCTAAATCAGAGTTTCAGAATTTGATTCTTTTCTTTTTTGATTTTTAATCAAAATAATTGTCGATGATTTCTCTTCGACTTTATCTACTATGCGCGTTTATTTCAGGCCGTACATAATCAAAAAAACTATGAATCAAATTTTAAAAAAAATATATACGACAACCCTTTTATTGTTATTTTCCCTCGCCATTGTGCAAGCACAAAGTGATAGCACCCGAACACTGACTGTTGCCGGTAATTGTGCAATGTGTAAAAAGCGGATTGAAACCGCGGCGAAATTACCTGGTGTAGAAAGCGCTGTATGGAATGCAAGCGATAATTTACTACATCTTAAATACAATACTCAAAAAGTTGAACTGGAGACCATCAAAAAGAGTATTGCCCAAGTTGGGCATGATGTTGAGAACTTAATCGCGAGTGAAGAATCCTATGCAAAACTCCATGAATGCTGTATGTACCCGCGATTGGAAAACGGAAAAGCGCCCGAAAAGAAAGTAGCCCCTATTGATGCTGGACACGATGGTCATTCCCATACCATTACAGGTGTCGTTGTCGAAGAGAATGAAAAAGGAGATCTAAAACCTATCGTTGGTGCTAATTTACATTGGGCTAACTTACCCAGCAGAAATGCCAGAAGTAATGAGAATGGTGTGTTTAAGTTGGAACACAAAGAAGGTTTTGACAAATTGGTTGTCAGTTATGTCGGCATGAAATCCGATACGATCACGATTAAAGACCTACATGAAGTCGTTATGATTACGGCAAAGGGAAATGTACTGATGGAAGTCGAAGTCAAAGGAACACGTCAATCCACCTATATTGATCGTATGACTCCTGCTCGACTGGAAGTTCTTACAGGAAAGGAATTATTTAAAGCTGCCTGTTGTGATCTCAGTGAAAGCTTTGAAACCAATGCTTCAGTGGATGTGATCAGCGCTGATGCCGTGACTGGTAGCAAACAGATTCAAATGCTGGGGCTAAGTGGTATATATACCCAGTTAACGGTCGAAAACTTACCGGGCCCACGTGGCTTAGCATCCCCCTTAGGATTAAATTCCATTGCTGGCACCTGGATCGAATCTATCCAAATTGCTAAAGGAGTAGGTTCTGTAGCCAATGGATATGAAAGTATGGCTGGTCAGATCAATGTCGAACTGAAAAAACCACAAAATTCTGAAAGATTATTTTTCAATGCCTATGCCAATAACATGGGACGTACCGACGTAAATCTAAATCTTTCACAAAAAATAGGTCAACATTGGTCAACATCCCTGTTATTACATGACAATTTTATGTACAATAAATCCATGAACTTTAGTCACAATGGATTTAGGGATGTCCCTATTGGTAATCTTTTTTCAGGTGTAAACCGTTGGTTATATGAGAATGGTAAAGGCTTAATGGTGCAATTTGGCGTCAAGTATCTAAATGATGACCGCACGGGCGGACAGATAGATTTTGATAAGAAGACAGATAAAGGAACCACAAATCGTTATGGCCTTGGATTCGACATCGAGCGTGTTGAAGGTTTTGCTAAAATCGGCTATGTATTTCCAGAAAATAAACACCGCAGCATCGGTCTACAGCTCGCTGGATCCAACTATAATCAAAAAAGTTATTTTGGTCTAAAAAACTACAATTCCGAGCAACAAAATGGTTATGCGAATCTATTGTTTCAGGACATTATAGGTACTGTAGCACATAAATATCGTGTAGGTGCCTCCATCAATTACGATAATTACGATGAGTGGTACTTAACAGATCAGAACTTCAAACGTAAAGAGGTTGTTTCCGGTGCATTTGCTGAATATACCTTCAGCCCATCCGAAAAATTTGACGCTGTCTTAGGGCTACGTCAAGACTATAACTCATTGTACGGATGGTTTACAACGCCGCGGCTGAATTTACGCTATGCACCTATCGCCGGAACAACGTTCCGTGCCAGTTCAGGCAGGGGCCAGCGCACAGCCAATATCTTTGCTGAAAATACAGCAGTTCTGGCCAGTAGTAGAAGGCTGATCATTCAGTCCCAGGATATTTACGCTAAAGCATATGGTCTGCAACCTGAGGTATCCTGGAACACAGGAGTCGCAGTAGATCAAACGATGCGTATCTTTGGAAGAGAAGCCTCCGCTTCCGTTGAATTTTTTCATAATAACTTTTCCAACCAGGTGGTGGTCGACTACGAAAACCCAAGGGAAATCAGTTTTTATAATCTAACCGGAAAATCATTCTCCAATAGTTTGCAGACGGAATTTCGCTTTATGCCGGCACCACACTTTGAAACACGATTGGCCTACCGTCTATTGGATGTTCAGACTGACTTTGAAAGTGGCAGAAAAACCAAGCCTTTGTTGGCAAAACATCGCGGTTTCGTCAATCTAGCGTATAACCATCACGCTGGATGGAGCTTAGATTATACCTTGAATGTGGTTGGGCCAAAACGCATCCCTTCCACAATGGATAATCCTGTTGAATATCAGATGCCGACCGAATCAAAAACATATGCAACGATGAACGCACAGATCAGCAAAACTTTTGGAAAAGACAAAAACTTTACCGTTTATGTCGGTGGTGAAAACCTGTCCAATTATTTTCAGAAAACACCCATCCTTGCAGCAGATCAGCCTTTCGGAAATTACTTTGATACCTCCATGTTATGGGGCCCTTTAACAGGACGTATGTTTTATACGGGCGTTCGTTATTTCATAAAATAGTATGAGGTTAACATAAAACAGCGGCTATGCCGCTGTTTTATGTTAACCTTTTCAATGCTTGGTATAACCGCGCCGTCGGAAGTCCCACGACATTATTGTAATCTCCTTCGATCTTCTCGATAGCAATTAAGCCTATCCATTCTTGAATGCCATAGGATCCAGCTTTGTCGAGCGGTGAAAACTTCGAAACGTAAAAGTCGATTTCTTCTTGCTCCAATACATGAAAATACACTGTTGTCGTTTCGACAAAGGATTGCACGACACCCTCCCAACGTATCGCTACCGCGGTAATGACCACATGTTTGTTTCCAGATAAGGCTGCCAATGTTTGCGTGGCTTCTGCCGCAGTCTTCGGTTTCCCTAAAATTTCACCCGCGGTGGACACAACAACGGTATCAGCGCAGATCACCAAGCCATCTACTTTATCTGCAAAAGCCTTCACTTTTTGCAGTGCAATCTGCCGTACTGCTTCACTCGCTGAAAGACTCGGATCAACATACTCCTCAGTCTCCCGTACTTCCACTTCAAACTCGATACCCAATCCTGATAAAAGCTGTTTCCGTCTAGGAGATTGAGAACCTAAAATAATTGTTTTGTCCTTTAAATTTTCTAACATCATTACATACTCTTTATTGATTCATCCACATACCAATTACCTTGCACTTTGAGTACTTTTTCAATCAGTTCCCGTACAACCCCTTTTCCACCATCAAAACTCGATACGTAGTGCGATATCTTTTTGATTTCCTCCACCGCATCTGCCGGAGACACAGCCAAACCCACAGCGCGCATACAACTAAAATCAGGAATATCATCACCAATATACATTAATTGATTAAGTCCTAAATTATAGTCTTTAGCCAAAGCTGTCAGTTTTGAAAGTTTATCTACGACACGCGAGTGAATTTCTTTGATGCCTAACCCCTGCAAACGGCGCTCCACTCCTAGGGATGCCCCCCCAGTAATGACAAAAATCGGATAACCTTTTTTTATCGCCAATTGCATGGCGTACCCATCCTTGATATTAAAAGTTCGCAGCTGTTCTCCAGCTTCATTCACTTGTACAGTTCCATCTGTCAATACTCCATCCACATCCAACACAAATCCTTTTATCGTTTTAAATTCAGTCAGTACCATCGATATATATTTTTGTAAAAATAAGGCATTTCCACTGAATATACGATTACATTGTTGCACCTTATCTTAGCACTAATTTCGCCATGAAATTATTCAAATAAGCCAAAATATCATTTATTTGTCACAACATAGTTGTATCAGCAACTTAATATAAAAAACATTTGGACGGAACCTGGTATTTACTGTATCTTTGTAGAAGATAATTAAAGGTTATCTCGCTATGAAAACACTAACAGCGCTATTCAAGAAGACAATTCATTGAAAGCGACATAAGATTACAAAAACAATCAATATAGTTTTTCAAAGCAAAAAACACGGCAACTAATTTAGTTGGTCGCCTTTAAAAAGTCTTTTCATAATTTAGGTTTATAATTGGTTAGTAACAAACCCTGGTGCCCATCATCAGGGTTTTGTTTTTTTTTGAATTTTCGACTATTTTAAGAATAGCAAGTTTTTTTGTTATTTTACATCTATCTTTTTCCTCCAGATAACATCAGGAAACTAGCGACAGAAAAAATGAACGATAGTTGGGCGATCAAAATTTATTAAACTCATTCTCACATGGAACAAAAAAACTATAGAAAACAAATTACCATAGGAGTGATAATTTCTTTTTCGCTTATTTTTATTTCCGCTCTATACTTCTTTATCTCTTTACATCATATCCTAGATAATGAACGCAATATCGTTCAGGTAGCTGAAAATAGATTTAATGTGATTAATGAAATTAGATCAAACATCGATGCAGTCAATGATGTCAAACTTCATTATTTCACAAAAAAAGATCCTACCCTATTTATTCCCTATCAACGCGAACTTAAGCAAACAGATGAGTTACTGAGATCCATTCGTAGAACGGATGATCGCTACATCGTTTCGTCAAATGCCATTGAAACGCTTCGTAAAGAAATCGCGCTTTTCCATGATTTTGAAAAAGATATCGCCTATGCGAAGGTTAACATTGGCACACTACCACCATACATCCAGGAACAGAAAACATCCATCTTAAATCAGATCGATATCTTATCCAGAGAGCTGCTCGACCAAAGAGCTAGCTTACTAGAAAAATCAAGGAACAATCTTCAACTGGCACAAAATATCACTTACCTTTTCATTGCGATTGGCTTAAGTGGTTTTTTCTATATCCTAGCAAAATTCTCCAGTATTTCCAAAGTCCTGAGAGCGACCGTTAAAGGCCAAAGGGAATCGAATAATCGCCTTCAACTCTTACAGGATCAAACTAATAATGATAACTGGATCCTAAATGCCATCAATCAAATTGATGAACAGTTACGTGGCGATTACAATGACAAAAAGATAGCGGAAATCAGTTTAAATGCGATCACCAAAATGACGAAAGCTCTGGGGGGAACGATCTATATTTTTGACGATAATTACCAAGAATATCAATTATGCCATAAGCTAGGCATTGCCCCTGCCCAACAGATAAAAAAGAACTTTAAGGAAAAAGAGGGTATTTTAGGGGAAGTAGCAAACAAACATGCAGTAGTCAAAATCAGGGATATCGATCACTCCCATCTTATTTTAGAGACTTCGCTATCCAATAGGATCGAAACAGAGATCTATATCATTCCATTTACTTATGAAAATCATTGCGTTGGTCTAATGGAAATCTGCTGTCCAATCGTGAATGAAAAAGAGGATCAGTTACGATTCAATTTCTTGGATAGAGTAAAAGACAATATCGCCATCATTCTCAAAGTTGCACAAACTCATGGCAAGCTTACCGATCTCTATGAAGAACTTCAACAACAAACCGAAGAGTTGGAGGCGCAACAAGAGGAATTAAGAACCACCAACGAGGAATTAATCCATAAAACTCATCTACTGGAAGCTTCAGAGGAAGAATTACGCGTACAACAGGAAGAACTCATCCAAACAAATAATGAACTGGATGAAAAAGCACAATTACTCTATGCTCAAAATGAAGATTTAGAGAAAGCAAAGCTGGCTATCGCCCAGAAAATAGAGGAAGTTGAATTATCAAGCAGGTACAAATCTGAATTCATGGCAAATATGAGTCATGAGTTGCGGACTCCACTTAACAGCATTCTTATACTTGCTAAATTATTACAGGACAATAAGAAAAATAACCTAAATGAGGATCAGATAAAATATGCCTCCGTCATCCATAGTGCAGGGTCAGATTTGCTCTATTTGATCAACGAATTGCTGGATTTGGCAAAAATAGAATCTGGAAAAGTCGAAGTTTTAAAAGAACACATCAACACAAATGATCTGGTGGATTACATCAGTGATTTTTTCCATGATACTGCAGCATCAAAAAGCATCAGATTTAATGTGGAAATCGGTAGCGATACTCCAAAGGAATTTATTGGTGACGAGCATCGCATTCAACAGGTTCTGAAAAATCTATTGTCGAATGCTTTTAAATTTACAGGCGAAAATGGTACAGTATTGCTCATGATCAATGTCGAGAATAAGCATTTATACTTTACGGTTAAGGACAATGGGATAGGAATCGCTCCGGAAAAACAGGAACTTATCTTTGATGCATTTAAGCAAGAAGACGGATCGACAAGCCGCAAATATGGTGGTACAGGACTTGGTCTATCCATATGCCGTGAAATAGCAAGTCTCTTGAAGGGAAGAATAACACTAACCAGTAAAGTCAACGAAGGCAGCACGTTTATTTTCAATTTGCCATTAGAAGAGGAAGCTGAAGCTAAAATCTCAGAATTACCCATCATCGAAAACAATCGTGTGACATCCACCCCACAATTAGAAAATATAACAATCGAAAAGGATCATACAGCTAAAAAGAGTAAAAACAATAAGTTATTAATCATCGAAGATGATTTCATTTTTGCTGGTATCCTAAAAGATTATGCAATCCAAAACGGATACGATGTCCATATAAGCTACGATGGTCAAGATGGTCTGGATAAAGCACAAAATTTACTACCAGTTGCTATCATATTAGATATTATGTTGCCTAAAATGGATGGCTGGGAAGTTCTTCGCAACCTCAAAAAAGGCGATTCGACAAAAGATATACCTGTACACATGATGTCAGCAGGAACATTTCTCCACGATGAGCCGATATCCGCTGGTGCCATCGGTTTTATCTCAAAACCAGTCTCTGAAGAATCCTTAGCTGAAACTTTTCTAAAAATTAAAGCTTCAACAAGCCATCCAATCAAGAAAATTCTATTGGTGGAAGACCAGGAAATTCAAAGTGATTTTATCAAGCAATCTCTTGAAGAACAGGATATTCAAATATTTCAGGCATTCAATGCACAACAAGCGCTCGACCTTTTGTTTCAGGAACAAATATTTGATTGCATTATTATGGATCTTAATTTACCAGATAAATCCGGTATAGAACTCCTCAACGAGATCAAATCAAATGGTCAATTTAAAGATCTGCCGATTATCATTAACACCGCCATGGAGCTAAGCCCTGAGCAGACTTCAGAAATTTTGCACCACAGTCAAGCCATGGTATTAAAATCAGCCAAATCCAACAATAGATTAATTGACGAAGTCAATTTATTCTTAAATAAAATCCGAAGTAACAAGGTAGAATATCATTCTTATAATAACAATTCATCTGTACTTGCCGAGAACAATTTGGCAGCCAAGACTGTATTGCTTGCAGACGATGATATGCGCAATATATTTGCCTTAAGTACTGCATTCGAAAGCTATGATATGAAGATTGAGATTGCCAATAACGGTCAGGAAGCATTGGATATCTTAGCACGTAATGAGCATATTGATCTTGTTTTAATGGACATTATGATGCCTGTAATGGATGGCTATGAAGCCATCGAAAAAATAAGGGAGAACAAAAAATTCGCGAATCTACCCATTATCGCTGTTACAGCAAAGGCAATGAAAGGCGATCGTGAAAAGACAATCGCCGTAGGCGCAAATGATTATATTAGTAAACCAGTTGATGTGGATAAATTGATATCCTTAATGCGTGTATGGTTGAGTTAAGTACTAAAGTAGCAGTAATGATCACTTTTGAAGAGTTGGAAGAAATTATTGATGTTGTCAAAAATCTCCATGGCTACGATGTATCCGGATATACAAGATCCTCCCTAAAGCGACGTGTCACAAGAATTATGGAACTCAACAAGTTGGATCTGGTGGAATTAAAATCCAAATTGATTAATCAACCGGGTTTCATTATTTATTTTTTACAGGAAATAACAGTCAATGTGACTGAAATGTTTAGAGATCCAGAATTTTACAAAGCGGTAAAAATAGATGTGTTCCCCTATCTGGCCACCTATCCCCATATTAAGTTATGGAGTGCTGGATGCTCCACCGGAGAAGAAGTTTATTCCCTGGCAATTTTACTAAAAGAGGCTGGTCTATATCAGCGTGCGTTTATATATGGAACTGATATCAATACAAAAGTATTGGAAAAAGCTAAAAGGGGAATCTACTCTTTAATAAAGGTGAAGGAATACTCCGAGAACTTTATTAAAACAGATCCCAAAAGTTCTTTGTCCGAGTATTATACAGCCATGTACAATGCTGCTACGATAAATAATAGTCTTAAGCAAAATATTCTTTTTACGCAGCACAGCCTGGTTTCGGATCAGGCATTCAATGAATTTCAAATGATCACATGCCGTAATGTATTGATTTATTTTGACACAAACCTTCAGGAAAAAGTATTGGACTTATTTTACAATTCGCTTTGCCACCTTGGTTTTTTATGTTTGGGTTCAAAAGAGTCTTTAGTTAACTATAAAAACGCGGGAAAATTTAAAGTTGTAAACAAAAAACACAACATTTATCAAAAAATCGGTTAGGTTAAGATGGAACGGAAAATTCTTTTATTAGGTGGGTCCGCTGGCGGGTTCAGTGTTATTTTAAATATCCTAAAGGCATTGGAGCGTCCGATTCAACGACCGATTATCGTCATCGTACACAGAAATCCGAAGTATGCATCAAGTATAGAAGATACATTATCAAAAGCGTTACTTCAAAAAGTCAAAACAGCTGACGACAAAGAAACGATAGAAGATGGGACAATCTATTTTGCTCCAGCAGGCTATCATTTACTTATTGAGCCTGATTATAGTTTTTCATTGGATATCTCGGAGCCAGTCCAATATTCAAGGCCATCTATTGATGTGACTTTTGAATCTGCTGCCGAAGTCTATAAAGAAAACTGCGCCGCTATTTTGTTTTCGGGAGCCAATCATGATGGTGCGCAGGGCTTGTTAATGATCAAAAAATACGGCGGAAAAACCTACGTGCAAGATCCACTTGATGCTGAAGTTCCGATTATGCCACAGTCCGCCATAGACCTCAATGCACAAGATAAGATCCTAAGCATAGGCGAAATAAAAGATTACATCATACAATTAACCTAAGGTTGTATTTAGATTTGAGATAATGAAGAAGATTAACATATTAATCGTCGATGATAAAATTGAAAATGTTATCAGTCTCACAGCATTGCTGGAGGATATCGAATATGTAAATATAATTAGCAGTACAGATCCCAATGAAGCATTAAAAATCTGCTGGAAGGAAGAAATTGATCTTGCCTTAGTTGATGTACAGATGCCCGAAATTAATGGATTCGAATTTGTCACCTTTTTGAAAAAAAATCCAAAAACGAATCACATTATTCCAATCATGGTCACTGCAATATCAAAAGAAGATAAGTACCTTATCCAAGGACTTAACAGTGGAGCAGTAGATTATTTGTATAAACCTCTCAATCCGGAAGCGACGATCGCAAAAGTCAAATCTTTCGTTCAGCAACTTTTGATACAACAGGAAATTAAAGAGAAAAATATCGCATTGGAGGAATCGAAACAAGCAATTCTTAAAGCAAAAGAAGAAGCTGAGCTTGCCAGAAAATCAAAAGAAACATTCTTGGCCAATATGAGCCACGAGATTCGTACACCTATCAATGGTATTATGGGCATCACCCAAATGCTAAAAAATTCACAGCTTACCCTTGAACAGGAAAGCTGGATCAATAAACTAGATTCGGCCTCTCAAAACCTACTTACAATTATCAATGACATATTAGACCTCTCCAAAGTCGACTCTGGCATGATGAAACTTATCATGGAATCCACTTCGGTACATGATATTACCGATGATCTGAATAATTTGTTTATTGATAAGGCGAACTATAAAGGATTAAATTTTTATATTGATGTGGATGAGCGAATAAACAGTTATTTTCTGACTGATCCACTTCGCTTAAAACAGATTCTGACCAACTTTATTTCGAACAGTTTCAAGTTTACTGCGGCAGGTTCGGTCGTTCTAAAAATTCAGCTTTTGACAGAAAGTGACCAGCATATTGGTTTACGATTTCAAGTCATTGACACAGGCATTGGCGTAGCAGAAGATGCCCTGGAAAAAATATTCATTGCTTTTGAGCAAGGGGAAGACAGCATCACAAAAAAATTTGGCGGTACTGGACTGGGCTTAGCCATTGTAAAACGTATTGCTGCCCTTCTTAATGGAAAAGTTTTCGCGTCAAGCCAATACGGCAAAGGAAGTACATTTTCTTTTGAATGCGTCTTTGACAAAATAGAAGATAAACCCGTGCAAAAAGAAACACAAGTGCTTTATACCGAGTTACCGAAATTTAATTCGCCAATGATCCTTATTGCTGAAGATAACGAACTAAACAGTTTTATGCTCGCTAATATTCTCAAGAGCTGGAACTGTGAGATTACTCTGGCAACAAATGGGCAGCTCGCCTTGGAAGAGATTAATAGAAAAAAAATAGATTTGGTATTTATGGACGCACATATGCCACTCATGAGTGGTTTTGAAGCAATTAAAGAAATACGCCGCCATCCCAATGCGACCATTGCGAATATGCCCATCATCTCCATCTCCGCTTCGGTATTAAAAGCAGAGCAACAAGAGGCGCTGGATGCAGGCGCCAACGAAGTTGTCGGAAAACCATTTGATCCTATCAAATTATATAAAACAATTGAAGCTTTATTGTCAAAATTGAAATGATTGTTTCTATTTACCAATGAAATCATTAATTTTAAAGAATTAACAAAAACGTAATAATGAAAAAACTTTTTATGATACCAGCAGTTGCAGTTGCCTTGTCAATTGCATCTTGTGGCGGAAACAGCGAGAAGTCTGGCAAATCAGCTAGTACCGAATCGACAGCTTCAACAGAAAACCAAGCAACAGAAACAGTACCTGGAATTGAAAATGTAGCTATTTCCAACAGCTTATCTTTAGAGGGTAATGATCAGATGAAATTTGACAAGGACTTATTCCGTGTTAAAGCTGGCGAACCTGTGGAATTATCTTTCAAAAATGCGGGTACCATGCCGAAAGAATCTATGGGACATAATGTTGTTATCCTTAAGCCGGGTGTAGATCTTCCAACTTTCGGAGCTGAGGCAGCAGCAGCGGCAGCTGACGAGTACATTCCAAAATCAGCATTGTCTTCTATCGTTTCCCATACAAAATTATTAGGTCCTGGCGAAACAGATAAAATTACTTTTACACTTGAAAAAGGAGTATATCCTTTCATCTGTAGTTTTCCTGGACACTATGGTGTAATGCAAGGGAAAATCGTTGCAGAATAATACTATTAAAGCAAAAGGATATCGATAGATTTGGATATCCTTTTTGCTTTAATAGTACTCTCGTCTCGACTCAAAGAATATACCTTCAAGGCTCCGTGCGGCTCCCCTTTAACTCTTCTACTAATTCTTCATAGTTTACTAACCTTATTTAAGCCGGTATATCATTTGCTTTCGCAGATGTCATCTTTCCAAACCGAGGTTTGCTCATATAAATTATCGAAATTGGATTTTTAAGTAGTAAGGTCTGCTCCATTTATCAAAAAAATGTAAAGTAAACCTATTCGGGTATAAATCGTAAGTTTTGATTTCCTATCCCATTAATAATCACTAAATTTGTACTACTAAAAATTAAAACGTAATCAATGCAATACGACGTAATTGTAATCGGAAGTGGTCCAGGCGGATATGTTGGAGCTATCCGTTGCGCCCAATTAGGATTAAAAACAGCTGTTATTGAAAAATATAGCACATTTGGTGGTACTTGTCTTAACGTTGGATGTATTCCTTCAAAAGCGCTTTTAGATTCATCGGAGCATTACCATAATGCTGCCCATAATTTTGATGCCTTTGGCATTAGTTTAAAGGATCTAAAGGTAGATATGGCAAAGATGATTGCTCGTAAAGACGATGTCATTGCTCAAAATACTGCCGGTATCACTTTCTTGTTTAAGAAAAATAAAATAGACAGTTTCCAAGGTGTTGGTTCATTCGTGGACAAAAACACGATCAAAATAACAAAAGCAGATGGTTCTACAGAACAAATTACTGCTAAAAATGTAATTATTGCAACAGGGTCAAAACCGACTTCTTTACCATTCTTACCTGTTGACAAAAAAAGAATCATCACTTCCACTGAAGCCCTTAACTTAAAAGAGATCCCTAAACACCTTATTGTTATCGGTGGTGGTGTTATTGGCCTAGAACTAGGCTCGGTATATGCCCGTTTAGGCTCAAAAGTTTCTGTTGTTGAGTTTGCAAAATCTATCATCGGAACGATGGATGGTGGCTTAGGAAAAGAACTGCAACGTGTTTTGAAAAAATCACTGGGCATGGAGTTCTATTTAGGCCATAAAGTAACGGGGGCAACCGCAAAAGGCAAAACCGTAAAAGTTACAGCAGAAGATCCAAAGGGGCAAGAAATTACATTGGACGGCGATTATTGTATCGTTGCTGTAGGGCGCACAGCTTATTCTGAAGGTTTAGGCCTGGAGAATATCGGTATCACGTTAGAAGAAAGAGGAAAAAAAATACCAGTAAACGCTCACTTAGAAACTCCGGTTCAAGGTGTATTTGCGATTGGTGATGTGATCACTGGTGCAATGTTGGCACACAAAGCCGAAGATGAAGGAGTGTATGTCGCTGAATATATTGCTGGACAGAAACCGCACATCGACTACAATTTAATTCCTGGTGTTGTGTACACGTGGCCTGAAGTGGCTTCCGTTGGAAAAACAGAAGAGCAACTTAAAGAGGCTGGCGTAAAATATAAAGCTGGATCATTCTCATTTAAAGCTTCTGGCCGTGCGAAAGCCTCAGGTGATACAGATGGTTTCGTAAAAGTATTGGCTGACGCAACAACAGATGAAGTATTAGGCGTGCATATGATCGGTCCGCGTGCAGCAGACATGATCGGCGAAGCTACAGTCGCTATGGAATACCGTGCTTCTGCAGAAGATATCGCACGTATTTGCCATGCTCACCCAACCTATACGGAAGCTATTAGAGAAGCTGCATTAGCAGCAACTGCAAATAGAGCAATACACGCTTAAGCGTTAAATAGCATAAACCAAAGGGGAAAAGGAAACTTTTCCCCTTTGTCATAACTACCTATATAAAATGAATTTTTACACAAGAAAATGGGTCAAACCCGAAGATCTTAATCCGAACGGAACATTATTCGGCGGGACACTTTTGCGTTGGATAGATGAAGAAGCTGTCATTTATGCGATTGTACAATTGGGCAATCCGAAGGTCGTTACCAAGTTTATATCTGAAATCAATTTTGTAAATTCTGCCAAACAGGGAGATATTTTAGAATTAGGTATAGAGGCAACTAATTTTGGAAGAACATCATTGACAATGCGTTGTGAAGTCCGAAATAAAATCTCAAAGAAAACAATCCTATCCATCGACAAACTGGTATTTGTCAATTTAGATGAGGATGGAAACCCCGTCCCACATGGAAAAGATAGCATAACCTATGCTTACATGGGAATTGAGAAAACAGGAAGAGATGATTAACCATCTCGCCTGTTCTTAGTGTATTGAAGCATATTTTTTATAAACCGCTACCCGGAAATTTACGCACACAAATTATCGGGCAATATTGCTGTATGCTTAACTTCGTAAACCTACCCCTAAGCCTAACGGTTTTAAGATCTCAATATTAATATCTCAAATCCAAATGATTAAGATTTCTGTCTTTTTCCTTCAATTTCCTTCTTTAAATCTAATTCTACCCAAAATCCAAGGATGGGAACCAAGGACGCCAAAAAATACTTTATCGCTTTCAGAATAGGCCATTTATATTCGACAGTAGACATGATGAGCATCACGACAAATATAACGACAAAAAAGCCATGAATGGATCCAGCAATCTTCACTGCCTCGGGTATTCCGGCAAAATATTTCAGGGGCATTGCAATAAAAAACAAGCAGATTGTGGAAATAGCCTCCCACAGCGCAATTTGTCTAAATATTCTTAACATAATGATAAACTGTGTATTGTGAACATCAAAAATAACACTCTAAACACGGTTGCCCCATTATTTTTCGTCCTTTTACCGACACGTGACATTAGGCTATATACAATGACATTGTTTTATCAAAAACCGCCAATTTTACAATAAATAGTTCATATTCATCAGAAAAAATACGTACTTTTGAATGAATATAAGGTTCAATACCTTGGTATTTGAAGCTATAACACTCAACTACAGAATATTTATTTATATGAATTACGACATCATTGTAATCGGTAGTGGTCCAGGCGGGTATGTTGCTGCCATTAGAGCCGCTCAGTTAGGGTTCAAAACAGCGATTATTGAACGCGAATCATTAGGCGGAATTTGTCTAAACTGGGGCTGTATCCCTACAAAAGCATTATTAAAAAGTGCTCAAGTATTTGAATATTTAAATCATGCCGCGGATTACGGCATCAATGTTCAAGGTGGTGAGGCTGATTTCGAAGCTATCGTCAAAAGAAGTCGCGGCGTAGCTGATGGCATGAGTAAAGGTATCCAGTTCTTGATGAAAAAGAATAAAATTGATGTCATCAATGGAACTGCAAAAATTAAAAAAGGTGGCAAGATTGATGTGAAAGGTGCTGACGGCTCTACCAAAGAATATGCAGCTAAACACACCATCCTTGCAACGGGTGCACGTTCACGTGAATTACCTAACTTGCCGCAAGATGGCAAAAAGATCATTGGCTACCGCCAAGCGATGACATTACCTAAACAACCAAAATCATTAGTTGTTGTCGGTTCGGGAGCTATCGGTGTTGAATTTGCCCATTTCTATAACGCAATTGGAACAAAAGTGACTATCGTTGAATTTATGGATAGAATTGTTCCTGTTGAAGATGAAGAAATTTCAAAACAACTGGAAAAAAGCTTAAAGAAACAAGGAATCAATATCCTTACCAAATCAGAGGTTCAATCCGTTGACACTGCTGGAGAATTGAGCAAGGTTTCCATCAAAACTGAAAAAGGTATTGAAGTAATCGAAGCAGAGGTTGTATTGTCTGCTGTAGGTATTGCTCCTAACATCGAAAATATCGGTTTGGAAGAAGTTGGTGTAAAAACTGACCGTGGCCGTGTTGTCGTTGACGATTTCTACAAAACAAATATTGAAGGTGTTTATGCTATCGGTGATATCGTAAAGGGCCAAGCTTTGGCTCACGTTGCTTCAGCAGAGGGTATTACCTGTGTCGAAAAAATCAAAGGTCTTCATGTAGAACCTATTGATTACAACAATATCCCGGGATGTACTTATTGTTCTCCTGAGATTGCTTCTGTAGGTTATACTGAAAAAGCAGCAAAAGAGGCTGGCTATGAAGTTAAAGTAGGTAAATTCCCATTCTCAGCTTCAGGAAAAGCTTCTGCTGCTGGCGCAAAAGATGGTTTTGTAAAAGTGATCTTCGATGCGAAATATGGTGAATTCCTAGGGGCTCATCTGATTGGAGCGAATGTTACTGAAATGATCGCTGAAGTTGTTGTTGCCCGTAAATTGGAAACAACAGGACATGAGATGATCAAAACAATCCATCCGCACCCAACGATGAGTGAGGCAATCATGGAAGCATGTGCTGATGCGTATGGTGAAGTCATTCACCTATAAAATTGCTTAGCAACCATAAAAAAAGATGGGCAAATCAAATGATTTGCCCATCTTTTTTTATTTCGAATAAACTACATCACCAATCTAGATTTAAAGACAATCTGTTGATCTGCTATTTCCGAATTCTCAATCCGTTCAAATAAAATTTCGGCTGCCTTACGCGCCTGCATACCCGGAAACTGTTCTATACGTCCCATTGGCGGATTTTCCATATACTGCCAAAGAGGATAATTCGCATAACTAATGAAAAAGATATCCTGATTTAAAACCAGTCCCTTATTCCGCGCCGCTTTCATCAAATCCAGCGTAACAAAGTCATTAAAAGAAATAATGGCCGAAGGACGTTCGGACATAGCAAAAATACTTTCCATTGCTCTTTCATTTCCTTCTGTGCTCAGATCTGTTTCAATTATATTCTTATCTAGAATATCCATGCCATTTCTTTTCATCGCAGACAAATAGGCTATTTTTCTGTCCTCACTTGCAGGCAAAGTCTTTGGTCCATTGACTAAAGCAATTACCTTGTGCCCACGGGCGACAAAAGCATCGACAGCCTCATTCATTCCTGTCGATAAATCGCTTTGGACTTTATTGATATTTGGCAAACTAGGAACACAATCAAAAAAGACAACCGGTATTCCCGACGATTCCAATTTTTCAATAAACTCTAAATTTGTGGTCTTCTTCCCGATTGACATCAAGATGCCATCTACGCGATGGTTTTTAAATGTTTTCAAAATCCGTTCTTCCCGATCTGGATCATCCAATGACTGCCCCATTAAAACAGTGTATTGCTGTGCCGAAGCGACATTTTCTATCTCACTGATCGCGAAAGAAAAGAATGGTTCCGATAGACTGGGTAGGATAACAGCAATGGTAAATGTCTTGCGTTGTTTAAAAAAAATCGCTGTTTGGTTGGGCTCGTAATTTAATTCTTCGGCCATTTTTTTGACACGCATTGTTGTTACCAATCCAATACTTGGATGATCATTCAATGCTCTTGACACCGTGGAAGGGCTGATTTTCAGCTTCTTGGCAATTTCCTTAATCGTGGCAGGCTTGTTCACTTTATTCATAAATCCAAGGGCTTTATATAAAAATAGGGCTTTTATATCCCCAATCATAATTTTTTTTCAACAATGTTTGTTCATTATATTTTCAGATTCAAAAAACCTTGTTGGTAGATCGTACAAAGATAGTCACTGCAAATTTAGTCCACAAATTGAATTGCTGTGGTATGTACCGCAAATTCCTCGGCTAGAAACGAAATGGGATCGATTTGTCGAAAAGCTAGTTCGTCATGAAAATAAATTTTTATACGATCGCCAAACTCTCCCCACTCCATAAACTTTACTTTGTTCAATTGTTCCAGCGGATTCCCCTTTGTCAGGACACAGATGTATTTATTTGCTGTGTCTAATTGCGAAAATAGTTTCACGATATGGTCAAAAAGATGCAATTTCAGCGGCAATACAGCATTCACATGCAATCGCTCAAAATGCTCTTTATACTTCATATCAAATCCAAACACTGCTTGTGCATGTTCAAATAAAGACTCCTCTCCCTGGTTTTCCAAATGATTTTTCATAAAGTTGACCAAATCGCTTTGTGGCGGAAATGTCTCTGTAAATTCAATAAAGTTGGCAAAGAGATAATAAACTTGGAGCAAGTAGTCTTTTTTTGGAAAAAGAACATCATCCAATTCAAAGACATACACTTTTTTTTCTTCTGGAAACATCATCACAATAGATCTTTTAAATTAAAAATACATTGCACAGGCTATGCCCAACGCGCTGCAAAGTGCATAGGCTTATTCTATTTCGACACACAGACCAAAGCAAAATCCTCTTCAGAATCCGACCTGACCATGAGTCCGTCCAATGTGCGCTCATGTACATCATCTCCTAATAAATCATTGCCTTTTGAAAGCAAAACATAAGGAAGGTCAGCAGGAGGATTTTCAATGACAGGAAAAGAGTCAAGAATATCTTTATCCGGAACAAGCACCGCTATCTGATACTCGTCAAATAACACTTTCGCTTCGGCCAACGCTTCCAGTTCGAAGCCACCCAAAGGCAGCACATAGTCCACTTGTTGGTCCAAGCTCAATTTGAGTACCTCGTGTGCAAAGGTAGGTAGCAATCCTTTGGGGATAGATACATAATTCCCCGATTTTAAAAGTAACTCCGGAATCTCTTCCGAACTCGCGTACAAAACCTCAAAATTACCTGCAAGTTTTTTAGCAATACGCATCGCTAGTGGTCTAGTTCCGAAGGTTATTAATATTTTCTTCATCAAAATAATATGTTATTCATAGGCAAAGAGCCCTTAATGATTCGCCCGCTCAATGAACTTTGGTGACTTAGATCATGATTATACAACCAATCCATCCCGCATATGAATTGTCCGGTCTGAAATACGGGCCAATTCTTCGTTATGAGTTACAATGATAAATGTTTGTTGAAATTTAGTTCTAAGATCAAAAAACAGCTGATGTAAGGCTGCCGCATTTTCGGAATCCAAATTTCCGGAAGGCTCATCTGCCAAAATGATAGAAGGATCATTCATTAGGGCTCGGGCAACAGAAACACGTTGTTGTTCCCCCCCTGACATTTCAGCAGGTTTATGGTCAATACGATGAGAGACTCCAAGTAATTCCAATAATTCCTTTGCTTTAGTCTCCGCTTCAGCCCGCCCCTGCCCATGGATAAATGCAGGGATACATACGTTTTCCAATGCCGTAAATTCAGGCAGCAAGTGATGGAACTGGAAAACGAAACCAATATGTTCATTTCGAAAAGCACTCAACTTTTTAGCGCTCAGCTTGTGGATATCAATACCATCAATAAATATCGAACCTTGGTCGGGTTTGTCCAATGTTCCAATAATATGTAAAAGTGTACTTTTACCTGCGCCCGAGGCGCCGACAATACTCACAATTTCACCTTTTTCCACAGTTATGTCAACGCCTTTTAAGATGGGCAACGCCCCATAAGCTTTGTGAATTCCTTTGGCTTGTAACATCATAGGGCAAAGATAAATAAATTTACGATATCACACCTTTGAATAAATAAGCAGTTATTTCTCTATTTCAGCCATTTTATTTTTCACAAATGTCAAAAAATAGATAAAAGAGCAATTTATCCCTTGTCTTATCCCTTAAAAAAACATATTTTTACGCCAAATATTTTTGCAAATGAACATTCACGAATATCAAGGAAAACAAATACTAAAGAGCTTTGGTGTGCGCGTACAGGAAGGTATCGTAGCAGATACTCCAGAGCAAGCTGTGGAAGCGGCTAAAAAAATGAAAGAAGACTACAATTCCGACTGGGTTGTTGTCAAAGCTCAAATTCACGCTGGTGGCCGTGGTAAAGGTGGTGGTGTCAAGTTAGCTAAGAACTTAGATGAAGTCAAACAAAGAGCAACTGACATCATTGGTATGCAATTAGTAACGCCTCAAACTGGACCTGAAGGTAAAAAAGTAAACAAAGTTTTGGTCGCTCAAGACGTTTACTATCCAGGTGAAAGCGAAACAAAAGAATTCTACATGTCTGTCTTATTGGACCGTGCTACAGGACGTAACATCGTGATGTACTCTACAGAAGGTGGTATGGACATTGAAGAAGTTGCAGAAAAAACACCGCACTTGATTTTCAAAGAAGAAATCGATCCAAAAGTAGGTTTACAAGGATTCCAAGCACGTAAAATTGCTTTCAATCTAGGTCTTTCTGGTGCTGCACACAAAGAAATGGTAAAATTTGTTGCTGCACTTTACAAAGCATATGATTCTACTGATTCTTCTATGTTCGAGATCAATCCAGTATTAAAAACTTCGGATGACAAGATTTTAGCCGTCGACGCTAAAGTAAATCTTGATGAGAACGCTTTATACCGTCATCCAGATTACGCTGCTATGCGCGATGTAACCGAAGAAGATCCTACGGAAGTTGAAGCTGGCGAATCAAACCTTAACTATGTTAAACTTGATGGTAACGTAGGTTGTATGGTGAATGGTGCCGGTCTAGCAATGGCGACAATGGATATCATTAAATTAGCTGGTGGAGAACCTGCGAACTTCTTAGATGTTGGTGGTACCGCAAATGCTGAAACAGTAAAAGCTGGTTTCAATATCATTTTGAAAGATCCGAATGTAAAAGCTATTTTGATCAATATTTTTGGTGGTATCGTTCGTTGTGACCGTGTTGCACAAGGTGTTATTGATGCTTACAGTGAAATTGGTAATATTCCTGTTCCTATCATCGTACGTCTTCAAGGTACAAATGCCGAAGAAGCGAAAAAATTAATCGATGAGTCAGGTCTGCAAGTTTATTCTGCGATCTTATTGAAAGAAGCTGCTGAATTAGTAACCAAAGTATTGAAAGGATAATTCCTTCAATCGTCATAAAGCTTAAAAGCGGATCAACTGAGTTGATCCGCTTTTTTTTGCCCCAAAGACAGTTGGCTCTTCTTGGATCTGACCTAAATATGAGTTCTGAAAAAATAACTTTAAAAGCTTATTGATCCTTCATTCAGCGAATTAAATCAACATTTATACCCAATAAACCAACAGAATAGCTTATTTTTGTATTGCTTTTTTAACAAAGCATCTTTTACAAGTCATTCTCCAAAAATTAAGATGGAACACACAAGAATAAAGGAACTATTGAATGCCACAGAATTTGGCAAAGAGGTCGTTGTTAAAGGTTGGGTAAGAACTTTCCGTAACAATCAATTTATAGCAATTAATGACGGTTCGTCAATCAATAATATTCAAGCAGTAGTCGATTTTGAAAATACACCTGAAGACATCCTAAAGCGTATCACTACCGGAGCAGCAGTACGTGTAAAAGGTCAATTGATAGAATCATTGGGTAAGGGACAAAAAGTAGAAGTTAAAGCAACTGAGGTAAATATTATAGGGGATTCAGATCCCGAAAAATATCCTTTACAACCAAAGAAGCACAGCTTAGAATTTTTACGTGAAATTGCACACTTACGTTTCCGTACCGGGACATTCAATGCCGTATTCAAAGTACGTAATGCCTTATCATTTGCCGTACATAAATTTTTCCAGGAAAATGATTTTGTGTACATGCATACACCGATTATCACAGGTTCGGATGCAGAAGGTGCCGGCGAAATGTTTCAGGTGACTACGCTGGATCTAAACAATCCACCGCGTAAAGAAAACGGAGAAATTGATTTTAAAGAGGATTTCTTTGGAAAATCGACAAACCTGACAGTATCTGGCCAATTAGAAGGCGAACTAGGCGCAATGGCCTTTGGAAACATCTATACTTTTGGACCAACATTTAGGGCTGAAAACTCAAATACAACTCGTCACTTGGCTGAATTCTGGATGATTGAACCAGAAATGGCTTTCTATGAGCTAGAAGACAATATGGACCTCGCTGAAGCCTTGTTGAAATACGTGATAAAATACGCTTTGGAAACTTGTCCTGAGGAAATCGAGTTTTTGAAAAACCGTCTATTAGAAGAAGAAAAATCAAAACCTGCCGCGGAACGTTCTGAGTTAAATTTGGTTGAAAAGTTAAACTTCGTCTTAGAGAACAATTTCGAGCGTGTAACATATACAGACGCTGTTGAAATACTAAAACGCAGTAAGCCAAACCAAAAGAAACAATTTAAGTATTTAATTGACAATTGGGGAGCTGACTTACAATCTGAGCATGAACGTTATTTGGTCGAGAAACACTTCAAGAAACCTGTTATCCTAACCGATTACCCAAGAGAGATCAAGTCTTTCTACATGAAACAGAACGAGCCTGATACTCAGGGGCGTAATACCGTACGTGCCATGGATATTCTTTTCCCGGGTATCGGCGAGATGGTCGGTGGCTCACAACGTGAGGAGAATCTGGATCGTCTATTGGCGCGCATGGCAGAAGTAGGCATACCAGCTGAAGAAATGGAATGGTTCTTGGATACCCGCCGTTTTGGTTCTGTACCACATTCAGGATTTGGTGTAGGTTTTGAGCGCTTGGTCTTGTTCACTACCGGAATGACCAATATCCGCGATGTAATACCGTTCCCACGCACTCCGAAAAACGCAGAATTTTAATATAAAGAACAACAGCCAAAACAAAATATTTTGGCTGTTGTTCTTTTAGAAAGATACGTATCTGAATAATAGTTTTGAACCCTTAAGATGGTAAGTACCTCGTTCAGGGGTTCCTAGGTTAAAAGCTATGATTTTCATACGCCATAATAAATATACTATACTCAATATGCTTATCAAGATATATAACGACAATCCCAATCCAAAAGCCATCGCACAGGCCGTGGACATCCTTCGGCGTGGCGGCGTAATCATTTACCCAACAGATACCGTCTATGGTATTGGTTGTGATATAACACAGCAAAAAGCAATTGAACGAGTCTGTGAAATTAGAGGTTTAAAACCAGATAAAGCCAATCTATCCTTTATCTGCTATGACCTGACTGACATTTCCCAGTACACAAAATCTTTTGACACCGCAGTGTTTCGTGTCCTTAAGAAAGCATTGCCAGGACCATTTACTTTCATCTTTAATGCCACCACCAAAGTTCCCAAATTACTAAGCTCGAAGAAAAAAACTGTGGGTATCCGCGTGCCGGACAATAACATTGTTCGGGAAATTGTCAAACAATTGGGTAATCCAATTGTGACAACTTCCATTCACGATGAAGACGAAATTATCGAATACTCAACTGATCCCGAATTGATCTATGAGAAATATCAGGATCTTGTCGATGCAGTTATTGACGGCGGTTACGGAGATAATATCGCTTCGACTGTAGTAGATCTGACAGAGGGCACTTTTGAGGTCATTCGTGAAGGAAAAGGGGATCTAGCGCAATATCTATAATAGTCCTACATCCCAGATAACCACCTAATCCTTCAAAAAACATTTTATTAACAAATATCATCCCCCATTGATTGTTGATAAGCTGTGCATAAGATTGACTTTTCGGAACCACAATTTCAATTTATTAACAATAATAACCACTTATTAACATCAAAAATGTTAATAAGTGGAATACCTTTACCTGTCAGTATACTATAAATGTGAATAACACAGCCTTTATTAACATTAAAATGTGAATAACATAAGAAGGTAAATCTATAAATCACCCGAAAATGTGCAAAACTATGGGGTTATCAACATAAAAATGTTTACAACAGCTCCAAACACGTCAATAGATTAAAAATCGATGTGTATAACCCTTCCAAATTCACATCTTAGTGTTGAAAGTTATGTCCAATTTCTACACGTTGTTTTATTGCCACATTGAAGAGTTCAAAACCCAACTTTGTGGTCGCTAATAGCTTTCTACAAACGGGATCAATAGACCAGAAAACAATTCACCCTGAGTAAACCTTACCTGGTTTTCCGCGACTTGTTCCACAATAAAATAATGTTCACCATCGAAGATCCCGGTGACAAATAGTTCACCTTTCCAGCGCAGTTCGCAATTGGGATTGTGTAAAATTGACGGATTAAACCAGACTCAATAACAAATAAATTGGACGAGTAATCTCCGGCTTTGATGAGATAATCACCCCGCTTGAATTCAACTTGTTCGAAACGTGCAAACAGTTTTGCCCGAAAAGTTTCGGGAAGAGGAAATAGGTTTTCAAGCAATTGGTTAAACATATTTAGGAAAGCGCTCTACAAGATCACGACTTCTTCAATGATGACGTGTCCTACATATTCATTTACCCTTCCAAGGATTTGCCGACGCATTAATGCCAGTTCATTTTTAATGACTGCAGATTCTACACGTACAAACAATTTTTTGTCACGAACATAAAGCTGCTGCGTTCGGTTGGCAATCGCTTTGCCAATCAATTGGGGCCATACCGAAGCGATCGAGGTCTCATCAAATTTTCGACGTAGTTTATACGCTTCGAGGAGACGTTCTACCCCCTGCTTAATGGTCATATCATCACTTGACCGAATAAATTCCAGGCTCTTTTTCGTTGGTTGCTTCTTATACATTCACTTGTCCTCCTTCGATACCAAATATACGAACAGGGCGATTGATTTCGTCAAAGATTCGCTGAATTCTTTTTGAGTCCGTATCTGTTAGAAAAATCTGTCCAAAATCATCATCAGAGACCATCTGCATTAATTTATGCGTACGACGATCGTCCAGTTTATCAAAGATATCATCCAATAGAAGTAAGGGTTTAAATCCTTTTTTTTGCTGCAAATAAGAATATTGAGCAAGTTTCAGCGCAATAAGAAAAGATTTCTGCTGCCCCTGAGAACCAAACTTCTTCAGTGGCATTCCACCATGAATGGTAAATATCAGATCATCTTTATGGATTCCCTGACTCGTGCGTTCCAAGATACGGTCGCGCTCGAGGTTCTTCTCCAGAATATTCAAGAATGAATCCGACATTAAGGGAGATTCATACTGTAACTGCACAGACTCCGCATCTTCGGTCAAGAATTGATAATGTCGATCAAATTCGGGTTGAAACTCTTCCATAAATGATCTTCTCTTGGCAAAGATAATATTACCGACTTCCTCGAGTTGAAAGTTAAGAATTTCAATTAGGCCCAAATCCAATACACTGGTTTGGCGAGCCTGTTTTAGGAGACTGTTCCGTTGGCTCAGAAACTTGTTATAAATAATTAGGGTATCTAGATACTTATTATCCGTTTGTGAAATAACATTATCTACAAACTTTCGACGTTCTTCACTACCATCCGTGACGATTATGCTGTCATTAGGTGAAATCATCACCAAAGGGAAAAGTCCAATATGATCGGCCAATCGCGGATAATCCTTTTTGTTCTTTTTAAACTGTTTTTTCTGATTTTTTTTTAGGCTACAGGAAATAACATCATTACTCGATTCTTTATCAAACTCCCCCTGTACCATGAACCAATCATTACCTGATTTGATATGTTGTGAATCGATAGGATTAAAATAGCTCTTACAAAGCGATAAGTAGTGGATCGCATCCAAAAGATTGGTTTTGCCAACACCATTATTCCCTGTAAAAGCATTTACGTCAGGGAGAAATTCCAAAGAAGATTCCGAGTAATTCTTGAAATTTAAAACAGAAAGTTGCTTAAGCCACATAGCACAAAGATACGCTATTTGACTGCCAAAAAGTTATTTTATTTCCTCAAAATCGACAAACTCACCCGCTGTCTGTGTCCCTTTACGGTCTGGGGTTTCCTTCGGTGGAATATAATCGACCTGGATTTTACCTTCTGGTTGCGCTCCTTTATTTTCTTGTTGCCCTTTACCGGTAAATTCGTAATAAAAGGTATTACCTTGTCCCTGGCTGCTATATGTTCCCCCTTGTTCTTGCGCTTTTTTCATCAGCTTTTCAGCTGCTTTGCGCATCGCAAACGGTAAAAGTAATTTGAATAAGAACCTTACTACAAAATAAACAGCAAATGTAATAAGTATAAATTTTAAAAATGCCATAGTTAATTCGTTGCTATTATCTCAAATTTAACCAATAACTCCATAAACTGTTGTCTTTAAATTGTCAGATAAGAAATTATTAACAAATTTTAAGACTTTCCCAATTTAGCTTTTGTCTCCATGATTGTACGGTATAGTTCTTCTTGCCGCTGTGTTCCCAGCACATAAGTCAATCCATCTTTGTCTGTTAGAAATACAGCATTTTTACCCCCGGCAAAAAACTTGATCTTTCCTTTGGTATGTAAGTTATAGACCGGATTATTAAAAAAGAATGTACTATAAGGTGCTTTTTCAACCTTCGAAATGGAAGCTAAATCTATTTTTACAACTCGGGTGGACCAAAGACCGCTGATCAATATATGGTCTTGAAATACTTCAATACGAAATAAGACCATATACATCATTACAATTGATGTAATAATAATCCCCACTCCGACAATGAAAAACAATTGACTGGAAATCAAATGATCCAAATTAAGATAAAATGCTGTAAAGCAGAATAGCACAAGTACCAACCGCACGCTTATCCAAACACGATCACGTCCTAAATATTGATTTTCTGAATAGAATACACCTTCTTTCATTTCTTTTCTAGTATTAAGATAGTAGACTTCCGCCTTAATCACTTTTACAGACTAAAGTAAGGACTTTTTTTGTATTGCTGGTAATCTTATAGCGATTATCCATGCGATAATTGGCTAACCATAGAATATCGCCATTTCCATTCACCACGATAGGAATATTTTCCTTTTCGAACAAACTGATTTTTTTATTGATAAAAAAATCGCTTAGCTTTTTCCGCCCATCCATACCCAATGGGTAGAAGCTATCTCCGATCTTCCATGAGCGAATCGTCAATGGAAAGATGAGCAGATCATAATCGAATTTTGCAATCTCCCTGCTATTGGTAATCGTAAGTTCTGTAGAGACTCCTGCATGGAAACAATATTGTTTCCACTCCACCGTCGATGTTTCAGAGGTAATGATCGCCTCGTCCGATGATATAAATTCCTTTTCCTTGATAAAAAGTTCATTTCTATCCAAAAGCATATGATAGCAATCCGATTGGAAGATACGCCCTGATTCCCGTCCCCAAGCTTGCTGTAAATCACTTAACACAGCTTTAGAAAAATTAAAACCGGAAAACAGCTCGTACAATAAAGGCAAATTATTCAAATGTTCTTCCAAATCCTCTTTGCGCACTACCCAACCATCGCCTGTTGACCGAAAAAGTTTATTCCGGATCGGTTCGACAAATTGTTGTAGCAATTGATAAGATTCCTTAAAGTGCGTAATATTCTGTTCAAAAATCTGTTCAAAATCCGGTTGTAGCTTTTTAAAATGCGGAATAATATCTATTCTTATCTTATTCCGCGCATACTTTGTCGAAAAGTTAGATTGGTCATCCCGATAAGCAATGGCATATTCCTGGACATAATATTCAATTTCACTCGCTTTAAGAAATAAAAGCGGCCGAATGATGCGATCTCTTACAGGCAAGATGCCTTGAAGCCCTTGCAGACCAGTTCCACGTGAAAGATTTAACAGCACGGTTTCGATGTGATCATTTAGGTGTTGAGCGACAGCAATTCGGTCAAACTGAAGTTCCGCACGAAGTTGTTCAAACCAACGATAACGAAGTTCGCGTGCGGCCATCTGAATGGAAATTTGATTTTCCTTCGCATAGGTCTTGGTATCAAACTGGTTGACAAATATTGGAATCCCATTATCAGTAGCAAATTTTCGGACCAAAGCTTCGTCCAGTTCGGAGTCCTCACCACGCAACTGAAAGTTACAATGCGCAATAGCGATCCTAAAGCCGGCCTTCGCAAATAAATGTGCCATCAGCATCGAATCTTTTCCCCCACTCACTGTAAGCAATATTTTATCATGAGGCATCATCAAATGCTCCTTTTCAATATATCCCTTTAATCTTTCCAGCACATTCATATAAACAAAGTTACGGTATATTTGTCTGAATGATAAATTCACATCTTAAAATTTGTGAAATCCAATAAAGTAGCAATTAAAATCCATATTTTTGCCCTTGTGAGACAATACATTTTTACCCTGATTGTATTTATTTTAACTGGCTTGGCGGTCCAAGCGCAGAAACAGGACGAATTAAAGTTACTTTCTTCGTCGCATATTATTACTGGAAAGAACGGTAACGTTGTTTTCTACCGCCCGGTCTATGAGCACGTTGGCTCGACTTTATCGTCTGACAGTGGGTATTTACATAATGATAAATTGGGTCGACAATTTTTTGAAGCCTATGGAAATGTAATCATCACCCAACCTGATGGCACACAGATATTTTCCAATAAGCTGCATTATGAAGCAGCGATGCAATTAGCGACATTAACCGGAGCAGTGCGTATGGTCAGTACCAGCGGGTCAATATTGACCACCGACCATCTTGTTTATAATATGCGCAGTAAAATTGGAAATTACTATAGCGGCGGACGTATCCTCTCGGGGAGCGACACGATCACCAGCCAGCGCGCAACCTATTTTGAAAATACCGGCGAATCTTATTTTAACCAAAAAGTTGTCGTCCGGTCAACCAACGTTAAAGTCTATACAGACTCAATGAAATACAATGGCAACACCCGAATAACGGATTTTTACGGCCCTACAAATATGAAGGGAAATAAGGGCGAAAATCTGTATACGGAAAAAGGCCGATATCATATGGCCACCGGCCAAGCCTATTTTTCAAAGAACAATCTTTATACAGAAGGCACCAAATTCCTAAAAGGAGACAGTCTTTTTTATGACCGACAGGTCGGCATCGGTAAAGCCGTGAAAAATGTTGTCTTCGTGGACACCCTTGATAAATTTTATGCATATGGTGGATATGGACTCTATAATGGAAAAAATGAATCCATCACAATGACAGACAAGCCCTTGGTGGTTTCAGTGGTAAAAAAGGATTCGACCAAAAAAGATTCTGTCTCCTCGTTCTCACCTGTACAGAAAAAGTCTGAAAAGGAACTAAAAAAAGAAGCAAAGGAATTAAAGAAAACTGAAAAAGAAGAACAGAAAGACAAGGAAAAAAATAACAAAGGAGAGGTTGTTAGCGATAAGGATCCTAAGAAGACCGTAGCGGAAAATAAAAATGTCATCGGCAAGGATGAGAAATTAAAAGAAAATTCCGAGATGGACTCTGTTTTTATGACTGCCGATACCCTATTCTCACAGATGATCTTCCGGCGAGATTATATCGCACGGGATTTTAAATTAGACCGAGAAGGGGGAGCCATTGAAGAAGACAATGAGGTCGATTATGGTGATACAGATTCTACGTCTACCGATATAGATTCAACCAATAATTTACGACAAGCAGCTGATAGCCTAAAAAAAGGTATAGACAGCCTACATAAGAAGGAAATCAAGCACGCCCCTGGCAAGGAAATCAAAAAATCAGCAGATACCACCATCACTAAGAGGCAGAATATTGCGAAGAAACAACCGGTGATCGTAGGTGATCAAAATCGGATTGAGATTGAAAAAAACCTGAAAGCCGATAGCGTGTTACGCAAAAAAGCAATCATCCCGAAAGGCGGGGAATCCGATCAGATTATGGGCGCCGCATTGAAAAATGCACAGGAAGGAAAAAGTGATTCTTTGCCCCAAGATACGGCAAAAACAAGAATTCTAAAAGCCTACTATAATGCCCGATTATTCAAATCCGATCTGCAGGCGGTTGCCGATTCCATGTATTATGGGATGCAGGATTCGATGTTTAGGTTGATGGGAAAACCGATGATGTGGGCTGAGAATTCGCAGATATCCGGCGATACGATCTTCTTGCAGGTCAAAAATCAAAAACTGGACAATTCCCTTTTAGTCGGAAATGCATTTATGGTCAATGCCACAAGCGATTCATTAAAATTCAATCAGATCAAAGGCCGCAAAATTACCAGTTTCTTTACCAATAACCGGATGGAACGCCTCTTTGTGGATGGTAATGCTGAAAACATCTTCTATAATATTGATGAGAAAACAAATGTAACGACAGAATTGGTACATGACCGAAGCAGCCGTTTCAAAATTCTGATGGAGGACAATAAACTCAAAGAATACGTTTCTATCCGAAAAGTTGATGGCAAGGTCTATCCGATAGCAGAGGTTACCGCAGACAAAGAGTTTCTGCCAAACTTTACATGGCGCCCCGAAGACCGGCCTAAATCGAAAGAGGATTTATTAAATAGAAAACGTGACCTTTCTAAGTCATCTTTCACCGCTCCTACAGAAAAGGAAACGGAGGAAAATGGAAAAATGAAATCCAAACCGAAAGAGGATATACAGGGCCAGGAGAAGAAAGGGGATAACACGAAAGCCGGAGCTAAAGCTGTTTCGAATAAAACAAGCAGTACGCCTAAAGCAACAGCCCCCGAAGCAACAACGGCTAAGCCGCAAGTAAAAAAAGACATTGTGCCAACAACCGATAAAACAGCTGTAAAACGGGATTCAACGAATTTAAAACCGTCGGCAGTAGCAGCACCAGATAGTACCCAAACGTCCAAAAAGAAAGAGGCAAAATAGTCCAGTCTATCAACTACAACCGCATCTAAGCATTATTTTGTTTTTAGATAAGCCGCAAGTTTGCCGACAGCAATCGCACGATGACTGATCGCGTTTTTTTCTTGGGCGCTCATCTCAGCAAAAGTTGTGTTGTAGCCATCAGGGATAAAAATCGGGTCATAACCAAATCCATCCACTCCCCTACGTTCTTTAATGATTTGGCCTTCGATACTTCCCTCAAAAAAATGCTGTTGTTCATTCAGGTATAAAGAAATAACCGTTTTGAATCTAGCCGTACGGTTTGGATGATCGCCTAATTTTTCCAGCACAAGATCAATATTCTTTTCCATATCCCTAGAGCCCGAATAACGTGCCGAGTACACGCCCGGTTCACCATTTAAAGCATCTATCTCCAATCCTGAATCATCACCAAAACAATAAAGGCCATATTTGTTGACCAAATAGTCTGTTTTTTGCTGGGCGTTTTCTTCAAATGTAACACCTGTTTCAGGAATATCATCTTGGCAATCAATATCGTTCAAACTTTTGATAATAAAAGCGTCCCCTACGATTGCTTGGACTTCGTTCAATTTATGGGCATTATTCGTTGCAAATACAAGTTCTAGCATCGTCTTCAAATTTATTTGGCCAAAAGTAAAAAATCTTATTTAGAAAGATGGCAAGCATTCTGATTGGCGCTATAGCTTTTTTGAAATTAAGAAGCTATAAATGTTTTAAATTCGTTCCAAAAGAGCTTCTTTTTATTGGTATCCGCAAACATATCTTCAAAGCTGAAGGTATTGAATACCGTTGCAATACGCCCTTTCATATACGAATTATGTTCGATTGAAGGAAGCTTTAACGAGGCAGGCTCCACACCCAATAAGATAATCTTTGTAGGTTGAAAAAAAGCCATAATCCGCTTAAAATCGTTTGGATTATGCGCATTGGCTAAATTAACCACCGCCACAGTTTCCTTCGTTAACTTTAAAGCACCAATCGTTTTTTCAAATGCTTCACCTGCTGCTGGAGAAAAATAAGGATATTGTTCATAGCGCAAGATAAAAAGTACTCCTTGGTCTTTATTACCCTGATAAATAAATTCTCCACCTAATACTTCAAGTTCATTGATAAGACCATTATTCCTTTCTTCACTGCCAATGGGGCTCAATCCATTGCTTTTGTTTGTAACAGCGGGTTTAGCAGAAAGATCATCTGAAGGAATTCCAACAGCAATATATTCCGTATCCTTCGCTTTGGATACAACCTCCAGCTCGCCCTGAAAATCAGATCCATTGGTAAAAATCGTTTCATCCATCAAGGCTTGAAGGGCTACGGGGTTGTCTGTTGTTAAATTGCTCATCGTTCAAAAAGGAATAGTAGGAAATAAAGATAAACAAGAAAAGAGTAAAAGAAAAGGAGCGAGGAATAAAGAACTTGCCTGAGCCAAATTCTTTGTTCCTCACTCCTCTCTATATCGAAAAGATTAATGTCCTAAGATATAAGAGAAAATCAAAGGCGCTACGATTGTCGCGTCAGATTCTACGATAAATTTAGGCGTGTCAATATCCAATTTACCCCAAGTGATTTTTTCATTTGGAACCGCTCCAGAGTAAGAACCATAAGAAGTCGTTGAATCAGAAATTTGACAGAAATAAGCCCAGAAAGGTACTTCTTCCCATTCTAAATCCTGATACATCATCGGAACGACACAGATTGGGAAATCACCAGAAATACCACCAGCAATCTGGAAGAAACCAACACCTTTACCAGCCGAATTATTACGATACCATTCCGTCAAATAAATCATGTACTCAATACCCGATTTAACGGTGCTCGCTTTCAATTTACCCTTGATCACATTTGACGCGAAGATATTACCTGTAGTCGAATCTTCCCATCCCGGGCATACAATAGGCAAATTTTTCTCAGCAGCAGCAACAATCCATGAATCTTTTGGATCAATTTCATAGTATTGCTCCAATACACCAGAATTAACGACCTGATATAGGAATTCATGTGGCAAGTAACGCTCACCTTTCGCTTCAGCGGCATGCCATACATCTTCAAGATGTTTCTGCAAACGACGGAATGCTTCTTCTTCTGGAATACAAGTATCTGTTACACGGTTGTAGTGGTTATCCAATAATTCTCTTTCTTGTTCCGCTGTCAAATCTCTATAATTCGGGATTCTTTTGTAATGTGAGTGAGCAACGAGGTTCATCACATCTTCTTCCAAATTAGCCCCAGTACAAGAAATAAAGTGTACTTTATCTTGACGGATCATTTCTGCCAAAGAAACACCTAATTCGGCAGTTGACATTGCACCTCCAAGGGAGATCAACATTTTTCCACCATCCAAAAGATGTTCCTCGTAACCTTTTGCAGCATCTACTAATGCCGCTGCGTTAAAGTGACGGTAATTATGCTCAATAAATTGAGAAATAGGTCCTTTTTGAGTACTCATGATATTTTCTAACTTTTATAAAATAATAAGTATCGCAAAGGTACTGAATATTATCTATTTTAGACTTCCTCTCCCACCAAAACAGCCATTGACTGCTTATTTTTTAACAAATGTAAAAAGAATTCCAGAACCATAAATAGAATTACATTCTTGAAACTTCCGTTTCGAGCGAAGTTTTTTTAGCTTTTTGTTTCTGATAGAGCCCAAATGTATAATTGAAATTTAAACCAATAATTTGTGAATCATTTATTGTTTTAGAATGGATACTGAATCGCTCTCCGACAATTTCACGTTTCATAACATTTGTATGAAACAGATCCCGCGCTGTTAAAGCCAAACTCATGTTATTGGAGAATTGCTTGTTGATCGCCAAATGCATTTGATACAAGGGTTTAATTATAGTTTGTGTATAAAGAACATTTGTCCGATACGAGTTGGTCCAATTTATTGTCAATTTATACGGCAGGTTTACCTGTATCATCAAATTACTCTGAAAAGACCAAAGATTTCGATCAATCGAAAGGTCATTTAGCCCTTCAGGCGTATTTTTGTAATGGATATATTGGGTCTGACCAAAGCCATATAGTGTTAAGTTCTTAAAAATTTCCTGGCCCACATTCAAGGAAATGGCAGCACTCCGAACAGCATCAATATTTTGATAAGTCTGGGCATAATTCTTTTGATGAAGTTGGTGGATCATTGCTATATAATTTCGGTGATTAAAGAAGCTTATGCCAATATTCCAACGCTGACCATGCACATATTTTAGTTCCATATTATCGGACAGTTGTGGTACCAAATGTGCATTGCCCCGGTAACTCGTATTGGCATCAAAAAAGAATATTGCAGGATTCAGATCCTGATAGTTGGGACGTACGATCCTGCGTCCATAGGCAATTTGTATTGCCTTATTGGATTCTTTGTTGAGTCTGTAAATGCCAAATAAAGTCGGAAAGAGATATAAAGTTTGTTTCCGCTTGCCCAGTTCTACATACACATCATTAATTTCGGTATGAAACTGCGAATATTCAGTTCTTAATCCCAGTTTAAATTCCCACTGTTTTAATTCTATTTGGAAATCTGTATATATTGCTTCCAGATACTCGACTTGTCTAAATGCATTTTCAAGTACGTCTGCGTTTTGCAGGTCTTGACCAGCTTCCCCTTTTTTATAATATCCATGCGAGCTACGTGCCGATCGGTTTACCTGAAACCCCGATTCCAGTGTATACCGTTTTTCAAATTTCCGTTGGAAATCGCCCTTTATTCCAAAGAGGTCAACATAAAATGGGTTGTCGGAAAACAGCAGCTGCTCTTCTTTATGCAGGTCAGCACCTTTCTGCACGATCGCAGTCCTTAACTCCTGTCGTCTATTACTTGTATATTGTAAATAATCAATGTCCCATTGAACGGCTGTTTTTTTGTTTTCACTTGCGAAATCATAATGCAGATTAGCACTTTTTTTATGGACAGGATTACGCAAGTCGCTCAGCGAAGAGCTCGATTGGAGCAAATCAGCTGTGTTAACAAAACTGGCTTGATAATACCCTCGTTCTTTATAGTTATTTTGAAGAAAATTCCAGTTCAATTCGATCGAGGAATTCTTATTTATTCTATAATCTACACCTATTCGTGCATTCAAGTCTAGCGCATGATTATTTTCCTGGTTGTGCTGAGTAATTATATTTATCCTATTTCCATCCTCTACCAATTGACGTTCGCGAGTGACATCAAAATAATTGGAAGACCGCGCAATTGAAAAACCGGAGTTGATGGTCCATTTCTTTACGCCATACTGGATCAGTACTCCATTGTTGTATTTCCACAGCCGGCCTTTAGATCCACCCAAAAACACCGTTCCTTTCACTCCTTGCAAAACATTCCTTTTTGTCCTGATATCAATTACTCCAGCATATCCTTCAGCACTCCATTTTGCGGGTGGTATCGACATCAAATCGATATTGGCTACTGATGTCGCCGGTATAGATTTCAAGTAGCTTATCAATGCCGTCCCAGTGAGGTGAGTTTGCTTACCGTCTATGGTAATGAGCACTCCCATTTTGCCAAGCAAAGCCAAGTTCCCTAATTCATCGATCTGTAAACTCGGGATGTTATTCAATACATCAAATGTATTCCCATTCAATAAAACAGGATTGCTTCTCGGGTTAATCCGTACACGATCCAAAAGTTGCTGTTCAAGTGGTGTGTTTCTCTTTACTTCAACCGTATCTATTTCTTGAGGCTCCAGACCAAGTGGTTTCAATATGACACTATCCCGCGATTGCGCTGTATTTTTCGGCCCTACCTGCGCCATTAAAAGACATGGCAAGCCCAGGGATAGCCATAATAGTATCCTAAATCTCATGCTATTTTATCCGTTAAAACTTAATGATCGAAGCTCTGATCTATCGCATTGGCTAATTTTTGAACAAAATCAAGTTTCACATTTTTATCAATGGCATTGATATTGTCCAGATCAAGTAAGAGTGCAGGTATTTTTGCATTACGTAGAACAGCGTGTTTCGTACTAATCTGAGGCCTGATTACCTGCAATCCATTTTGTTGAAGTTTCTGATCTAGGCTAGATGCAAACCTATGATTATGCTGTTCAAGCACATTATTAGTAACCCCTGATTGGTACAAAATCCGAATCGGGAGCATCTCTTTTGTTTCTATGCGATCAAAATGAATGGAAAGAAATAAATCCCCTTCCAAATTGGATCGTTCCTTCAACGTTTTAAACTCGTCACCTGCACGCGACAGCACCACTTTATATCCTTTACGCTCTAATTCCTGCTTCAAAAGCAAACAAGTCTCCCAAGTCAACGACTTTTCCGTCAATCCAGAAAAGGCTTTGGCTCCGGCATCTTTCCCCCCATGTCCCGGGTCTAAGACAATTGTCTCCATACCGCCTTCTTTTACAGCATTAAAAACGGAATACCACGAACGCCTTGGTGGATTGATAAACGAATAAAATAATAGCGAAAGACATAAGACAGGAATAGTCAATGTATATTTCCATTTTGATCGGGCAGACGATGGTCTGGCCATCATGACCTGAATACGTTCTACCAGCTCATGCTGGTTATTAAACAAACTGCTCTGCAATCCGCTGGGCTTTTCTTCCTGTGAAAAAGCGAGCAAAAAGCGAGCATACCTACCTTTACCATACTTCTTTGCCAACACACGATCGACTTGGTATTCGTGCGTTAAATACAATTGCATACGCAGCCAATAAATTAATGGGTTCAACCAGAAAAGACAACGAAAGACTTCGATAAGCCATTTATCCTGACAATGCCTGAATAAGATATGTTGACTCTCATGTTCAAAAATCAGCTGCCCTTCACTTGTATTGAGTAGGGCCTCGTCCATGACAATAACATCCCGTATAGAACAATTTGCATAGTGATCAAATGGCGCAACAACCACAAATCCATTGTGTTCATATCGATCTAACCGCCTAATTTTTCTACTTAATGTCATGTAACGAACAGTAAAACGAAATAACAATAGAAGCGCCACAAACAGATAAAAGTATGCAACATAATATCCAGTCGAAAACGAGTTCCACAGCGAATCGCTCATTTCCTCTTCCATCATTAAATGACGGTCTACTTTTACAGAATTTAATATCTGTTCGGTTTGCGCCATCACTGGCGAAGTTGTTATTGACGAAAAGAATATTTCCCCTATACGGACTTTACCAAATGGCAATAGGAAGCTCAACAAACAAATTCCGATTAAATAATAACGATTCCATTGGAAAAAAGAAAGGCGTTTGATCACCAGAAAATAAAGAGCCGCGCCCAACATGAGGCTGCAGTTGACTTCAAATAAATAGTAAAGTAAATTATTCATGATCTTCGTTCTTTTTGATGAGCTGCTCTATCTTCTGGATGTCCTCAGCCGAAAGTTTCTTTTCTTTTACCATAAAAGACAGGAGATTTTCGACTGAGTCGTCGAAATAGTTATCCATTACTCTTGAAAATGAAAATTTTCTGTATTGCATTTTCGAAATCAAGGGATAATATTGATACGTTTTTCCAAAAGCCTTATAGCCTACATAACCCTTCTTTTCCAGTATCCTTACAATCGAGGAGATTGTATTATAGGGTATTGAATTGGTCGGATCCAGATACGTGATAATGTCTTTGACAAAGACCTCTTTCAGTTGCCAGACAGCCTGCATGACCTCTTCTTCTTTTTTCGTTAGTTCTTCCATAACATGAAGGTATAACTTATTTTTCAGTTATACAACTTATTTTTCAGTTTTAAAACTGTATAATAAGTTGTATAACTCCTTTTCTATAAAACCATAGGGAAAAAAAGGGCACTTATTTACTTTTTCAGCAGTTTCGAGAAGAAGAAATAGGCAGCTACCAAAAAAATCACAATAACAATAAGGACGGCAATCTCCTGACCACCGATGCCCCAGTTCATACTATTCATACGCTTGCACTAAGGTTAAATAACCCACTTTTCACAGTCATTTAAAAATGCCTGGTCGATATCTGCACCGATACCTGGTTCGTCCGAAATATTAATTTTATATCCGTCATATTGAATTCCACCAACAACAGGATCTTGCAAGTGGCCAACCATACAGGTATCTAGATCAAAAAATTTGACATTTGAGGCTGCATAAGCAAAATGGACTTTAGCGGCCAGCGCCAAGCGAGATTCCAGCATTCCACCAATCATACAGTTAATGCCGTACTCAGCTGCGACCTTATTGATTTTCAAGGCTTCCTGAATACCGCCCGATTTCGAAAACTTAATATTGATATAATCACAGGCATCCGCTTTGCAAAGCCTTTCGGCATCATGATGAGAATAAACTGACTCATCCGCCATAATGGGTACGATCGTCTCTGTACGCAATTGGGGCAACAATTCATCATCCCATGTCCGCATAGGCTGTTCACAAAATTGGATTTTAAAAGGCTCTAGCCCCTGCAAAGCAATTACAGCCTCTTCATACGACCACCCTTGATTCGCATCGATTCGGATAGGCATCTCAAACCCCACAGTTTTACGAATCTCTCGAATACGTGCCACATCGGTTTTTGGATCCTTTCCCAGTTTGACCTTCAACATAACTGCCCCCTCATCCTGCAAACGTTTTGCCTTCAACGCCATCTCTTCCGGAGAGGCGATCCCTAGTGTTATATCCGTGGTTATCTCCCTTTTGGTTCCTTTTAAAAATTGATAAAGAGGTAAACCAGCATGTTTCGCGGCCAAATCATGCAGAGCCATATCAAAGGCAGATTTGATCGTCTTATTACCAGCGATATATAGATCCAGTTCTGCTAGACGTTCTTCCATTTCCAAAGGATCTTTTTCCTTCCAGATCTTGGCAAAATCACGTGCTAATACCAAACACGTATCCTGTGTTTCCCCAACGATCATGGGGAATGCAGAGCATTCACCTACGCCATAGATCGCAGTATCGGTATGGATGCGGATAAACGTATTTTGGGCATAATCCATGGTTCCAGTTGCTATAACAAAAGGCTCCATCGGTATACTTAGTCTGTAGATTTCTATTTCAGTAATTTTCATCTTGTTTTCAGTTAAGTCTTTGATGTAGCACAACGATGTGCAATACTTTGCCTAATTTATATATATTATTGTAATCCCACGATCGTTTTTCTATATCTAGCAAAATTTTATCGCCAAATGATGCATTTTTAGCGTATAGAAAAGCATGATAATACCCCTAAACAATAAATACGATATCCGTAATAAAACAGATAAAAAGAAATGATAAAATCAAAACAAATACATTTTTATTAAAATATTTATAATTTTTATCATTTTTATTCCTATATTAGCAAAGTATAATATTTGAAAAGGAAAGATGATTCAACAAAGACCGAAAACGGAGGGCCTTTACGACCCTAATTTTGAGCATGACGCCTGTGGAGTAGGCTTTGTCGCCCATATCAAAGGGAATAAATCACACGCACAAGTAAAGGACGCTTTGACCATGTTGGAGAACATGGAGCATCGTGGCGCCTGCGGCTGTGACCCCGAAAGCGGAGACGGAGCCGGTATCATGATTCAGCTACCACATGAATTTTTATGGGAAGAATGTATCAATTTAGGAATACAGTTGGAGGAACCTGGTTATTATGGAACAGGAATGGTTTTTCTTCCTAAAGAGGAAGCCATGAACAAAATATGCCGAGATTTGATTGAGGAAGCGGCAGCCGAAAGGGGTATGAAATTCCTTGGCTACCGTCCAGTACCAGTCAATCGTGAAGGTATTGGACCAACAGCGCTCAGTGCCGAACCTGAAATTGTCCAATTTTTTGTTAGCAGACCGGACGGAGTTTCAAACACGGAAGAATTTGAACGCAAGCTTTTTGTTCTACGTCGCCTGATCATTCAAAAAGTTAAACAACAACAAGAATACCCTCTCCCACTTTACTTTGCATCGCTTTCTTGCAAAACAATCATTTACAAAGGTCAATTAACAACTTACCAAGTCGGCACATATTATCTGGATCTTCGCGATCCTCGTGTTGTATCTGCGTTTGGATTAGTTCACTCGCGTTTTTCAACCAATACTTTTCCGTCGTGGTCACTTGCACAACCTTTCCGCATGTTGGCGCACAACGGTGAGATCAACACCCTAACGGGTAACCTCAATTGGTTTTATGCCGGAATGCGTGCACTTTCGTCGCCTTATTTCACCGAAGAGGAAATGGAAATTCTGCTTCCCGTCGTTGATCGCGGCCAATCGGATTCAGCTTGTCTTGACAATGTTGCCGAACTGCTTTTACACAGTGGCCGTAGTCTGACCCACGTCATGTTGATGTTGGTACCAGAAGCTTGGGATGGCAACACCCAAATGGATCCACTGAAACGTGCATTCTACGAATATCATGCAACCTTAATGGAACCTTGGGATGGTCCGGCAGCACTTTGTTTTACCGATGGTAAACATATCGGTGCCACATTGGATCGCAATGGTCTGCGGCCATTGCGCTATGCTGTGACTTCGGATGATCGTGTTGTTGTCGCTTCTGAAGCCGGAGCACTTCCAATCGAAGAATCCACCATTATTAAAAAAGGCCGCCAACAAGCAGGCAAGATATTCCTCGTCGATATGGAGCAAGGCCGTATCTTGACGGACAACGAGGTAAAAGATCAATTGATCAACCAACAGCCTTATAGTGATTGGTTGGACAACTATAAAATCAAGTTAGAAGAACTGGAAGAACCTCGGGTCACCTATACCTATCTTTCCAAAGAATCTGTTTTCAAATACCAAAAGACATTCGGCTTTTCACGGGAAGATCTCGAAACAATCCTAACACCAATGGCATTGACTGGATACGAACCAACTGGTTCTATGGGTTCGGATGTTCCGCTCGCTATTCTTTCCGATCAGCCACAACATATCTCAAGTTACTTTAAGCAATTTTTCGCGCAGGTAACCAACCCACCAATCGATCCAATTCGTGAGCGTTTGGTCATGAGTTTAGCAACCTTTATTGGTAATGCCGGAAATATCCTGATCGAGGACAAAAAATTCTGTCACTGCGTAACCTTGCCACATCCGATCTTAACATCCAAAGAGCTTGAAAAATTACGTTCTATTGATACCGGATTGTTTCAGGCAAAAACCATTCAGTCCTATTTCCGTTCGGACGGAAAGCCGGGTTCGCTGGAAGCAGGTTTAGAGCGTCTATGCAGATATGCCGATGATGCTGTACGTGATGGGTTTCAGGTATTGATACTTTCGGATCGTGCCATAGATTCCAAACATGCGGCTATTCCTTCTTTGCTTGCCGTATCAGCAGTGCACCACCACTTGATCAAAACCGGTAACCGTGGTGCTGTAGGACTAGTCGTCGAAGCCGGCGATGCTTGGGAGGTACACCACTTTGCATGTCTATTAGCTTTTGGTGCTACAGCGATAAATCCTTACATGGCGCTGGCAAGTATCCGTACCATGAAGGAACAAAACACCTTGGATACTGAACTTACTTGGCCTGAACTTTCCAAAAACTACGTGAAAGCCGTCAACAATGGTTTGTTGAAAATTTTCTCCAAAATGGGGATTTCAACGTTGCAATCCTATCACGGAGCACAGATTTTTGAGGTACTTGGTATCGACAAGTCTGTTGTTGATAAATTCTTCTGTGGCGCAGTATCCCGTATCGGTGGTATGACGCTGGATGATCTGGCTAAAGAGGCCTTATCTAAACACTGGCGTGGATTTGAAAAAAGTCGTACACCACAGAACCTATTGCCGGAAGGTGGTATCTATCAATGGAAACGCCGTGGCGAAGGTCACTTGTGGAATCCTGATACCATTCACTTATTGCAGCAAGCATGCCGGACCGGAGATTATGCCACGTATAAAAAGTATGCGACCAAGATCAACGCACAGAAAGAACATATGTTTACCCTTCGTGGACTATTGGATTTTGCCAAACACCGCAATTCCATTCCATTGGAGCAAGTTGAGCCTGCAAGTGAGATTTTAAAACGCTTCGCTACCGGGGCGATGTCCTTTGGTTCGATCTCTCACGAAGCGCATAGTACACTTGCTATTGCAATGAACCGCATTGGTGCAAAATCAAACACCGGTGAAGGTGGAGAAGACGAATTGCGTTACCAGCCGCTTCCAAATGGAGACTCCATGCGTTCAGCGATCAAGCAAGTCGCTTCTGCACGTTTTGGTGTGACATCCAATTACCTGACGCAGGCCGATGAGTTACAGATCAAAATGGCTCAGGGTGCCAAACCGGGCGAAGGTGGTCAATTACCGGGGCCTAAAGTGGATGCCTGGATCGCAAAAACCAGACACTCTACTCCTGGTGTCGGTCTGATTTCTCCGCCACCGCATCACGATATTTACTCCATTGAAGATTTGGCGCAGTTGATCTTCGATTTAAAGAATGCGAACCGCCAAGCGCGGATCAATGTAAAATTAGTATCTAAAGCAGGTGTAGGAACGATTGCCGCAGGTGTAGCCAAAGCACATGCTGACGTTATCCTCATCGCAGGTTTTGATGGCGGAACAGGTGCTTCACCGATCAGTTCGATCAAACATGCTGGCTTACCTTGGGAACTCGGTCTTGCCGAGGCACACCAGACTCTTGTGAAAAACAAGCTACGGAGCCGTGTGGTCTTACAGGCCGATGGTCAGGTAAAAACAGGCAGAGACATTGTCATTGCTACATTATTAGGCGCCGAAGAATGGGGTGTTTCCACAGCTGCCTTGGTCGCTGGAGGTTGTATCATGATGCGCAAGTGTCACTTAAATACATGTCCGGTTGGTGTAGCAACACAGGATCCAGAGTTGCGTAAACTCTTTTCGGGAAAACCGGAAGATATTGTCAATCTATTCACCTTCCTTGCCGAAGAAGTGCGCGAGACCATGGCATACCTTGGATTCCGCACCATCAACGAGATGGTTGGCCGAGCGCAGTTCCTCAAAAAACGGGAGAACATCGACCATTGGAAAGCGAAGAAAATCGACTTTACCGATATCCTTTATGTTGAACGCAATGAACCAGGACAATCATTATACAATACCGAGGAACAGGATCATGGTATGGGCATGATTTTGGACTGGGGACTATTGAAACAGTCCAAATTAGCTTTAGAAAGCAAGACTCCGGTTTTTGGAACTTTCAAAGTAAAAAATACAGACCGTACCATTGGGACCATGCTCTCCAATGAGATTTCTAAGCTTTATGGATCTGAGGGCTTACCGGACAATACCATCAATTTCAAATTTGAGGGATCCGCAGGTCAGAGCTTTGGCGCCTTTTCGACAAAAGGACTCTCTTTTGAATTGCAGGGCGAAGCCAATGATTATGTTGGTAAAGGCTTGTCAGGTGCGCAGTTGGCCATTTACCCGGTAACGGAAAGCGGTCTGGTACCTGAAGACAATATCATCATCGGCAACGTAGCGCTGTTCGGAGCTACATCTGGGCACCTATTTGTTAATGGGCAAGCAGGGGAGCGTTTCGCTGTCCGTAACTCTGGAGCTACTGCTGTAGTCGAGGGAGTAGGCGACCACGGTTGTGAATATATGACCGGTGGCCGTGCGCTGATCCTTGGCGCAACAGGTCGTAATTTTGCTGCTGGGATGAGCGGTGGTATCGCCTGGATTTACGACATCAACGATGACTTCCGCGAAAACTGCAACCAAGAGATGGTGGATCTGGATCCATTGGAAAGTGAAGATGAAACAGCAATTATTGCCTTATTGAAACGTCACGTCTTACTGACCAATAGCCGTAGAGCAGATTTCATCTTACAAAACTGGGCTCGGGAGAAAAATAAATTTATTAAAGTATTCCCTAGAGAATACAAAAATGTCATTCGTCAAAAATTAGTTGAAGCATAAAATAGGAAGCACAGATCATGGGAAAAATTACAGGTTTTAAAGAATTTGAGCGCGTGCTTCCAACAAAAGAAGCTGTTGAAGGCCGTGTACAGCACTTCAAGGAATTTAACAAAGGATATTCTGAGAATGAGCTGAACAAACAGGCCGCACGCTGTATGGATTGCGGTATTCCATTTTGTCATTCAGGCTGCCCGCTGGGCAATGTCATTCCTGAATTCAATGATGCCGTATACGACGGAAAATGGGAAGAGGCTTATCAGATCCTGACCTCGACCAACAACTTTCCTGAATTTACAGGAAGGATATGTCCTGCACCTTGCGAATCTGCTTGTGTACTGGGTATCCATAGCACGCCGATCACAATCGAAGAAATCGAGAAGCATATCATTGAGATTGCATTCAAAAAGGGCTATGTTAAAGCCCATAAGAGTTATTTAAAAACAGGTAAGCGTATTGCCATCGTCGGTTCTGGTCCTGCCGGACTTGCTGCCGCAGCGCAATTGAATAAAGCTGGTCATGATGTCACTGTTTTTGAACGCGACGATCAGGTTGGCGGCCTGCTCCGTTATGGTATTCCAGATTTCAAATTGGAAAAGTCTGTTATCGACCGCCGTATCAATTTAATGAAAGAATCAGGAATTGAGTTCCGGGTTGATACCGAGGTAGGAAAAGACATTAGTTTTTACGAGTTAAAAGCCTATGATGCTGTTGTACTGGCTACCGGATCTACCGTGCCATGGCATATGCAATTACCAGGACACGAAGCCAAAGGGATACACTTTGCCATGGACTTTTTGAAACAGCAGAATAAAGAAGTAAACGGCATCAGTATTGATGAGGAGCGCATTTTGGCTACAGATAAACATGTGGTCGTTATTGGCGACGGTGATACAGGTTCAGATTGCATCGGTACTTCCAACCGTCACCGGGCTAAGAGTATAACACAGATTGCACGTAAACCTACACCAGCGAAAGAACGTTTAAAAAACAATCCCTGGCCGATGGACAAAATGACATTCGGGACCTCCTCTTCGCAGGAAGAGGGTTGTGAACGTCTTTGGGCAACGGAAACCCAAGAATTTGTTCACGACGAAAATGGCCATATCAAAGCGGTAAAAATTAAAGAAGTTCAATACGAGGTCGATGAATTTGGTCGCCGTACAAGACTGGGCGAATCCGAAATCCGGGAAATTCCTGCCGATCTTGTTTTATTGGCTATCGGGTACAAACATACCGAGCAAAGATTATTGGAGCAGCTAGGTGTGCGCGTGGATGAAAAAGGAAATATCTTGGCAAACGACAAAGATTACCAAACTTCAGTGGAAAATATCTTTTCAGCTGGCGACTGCCGTAAGGGGCAATCATTGGTCGTGTGGGCGATTTCAGAAGGTCGTGAGTGCGCACGAAAAGTAGACGAATACCTTATGGGATATTCCGAACTTGAAAGCAAGGATTTCTTGGCTACACACCAGGCATAATTATAAATAATAATCCTCCTATAACAAAAGCACCTTAGGGTGCTTTTGTTATAGGAGGATATCCCGCGCTTAGGTCGCACTAAAGCCTATATCCACGCCCATTATTGAAAATTTTCCTTTGCGGGGACGCAAAATATTCCAAAGACAATTTACTCCGATCCACTGGATAAACAAATCTCCCTCAGCGGAATGCGAAATATTCCAAAGACAATTTACTCCGATCCACTGGATATGCAAATCTCCCTCAGCGGAATGCAAAATATTCCAAAGACAATTTACTCCGATCCACTGGATATGCAAATCCCCCTCAGGGGAATGCGAAATATTCCAAAGACAATTTACTCCGATCCACTGGATAAACAAATCTCCCTCAGCGGAATTTAAAAACTCCTTAAGGAAATTTACTCTGCTCCGCTAGATATGCAAATCCCCCTCAGGGGAACACAAAATATTCCAGAGGAAATTTACTCTGCTCCACCGGATACGCTACTTTCCCTCGAGGGAATTTAAAAACTCCTTAAGGAAATTTACTTTCCCCTTAAATTTGGGTAGGCGAAACCTCAGCCCAAAAACGTACTCCTAGCACGAATAAACACAGTTTTTTATGATATTACTGTTGTAATTCGATAAATATTAGGGATAAAATACCGCCAAACTCAATTTTGTGCTTTTTGCTTTTTGGCGGTATTTTACCCCTTTCACTTTCTACACAAAAACGCCTTCCAGTTTCCATACCTATCCCACGAATTGGCGATGTTGGGCAAAGACAAATAGAAAATAAAAATAGATGGCCTTTATGGAATTCGTTTTTTCATTGCATCACTAGAAAAAAACAGACAAAAGGGAGATGCGATGAAACGAGCTCATTGGACTCCGATAAGACCAAACAAATATGCCGCGGAAGGCAGCCTGAATATGTTAAAAACAAAATAATTGATAAACAAATCATTTAAAAGATGAAAAAGACAGTAATAGCCCTCTTCGTCTTATTGGTATTTTCCAATGTAGATACGAAGTCTCAAATAAGGCCCACCCGAGAAGTGCCTAGCTTGAAAATAAAAAATGAGCACCGCACCGACGCCGCGAAGCTCGTCAACCTGAAAGTCGATGTAAGCATTTTTGGGAATATTGCCAAGACAACAATGACCATGATTTTCGAAAACACGACAAATCGAGATCTCGAAGGCGAACTTACCTTCCCCATGCCTGAAGGTGTTTCCGTTAGTGGCTATGCCTTGGATATTAACGGGAAACTACGCCAGGCGGTTCCTGTGGACAAAAACAAAGGCACCGAAGTTTTTGAAAGTATAGAAACACGGCGGGTAGATCCCGGCTTACTCGAAAAAGTTGAGGGAAACAATTTCCGTACCCGCATTTATCCCTTACCTGCAAAAGGACGGCGTACAGTTCAGATTAGCTATTCCGAAAACCTGACCCCAGAATCTGATCAGGCGCTGTATTATTATCTTCCTTTGGCCTATAACACCATTATAGAGAACCTTGAATTGGACATCAATGTCTATCAAGGCAATAAAAAACCTATTTTTACGGAGCAGCCCGATGGTTCATTGGCATTTTCCGAACAAAATCACAACTATACCGCTGCACTACATAAACAACAATTTAAAGTCCAACGGAATCTTGCTATTAAACTCCCTCTAAATCAAAATTCGGTTGCTGGCTTAAAGCAAGTCAATCGCGATAGCAGCTTTTATTTTCTCGCCAATGCAAAAATAGAAATCCCTCAACAGGCACAAAAAAAATGGGGCAACAGTATTGCTATTATTTGGGACCGTTCCCTAAGTGCTAAAAATAGAAACCTCGAAAAAGAGTTTAGCCTCTTGGATCAATTTTTCAGCACAAATCAGAATATGTCAGTCGACCTAGGATATCTGGATATTCGTTTCAGTAAAGCCCGCACTTTTCAGATCAGCAAGGGAAACTGGACAGAATTGAAGGATTACCTGAAACAGACTGTTTATGACGGCGGCACCGATTATAGCCAAGTAAAGAGCGGAGTATTGCATGGCGCAAATTATCTCTTTTTCAGTGACGGACTTTCCACATTTGGCCAGAGTAAAATTGTGCTTGACCAGCCTACTTATTGCATCACCTCCTCAACCAGCTCAGACTATGCCAATCTCAAACAGATTGCCCAGACTCATTACGGGAAGATGGTCAATTTGACAAATACAACGATCACGCAAGCCTATAACACATTAAATTCGATCGACCTACTCTTTTTGGGAGTAAAAGAACAACATGCTTTTACAGAAATCTATCCCGAAAAGGGGACAACTATTCAGTCTTATTTTTCTATTTCAGGAATTGGTAAAGACAAGCTGTCAAAAGAAATCACACTTTTAATAGGTAATGGAACAGGAGCAATTAAAGAAATTAAAGTTCCTTTAAAGTCAGACGATGGGGAAATCGATCTGCAGCAAATCTGGGCCCAGAAGAAAATAGCAGCATTGGATACCCAATACGAAGACCATCGTGAGGAGATCGAAGCAATCGGCAGGCAGTTTGGCATTGTCACTCGGAATACAAGTTTAATTGTACTGGAAAATGTGGAAGATTATATACGCTATGCAATTACACCGCCAGCAGAACTGCTTCCCGAATTCAATCGACTCAAAAAAGAAGAACGTATAGAAAAAGAAGAGCGTGTGGCGGATCTATTATCTCAGGCCCAAAATATCACCGAAGAGTTGCGATCATGGTGGAATACCGACTTTCAGCAAAAAGGAAAATATCCGCAACGGGAGCGGTCGCGTCGGTCTATAGATTCCATGGCTGCCGCAGACGAGCCCACCGCAACTGTTGTTGCTCCCTCAATGCCTTCTCGTTCTTCGGTAGGCCCGATACCTACCCCCATGGTTGTGGAATCCAAATCAGCAGAGGGTGCTAACAACAAAAGCGTGTCTGCGTCCGCCAATTCAAGAGTAGCTAACGCAGAAGCCAGCGCTCAGGAGGCAGTGGTTAGTAAAGATGAACTTATGGAAGCCGTCACAGTAAATGCTGTTCAAGCACTAGAAGGGCGAGTCACGGGAGTACAGGTAACGAATACCAGCGATCAGGTATCTGGAAAAATAAGTATTCCCGAAATTAAGGAAGACAACACTTACCTAAAGGAGCTTAATCAAGCCAAAGATCCTTACAAAAGCTATCTTCAGCTTCGGGATCAGTATATGGGTACACCAACGTTCTATTTTGATGTCGCCAACTTCTTTTTCAAAAGGGGAGATAAACAAAAAGCATTGCTTATCCTGAGCGCAATGGCGGATCTACAAATTGAAAATGCAGATCTTTACAAGACCATTTCTTACAAACTCAGGGAATGGGGAGATGTTGACCATGCCCTATATATAGCCGCTAAAATATTACAATGGCGACCGATGGATCCACAGAGCCATCGCGATTACGCCCTGGTATTACAGGACAAAGGTCGGTACAAAGAAGCCTTTGAGCAACTTTATGGTATTTTGACACAAAGCTATTCACCTGAGGCAGCCGATCGGGATGATGGTATTGAAGAAATCCTTGTCATGGAACTCAATAATCTAATCACATTTCAACAAAGAGAAACTGCTCAAATTTCTGTAGAAAAGAAGCTTATTGCCGATTTACCGGTTGATATGCGCGTAGTCATCAACTGGAATTCCCAAAACACCGATATTGATCTTTGGGTAACTGACCCAAACGGCGAAAAATGTTTCTACAGCAACCCCGCAACGGTAATTGGAGGCCGTCTTAGTAACGACTTTACCGGAGGATATGGTCCAGAACAGTTTTTATTAAAGAAAGCGCTGAAAGGAAAATATAAAATAGAAGTTGATTTCTACAACGATAGTTCCCTGACCCTGGCTGGTCCCGCTGCTGTTCTGGCAGAAATTTACACCTATTATAGTACGGGGAGACAGGAACGGAAACTCACGACGATTTACCTTAATCGGGATCAGGAAAGAAATGTTCTGGTCGGTGAATTTGCCTTTTAATTTGCCCGACAATTGGATTTTTGATATGGTGAACAATCAAAAGCGAACCACTGTCAGGAACATGAGCGTGTACAACAAAAGATTACTGGGTTGTTCAAAAAGACGGACAGCCCAGTAATCTTTAATGTAATTTTCTGATGATCAGATCTTTCTGCCTTTTCTCCAATTTCGTTTTTACATAAGGATAGGTAAACACTGCACCGAGAACGATACAAGCACCGAGATAAAATCCACCGCTCATGGTTTCCTTCTGTCCAAAGATCAACATCGCCAAAAGTATTCCATAGACAGGTTCCAAGTTGGTTGTTAACGCAACAGTGAAAGCAGACAATTCCTTCATCACAGCTACCCCCATGACATAGGCTACTGCCGTACAGACTACCCCTAGCAATAAGAGATAAATTAGATCCTGTTGCCCCAATTTCATCTCCGCATTGAAATCCCCAGTAAACAACATCAGTATGCTGATCCAAAAACATGCCCCCAACATTTCATAAAATGTAATCAATGTTGGACTTGATTTTTTAACCATTCTTGCATTGGCAATGGAAAATATACTCGCACAGAAAGCACAGCCCAGACCAGCCAATAGACCGACTAAATAATGTGTTTCAAAGGAAAATATGGTATAAATCCCAATGATAATCACCAGACCAACAACAATATCCAATAGTGCTATACGTTTTTTATTGATTATAGGCTCCAGGATTGCCGTGAACAGTGTGACCGATGACAATGTGACCAATGTTACTGAAACAGTAGATACCTTTATGGAGTAAAAAAATAAAACCCAGTGTAAACCAACAACGGCTCCCACCATAAAAAACTGAAGAAACTGCTTTTTAGAAACCAATATTGTTTGTTTGGTCAACATAAAATAAACCAGCAAGGAAACAGATGCAATGGCTACGCGATACCAAACCAGATGAATGGCCGAAACAGAGATTAGACTACCTAGAATCCCCGTAAATCCCCAAATAAGGATTGTTAAATGCAGAATTAAAATATTCCGATTTAAATGAATTTTAGACATATTCAATAGAATATAATTTATTTTGTAATGGCGATGAAAATCATCATAAGCAGCACTATTTTTCCCTTTCTTCGTGATGCTTAAGCCAGTGATGATATAAAAGAAATTATTTTGGGGCCTTTATCGTTAAGTAAATTGCAACTAAAAAGAAGGTTACATTTGGAATCAATACCGCAATTATTGGCGGCAATCCTCCTTTCAGCGAAAACATATTAGCAAATTGAATAAAAACAATATAGGTAAAACTTAAGCCGATTCCGATCCCCAGACTTAAACCGATCCCTCCTCTAACCTTTTTCGATGACAACGCGACTCCCATGAGCGTCAAAACAAAGGCGGAGAACGGATAAACATAGCGTTTATATTTCTCAAGCAGCAGGTCATTGATCACTCCCGTTCCTCTCGTTTTTTCTTTATGGATCCGAATATTTAGTTCACGGGTATCCATTGCAGTAAACATATTGTCCCGTAGTTCGAAATCCGAGGGTTTCATATCCAATGTTGTATCTTTGACTGTCCCCTTATCCATTCGTTCATGTAGACCATTTATAATACGATTGGTGTACCCTTCAATTTTCCATTTTGTCGCAACCGAATCCCAGGTAATACGGTCTGCCATCATTTTTTCCTTCAATGTATCGCCCTTGAAAATTTCCAATACAAAACCATAGCCGGTTTTGGTACTATTATCAAAGTTATCAATATACACATAGCTATTTTTGTCCAACTGCATATGCGTCGATATGCGAGAATTATCTTTCAATGGCTTAACATAGATGTTTTCAAAATCCACCTTCATCTTATTGGTATGGGGGATAATGAATATATTGAATACCAAGGAAACTGCAAAAATTAATGTTGCCGATATCATATAAGGGCGTAGTAGACGATTGAAACTGTATCCCGCACTTAATATCGGAACAATCTCGGTCTGATCTGCCATTTTCGAGGTAAAAAAGATAACTGCAATAAAATTAATCAGCGGACAAAGGAAATTAAGATAAAACGGGATAAATCCAGCATAATACTCAAAGATAATCTTATTCAAAGGTGCTTTATATTTCAGAAAGTCATCCAATCTTTCAGACACATCAAAGACCACCATAACAACCGTGAATATGGCCATGGTGAACACAAATGTTGTCAGATATTTTTTGATGATGTAACGATCGATTAACGAAAGCATATTTTTAGATTTGAGTATTAAGATATGAGATTTGAGACGCTACTTCTGTCAGCCCAAAGCGCACATACTTTATCTATATTTTATTTTTTTATGTGACTCTATTACAAACGTTGATCCAAAATTTTCACCATTTTATTTTTCCAATCATAGAATGTACCGTCTATAATTTTCTGTCTTGCTTGATTGACTAACCAAAGATAAAAATGTAAATTATGTAATGAAGCAATTTGTGCCCCTAAAATTTCTTGTGATTTTATCAGATGTCGTAAATATGCTTTGGAATAGAATTGATCTGCATGTAAGTCACTTTCCACTTCGATAGGAGAAAAATCATCCTTCCACTTTTCGTTCTTGATGTTAATGATCCCGTTTTGTGTAAAAAGCATGCCATTTCGCGCATTTCGCGTTGGCATAACACAATCAAACATATCAACACCTAGCGCAATATTCTCCAAGATATTCACGGGAGTGCCTACCCCCATCAGATAACGTGGTTTTTCTTTCGGCAAAATATCACAAACAACTTCAGTCATCGCGTACATTTCCTCTGCCGGTTCACCTACAGATAGTCCGCCAATTGCATTTCCATCCCGATTAAAAGATGCTATTGTTTCTGCGGATTTTATTCTTAAGTCTTTATAAACTGAGCCCTGTACAATAGGGAATAAGGTCTGATCATATCCATAGCGTGGATCTGTGCTATCAAAACGATCTACACATCGCTTCAACCAACGGTGAGTCATATCCAACGAACGGCGTGCATAACCATAATCACATGGATAAGGAGTACACTCATCGAAGGCCATGATGATATCCGCACCGATGATACGCTGCGTATCCATCACATTCTCTGGCGTAAAAAGATGTTTTGATCCATCGATATGAGATCGAAAAGTAACCCCCTCCTCTTTAATCTTACGCACTTCCGTCAATGAGTATACTTGATAACCGCCAGAATCAGTCAAAATAGGGCGATCCCAACCGTTAAACTTATGCAATCCACCAGCTTTATTCAATACGTCCAATCCTGGACGCAAATAAAGATGATACGTATTACCTAAAATAATCTGTGCTTCAATATCATTTTTCAACTCATGCTGATGAATGGCTTTCACCGTGCCAGCGGTGCCTACAGGCATAAAGATAGGAGTTTGAATGGGACCGTGTGCAGTTTCGACAACACCCGCACGTGCTTTTGATAGCGTATCTTGTGCTTGTAGCGTAAATTTCATTAATATTTTCCTCTGAGACTAATTTCCTATTTAGGAGATGGACTTCTATTTTTGTTTTCCCATTAATATGGCAAAATTAATTTTCAAAACGGAAATAAGGTTCCGCTTCCGTCTATGCCATCTTTTCCTAAAATATGTTGCAAAAATACTATAAAAAGATTTGCAAACAGGATGTTTCAGGAATAAATTATTATTTTCCTTTATAAAAAGATTATGAATGCGCTTATCTTTGTTTGCTATGCTTGACCTACATGTATTTTTGGCCAATCTTCCATATATCGTATTTGGGATATTAGGTCTTCTCCTATTGGTACAATTATATTACATCTTATTTGTTTACAGCAAATTGAGCAGGTATCAAATTGAACCTTACCAAGAAGGGACCGATCTTCCGCCACTATCTGTCATTATCTGTGCACACAATGAGCAGGATAATCTCCGCGAATTCTTACCCAGTATCCTTGAACAAGATTATCCCAATTTCGAAGTCATTGTCGTCAATGATTTTTCCACCGACGAAACGCCTTGGATATTGCAAGAATTTGACGAGCGATATGCCCATTTAAAAATTGTGGATATCAAAGAGCATATCCGATTGAAGCATGGCAAAAAATTCGCCGTAAGCATGGGAATCAAAGCTTCGAAATATCAGACCTTGGTATTTACCGATGCGGATTGCGCCCCCCAATCTGATCAATGGCTGAAAGGGGTTGGCTCAGCCTTCAAACCAGAGACCGAAATTGTATTGGGCTATTCGCCTTATTTTAAGAAGAAAAGCTTATTAAACCTCCTGATCCGCTTCGAAACGAGCCACACTGCTATGAGTTACCTATCCTATGCGCTCAAAGGGGATGCCTATATGGGTGTTGGCCGAAATATGGCCTACAAGAAGGAGCTCTTCTTTCGCAACAAAGGATTTGCGGCACATATGCACATCAAATCTGGCGATGATGATCTTTTTGTCAATCAAAATGCAACGCCAACAAACGTCAATATTGTCCTTGCTCCAGCTACTATAGTATACTCCGCACCCAAAACAACCTGGAAAAGCTATTATAAACAAAAAGCAAGGCATTCAGGTGCCTCCACCATCTATAAAAAACATCACCAACGCATGTTGGGGACACAATTGGTATCGGCAGTATTATTTTATGTTACCCTGATTGCTGTAGCTATTGCTTTTCCTGCATTTTGGTACGTTCCTCTTGCCGCTTATTTTCTAAGGCTATGCTCACAATGGGCAATTTTTATAGCTATCTATAAGAAACTCGAAGTGAAAGAACTGATTTGGTGGCTTCCTCTGGTAGACTTCATCTACTATTTCTATATTTGCATCAATGGTTTGTTCAGCCGAAAAAAGAAAAAAATAAGCTGGAAATAATTCACCCTTAAAACAAGACATTTTGAATCCTACAGTCGATATCATCTACTCCTATTTTCCGAAATTAACGGATATACAAAAAGAACAGTTTGCCAAACTTGCTGACCTCTATACTTTTTGGAATAGCCAGATCAATGTAATTTCACGTAAGGACATTGATAGTCTATATCTTCATCACGTACTACATTCATTGGGTATCGCCAAGTTCGTTCAGGAGCTAGCTCCGGGAACACAGATTTTAGATGTCGGTACGGGCGGTGGATTTCCGGGCATCCCCATGGCGATCCTCTTTCCAGAAGTCAAGTTTCACTTAGTGGACTCTATTGGAAAAAAAATCAAGGTCGTACGTGAAGTTGCAGCTGGGTTAGGACTTAAAAACGTAGAAGCTGATCATATTCGGGCCGAACAATTGGACGACAAATATGATTTTGTCATCTCAAGGGCAGTCACCAGACTTGGAGAGTTTGCCCCTTGGATCCGAAATAAATTCGCAAAAAACGACAAAAATGGAATTCCTAATGGAATCCTTTATCTAAAAGGCGGTGACCTAAGTGAAGAAATTAAAGAGTCGAAATTAAAGGCTGAATTACATCCACTTTCAGGCTACTTTAAGGAAGATTTCTTTGAAACAAAATATTTGGTATACGTACCGATGTAATCAAAGTTTAGCATTACCCATAGGCAGTTGAAGTCGCCTATGGATAATGTCTACAGAATCCAGGTAATATTTTAAGCACTTATGCACATAAGCGATCTTTTCATATCGATCATTTTCATATAGCCACGTTAAAGAAGGCTCATAGTATATCCTAAATTTATTCAATGAATCTCCCGATAACTTACTGTATTCTTTAGTGAAGGCGTACCACTCCTCACGAATTAGATCCTGTTGATACTCTTTTTCGAACTTGCGCTGGAGCTTTCTTGCATGCCGGCCTTTTCGGCTAAATTTGTTATAAAGTTTGTTAAGGTTAACCGCGATCCCTCCTTGATGTGGCAATGTGACCATATTCTTGGTATCGCCCCAAAAATAGATAGATCTATATTCTTCTTTTTTTTGGTCCAGTATGTCTTTGGCCGAAAGGTTTTTACGAATGATCTGAGCCGTGTCCAATTGAAGTGTATCATTTTCGTTCTTCTTTTTCACGGTATCCTGCAAAACAACGTCTATTCGTTGGGCAAAAACCGGCCGATCAAAGGCCAAATAGATACATAAAACGATTAAAAATAGGAAACCAATACGTGCCATATCTATAATTGATTATCCTAAAATAATCAACAGGAAATAAGTCCGTAATAATTTTAACGATCTTTAACTGATAAGACTTATTGGCTAAGTTCTTTTTTGATCTCTTCCCCGATCAAATTGACTTCTTCATCCATTCCAAACATCGGCAATTCGGTCTCAGGATTCAGCTTCAGCCAAGTGGTATCGGTGTCCTTTATAATCTTCACATATTCCATTCCATCCTTAAAGATAACATAGGTATCTTCCTCTTCCGGAAAAACGGAATAAATTATATCGCCCAATTCTATATCAAACGGTTCTTTCATGTCCATGCTAAAAAATATTGTTAATCCGACAAAGCTACCAAATCCAGTACATTCTTCCCAGATACGTCGTCCAAATTTTTATCTTAAAAAAGAATGTTTTCTAATCAAAGCTCGCTGCAGATTGAAGCAGATCCTAATATCGATCTGAAATTGCTAAAGCAAATTATTTATTCTAAGGAAAAGTTATACAAGAAGTTATAATTTTCACTATATTTAAAGTACCCAATTATGAAACTAATCTATCCCATAGCTTTGACTAAGATCAAGGGCATTGGCCCTAGAACAGCCCGTAATATCATGGCGCATTGTGACAACTTAGCAGATTTCTTTTCCTTTTCAAAAAAAGAGCTGATGCAAATCCCAGGGATACGGGAATCAATTGCTGATGCCATACGCAACAAGACATACCTGGATGCCTGTGAAAAAGAACTTGCTTTTATCGACAAACATCAAATTAAAGCGCTATGGATCGAAGATCAGGCTTACCCCGATAGGCTTAAACAATGCGATGATGCGCCTCTTATGTTATATTACAAGGGGAACGCAGCACTCAACACAACAAAGGTAATCAGCATTGTCGGCACAAGACATTCAACCCATTACGGCCAGAAATTATGTGAAGACTTTATCCAGGACTTAAATGAAAATCAAGATCTCCTGATCGTTAGCGGACTAGCCTATGGCATTGATGCTTTAGCACACCGCAATGCATTAAAGAATAATATACCAACCATTGCAGTGCTAGCACATGGGTTGGATCGGATATATCCGGCATCCCATCGTGAACTTGCGTCAAAAATGCTCGAAAACGGTGGATTATTAACCGAATTCACATCTGAGACTATACCCGAACGAGTAAATTTTCCAATGCGAAACCGCATTATCGCTGGAATGGCAGATGTTACTATCGTGGTAGAAGCGGCAATTAAGGGTGGCGCATTGATTACAGCCGAAATTGCAAATAGTTATCACAGAGATGTATGTGCCTTTCCCGGATCCATTTATGAAAAGAGCAGCGAAGGAACCAACTATCTAATCAAAACAAACCGGGCTCATATGATTAGAAAAGCAGAGGATCTCGACTATGTAATGAATTGGGAAATCAGCAAACGAAGTGAAGCAAACCAGCAGTTAACACTTCCCCTGAATTTGACAAAAGATCAAGAGCACCTTTTTAATCTCATTCATGCAACAGGGCAACTGGCACTTGATCAAATGATCGATTTACTCAAATGGCCCCAGAGTAAGTTGGCACTAATCTTATTGGAACTGGAAATGCTGTCTCTAATCTATTCGTTACCCGGAAAAGTATACAAATCGCAGGGACAGTCTACTATGGTAACCAAATGAGTTATCCAGTAATTATAAGAAAAGAATATAAATTCATTCAAATCAAATTCTATATTTAAGCAAACATAACACTAAACCGATTATTAATGAACGAAAACAGTACAAAGAGCATCTGGAAAGTCATCGGTGCCTCATCCATGGGCACACTCATTGAATGGTATGATTTTTTTATTTTTGGAAGTCTCTCCATCGTAATTTCAACAAAATTTTTCCCCGCAGACAATCCCACTGCCGCTTTTCTATCCACCTTAGCTACTTTTGCTGCTGGATTTGTCGTACGCCCTTTTGGGGCATTATTTTTTGGTCGCTTAGGCGACATCATAGGCCGAAAATACACCTTCATGGTGACACTAATGCTAATGGGTGGCGCAACTTTTTTGATTGGCTGTATCCCAAGCTATGAAAGTATAGGTTTTTGGGCCCCTTTAATTGTCCTGATCCTACGGCTTTTACAAGGGCTCGCTTTAGGAGGCGAATATGGAGGGGCAGCTACTTATGTCGCCGAGCACGCTCCTTTGGGACAACGTGGCTATTGGACATCCTGGATACAGACTACCGCTACCTTCGGCCTATTTATCTCCCTTGTGGTGATTCTTTTAACCAAAAGCTTTCTGAGTGAGACACAATTTGATAGCTGGGGATGGCGCGTTCCTTTCCTACTCTCTTTAATCATGGTGTACGTATCCTATCTTATCCGCAAAAAAATGAAGGAATCGCCTGAGTTTAGCAAAGCTAAAGCTGAGGGCAAGACAAGTACCAACCCGCTAAAAGAAAGTTTCGGAAATCGGTATAACCTCAAATTTGTTTTACTAGCCTTATTTGGTGCGGCTATGGGACAGGGAGTCGTTTGGTATACCGGTCAATTCTACTCCATGAGTTTCATGAAAACAGTCATGCATCTACAATCGGATCAAGCAGATACCATTTTAGGTATTGCGTTATTGTTAGGAACTCCATTTTTTGTCGTTTTCGGATGGCTTAGTGATAAAGTTGGCCGCAAGTGGATTATGTTGGGCGGTATGCTCCTTGCTGTGCTGACCTATCGCCCGATTTACGAAGCGATGTATCAACTATCGAATGTTCAGCAAAAAACCAAGCTAAACGAAACTACTGCACCTAGCTCCCAACAAAATTCTACCATCATTACGATCACAAAAAGCCAATATGCCGATGGGACAGAAATGACCAATTCAAAAATCCAGCATCAAGAGGGCGAGCTTAAAGGAAAAGAAACGGTCAAAACGGCTGTGCATTTGACTGGCAAAAATTATATACTGCTCATTGCCCTGATTTTTATTCAGATAATCTACATTACGATGGTGTACGGTCCGATTGCTGCTTTTTTGGTAGAATTATTTCCTGTAAAAATCAGATACACCTCTATGTCTTTACCGTACCATGTGGGCAACGGTATATTCGGCGGACTCCTTCCAGCAGTTTCCACATATCTCACGACAAATGCAGAAGCATCCAATACACCACAGTTTTATCTGGCAGGGCTAGGGTATCCTATCATTATTGCTGCTGTCTGTTTTATTATTGGTAGTTTATACATCAACAACAAATCAACTCCTTCAAATCATGAATAATCTAAAAAAGCTACTCGGTATCGTCTGGATCATATTGGCTATATACACCGCATATTTTTCTATTTTTGAGCTTGCAATACCCAAAATTTCAACAGGGCAGCAAGAAGATTTGGTCTTCGGTATTATCATCCTCTGCATTTTAACGCCTATCATTTCACTGGGTTTAGGCCTTTTTGGCTATTATTCATTATTGGGCGAATACAACGACAATAAAGATGTAGTGCAATAGAAAATACTTCATGGCCATCTTAACAATTATTTTCAGTTGACAGATGGCCATATACATAATTTATTCTCATGAAAATCAGCACAGTATAATAAAAAGACATTTTTTCTTTCCTAAAACTATTTTTTTTTCTACTTTTGTGCCGGGTAAGTCTTCTACGACCAGCTCCCATTGACTCCCCCAGGTTGGGAACAAAGCAAGGGTATTTGGTTGAGCGGTGCGATAGGAGTAGCTTACCCTTTTTTTGTGCCCAAATTTTTGGTTAAGCACCAAGCTACAATATCAGCGCGTCCAATTCTGCAAAACAATACGCGCTTGAATCGGACTTCTTATCCCTCCTCAATTTATTTACAGGCAATCCTTACGACGAAAGTAGCTGATTTACGGCCATTTACATTCAACACAATTATAATTGTATATAAAAGCATTTTTATCTAAGTTTGTAGTCGAATAAGAACTATCGTATGAGTTGGTTTAAAAGAGAAAAAGCTGGTATTAGCACAGCTACCGCTAATAAAAAAGAAGCACCAGATGGCATGTGGAACAAGTGTCCCACTTGTAAAAAACCGCTGTTGCATCTTGAACAAGTAGAAAACGACTACGTTTGTCAATATTGTGGCCATCATTTAAGAATTGGCTCCAAGGAATATTTTTCAATTTTATTTGACAATAACGAATTTACCGAACTATTCCCTAATCTAAATTCTGGCGATCCTCTGGAATTTTTTGATTCAAAACCATATCCAGAACGCTTAAAAGAAAGTCAAGCTAAAACAGGCCTTAAAGATGCAATACGCTCTGGTCACGGCAAAATGAATGGCCAAGACATTGTGATCGCCTGTATGGACTTTAGCTTTATCGGAGGATCAATGGGTTCCGTCGTTGGCGAAAAAATCGCTCGTTCCATTGATTACTGCCTAGAACATAGAATTCCATTTATGCTTATTTCAAAGTCAGGTGGCGCACGTATGATGGAAGCTGCTTTTTCTTTGATGCAAATGGCAAAAACTTCCGCTAAATTGGCTTTACTGGCGCAGGCAAAGCTTCCTTATGTCTGTCTATTGACTGACCCAACGACAGGTGGGGTTACAGCATCTTATGCCATGCTAGGAGATGTAAATATTGCTGAACCCGGTGCATTGATCGGATTTGCCGGTCCCCGTGTTATCAAAGAAACGATCAAAAAAGATCTTCCAAAAGGATTTCAAACATCTGAGTTTGTACTTGAGCATGGATTTTTGGACTTTATCGTTGACCGGAGACAATTAAAAAACAAAGTAGCGACTTATCTGAAATTAGTCGGATAAACGGAAAAAATATAAATAAAAACAGCTCTTAAAATATTTTAAGAGCTGTTTTTATTTATAAGCAAAATTTCAAGTCGAATCATTTATAAATGATTCCAAAATGTCCAGACCTTTCTTCTTGATAAGTAGCCGGGATCATTTTCATGACGATATGCTTCACGTTCAAAAGAAATATTTCGATAAGCCCGGTCAAAATCCCGAAAACGAGCAAAACGAACCACAAATTCACCTAAATACCAAAGATAAAAAAATACAATACCCAATTCCAAAGCCTGGCGTAAATGAATGCGTTCATGGCGGATTAGCTGCTCATCAGCTCGAAAAAATCCATATTTAAGAAATATAATGGGAAAAATCGTCACTGCATTGGCTCTACCAAAGGAAAATAAATTTGTCCAAAATTTACTAACTATAATCATTTAATCGGTCAATAAGTTTCAAAACTAGTCAAACTTAGCTATTTTAACCCTGATTTACAATGCTGACCATCGCGTTTAATAGCGCATCATACACCAGTTACAACAATATGCCGACCGGATATAAACCTTAAAGCCCGCAATGTAAGAATTTGTTCAACGTTAAAACTCATTAGGCCATAATTCTGTATTATTCGCTCAATTTCATTGTTTTATTTCCAACCAGCCTAAAATAAGAGCAGGCAAAATTTCTTTTTGAATTGGAATTTTTATTAAGTTTGCTATAGATTAATTACGAAGATATGCCGTACAAAGAGCGTGAAATAAATAAATTGTATTATACAATGGGAGAAGTTACAGAGATGTTTGATGTAAATGCGTCCCAAATACGTTTTTATGAGCGTGAGTTTGATATTCTTCAACCCAAGAAAAATAAAAAGGGAAACCGCCTCTTTACACAAGAAGATATCGCAAACCTCAAAATTATCTTCAACCTGGTAAAAGAAAAAGGTTATACATTACAAGGAGCGAGAGACTATCTCCGCGACAACAAATCCGAAGCTAAAGAAAACCAACGTGTTGTGGATTCCTTAGAACGATTAAAAAGCTTCTTGTTAGAGGTACGTGATTCTTTATAAAAATCAATATAATATGCTCTCCGGTAGGCTACTCAATACACTTTCGGAGAAGTTTGATGATAATAAATAAAACGCGTAAAATAAAAGATATTGCTTTTCGCGTAAAATCACTTATTTAGATCACTGTACATCATTGATTACGATAAAGTAGTTTTTAAAAAGGAAGCAAATGAAAATCGTTACAAAAAGAATTTACGATCCACCTGCATCCGATGATGGTTACCGTATGCTTGTTGATAGACTTTGGCCCCGTGGCATGACCAAAGAAAAAGCCGACCTGTCGGAATGGAATAAAGATCTCGCCCCCTCTACAGCGCTCCGTGTTTGGTTTCATCACAACCCAGATCTATGGAATCAATTCTCAAAAAAATATAAAGAAGAACTCGAACAGCAGGATCTCGGAAAAAATTGGTTGAAAGCACACAGACAACAAGCCGTTATTACATTACTATATGCGACAAAAGACAAAATACATACTCACGCGACAATCCTACAGCAGTACCTACGAGAGCTGTCCAAGTAGACTAAACCCTAAAACATAAATTGATTATGCAAACAGCATCTATTTTTCAAAATATCACCTACCATGAAAAACATCCCAAAATGGATCTTTTACTGGAAACAGGGAACAGCAAAGAGTATCGCCTGGCTTTTGCCAAAGGACAATATTTAAAGGAACACAAAACCTCCACCCCAATTATTGTAGAGATTATAGAGGGTAGTATCGATTTTGGAGTGAATGGTAGTAAAATTAACCTAACCAAGGGAATGTTGGTTGCCTTGGAGCCAGATACGCCACATGATCTATTTGCGCTTACACAAAGTGTACTCCGTTTATCCATCATGAAAGCTTAGTCTTTCTACACAATTCTAGCGTCCTTTGAGTTCAATAACTTCCAGGTTTTCAATTTTGTCTTTATTGATCTCAAAACGCATGAGTGTTCTTACTTTATGCCAACCATGTTTCCCTGCCGCTCCGGGATTGAGATGAAGGCAACGGATTTTCGGATCAAAAACCACCTTGAGGATATGAGAGTGCCCTGTGATAAACAATTTTGGTGGATTCACTGTTAATTCTGTTTTTATTCGCGGCGCATACTTACCAGGATAACCTCCGATATGAGTCATAAAAACGTCCACTTCCTCACAGGTAAATCTCAAATTTTCGGGAAAACGTAGTCGCAGATCCTGTCCATCTATATTTCCGTACACCCCTCGCAACGGCTTAAAAGCTTCTAATTGGTCAGCAACATCAGCATCACCGAAATCCCCAGCGTGCCAAATTTCATCGCAATCAGCAAAGTACTTGAATACAGATTCATCTAAATAGGAATGTGTATCCGAAAGAAGTCCAATTTTTGTCATAGTCTAAAAAGCTAAAAAATAAGGAGCTAAAGCCTGTTTGTAGGAATCAGAGTACATGCCTTTGGATTTGTAGATCACAAATACACGCTCGTCAATCGTTGTGGTCGGCATACGCCCAAAAGTAACGATCTTTCGGATAACAGGATCCCCATCGAAAGAACTTATTTGAATTTCAGCACTACAGTACAAACGATATTCGATAGCCAGCGCCGCGACTGTTTCTGCCAGCTGTGTAGGAAGAATCAAAACAATTTTCCCCTGAGGACTTAGGTGCGAAGATCCAAACTGTAGTAATTCACCAAAAAAATTCAGATCGGTATGCCGGGCCAATTTCTTCCGGGCATCCGGATTATGCAACGAATCTGTGTAAAAAGGAGGATTGGAGACAATCAGATCATAATGATGAGTGATTTGTAGATGTTGAAAAGCAGTAGCATGCAACACGAGACGATCCCGAAAAATCGAATTGTTAAAATTTCTATGGGCCATCGCTGCCGCGAGTTTATCTATCTCCACAGCATCTACCTGACTATCACTCATGCGTTGAGCCAACATGAGCGCAATCACACCTGTTCCCGTACCGACATCCAAAATCCGTTTTGCATCATGCATATCGATCAAGGACGCCAACAATACTCCATCTGTATTGATCTTCATTGCACAATCAGATTGATCAACTTCAAATTGTTTAAATCGAAATATCGAAGCCATAGGCCAAAGATAAAACTTTTGGGATGTTTGCCCCAAATAACAAAGGCATCATTCAATTTATTTATTAATTTAGTCGTTATAAATCCATAAGCCATGATGATCCGTGCGTTCACTTTTGCAATATTTGCTTTCATTTGCTTTCTCGCCCCACAAAAAATCCAGGCACAAGAAACATGTGAAAAACACACAGCAGCGATCCTTCCTTTGATAACGACTGCCTTGAACAGCAATGAGTTTGATAAGATTGATCCCTTGTTAAAGACCTTACAGGCCAGCTGTGGTATAACGGAATTTGGCCAACGCCTACACATTCTTTTGCTCATTATCGACAAAAAGAATAGTGGTACAGAAATCCAGCACTATATCGATAATCAATTGGACAAGACATTACTTCAACGTTTTGATGCGGGTGACCGGGACGACTTCGCTCAACAATACGAAAAAAATAGAGCGAAATACAATTTCTACCCCTTGCGGCACCCCTTGGACAATTTAATCAAGATAAGAGCGCTGGCGCTACTCTCCTCAACCAATTATGATCTCAATGATCGTGAAAGAGACATTCTTCATTTATTCTCCGACAGCGGCAGTCCTGAAGATGAACCTGCACCCCAAAATCTCGAACGCCCGAATAGTCATCCACAAACGCACGGAAACCGAAGCAAATCCAAACTGGGTTATGTTCCTCTCATCGGTGTAATGAGTCCCTTGGGAGGCACAAATAAAGTTTTTGGAACGAATTTCATGTTTGGATTTAAGTTAATGAGTTCATTGGAACGAAAATTCATATTCGAGGGCGGTATCAATATCCGTATCAATTCAAATGATAAAAATATTGATTACAATTATGAAGGGTCCAATGTCACCGTCAACTCTTCCACAACCGGATTTCTAGGCGGTGCTGTAGGATATAAAATTTTTGATAACGAGAAATGCATTCTGATCCCCAAAGGAATCATAGGGATAGATATTACAGATACAGGAATTACCGAAAGCGTCTATTCAGATGGATATTACGACCCAGATGGCTACTACTATGAGGGTGGTTACAACGATCGCATGGTCACCATTAACAATGTTCATCTAGGTTTAGGCTTTGCCTCTCTTTTCCAAATGAGAAATAAGAAATATGTGGGTATTGAAGTAGGTTACCACTATGCACCCCATGATGCAAGCAGCAGGGTCCTTACACCGATACAAGCAAATTACGGAACTGCAGCACTATTCTTCAGATTTTAAAGCTATTGATCACCACTTGTCATCGGATGTCTGTTTTTTCTCCTATGATGTTATGCGGATGACTAAGCGATAAGAGCCCTTGCTTATCTATTATGAGCTCCGCATCAGCGGGAACGGCCTCCTGTCATGTTTATTTAATTTTTTAGCAAACGCTGAATTTCATCCAATTTCATCAAGGCCTCTACAGGGGTCAGCGAGTTGACATCGAGGTTATTCAACATGTCGCGGATTTTATTCAAAACCGGATCATCAATGGAAAACATTTGCAGTTGATAAGCTTGTTTCTGAATCTTACGCATACTATCTTTAATCTGCTCCCCTCCCGTACGTTCCTGCTCCAACCGTTTTAAAATTTGATTGGCACGGTTCAATAGCTTTGGCGGCATTCCGGCAAGCTTGGCGACATGGATCCCAAAACTATGCTCTGATCCTCCAGGCACCAGTTTCCGCAAAAAAATCACTTTGTTATTGACCTCCTTTACCGTCACATTGTAATTTTTTATGCGTTCAAGAGAGGTTGACAATTCATTCAATTCATGATAGTGTGTCGCAAAGAGCGTTTTTGCTTTGGCAGCAGGATGATTATGTAAATATTCCGCTATTGCCCAAGCGATCGAAATTCCATCATAAGTACTCGTACCACGCCCAATTTCATCCAAAAGGATCAGGCTTCGATCCGAAAGATTATTCATGATACTGGCGGTTTCATTCATCTCCACCATAAATGTTGACTCCCCGGAAGACAAATTATCCGATGCCCCTACCCGTGTGAATATTTTATCGACCAAACCAATCTTAGCTTCTTTAGCTGGAACGAAGCAACCGATCTGCGCCATCAGTACAATCAATCCTGTCTGACGGAGTAAGGCCGATTTACCGGCCATATTCGGACCGGTAATAATAATAATCTGCTGTGCTTTCGGATCCAGATAAGTATCGTTGGTAATATAGTCTTCCCCTATCGGTAGATTTTTTTCGATAACAGGGTGCCGCCCACCTTTAATATCTAAAATCTTACTGTCACTCATCTCTGGTTTGACGTAATAATTTTTCTCGGCGACAATGGCAAAGTTGAGTAGGACATCCAATTTGGCAATAAGCTGTGCATTCAGCTGAATCGGCTTGATATAGACAGCAATCGCTACCAATAGCTCCGCATACAGTCTATTTTCCAATGCTTGAATCTTTTCCTCAGCCCCAAGAATCTGCTCTTCATATTCTTTCAGTTCCTCTGTGATATATCGTTCTGCATTGACCAAAGTTTGCTTTCGAATCCACTCCGTTGGAACTTTGTCCTTATGTGTATTCGTTACTTCAAGATAGTAACCAAATACATTGTTGAATGCGATCTTTAGGGATGGGATACCCGTCAGTTCAGCTTCTCTTTTCTGAATCTCCAACAAATAATCTTTACCGCCAAAAGAAATCTTACGCAGGCGATCCAATTCAGCATCAACTCCCGCAGCAATGACGTTGCCCTTATTAATGGCCACAGGCGGCTCAGCCTGTATTTGTTGCTCTATTCGTTCTCGAATGGCGGCACAGGCATCCAATTGATCAGATATCAGGGTCAACGATTGCGCATCCTTACGGTCGGTCAGTTCCTTGAGCTTTTCAATGGCATGTAAAGCACGTTTCAATTGAACGATCTCTCTCGGATTGGCCTTTTGAAGTCCGATCTTTGATATCAACCGTTCCAGGTCACCAACTTGTTTGATCTGACCGATCAGTTCGTCCCGCAGTTCACGGTTGTTAAAAAAGAAATCCACCACGTCCAAACGTTCCTGAATACCCTTTTTATCTTTCAAAGGCATCACGATCCATCGCTTCAAAAGCCGTGCGCCCATTGGACTGGCTGTATGATCGAGGACATCTGACAGTGTAACTGCATTTTCGTTCATGGATCCGATCAGTTCCAGATTGCGGATCGTAAATCGGTCCAGCCACATAAACCGGTCCTCTTCAATGCGGGAAAGTGTCGATATATGTTGTAGGTTGCGGTGTTCCGTCTCATTGAGGTAATGCAGGGCAACCCCCGCCGCAACGATGCCTGCTGACATCCGCTCCACGCCAAAGCCTTTCAACGATGCAACTTCAAAGTGCTTTAACAAAGCCTCGGTCGCATAGTCACCAGTATAGGGCCACTCATCCAAAAAATAAGTATAATAGTGTGCTCCGAACTGCTCGATAAAATCCTTGCTTTGTTTTTTTGGTAAAATGATTTCAGTCGGTTTAAATCCCTGAAGCAATTTATCAATATAGGATGTACTTCCTTGTGCGACCAAAAATTCGCCTGTTGAAATATCCAGAAAAGCGATACCGATCTTGTCTTTATCTGTAAAAATCGAGGCTAGATAATTATTCGATTTCTGTTGAACAATGTTATCATTGTAAGAAACTCCAGGAGTAACCAATTCCGTGACGCCCCGTTTAACGATCGTTTTTGTCGTTTTGGGATCCTCCAGCTGATCACAGATTGCTACCCGTTGACCTGCACGCACTAATTTTGGGAGGTAAGTCTCCAAGGAGTGATGCGGAAAACCTGCCAACGCCGTTTCGGATTCCGAACCATTCCCTCGCTTTGTCAAAACAATACCCAAAATCTGAGCCGCCTTGATCGCATCCTCACCAAATGTCTCGTAAAAATCGCCAACACGGAACAACAATAACGCACCAGGATACTTAATCTTGATTGCATTATACTGTTGCATCAACGGAGTTACTTTCTTTTCTTTTGCCAACTTCTAAAATCAAATTTGTGAAGCGTAAAAATAGGATAATATCGTCGCTTTGGCAAACAATACCCTCAACTTCTCGATAAAATCATTTCCATTAAACAAGAATATACGCTAAGTTTGTATCCGAAAAAAATTAGTCATGGCCATCAAAAGATCTGGTAAGCAAAATACTGCCAGCAAGCAAAAAAATACCTTTAAAAAAGTTTCCTTCAATCCGTTGAAGTCTATCAAATCACCCATTCTACGCATCATAAGCAGAGTCCTCCTCTATTTTATTGGTATCAGTCTTTTTTGGGTAATTAGCTTACGCTTTATTAACCCGCCTATTACCTGGCTCATGATTCAACGTGGCTTTGAACTCAAGGAACAGGGAAAGGGTTTTAAACTGGAAAAAAACTGGTTGAGTTATGATGAGCTTTCGGATAATCTAAAGCTAGCAGCGATTGCAGGTGAGGATGCTCATTTCATGACACACTGGGGATTTGACCTGAAAGGCATTCAAAATGCCATCAAGAAAAATTCACAAGGTAAAAAATTGCGCGGTGGAAGTACAATTAGTCAACAGGTTGCCAAAAACGTCTTTCTCTGGCCTGGACGTTCCTGGCTAAGAAAAGGTTTTGAAACCTACTTTACCGTTCTAATCGAAACCTTCTGGAGTAAAAAACGCATCCTCGAGGTTTATCTTAATGTTATTGAAATGGGACAAGGCGTATATGGTGCTGACGCTGCTGCAGAATATTACTTTAGCAAAACAGGAAGCAATCTTTCCAAAAAACAGGCTGCGCTGATCATTGCGATCTTACCAAATCCGCGTGCATGGGACGCACGGAATCCATCTGCTTATGTCAACAGGAGAGCAAATGCAATTGCAAAGTATATGCATCATTATACTATTCCTGAATAGTGGGATTGATATTGGCTCTCATTCGTTTATGAATATAGCACTACCTTGCATAAAAAAGAGCACCATTTTAGCAATGGTGCTCTTTTTATAAATGTTATTTTTCACTATGCAAATAATCTTTTGTGCCAGCTTTCCTTAAAAGGAACAATCCAAGCACTATCCAGCTGATGCTCGTAAGTGATCGTATTATCAAACACAAGCGTGTTGTCATCTATTTCACCGGCAGCCAAAAGCTTTTCAAAGATCGCACGATTTGCTACAGCTACACCATTCGTTGATTTATAGGCAAACTGCATTCGATCGAAGAGCTGAACATGATACCTTTCTTCTATCCCCTTTAGGAAACGAACCGAACTATCTACGGAGCAACCCGATGCCGCCGCGATATCTTCGTCAACCTTTAGAATAATAAAAAGGTTGTCGCGCAGTTCAGCAGAGGCAGACAAGGGCTTACCATGCACTTTCCACTGCTCAGCAAAAGCCGATAGTTCAACTTCGATTTGTTGCCCCTCCTCAACCGTGAGGATGCGATCAGCTTGATATATCCAAATACGTTTCATAAGCACTCTCCTTTATTAAATTAACCTATATAATAAGGTGAAATCATCAAATAGACAATGACGCCTGTCACTGCAACATACAGCCACATCGGGTAGGTAATCCGAGCCAACTTCTTATGCCGTTCATAAGATCCCGAAATACCCCGCACAAAAGTGAACAGTACAAATGGGATTATAATGATAGATAAGAGGATATGTGTGATCAATATAAAGAAATAGATTGGCCTTAAAATACCTTCCCCTCCATATTTCGTTTCGATCGATGTCATGTGATAAGCCACATACATCGCCAAAAAAGCCAGGGAACAAGCAATACAATATTTAATCAAACGCTCATGCAATGTTTTATTTCCCTTCTTTATTGCAGCGACAGCCCAAACCAACAGTACTGCAGTGATACCATTAATTGTAGCGTAAATAGGCGGCAAAAACATCAAGGGCTTTACATCGTAACCCAGCTTTTGTAAATTGACGGTAAATAGGATAGCCACAACTATTGGAATCACAATAGACAGAAGCCAGATCCACTTGCTATACTTTTTCTCTTTAATAAGACTCTCTTCCATAATTATAATTACCTGTTTTGTTCTATGGTAGCCGGATGGTTCCGAATTTCCTCCACCAACAATAACTTAATTTCATCTTCAAGACGGTCTACGTCTGTTTTTACGTTAATGTCATACATCCCTCTAATCCGTCCTTTTGTATCAAGTAAAAGATAATTTGAACCAATAATAAATGGCTTGTTATTATCATTGTTGACTAATGCATCCTGTAATAGGCTCTCTTTGGCAAATTTAAAGATATCCACAGTAGGATCTGTCACAAAAAACCAAGATTTAGTCCAGGGTTTGTAAACTTTGACATATTTCGCCAATACTTCGGGTGTATCATAACTTGTGTCTACTGTGATCGAATACAGTTTTACCTTTTTGTTATGAATAAAACGATTGGCAATCTGGTCTAGCTTTTTCACCATCGTTCGCGACAATGAAGCATCTCTTGAATACATCAAATGTACCACGGATAGCGTCGTATCACTGTCCAACAGGCGCACATGCTTGCCGTCATAATTAACGAAATCAACAGGCGGAACTGTATGATAGATTGTATCGGGAATATCACGTCCCCACTTCCGATGGGTTGTCCCCGGCACTTCCTTCTTACCTAGAATCGGCAGTGAAGCGTAACTATTCGAACCGCTTTTATTTAGTATAAAATATAAAAATCCTGGCAATAAGAGAATTACTGCCAGGATCAATATAGTTTTAATACCTTTCTTTTGTCCAGTATTATTGTCCATTATTCACCTTATCTATTTATTTGGAAACAATTGATGCTCTTGAAAAGCACCTGCCAAGAAACCTCCCTCAACTAACATCAGGACGATAAAATAAATAATAAAAATAAAGACTATTGCAACGGTAACGATGAAACTCGATTTTTCGAATTTCAAGTGCATAAAGAATGCAACGATATAATATGCTTTAACTAATGTTAAAACAATATAGATGGTATTTACCAATGCACCTTTGGCCAAAATTTGCCAGTGGTGAACAAAACCTAACGCAATTAAGAACTCTAGACAAGTAAGCGCCAAAAGTACGCCAAATACTCTCCAAATGGCTTTCTTATCCATCCCACCTTCGTGAGCATGCTCTCCGTGAGCGATATTATCTTGATATTGTGACATAGCGATCTAAAATTATTAATTCAGTAATTAGATTAAGTAGAAGAATGTAAATACGAATACCCACACCAAATCCACAAAGTGCCAATATAAACCTACTTTTTCAATCATTAAATAAGAACCACGATTTTCAAAAGTATTATTCAAAGTCATGCAAAGAATGATGATGTTTAATATAATACCTACAGTAACGTGGAAACCGTGAAAACCTGTAATCGTGAAGAACAAGTTTGCAAATTGCAACGCCGATGTATAGGAAATATCGTGTGAAAAGTATGGTAGCAATGCAGTTTTAATCGCATCCCCTTCTAGACCTGTAGCCGGATTTTTACCAAACCAGAAACCCATGTGGTGTAAGTGGGTCCACTCAATAGCCTGACAGCCTACGAAACAGATACCTCCTAAAATTGTCCATAACATCCATTTGACAACTTCATTTTTTTGATTACGGTGACCAGCTTCAACAGCCAAAACCATTGTCACAGAAGACATAATCAAGATAAAGGTCATCAAACCTACGAATACCAAAGGTTGACCATGCTCCGCAATACCCGGGATAGATTGGAAAATCTTATCAGGATCTGGCCAAGTTGGGTGAGAAAAGCGTTGTGCGCCATAATAAACCAAAAATGCAGAAAATGTGAAGGCATCCCCTACCAAGAAAAACCACATCATGATTTTTCCATACTCTAAGTTCCAAGGTGATTTTCCACCATTCCATGGACCAGTTTTTACCTTATCCAATTGCGATACTGTTGTACTCATTGTTTACTATTATTGATTCAAAAGTAAGAAAACATATATATAAATCCATAAAAGATCGAGAAAATGCCAAAAAATACTGGCAAGATCCATGCGGAAAAGATTGCCGTCTTTAGAAAGCTTATTCGCTCCTATAATCGCGCCAATCAAAACGATCAAACCCGCAATAATATGCGCCAAGTGCATTCCTGTAAAAATGTAGATAAAAGATTGAGATGCATTGTTATTGACAAAATAAACACCTCGTTCAGTTAACACATTCCAAGCATGTACTTGCAATGCAAAAAACACGATACCCAAAACAAAAGTAACCATTAACAATAACTTCTGTTTAGAAGAATCACCATTTTTAGCAGCTCTATGTGCCAAAAACATCGTAAGACTACTCACCAAGATTACGATTGTGCTATACACGAACGTATCAGGTAGCAATGTCTTGATTCCCTTGTCCACCCCACTCGCTGTATATACAATGAAACCACTGGATAATGCAGCAAACATCATGAACATACCCAACATACCCAACCAAAGATTGAATTTCTGAGCTTTTCTCTGTACTAACTTCTCGTCAGTTTGTGCTTGTATATCTAACATTATTTCAAAGGAATAAAGTTAAGCAATAATACGAGTTGTGTAACAGGCAAATAGATGAACGATGTAAACATAACTTTCTTTGCCGAAGGAATATCACAATTCTTAAACAGCAAATAGCCATAGTACCCAAACATCAATCCCCCAATGACCGACACTATCGTAAACCAAATTCCACCAAAGCCAAAATAATAAGGTATAAATCCTGCAGGAACCATTAACAATCCTGAAATGAATACCATAAAGGCTGATATCTTATCCCTTTTTGTCGTTGGCAACAACCTAAAACCAGCCAATTTATAATCGTCATCGACGACCCAAGCAATTGCCCAAAAATGTGGGAACTGCCATAAAAACTGAATAGCAAACAACACGAAGGGAATAATAATAATTGCGGCTTCGTTATGTCCACTATAATAGGCCAGGTCATCCTGTGAAAAAGCAGCATAATAACCAATTAATGGTGGAAATGCGCCCGGAAATGCCCCTACAAAAACGGCTATCGGTGACTTTCTTTTTAAAGGTGTATAAATGAATGCATAAAGAAGGATACAAAAAACCGACAATAAGCCAGCGACAAAATTTAAGCGGACCAATACCAAAGTACCCAATATGCCCATAAACACACTCAATACCAAAGCTTGCCCTGTTGTCATCCGACCCGAAGGTAGCGGTCTATCCTCTGTACGTTTCATCAACTTATCCAGGTCTTTTTCGATGATCTCATTAAAACCATTGGCAGAACCTGTGACCAGAAAACCACCTACGGTCAATAATAACCAATTGACCCAGAAAATTTCACCCTGTTGTTTTGATCCTATCAGAAAAGCAATTGACGCGGAAAATACCACCGTCAAGGTAAGTCTTAACTTAACGAGCTTTTTGAAATCTGAAATAAATTCTTTCATAATTAAAAGAGACCTCCTACTACCAGTGTATTCAAACACGAACTTTTAAACATAAACATCCCGAATTTCAAAATTAATGCCTTTGCTTAGTCAACAGCAACAACAGATAAAATTGGGCACCAAATAAAAGTGTCCCAACAACCAGGTGTGTCGTCTGCGCAAATGCAGGTATTGCAAATCGAGCTAAGATAATTCCTGATAGCATTTGGATACCCACGAGGATCAATGCGATCAAAGCAAATTTAAATTGCTTAGATCCCGTATTGAAACTTGTGCGGACCAAAAAGAATAATACAATAACTAAAATCAAAGAACAATATGCCAACCATCGATGCACTTCAAATTGTTGGCCAATAGCTGTTATAAAATCGGCGCGGGCAATGTTGGAATCAGTCAATAGATCTACCTCCTCCCGAACCCCCGTTCCGACGATCACTTGCGTTAGCATCAATAAAATTGAAATTAACGCCAGACCTTTCAAAATGCCTAAAGAACGATTAACCAATATAGTCTTATCACGTAAGGTAACTGCTTTAAAATATGTATATATACTGATACACACAATTACCAATGCTAAAAGCATATGTACTGTAATAATCCAAGGCATCAAATTGGTTGATACGACGACCGAACCTAACCATGCCTGAATGACCACAACAAAAAGATTAACCACTGACCAAACAACGATTGAACTTTTTGATTTTATATATGTAAAGGAATAAATTGCAGTAAACAATAAACAAAATCCGGAAATAACGCCTACCAAACGATTGATGTACTCCGTCCAAGTCTTCGCAACATTAAAATCCTCATGCTGCAAGATACTTTTATCAGTACGGAGTTTGTAAGCCATTTCCTTATCCCCAAAAAATTCTACAATTTTGGCGAAACGCTCATTTTTTTTTGCTCTTCCCTCAATATAATGTTGTTCGTATCCCTGTGGTAGCTGGGAAATATCTGTGGGTGGAATAATACGGTTAAAACATTTTGGCCAATCTGGACATCCCATGCCTGAACCTGTACTCCGTACAACACCTCCAGCAATAATGACCATGAATAATACGATAATCGTAATAAAATTGGTCTTTATAAATCGCTTTTCAGCTGCTGGAAACATAATACTACCCCTACCTCTTAAAATACAAACTTGTATAAAATAGAGTAGGACAAGTCCTACTCCATTCCATTAAATTTTATTAGTCTTTTCTACCATTTTGAGCATTCCATTCTGCTTGGATACGCTCAGCTTCCTCATCCCCTTCAAAATCATGAGGCAAATTCGAGCTCATTGTTTGGGAGAAAGGAACATCTTGAGGAATGAAATCCTCATCGTGACCTGGCTTACTGTAATCGTAAGGCCAACGGTGTACTGTCGGAATTTCGCCTGGCCAGTTACCATGGATATGCTCTACCGGAGTAGTCCATTCCAAAGTATTCGAATGCCAAGGATTTTGTGACGCTTTCTTACCGAAGAAAATCGAGTAAAAGAAATTCCACAAGAAAGCAACCTGACCCAAAGCAGCAATGATCGCAGCCCAAGTAACCAATTGATTCACAGAAACCCATTTTGCCATGAAGGCAAACTCCGTAAATGCATAGTAACGACGTGGTACACCATCAATACCCATAAAGTGCATTGGGAAGAATACCAGGTAAGCACCGATAAAAGTCAACCAAAAGTGTAAATAACCCAATTTTGTGTTCATCATACGGCCAAACATCTTAGGGTACCAGTGGTAAACACCACAAAGCATACCAAAGATGGAAGCCGATCCCATTACCAAGTGGAAGTGGGCTACGACAAAATATGTATCGTGTAGATTGATATCCAATGCAGCATTACCCAAGAACAATCCTGTCAAACCACCAGAGATAAAGAAAGATACCAAACCGATAGCAAACATCATTGCTGGTGTAAAGCGGATATTACCTTTCCATAATGTTGCAAGGTAGTTAAATGCCTTAACAGCCGAAGGAACGGCGATAATCAACGTTGTGATCATAAACACACCACCTAAGAAAGGATTCATACCTGTCACAAACATATGGTGACCCCATACGATAAAGGACAATACAGTAATACCGATCAAAGAGTAAACCATGGCGTGATAACCGAAGATTGGTTTACGTGAGTTTGTTGCAATAACCTCAGAAGTCAAACCTAAAGCCGGCATAACAACGATATATACCTCAGGGTGACCCAAGAACCAGAACAAGTGCTGGAACAAAATTGGAGAACCACCTTCGTTCGGTAAAATTTGTCCTTGCACGACCAAGTCAGACAAATAGAATGACGTACCAGCGGCACGGTCAAAAATCAAAAGAACAACTGCCGATACCAATACTGGGAATGACAACATACCCACGATTGCAGTTAAGAAAAACGCCCAGATTGTCAATGGCATTTTCCAAAGGTCCATACCTTTTGTACGCATGTTTAAGATCGTACTTACATAATTGATACCACCGATCAACTGTGAAGCAACGAATAGAACCATACTCACCAACCATAAAGTCATACCAGTTGCAGATCCAGCGATTGCCGTTGGTACAGCTGATAATGGTGGGTAGATTGTCCAACCGGCAGAAGCAGGCCCACTCTCCACAAAGAAAGAAGCAACCATGATAACTGACGCGATGAAAAACAACCAGTAAGATAACATATTCATAAAGGGCGACGCCATATCGCGCGCACCGATTTGATATGGAATTAATAAGTTACTGAATGTACCCGATAGACCTGCTGTCAACACGAAGAATACCATGACGGTACCGTGAATGGTCACCAAGGAAAGGAAAAACTCCGGCTTAATACGGCCACCTTCAGCCCATTTACCCAAGAATACTTCTAATATAGGGAATTCTTTATCCGGCCAAGCTAATTGGATACGGAATAATACTGATAAAAGCATCGCAAAAACTGCCATGATGATACCAGTGATCAAGAATTGCTTGGCAATCATCTTGTGGTCACCAGAAAAGATATACTTTCTGATGAATGATTCCTCATGATGATGTCCGTGCGAATCGTGATGTTCAGCGCTATGCGATATTACTGTACTTGACATATTCGATTTTATATTCAAAAATTCTTAATTAGTTCAAAGATGCTGTAACTTGTACGCTATCCTTTTTTACGTTAGCTGTTTTATTACTGAATTCCTTTTGCAGATCCTCAGTAAAATATTTGTTTTGCTTAGCTAACCACTCTTTATATTGTGCCTCAGTAACAACAACAACTTTCTTTTGCATGTTCCAGTGAGCAGATCCACAGATCTTGTTACACAACATCACGAAATCATAATTATAGTCTCCCAAACGATCACGCATCTCCTCTGTTGTCACAGTAGGTGTGAATTGGAAATAGTTGGTCATTCCGGGTACCGCATTGATCTGAACACGGAAATCTGGAATAAAGAAAGAGTGAATAATATCTTTTGAAACGATATGGAAACGAACTGGCTTGTTTACTGGCAACCAAATTTCAGAACCTTGAATATCATCCCATGAATTTTTATCATTAAAATCGATACCGTAAGGATTTGTTGGCGTCGTCATTTTGTAATTACGTTTACCAATAACGCCGTCTGTACCAGGGTAACGCACATTCCATTGGAACTGCTCGCCCAATACTTCAATTTGCAATGCTGATTTTTGAAGATCCTCAGGAACATTTGTAATTGATCTCCATGTAAAGAAGCCAAATAATACCAATACTGTCAAGACTACTGCCGGAACGATTGTCCAAAGTTTCTCAATAGCGTTGTTATGTGGATAATAATACGCTTGACGTTTTGCACGCATACGGTACAAAAATGTAAAAGTCATTAACAAGATATGTGTAATCACCAATACAAATGTTGTAATTGCCGTTGTGATGATAAACATGGTATCAATGCGTGCACCATGTTCTGTTACTGCCGAACGCCAATAAGCTGCTCCCCAATGTACGTATGTCCAATAAACACCGTAAAGAAATACAACCAAGAAGATAAAGAACAATACCGATTGGAATGTGTTATTCGCAAATGGATTGTATTTACCATTCATTTTTCGTGTCAATTCATAAATCGAAAGTACCTTGCCAATCACAGCAACAATTGTACAAACGACTAAAAACAATAACACATAATACGTGAAGTTTTTATAAACCTGAGGGTCTATTTGCTTCACTTCTTCAACAGCAGGAGCAGCTGCGCTAGCTTCTGTAGTAGAGCTAGCAGATGCAACAGCAGCAGTACCTGCTGCCGCTGTTGTATCTTTTGCAACCGAATCCGTTGCTGCAGGGGCAGCTACCGCTGTAGTCGCCGCTTTAGCAGAATCAGATGCTACTGTATCTTGTTGACTTGCAAGAATAGGATTTGCAAAAAGCAGCCCTAGTGCAAGCACAAAACCCGAGATGGATTTGAATCTATTATTTAATTTAAAGCTCATTTCTTTTATAACGTTTTTACGTAACCTTCCTTTAAAAGTGAAACTATATTTGGTGATGTAAACTCTCATCCAAGAAAGGATGATTTTTAGGCACCAATGCTTGTTTGCTCAATTTACTCATCACTAAAAAGATGAACAAACCTAAGAAACCAAGTGCAGTTCCGATTTCAATGATACCAAATCCTCTATGTTCAGCAACAGTACCAGGCATAACCATGATATAGTAATCAAGCCAGTGACCAGCCAACAATAGAATCGCTACGAACAACATGACGTTTTGCTTACGTTTAGCATCGCGATCTACTAATAGTAACAATGGTGCCACAAAGTTAATGATAATACTCAACCAAAACCAAGGTTTGTATTCAGGCTCCCAACGTTTGTAGAAATAAACTGTTTCTTCAGGAATGTTTGAATACCAAATCAACATGAATTGTGCAAACCAAACGTAAGTCCAAAAGATCGAGAAACCGAACATCAATTTACCCAAATCGTGTAAATGATTTTCGTTTACCCAGTTCATATAACCTGCTTTCTTCAAAACAACAACGATTACAGTAATGGCACATAAGCCACTTACCCACATTGCTGCGAAGTTATACCATCCGAACATGGTAGAAAACCAGTGTGCTTCTAAGGACATGATGGTATCAAAAGACCAGATTGGTGTAGTAAAGCCAAAAATAACCAAAAAGATTGCAGACAATTTGAATGACTTTTTGTAAGATGTCAAACCGCCTTCTAAATCCTCTTTATAAGAAAGTTTCGCAAGGACAACAGCAAAAATACTATAGATACCCATGAATACGATTTGACGAGTCAAAAAGAAAGGTACATTTAAGTAAGCTGATTTTCCTTCGATAATAGGGTCATAATTTGCGTGATTAGGGTCTAGTAGACCATCTGCATGCCAGTGATGATACAAGTTATGTGTAGTCAGACCTAAGCCCACTATAACTAATAAGATCAAGGATGCAATTGGTAAAACACCTGCCATAGCCTGAGGTATACGTACCAGACCTGCAGACCATGCAGACTGTGTTACATATTGCAAGGCAACGAAGAATGCTCCAGCTGCGCATACACATGTAAAGTAATAACCCATCAATAACAAGTTGGCGTAAGTACGCTCTACAGTTACGTGATCTCCCGAAAGCAACCCGAAAGCTACAGCAGCTACGCCTAGTACAACAGCGACAATACTGAACATTTTAGCTTTGCCAGCAAACTCGTATCGCTCGTTGAAATTATAATCGTGATGATGACTGTGAGTTCCCATTTATATATCTGATGTTAGATTATTTCTTTTGTAATTCGTGAACATACATAACAACTTTCCATCTCTCTTCTGGAGACAATTGCGATGCATGCGATCCCATGGAGTTGTGTCCGTAATAAATCGTATGGTAAATTTTACCATCTGTCAAGTCAGCCATCAAACCACCTCTCGAAGAGTTTGCCGCATCTGTTCTATGATAAGACGGTGGCGGCGGAAAGTTCTCTAATTGACGGGTACCTCTAGAATCAGTTACACTACGATCTTTCGTCAGTGGTCCATCCCCTTTACCTTCTGGTCCGTGACATACCGAACAGTAAGTGGTGAACAATGCTTTTCCTTTTTCAAGGTTTTCTGCATTGACAACCAAAGGATTTTTAACTTCCCGTCCCGCACGTTCGTACTCCTCTAATGTATTGGCATACTCGAAACGAGTGAATCCAATTGGATCTGTACCCTTTGGCGGAGTTTGCGCTGTTTTTCCATCAGCAAAATTCGCGTTAGGTTGATCCGGATTGAACGCAAGCGGATCGTACATGTTACGGGAAAATTCCAAACCTGTACTACGAGTTGTTTTATCACCACAAGAAGAAACAAGTGCTGTTAATGCTACAGCTGCGCATACAGTTCCAAGTAAATTCTTCTTATTCATAGCTAACATATTTTCTATCATTGTACTTAACTTCAACAGCACCAGCTTCTTTCAATAAACTATCGATCAAAGCGTGATCTGCATTTTCTTTGGCATCTACTGCAAGGATGAAACGATCATCTGTCGCGCGCAAGTCCATCACACGTGGTGCACGTCCTGGAAACAGGTGGTTACGGAAGAAAAATGTAGCAACCATACCCAAAGCACACAATAAGATGGTAACCTCAAATGTTACAGGAACAAAGTTTGGCATTGCAAAAGATGGTTTACCACCAATATTCATTGGCCAATCGTATACCATGGTATAATACAATAAACTAAACCCTAATGTCGTTCCCAATGCTCCAAAGCAAAATGCTGCGATAGGCAAGCGAGAAGGTTTCACACCTAACTTCGCTTCGATACCGTGGATAGGCATCGGAGTAAAGCAGTCATAAATACTTATATTGTTTGCTTGCAATTTGTCGATCCCATGCATCATGTCATCTGGATCCGCAAAACTACCTAATATATATTTTGTATTGCTCATTGCTGATTATTTTCTAACTGATAATTCTTTAATCTCTTCTTCTGTCACTGAATCATATTTCTCCAATGATTCTTGGAAGTACTTAACTTGCTCTTCAGGGAATGCACCTTCTTGAGCCAATTTAGTTTTATGTTGTAATGATGATGATTTCAACAACAATTTAACTTCGGCAATTGCTATACCTGGCAAGAAACGTAAGAACAACAAGAATAACGTAAAGAATAATCCAATTGAACCTACAAAGATACCCACGTCTGTCCAAGTTGGGTAGAACATTGCCCAAGATGAAGGCAAGTAATCACGGTGCAATGAAGTCACGATAATTACGAAACGCTCAAACCACATACCGATATTTACCACGATAGATAAGATCCATGAGATCGGAATACTTGTACGGATTTTTTTGAACCAGAATAACTGTGGAGAAATTACGTTACAAGTCATCATCGACCAGTATGCCCATGCATATGGACCCAACATACGGTTCTCGAAAGCATACATTTCGTATTCTGAACGAGAGTACATCGCGATGAACAACTCTGTTAAGTAAGCTACACCCACGATAGAACCTGTTGTCATGATGATGATATTCATCGACTCAATGTGGAACATCGTGATGTAGTTTTCAAAGTTCATTACTTTACGTAAGATCAACAATAAAGTCTGTACCATCGCAAAACCCGAGAAGATCGCACCTGCCACGAAATATGGAGGGAAGATCGTCGTGTGCCATCCAGGAATAACCGAAGTTGCAAAGTCCATGGATACGATGGTGTGTACAGAAAGTACCAGCGGTGTTGAAATACCCGCCAAGATCAATGACACGATTTCAAAACGTTGCCAAGTCTTAACTGAACCATTCCAACCGAATGATAATACAGAATAAATCTTTTGTTTTAATCCAGTAGCACGGTCACGGATAGTCGCGATATCTGGCAACAAACCACAGTACCAAAATACTAAGGATACGGTGAAGTATGTTGAGATCGCAAACGCATCCCATACCAATGGAGAGTTGAAGTTTACCCAAAGTGATCCAAATTGATTTGGAAGTGGGAAAATCCAATAAGCCAACCAAGGACGACCCATGTGAGCGACAACGTAAGTAGCCGCACAGATTACCGCAAAGATCGTCATCGCCTCTGCGGAACGGTTGATTGAGTTACGCCAGTTCTGACGGAAAATTAATAATACAGCTGAAATCAACGTACCCGCGTGACCGATACCAACCCACCATACGAAGTCGGTGATATCCCAAGCCCAGCCTACAGTTTTATTCAGACCCCAAGCGCCGATACCTGTCCAAAAGGTATAACTAACGCTAACTACCCATAATAAAGCTCCCAATACAGCAACGGTAAAACCAATCCACCATGCTTTATTAGGTTTATTTTCAACCGGTAGTAAGATATCATCCGTAATTTTTGCATACGTGATGTCTTTACCGGTCATTAATGGTTCTCTTAATATTGATTCGTTATGCGATGACATAGTAATTTTATTTCAAATATTGTACAAGATTACGCCTCAAAAGTGTTTCTAACTTTTGTCATATAACCGATACCCGGTTGAACATTGATTTCCTCAAGTACGTAATAAACACGCTCGTTGCGCAATGCTTTGGATACTTCTGATTCTGGATCATTCGCGTCACCAAAGATGATTGCATTTGCCGAACATGCTTGTTGACAAGCCATTTGGATATCGCCATCTTTCACTTTGCGATTTTCGATCTTAGCTTGCAATTTACCTGCTTGGATACGTTGGATACACATTGAACATTTTTCCATTACCCCACGTGAACGTGTCACTACATCTGGATTCAAGACCAATTGTGTGAACTCATTGTTCAAGTAGTTGTCAAAACGTGAATCATTCCAGTATGCGAACCAGTTGAAACGACGTACTTTGAACGGACAGTTGTTCGCACAGTAACGTGTTCCGAAACAACGGTTGTAAGCCATATGGTTCAGACCTTCTGAAGAGTGTACTGTTGCCAATACCGGACATACCGTTTCACAAGGTGCGTGACCACAGTGCTGACACAACATTGGTTGGTGAACAACAGTGATATCTTCGAAATCTAATTCAGCTGAAGCTTTCGCAATTTCTTTCTCTTTTGTAAGATCTTGATCTTTACCTTCGATTGTATAGTAACGGTCAATACGTAACCAGTGCATCTCACGACGACGACGAACCTCATCACGACCTACAACAGGGATGTTATTCTCTACGTTACAAGCAACGATACAAGCACCACAACCTGTACATGCGTTCAAGTCGATCGCCATCACCCATTTGTGACCTGGTTGCTCATATTTGTTCCACAAATCGTACGTTTTGTGATTATCTGTAAAGCGTCCCGCCTCAGAGTTAGGATCTTTCAAATATTTCGCAAACGTAGTCTCACGAATCACGTTACGACCTTCGATTGTGTGGTGTGTTTGTGTTTGTGCCAATTGGTAAGTTCCAGAAGCTTTCGCTACAGTTGCTTTTGCAACACCTTGAACAGTACCGTTGATAATAGAAGCAAATGGGAATGCGTTTTTACCAACTTCATTACCTGCTTTACCAACTTTAGTACGACCGTAACCAACAGCAACTGAAACGGTTCCTTGTGCTTGACCTGGTTGTTGTACAACAGGTAATTCCAATTCAACACCATTTGCTTTTACAGTTACTTTACCATCTTCACCTAAGCCTAGTTTTTCAGCATCTTTTGGATTTAGGGCAGCATAGTTGTCCCAAGTTACTTTAGATACTGGATCAGGCAATTCCTGTAAGTAAGCGTTGTTTGCGTAACGACCATCGCGAAGAGCAGAAGGTTCGTAAAGTTTCAATTCAAACTCACCAGTGATTGATTTGCTCGAAGCTTCGATTGCTGAAGCGGCAGCAGCGGCATTTCCTGTAAAGGCAGGAGCAGTCGCAGCTTTAGCACCTTTATATTCAAAACCAGTTTGCAATACAGCATCCCAAGTTTTTGTAGAACCAGCTAAGATTTGTGTAGACCACAAGTTCTTAACGAAGTTGTACATATCCGTTGTGTTTCCTGCCCAAGTCAACAAGCTTTGTTCAACTTGACGCGTTTGGAAGACAGGATTGATTGTTGGTTGAACGATTGAATACAAACCTTCCTTCGGATTTGCGTCACCCCAAGACTCTAAGAAAGTACTTGCAGGAGCGATCGCTGTCAATTCCGAAGCGGTCTCATCAGCACGTTGCGCGAATGATAAGGTAAAAGGAATTTGTTTCAATGCGGCTTTTACATCCTCTGCTTTGAAGTAGTCGTAAACAGGGTTGCTGTTCAAGAAGAACGCAGCACCTACCTGTCCACCCTTAGCAGCTGCCAAGAATGCTTGGAATGATGAATCAGAACCTTGATATTGTTTAGAGTAGTTATCTAAATCAATGATTGTACCGTAAGCACCCAATGCAACGTTGATTGCATTGACCAATACCTGAACATTCACATCATTTGAACCAGCAACAACAACAGCTGCGCCTTTGCTGTTCACCAATTCTTTTGCAGCTAATGCTACACCTTTTTGTGCTTTTTTGTTTGCAGTCGCACCAGCCAGTGATTGACCAGTGATTGCATTATATAAAGCGATTAAAGTTGCGCCTTCTTCTGAAGGTTTGATAGCGATACGTGCATCCGCATTTGTACCCGTCATCGAAAGACCGGATTCAAATTGTACGTGACGTGACATTTTGCCATTTTTCAATGATTTGTAGTCACGGTTTTTAGCGTATTGTTGTGTATGTTCTTCACCTGCCAACCAAGTTCCTAAGAAATCAGCAGCAACTGAAACAATAATATTTGCTTTATCAAAATTGTATGAAGGAACTACAGCTCTACCAAAAGAAGCTTTATTTGCCTCGATAATACCGCTGTAAGAAACAGCATCGTATTGTACGTGGTTAACTGTAGGGAATTTCGTTGCGAAAGCAGCGATTGCTGCCAGGGTTGAAGGACTGTTTACTGTATTCGAAACGATCGTAATTTGTTTACCAGAAGATGCAGCTGCAGTTAATGCTTTAACAACTTCCCCATCCAATTTAGACCACTCTACATCTTGACCTTTCAATTGTGCCTGTTTCAATTTAGACTCATCGTATAAATCCAATACTGAAGCAGCGGTAGTTGAATCCAAACCTTGGTTCAAACCAATTGCGTTCGGGTTAGGCTCAACATTGATTGGACGACCTTCACGCGTTTTAACCAAGATACTCTGACCATTGAATGTCGAAGCATAGTAGTTAGGAATACCTGGCGTTATTTCTTCAGGCTTAATCAAATAAGGAACTGCCTTATGCACAGGAGTACGGTTACAAGCCGCTAAAGAAACAGCACCCAAACCAAAACCTAATGCTTTCAAGAAGTCACGGCGAGGAGTTTTAGTACTCAAGCCAGCTTCGTTTAATACATCTTCTACAGGAATAGATTCGGCAAACTCACCCTTGCTTCCCTCAACGAAAGCAGGAGTTTGATTTAACTCTTCCAAACCTTTCCAATATTTTTTATTGCTATCCATTTAAGCTGTATATAAGATTGCGTATTTCAAATAATTATTAATAGTGACATTTACCACACTCAAGACCACCGATCATGGCTGCAGTCATTTTCTCACCTTTCTTAATTCTTTCGTGTGCCTTGATCAAATCTTCATAATATTTATTATCTGATTTGATATCCGTCTTTTTGTGACAATCCACACACCACTTCATTGTCAATGGTGAGTATTGGTATACTTCTTCCATATTCTGGATCGGACCGTGACAAGTCTGACACTCTACTCCTGCTACCACAACGTGTTGTGAGTGATTGAAGTAAGCGAAATCAGGCAAGTTATGAATACGAACCCATTGAATTGGTTTTGGATTATTTCCATAAGTACGTGTCTCAGGATTCCAATCTAGCGCACGGTAGATCTTCGCGATTTCTGGAGAGATCTCGCCATCATAATGCTCAGAAGCTGTAATTGTATTGTGACAGTTCATACAGACGTTAGCCGATGGAATAGAAGCATTTTTAGATTTAAATGCACCACCGTGACAGTATTGACACTCAATTTTATTTACACCAGCGTGGATTTGGTGTGAGAACTTAATAGGCTGAACAGGTTTGTAACCTTCGTGAACACCTACGTTCCACATCGTTTTCCAACCACCTACTGCTAACAAAGCAACAAGCATCAACACGGTGAATCCAACCAATTTTTTGTTTTTAACGAATGCCTTTGCAAACTTCACAAAACGTTGATTGTCTTCAGGTTCTTGTTGCGCAGCAATAGCTTCCTGATTCTTAGCAATTACATTTTCTAAGGTACGGATCACACGGTTCAACACCACGATCACTACAACCGCTAAAACAACAACTGCGATCAAGCCCAAAATCATGAACATAGACGCGTTATCATCTTTTGCAGCTGCGCCACTTGTAGCAGCATCTTTCGGTTTCTCAACTGAAGCATCCTTGATAAACGCGATTACCGATTTAATCTGATCATCAGATAAATCCGTAAAAGAAGTCATCACAGACTTGTTGTACTCTTCAAAGATTTTAACCGCTTCGGCATCACCAGAAGCAATTAGAGCTTGAGAGTTGCGAATCCATTTAATCAACCATTCTTCAGATTTTGTATCTGGAACTCCTTTCAATGCAGGACCAACTACTTTTCTGTCAATGGCGTGACAGGATGTACACTTAGATTTGAAGATTTTTTCACCTTCCTTGACATCTTGCGCATGCAACGTCGTAACGGCAAATAATAGCATCAAACTCGTTGACACCACCCTCGCAAGGCTTCCCAAAACGGATGAGATAGTTCTCATATTTAGCACTTTATACTATTTATTTGTGAATGTAAAAAATTAAATCCCATGGTTAAAGGAGCCACTACCCCCTTAACAATGCCACAAAAGTATGATTTATTAATAAATCGCTGACAATTTTGTGACCTTTAATATCAATTTATAATCATTCTAAACAATTGCGTTTAAACCACCGTGAAATCACTATTATAGTAAAAAGTAGTTCTTTTGCTACAACTTTTCATTACGACATTCAATCAAATATAAGACATTACTATGACAATTTAAAATACCTGAATATCAAGCCTATTTAAGGTCAGAAAAAACACTATTTGATATTAATTCCGTAACTTTATGGGGATCAAAATCCGATACTATCGCTAACGTAACAGCATCCTGCTCGCAGCTTTAGCTGTCAGGAAGAAGAACACAAACAGAAAACAAAATGGAAACGAATAAAAAACACAACCCGTTAAGCAAAGAAGAGGAATATGTGATTGTACACAAAGGGACGGAGCGTCCTTTTACGGGAGCACTTTTGGACAATAAAGTGAAAGGAACCTACATTTGTAGGCGTTGCGACAGTCCACTGTACCGTTCGGAATCAAAATTCGAATCTGGCTGTGGATGGCCGAGTTTTGACGACGAGATCCCTGGCGCTATTACTAGAATTACGGATGCGGATGGTCGTCGTACAGAAATACTCTGCAGTGAATGTGGCGCGCATCTGGGGCATGTTTTTCTCGGAGAAGGCTTCACAGCGAAAAACACACGCCATTGCGTCAACTCGATTTCGATGAAATTCGTTGCGGATACTATAGCGTAACCTTAGCTTTAGTCGACTCACGAATTTTCAATTCACAAGGCAACACCATCTTACGTGTTGCTTTTATTTTGCCCTGCAGCCGAAGCAAAAGTATATTAATCAGATTTTCTGCGATCTCCTTGATCGGTTGAGAGACAACAGTGATGGAAGGCTCCAGCAATTTAAAAACAGTATGATCATCGAAGGCAATCATAGCAGGCATAACAAAATTATATTTCTTTGATGCTTTCAAACCAGAAATTGCCAGATAATTAGTTGAAAATAGCACAGCATCCAAGCGATTCTCACAGATAAAATCTTTCAGGGAGTCCATTGCCTCCTCATCCGATGCATCCATCTGAATTTTCTGAATGAAGCTTTGTTGCTTATTGTTATCCATTGCCTTCAGATAACCGTCTGAGCGTTCTTTCATCTGCGTCTGGTCCGAATATAAGGACACAAAGCCAATACGTTTATATCCTTGCTGACACAGATGGTCGGTGGCATCAAAAGCTCCCTGAAAATTGTCCGCCCCGACATAGTCCGTTTCCAATCCTGGAAAATAGCGGTCAAAGAGTACAACAGGTATATTACTTTGCTGCAATTGCTTAACAGTATCTTCCAAGCCATCTGATGGTGTAATAATAAAGCCATCGACCTGACGGTCGTAAAACATCTGAATTAACTCCCTCGCCTTGTCTACATCGTTATTTGTGCTACAATAGATAATGCGGTATCCCTGCTCGTAGACCTTGCTTTCGATCAGACGGGCGATATTTCCAAAAAATGGGTTCGAGATATCTTCGATAATCAGCCCCAAAATCTTGGTTTTTCCGGTGCGCAAGCTTTTCGCCAATTCATTCGGCTTATATCCTACTTTCTTGACATAATCCAATACGCGCTTGGTCAGCGCTTCACTGATACGCTTCTCTTTCGCCTTGTCATTCAAAATAAAGGAGACTGTAGTTACAGAAATTCCCAATGCCTTTGCGATATCACTGATCAGAATACGTTTCTTCATGTAGAGTAGGTTTGTTAAGTTTTTATTTCGAAGATTACTAAAGTAAAAAATTTAACGACAATTTACTAAAATAATAATAAAATTGCGCTAAAAGGTTTTATTTACTAATTTTAGGCAGTTTCAAACACCCGAATACAACACCTATGACAGGAAATAAACTTATCACAACAGTGTTGGGCACGCTAATTTTACCATTTTGCGTTCAAGCTCAACAAAATTTAACACAATATGTCAATCCCTTTATTGGCTCAGCGGACCACGGACACGTCTTTGTCGGAGCCAATGTACCTTTAGGTGCAGTACAGCTTGGACCAACTCAGATACCACAGGTTTGGGACAAATTCAATGGTTGGGATTGGTGCAGTGGATATAATTACAAAAGTCAGGAAATATTAGGTTTTACACATACGCATCTGAGTGGAACAGGTATTGGCGATCTAAATGATCTTATGATTGTTCCGGCGAATGGCAAACTGCAATTAACGCCAGCAGAATTCAACAAAATGAATACGGGCTATGGTTCATCTTTCAAAAAAGAAAATGAAATCGCTAAACCCGGATTCTACAGTGTGTATCTGGATGACTATAAGGTCCAGGCGAATCTAACAGCAACGGAACGTGTCGGTTATCATCAATATCGTTACGAAAAAACAGACAATGCACATATTTTGGTGGATCTGGGCTATCATATCAACTGGGATAAACCGACAGATACCTATATTAAACAAATAAACGATTCCACGTTCGTTGGTTACCGCTTTTCTACCGGTTGGGCAACTGATCAAAAACTATACTTCGCCATAAGAACTTCGCAGCCTATTCAGAAAGTTCGATTTTTTGATGGCAAAGAAGAAAAACTTGGTCAGACCACGTTCAAGGGACAAGCAATCAAAGCGGCGCTTTTCTTCGATGCAGCTAAAAATAAAAATATTGAACTGAAAGTTGGTATTTCGCCAGTTAGCTCCACCAATGCGTTAAATAATATTCATGCCGAGATTGCGGGCTGGAATTTTGAAAAAGTAAAACAAGAGGCAGATCTACGCTGGAACAAGACCTTAAACAAGATCCAGTTTGAAGCAGATAAGGATACCAAAACAATCTTTTACACAGCGCTATACCATACTTACTTCGCGCCCACGATTTTCAACGATGCAAATGGGGATTATATGGGTACCGATAAACAAGTATACGAAAAACAAGATTTTGTCAATCACACCGTATTCTCCTTATGGGATACCTATCGCGGGCTTCATCCTTTGATGACCATTCTTGAGGACCGTAAGATCAATCAGGATTTTATCAAGACAATGCTTGCCATCTATCAACAGCAGGGGAAATTACCGATGTGGCATCTGCAGGGTAATGAAACCAATACAATGGTTGGCCTGCCAGCTATTCCGGTGATTGCCGATGCATTCTTAAAAGGAATCATTGACGAGAAAGATTATCCTTTAGTATGGGAAGCTGTCAAGACCACAGCAATGGGCAATGATCATGGCCTAAAATACGCACGTGACCTGACCTATATCCCTATTGACAGCATGCCGAACGAATCGGTCGCTTGGGCACTGGAATATGCCATCGCTGATTTTGGTGCTTATAAAATAGCAGAGAAACTTGGTAAAATCGAAGACGCTGCCTATTTCAAAAAACGCTATAAGCTTTACGAGCAATACTTTGATAAAGAAGTTGGCCACTTTGTCGGCAGAAAAGCTAATGGCGACTTCCGCCGTCCTTTTGATCCGCTAATGGCTAAGCACCGTGAAAATGATTACTGTGAAGGAAATGCATGGCAATACACTTGGTTGGTACCGCAGGATGTGACAGGCTTGATCAATCTTTTTGGTGGTGAACAGCAATTTTTGAAAAAATTGGACTACTTTACAACAATGTCCTCGGATTTGGGCGGCGAAGCTTCACCAGATATCTCGGGATTGATCGGGCAATATGCGCAAGGCAACGAGCCCAATCACCATATCCCTTATTTGTATGCGTATGCAGGACAACCGTGGAAAGGTGCAGCGTTAGCGCGTAAAGCGATGACTGAGTTTTACACAAATACTCCAGCGGGGCTCTGTGGGAATGATGACGTCGGGCAAATGAGCGCATGGTACGTCTTTTCAGCAATGGGGTTCTACCCGTTGAATGCGATGAGTGGAGTTTATGTATTTGGTTCACCGATGATGGAACATGCTAACGTTAATTTACCAAATGGTAAAACCCTAGCAATTAACGTTAAAAACCAAGGCAAAGCAAACCAATACATCAAATCCATTAAGTTAGATGGAAAGCCTTATACAAAGACTTTTATTACGCATGCACAGTTATTGCAAGGCGGTCAAATGGAAATTGAAATGAGTGCGACACCAAATAAAAATTTTGGCAAGAACAAAGCAGATAGACCAGCTAGCGTTGACAATAATTAACTGAAAAATTGTCAGCAAAACATTCATGGATTAATATTTGTTAATACCTTATTATATAAATTTAAGGAGAACAAAAAATGGCAGATTACAAAAACATCAACATACAAGACATCCCTGATGGGGGCGAAAATCCAAAAGACTTCTATGATACTTTCAAAGAAAGATTAGAAGACTTGGAAACCTTCCCAAAAGACTATACCTATAAGTTTATCTTACCGAAAGATCAGGATCATTTCAATCAGATTCAACGCGTATTTGATGATACGGATGCACGATTTGATTTCAAGGACTCCAAGACAGGTAAATACACCTCGATTACGGTCAGTCTAAATGTAAAAGATGCAGATCAAGTCATTTACTTCTACAAAGAAGTAGCGAAAATAAAAGGTGTTATCATGTTATAAAAAAGAAAGGCTGTCGAAATGACAGCCTTTCTTTTTTATAACATGATTGAGTCCAATAAAACGATTGCCTTCGATGTAAATGGTTAACTTACCAAGTTACGGGTTTGACGTGGACCGCCTTAAGTTTGAATAATTCTTCTTTTCCCATCAGTGGTTTGATCTTTAACTCATACGCTCCACCCTGATCGAATGATAATGTCGCTACCGTGTGCCTGATAAAAGGTAGGGGATATTTTTTATCGAAATTTGAAGTGCGCAGTGTCCGAAAGAAAAACTCCTGACCATCCATCAGCAATACTCCTTCCTGATTTGCACTTCCCGGCTCACAGGCATATTCAAGCACAACTTGATAATCTCCGGGCTCCACTACCCGAACATGAAATACAGCTTGATCAGTACTGTTATCTTTGATCCCTACCACACAAGTGGTATGCTTCCAATCACCATAATAATGACTATAAGTTAAGTTTTCTATCCTGGCATTCCCTTTGGTTTGAGCCGCTGCCGCATAGATGATGTTTTCTTTAAATTGGTTGGAGACAATAATGGGCGCCTTCGCATCATAGCGAGGTGAAGTCCCACTATATTCTACGACAAATACTGTATTGATGGCATCTGGGGCCAAAGTCGGCAGGTCAATCACAATGTCCTTTCCTTTCTTTTCCCATTTTACGGGCTGCCCTCCGACCAAAGCATAGGCTTTCGTAACATGGACATCCATTTCTGGCACCAATAATTTGCCATTCAAGGGTCTATTCCAAACATGTAGAAACTGTTTTCCAGGTTTAGAAGTGCTCACTCCCCAGGGCTGTTGCGGGATTAGACCTTGCGTGGTACCATAAATACTCTCCCCATTCTCTTTCAACCATTTTCCCGTTTCGCGTAAAAATTTAGTTGAGTATTCTGGAATACGCCCCGTGCCGTCCGGTCCCACATTCAACATCAGGTTGCCCCCTTTTGATGCCGCTTCGGCCAACAGATGAACGATGATATCGGGAGTCTTAAAGTTCAGATCATGTCTGATATATCCCCAGGAGTCATTATGCGTGTAGATCGACTCCCAGGCTCCTCCCATAGGTTGAGCTGGCATCTCCGAGTCACCGTAATCCTTATAATCCCCCAAGCCATGCCCCACTCTGCTGCTAAATAAACTTTTCGGTTGTAATGAACGTAATCCGTCCACAAACAGCTGTGTCTCTTGTTTTGTCATTCCACCGGGCGTATCGAACCATACAATTCCCAAGGGGCCGTAATTCGTCATAAGCTCTTTAAGCTGAGGAACGGCTTTTTCCCGATAATATTTTTGATAGTCTTTTTTTGTTTCATCAAAATCCCAAGTATTTTTACCTCCATTGGGATCGTGCCAATCCTGAAATTGCGAATAATAAAAACCAAAGGGGATACCTTGTTTGCCAACAGCCTTGGCAAGCGCCTTCATCGGATCCTTTTTGTAAGGTGTCGCATCAACAATGTCGAATCTACTTACTTTTGAATCATACATGGCAAATCCTTCATGATGTTTGGCCGTGATCACCACATATTTTATTCCAGCATCTTTTGCCAGCTGCGCCCATTCCTCAGCATTGAAATTTACAGGATTAAAAGATCGCGCCGCTTCCTCATATGATTTTACCGGAATTTTAGCCTGGTTCATAATCCATTCACCACTGCCATAATAACGTTTCCCGTTCCACTCTCCCCCTAAATGCGAGTACAGCCCCCAATGGATAAACAGTCCAAACTTAGCATCTTTAAACCATTGAATATTGCTATTTTCCTTCTCTGAGGAACGATTATCCCACATTTCATCCATCGTCTGCCCACGCAGCTGAATAGGTATAACAACACAGGTTAAAATCATTAGTGCCCATAAGTTACTTCTTGAAATTCTTAAATTTATCATACTTTAAAATTTACGGTTTATACCTACGATTATCATACCTAATGGTCCCAATCCTCTGTCCGGAAAGGGGGTGCAGGCAACTCGTCTCGATTATACAAATTGGGGCGCGAAAAATTTTTCCAGACGAATCGCACGGCGAATGGTTTATCAATCATTGGATTCGACACTAAAATAGTATTATTTTCGATTTTTGCAGCTGCCCGGACAAATACTTTATCTACCTAAGAAGTTCCTGCTTGACCAAATCATCACGAACAGCCAGCTCTTCCATCTTTACCTTATCAAACAACTCTTTCGGAACTTTGAGTTTCAAAAGATAACATATCGGGCGTCCCGATTGAATCCCCGGACTCCATCTTTTTTGCATTCTTAGAAAATCAAGTAGAACGAGATCTTTAGAACCGTTTCCCCTGTCCATTAGGGCCCCGTTTTTTGTGACGAGTACCTCAAATATATGATCAGCATGGATCTTGTCCAACCGGCCTTCCCGCTTAGCTTCGTTTAGATAGTTTAGCCAACGGATCTTAAAGTTATTCATTCCCTCCTTCGGGGCAAGAAAAATATCCACGGCCGTATAGATATGGCTTGTATCAGCATTTTTCGGTACCTGCGCCACAACCGGCCGATATAATATCGATAAAAATAGAAAACAATATATTCGGACCATAATTAAAAGTATAGCACCAAGTTAATCAAATTTAGCGCACAAGAAAAGCCCGCTGAATAGCGGGCTTTTCTATATTTAGTTAAAGAACAAGCTTATTCTTGACCGGCACCAGCTACTGGAGCTTCGCCATTTGGCTTATCTTGTTTTGGTTTATCTTCTTTTGGAGGACGAGGCAATAAAGCTTTACGAGAAAGTTTCATTTTACCTTGTTTGTCAATATCCAATAATTTAACCGTCACTCTATCACCTTCTTTGAAGATACCGTCCATTGTTTCAAGACGTTTCCAATCGATTTCAGAGATGTGCAATAAACCATCTTTACCCGGCATAATCTCTACGAATGCACCAAATGGCATAATAGATTTTACTTTACCCTCATAAGTTTCACCAATTTCAGGTTTAGAAGCAATCGCTTTGATACGGCCAACAGCATCATCAATCGCAGCTTTGTTATCAGCGAATACCTGAACAACACCTTTATTGTCAACTTCTTCAATGGAGATTGTCGCACCAGTCTCACGTTGCATTTCTTGGATAATTTTGCCACCAGGGCCGATTACAGCACCAATAAACTCTTTATCGATCAACAATTGAACGATACGCGGCGCATGTGGTTTGTAGTCTTCACGAGGTGCAGAAATAGTTTTCTTCATTTCACCTAAGATATGCAAACGTGCTTCTTTAGCTTGGTCTAAAGCTTGTGTCAACACTTCCCATTTCAAACCGTTGATTTTTAAGTCCATCTGACAAGCCACGATACCTTTTTCAGTACCAGTTACCTTAAAGTCCATATCACCTAAGTGGTCTTCATCACCCAAGATATCTGATAAAATCGCATATTTACCAGTTTTCTCATCAGAGATCAATCCCATTGCGATACCAGATACTGGAGCTTTTAATTTCACACCAGCGTCCAAAAGAGCCAATGTACCGGCACATACTGTTGCCATAGAAGACGAACCATTAGATTCCAAAATATCGGAAACTACACGGATTGTATAAGGATTTTCACTATCTGCAGGCAAAACCTGTTTCAATGAACGCATCGCCAGGTTACCGTGACCAACTTCACGACGGCCAGGACCTCTATTTGGTCTTACTTCACCTGTAGAGAACGCAGGGAAGTTATAGTGAAGGATAAATTTGTTATAACCGTTGATAAAAGCACCATCAATCATTTGCTCGTCGTCTTTAGCGCCTAAAGTAACCGAAGTCAATGACTGTGTTTCACCACGAGTGAATACGGCCGAACCGTGTGCCGCTGGCAAATAATCCACTTCAGACCAGATCGGACGTACGGTACGCACATCACGGCCATCCAAACGCATACCTTCATCCAAAACCAGATTACGGACAGCATCATACTGAACATCATGGAAATATTTTTTGAATAAGAATGCGGTATCATCATCCAACTCCTCAGGCATTGTCGCTCTGAATTCTTCCGCAATTTTTGCAAAGTTCTCCGAACGCTCATGTTTTGCAGAAGCCGATTTTGCAATTGCGTATACTTTATCATAAGTTGCAGCAAAAATGGAATCTCTCAATTCAAGGTTTTCAGGTTCGTGATTATATTCACGTTTTACTGTTTTACCAACTAAATTAGCTAATTCTACCTGAGCAGCCACTTGCTTTTTGATTGCTTCGTGAGCAAAAGCGATTGCTTCAACCATTTCAGCTTCCGAAATTTCTTTCGCTTCACCCTCGACCATACCGATATCCTGCGCGGAACCGGCAACGATAAATTCTAAAGTTGCATTTTCAAGCTCTGATAATTTTGGGTTGATGACCAATTGACCATCAATTTTCGCTACACGAACTTCTGAGATAGGACCATTGAAAGGAATATCAGATACTGCAATTGCAGCAGATGCCGCTAAGCCTGCCAAAGCATCAGGCATAATATCTTTATCTGCAGAAATCAAGCTGATGGCAACTTGTGTATCTGCGTGATAGTTTTCAGGGAATAATGGACGTAATGCACGGTCTACCAAACGAGAAATCAATACTTCATAGTCTGATAACCTAGCCTCACGGCGTAAGAAACCACCTGGGATACGGCCAGTAGCCGCATATTTTTCTTGATAATCTACTGAAAGTGGTAAAAAATCAACACCGGATTTAGCTTCTTTGGCAGAAACGACGGTTGCTAGCAACATCGTATCACCTTGTTTTAATACTACAGCTCCATCAGCCTGTTTTGCCAATTTTCCTGTAGACAATTCGATCTGGGTGCCATTACCCATATCGATGGTTGTTTTAATTTCGTTGTAATTCATTTAATCTTGTTTTTGACACGCTTTTCATCTTGTTGGCAGCGGGCCTATATTTTAAATACGTTAGATTTCAGCACAAAGGTAAATTAAAATATTAAGATTAATGCAATTAACGGTTAGCTAAATACGCAAAGCCAATACTAAGGCCACAGGGAGATTATGCAACCGTCGTCATTCTTTGAAAATTTGCTTATAAAAGCACCTTCGGGTGCTTTTATATGTGCTATTTTTTGAACATTTTCCGAATAACAACGGCCCATTCAGAAAAGACTGGGCCTTGGGTACTTTTAATAATGCTTAGATCAGCTGGAGGTTAACCCTATCAACAGATTAACTTATCAAGCCAGAAATTGTGATTTTAAATTTGGGTATTTTCGTTACACAAGCGTAGCACCTTCCCTTTTTTCCTCTTTTAATTTTTAAGAGACAGCATTAGGATCAACTAGTGATCAAATTAGGACTTTTCACAGTATTTGTTCAGTGCTCGTTCAGTGTTTGCTCAGTGATAACTCAGTATAGACTGAATAACCAATGACTGATTACTGTCTAAAAATTGATTGAAAATTGTTATTAGGTATAATCTGGTATTAGGATGTTTCGGCTTTAATGCCTATCTTAACTATCCACATTATAATCAGTTAGTTATGGCAATCATCAAAAATGGCGTTAATGGAACTGTTTCTGGGAAGGCAGGTTCCGTTGTGTTTGTGTTGACGAAAACAGGAAATTATGTGCGTTCTCTCCCGCGCGTTAAAAAACGAGCGCCTACGCCTGAACAGCAGCTCAGTAGAACACGCTTCAAGATTGTGAGGTCGCATATTAGCCTGTTAAATTCGATCATCAAGATAGGTTATAAGGCGTATAGCTATCCAAGGCGGGCATACGATGTCGCTATGTCTTATAATTTGAACGAAGCACTTATCCAGGAAGGAGACGGTTTTGTGGTTGACTGGCAGAAATTTATGATTGCCAAAGGAAGCCCCAATCCCATCACTTCCTACACGATGGATTTCGATCAAGAAAACGGCGTGCTTCAGGTTACTTGGGAATATGACACCTATCTAGAGAAAAAATTTGACACAAGGTCTTACGATTCCTTCTTACTCCTATATAACCCAGCGGATAATGGGGTTGAATATCCACTTTTGATGAACGACTCGAAAAATAGCTTAATATCTGGCAAACAAGACGTTAATATTCTAGAGCATAGAAAGGAAGCGACTTATGAAGTGTATATATTTTTTGTAGAGAGCTATGGTGGAGGTAATACAGACAGCCTGCACTTGGGGAAGATAAAGGTGTGACTATAGCTATTAATGACACTATCATATATTTATAATGCCTAAGACGAGATATTTCATAAAAAAAGCCATCCAAAATCTGGATGGCTTTCCTAAAAACCTTTGTACAAAAGCTTATTTGATAATATCACGTAGACCCAGACCTTTAATGATCGCACGGTAACGGTTAATATCTTTTTTGTAAAGATAAGCTAATAATGAACGACGTTTACCTACTAACATTTGTAGGGCACGTTGTGTACCGAAATCTTTTCTGTTCTTTTTCAAGTGCTCAGTTAAGTGAGCAATTCTCTTGGTGAATAAAGCAACTTGACCTTCTGTAGATCCTGTGTTTGTAGCTGATCCAGCAAATTCTGCGAAGATATCAGCTTTGTATTCTTTACTTAAATACATCTCTTGAATAATATTAAAGCGTTAAAAAATTTATTAATTGCGTGCAAAGGTAGTGTTTTTTTTGAGATGAACAAATTTCGCTCCTAACTTATTCAATTCCACTACACTTTTACATATATTTTCTTCTTGTCAAGCCAGTAACAAATCACCCACATGAGTGTCAGAAAGCACAGCGAATACACAAAAGAACCAACTTCAGGGATACCAGGTACTTCGGCACAGACATATTTGTAAAACCAACCGAAGGCATCTATATATTTCTGTGATCCATCCTCCTTTAATCCATCCGGGATGCGGAATAACCCCAACAAACGTGGTAAAATTCCACTCAACACAAATATAAACAAAGGGTTCTTGCCAAAAACATCAAAAAATTGAGTCAATTTATTTTTGACGCCCTGCACTTCGATAAACCAGATCATACCGCCAAGAGTCATTGTAGCAAGCCCTGTCGTATAAAGGACATACGAACTTGTCCAGATCTTTTTATTGATCGGAAAACCGAGTGCCCAGATCCAAGCCAAAACCAAAAGGATAAAACCCGTAACAAACATCCCAGACAACAACTTAAAATGAGGCTCGTTTGAAGCAGATACTTTAGACCATAGCCAATCTACCTGGCCTTGCTTTTTGATAAATACACCCACCAAATAACCAAACACGACCTGCACTATTGCTGGTAAGGTACTCATCAATCCTTCGGGGTCAAAAGGTACGCCCTCTCCCTTATAAACATGCGGCAGCCCCAGAATAGCGATGTCATATTTAGTTCCAAACCATCCTGCTAAACTATATGGATCAGCTCCCCCAGCCATCGCACAAATACCCCAATACAGCAATAAAATACTAGTGCAAATCCAAATAATCGCTTTCTCTTTAAAATAATATGCTATTATAGATGCAAAACAATACGCGATGGCAATACGTTGCAATACGCCAAGGATACGAATCCCACGACTTGGGTCGTTAGGGTCAACCCATTGTTTAAAAACGAGTTCTGCCCCCTCCCATTTAATAAAAGGCCACCAATTAATAAAAAGTCCTATGGCAAATATTAAGATAGTACGTTTAAGTACTTTTTTCCAGAAAACTGCGGGACCAGCTTCTTGCAATCGAGGGACCACAAAGGACATGGCATTCCCCACAGCAAATAGAAAAAATGGAAAAACCAAGTCCGTTGGTGAGCAACCATGCCAGGCTGCATGTTTCAGCGGCGCGAACATATGCGCCCAGGTTCCGGGATTATTTACCATAATCATCAGAGCCACAGTAGCTCCACGAAACACATCCAAGGAATAATAGCGTTGTTTCATCATAAATTAAGTGATTAGCTCGTAAATATAGGTATTAACGAATTCATTTTTATGCACAATATTTATAATAATGGCATAAACAGGAATTCTAAAACCTAATTTCTATCCAATATCAATTTTTACTGTCTAAATTTATTTTGATCTCAATCAAAAATATAACGCAAACAAAAAAAACTCACTGTTGTTATTATCCAATATTATTGTATAATTTTTTTACCAAAAGCTTATATAATAATTCAATTTTAAATATTATCAAATTATTATTCTTATGATGAAAGTAATTCTATCGTTTTTATTGGCCGTATTGACCACCTTCACCGTAAACGCACAACGGCTTCCAAGAATAAAAATATTAGCTACAGGTGGTACCATAGCCGGTCAAGGAGCGTCAGCAAATCGATCTGCTTATACCGCGGGAGAATTACCTATTGGTGATCTGATTGCGGCTGTTCCCGGAATAGAGAAAGTCGCAGAAATTACGGGAGAGCAGATTGCTAATGTAGGTAGCCAAGATATGTCTGTAGACATATGGGTGAAACTTAATAGACGTATCAATGAAATTTTTAAAAACAACGAAGCTGATGGTATAGTCATTACTCACGGTACCGATACACAAGAAGAAACTGCATATTTCCTGTCCCTAACAGTACGTTACGATAAACCTGTCGTAGTTACCGGATCAATGCGCCCTGCTACTGCCATGAGTGCTGATGGACCCAAAAACCTTTATGATGCTGTTGTGGTCGCTGCCGCCAAAGAAACTGCTCATAGCGGCGTGTTATTGGCATTTAGCGAAAACATCTTTTCGCCGCGGGACGTTGCTAAAACCAGCACAACACATGTCAGCGCTTTTTCTGCGCCAAATTCTGGACCTATTGGTCAGGTATACGATGGAGAGGTTGTCATGTACCAAACTCAATTACGTAAGACAAATAAAAGTACTCCTTTTGATATAACTGGATTGACCTCACTTCCTGAAGTAGCCGTGGTGGAATTGTTTGCAGATGCTCCTGCAACAGCAATAAATGCTTATGCAGCTGCCAAGGTAAAGGGAATTATTACGGCCGGATTGGGTAATGGCAATCTGAACAAAGCTAATACAGCCGCCGTAAGCGAAGCTGTAAAGAATGGAATCACTGTTGTACGTGCTTCACGAATTATCAGTGGCCGGGTAACATTATTGGACGAAACAGATGATGCCAAACTAGGAACAATTGTTGCTGACGACCTTAGCCCACAAAAAGCCCGTATTCTACTGATGCTCGGCTTAACTCAAACCACAGATAAGAAACAATTGCAACAGTATTTCTTTGAGTTTTAAAATCCAACTGACTCTTTTATATCGTACGACCGCTTCGCAGAGCAAATGAGTACGGTATAAAAGAATCACTCAAATATCCTCTATGGAGTCCGAAAACTCCCAATTCTTATTTCAATCATCATAAAAAATGAGAAAAATAGCTGACCATTGGAAAATCATTATCGGAATAGGATTCGGAATACTTTCGGGAGCACTAATAGTTCAATTTGGAGCAGAAGGAAAGTCTTTTGCTATAAACTGGATTAAACCTTGGGGTATCATGTTTATGAACTCCTTAAAATTAATCGCAGTTCCGCTTATCTTCACTTCGCTCGTTAAAGGTATCTCTGACTTGAAAGATATGGGAAGTTTTTCAAAAATTGGAAAGCGTACTTTTATCTGGTACATAATTACCACATTTATTGCCATAGCGGTAGGCTTAATAGTCGTCAACCTTATTCGACCAGGCCTATTCGTCTCCGAGGACACCCGAACCAAACTAATCACGGATTATACGTCAAGCTCTGACAATGAAATCGAACATACCAATACTGTCTATAGCGGCCCACTTTCTCCATTGGTTAATATCGTACCCGATAATATCTTCGACGCTGCATCTTCAAATGCAAACATGTTGCAGGTCATTTTTTTCGCTCTATTATTCGGATCAGCACTACTCATCATTACGGATAAACGAAAATCTGTCGTGAAGCAATTCTTTGACGATTGTAATGAAATTATTTTAAGAATTGTGGGTATGATCATGTATGTGACCCCATTCGGGGTTTTCTCTTTAATGACATTACTTATCGTGGAGGCCCCATCATCAGACATTTTTATAGCACTGGGTGTTTATGGCCTTACGGTAATCATTGGCCTTGGTTTATTATTATATGTCATTTATCCGGTTCTCGTAAAGTACTTGGGAGGGACATCACCTTTGACTTTCATTAGAGCGATGATTCCCGCACAATTGATTGCCTTTTCAACGAGTTCGGCCGCAGCATCATTACCTGTAACACTAAAATGTGTCCAGGAAGGACTAAAAATCAGGCCCGAGGTCAGCAATTTTACAATTCCTGTTGGCGCAACAATTAATATGGATGGCACTACATTATATCAGACTGTTGCAGCTATATTTATTGTGCAAGTAACAGGCCACCACTTAGATTTCTCAACACAGATCACTCTTATATTTACGGCTGCACTTGCTGGTTTTGGCGCAGCAGCAGTTCCTGGGGCAGGCATTATGACTTTAATTATTGTATTAGAAGCCATCAATGTAAATCCTGCAGCGATAGCTCTGATTGTTGCGATTGATAGGCCTTTAGATATGTTAAGAACAGTTGTGAATGTTACGGGCGACGGCATGATCTCCCTTATCGTTGACAAACAAATACCGATTGATAAATTAAATCCTTAAAACGTACATTATGAATAAAACGCGCATTGAACATGATTTTCTTGGAGAAAAAGAAATTAATGACAACTGTTACTATGGCGTACAAACAGCCCGTGCCAAAGAAAATTTTGACATTACCGGTATTCCTATCGGGAATGAACCGCTTTTTATCAAAGCCTTTGGTTATGTAAAAAAAGCTGCAGCCATGACAAACAGAGATTTAGGAATATTGAGTACTGAAAAAGCAGATGCAATCATTTATGCCTGTGACCGCTTAATTGCTGGCGAATTTACTGATCAGTTTATCAGCGATATGATACAAGGTGGTGCGGGTACTTCTACAAATATGAACGCCAATGAAGTAATTGCTAATCTTGGCCTTGAGCATATGGGCTATGCCAAGGGTGATTATCAACATTTGCATCCTAATAACGATGTAAACTTGTCACAAAGCACGAATGATGCTTACCCCACAGCGTTTCGGATGGCAATTTATTTAAAAATTGATGCCTTTGCTGATTCACTGGAACAATTACAGCATATCTTTTATGACAAGGGAAAAGAACTCAAAGATGTGTTGAAAATGGGCCGTACCCAATTGCAGGATGCTGTACCAATGACTCTTGGCCAAGAGTTTAACGCCTTTGCAACTACTATCGGTGAGGATGTAATGCGTCTGCGAGAAGCAGAAAAGTTGATTTTAGAGGTGAATATGGGCGCTACGGCAATCGGAACTGGAGTAAATGCCCCCGAAGGCTATTCCGAACTCTGCGTAAAACACCTTGCTGAAATAAGTGGTATCCCTGTGATCCTCGCGGCAGATCTAATTGAAGCAACTTACGATACGGGAGCTTTTGTACAACTTAGTGGCGCGCTAAAGCGAAGTGCGATCAAATTAAGCAAAATTAGTAACGATCTCCGTCTGCTGAGTAGTGGCCCACGCTGTGGCTTTAACGAAATTAACCTTCCGGCCATGCAGCCAGGATCTTCGATTATGCCCGGTAAAGTTAACCCCGTAATGCCAGAACTGATGAATCAGACCTGCTTTTATGTAATCGGTGCAGACCTGACGGTCACCATGGCTGCCGAAGCTGGACAATTGCAGCTAAATGTTATGGAACCTGTCATTGGTTTTGCATTATTTACATCGCTAGAATATTTAAGTAAAGCCTGTGCCGCACTGGGAGAAAAATGTATAAAAGGCATTACTGCAAACCGCGAACATAGCATGCAGTTGGTCATGAACAGTATTGGGATTGTGACGCAATTAAATCCAATCCTAGGTTATGAAGAATGTTCTTCTATTGCTAAAGAAGCTTTAAAAACAGGCAGATCCATCCATGATATTGTGGTTAATGAACGTAAATTGATTAGTCAGTCCAAATGGGATGAGATCTATTCAATTGATAATCTCATCGACCCTAAATTCATTACAAAATGATCATTGTTGAATTTATTATCCTATTGGTAATGATCCTTATTGGATCTAGGATGAAAGGCATTGGACTGGGTATTATGGGAATGGTCGGATTGATGATTTTTGTTTTTGTCTTCAAAATGCCGCCCACCGATCCCCCAGTTGCTGTATTATTGATTATTCTGGCAATTGTAACCACAGCTGCCACACTACAGGCAGCTGGCGGTTTACAGTATTTAGTAGCACTTGCAGAGCAGATCATCCGTAAGAACCCCAATCATATTACCTTCATAGCCCCTTTTACAACTTATTTTCTATGTCTTTTTGCAGGAACAGCCCATATTGTATATTCCTTACTTCCGATTATTTCCGAAGTATCAGCTAAGAAAAGAATCCGTCCTGAAAGACCATTAACTGTTTCCGTTATTGCTTCGCATTTATCGCTTACCGGAAGCCACATGAGTGCTGCTACCGCTTCGTTAGCCGCTGTTCTGGCCTATTCTTCAGCCGCAATAGATATCATGCTCGTTTGCATCCCTTCTTGTCTGATTGGTATTCTTGCAAGTGCATTATTTGTACGTAAACGAGGGATAGAACTGAATGAAGATCCCGAATTTTTGGAGAAAATGAAAGATCCCATTTTTGCGAAATCCATTGATGGACCTCCCTTAAAAAATAGCGAGGGTATTTCAAACTTAAAGCCAGGAGCAAAAACAGCTGTTGCGATTTTTGGAGCTGCCATTCTACTCATTATTCTTTTTGGTGCCTTTCCGGCGATTATCCCACATGTGGGCGGGGAAGCTGGTTTCAGCGTTACTTCGAGCGGCCAGATCAACCTCGCAACACTTATTATCATGATCACGTTGACTGCCTCAGCCTGTATTTTATTAGCGACCAAAACTCCAGCACTTGAGGTTGCAAAAGCAAGTTTATTTACGTCAATGGCCACAGCGGTCGTCTCTGTTTTAGGAGTAGTTTGGATGAGCTCGACATTTATGGCTTCAAATGAAGCACTGATAGAACACACCTTTCGTGATATCGTTGCATCACATCCTTGGACTTTTGCTTTTGCGTTATTTCTGATGGGGGCACTCACCTTTAGCCAAGCTGCGACCACGAGAACAATGATGCCTATAGGTATCGCACTTGGGATTTCTAGCCCCCATTTACTAGCCATGTTCCCGGCTGTGAATGGAGATTTCCTACTACCAGGCTACCCAACATTAGTAGCAGCAATGGACTTTGATCGGACTGGAAGCACCAAAATTGGAAAATTTGTAATAAATCATAGTTTTTTACTACCCGGTTTTGTCGCCGTTATCGTAACCGTCGGAGCCGCCTTTTTATTGAGTAGCTTGATTTTGTAATTAAAAATCGGCAGCTTATATAGATAACCTGTAAAAAAGATCCCCATTTTGGTCTAGGCCAAAATGGGGATCTTTTTTATTTTAAAAATTGCGCCAATAATAGTGAAAAGTACCAATCTCGGAGCAAAAACACTATTTTCTCCAATTTCCGGATCAACAATAAGCAAAAATTCCAATAGTTCTTGGCGCCCGGCACTTTTAGTTTATAACAGTAACAAGAAAACCTTATTACAAACAATTGTTACAATAGTTACCAGTTTAACTCGCTTTACATTAAAAAACACATACTTATTAAATAATTTTAAAAAGTTTTTTGAACTTAATTTTTTTTTAATATATCTTTAACAAAAGTTTAACCAACTTTATGAACGTTTCAAATACCAATGGAAAAAGAAATCTTAAAAAACCTCTATTTTGATACCGCTCTATCTATAGCAGAATTAGTAAAAAAACTAGCAAAGAGCACTCCCTCAATTACAAAGGTTATCAATCGGCTTTTGGAGGAAAAAATTATTATCGAATGTGGATTTGCTGAATCTACAGGAGGAAGACGCCCTATCCAGTTTGCATTGAACCCATCACTAAATTTCTATATATTAACTATTTCCGCTGATCAATATTTTTCCACGTTTACATTGACAGATGTGATTCAAAATACGATTGCTGAGCATAGAGATATTCCGTTGGAATTACAATCTAGTCACTCTTCCGATTTACTTCTATCAGAAATTGAAAGAATCTTAGCTTCCTCCCACATAATCCTTGACAGGCTTATTGGAATTGGTCTCAGCATGCCCGGATTTGTCAATTCGGAACTCGGAGTTAATGAGTCCTATCCTATTACTCACCCACTCTACAAGATAAAAAACAACATAGAGAAAAAGTACAAGATTGCTACAGTAATCGAAAATGATTCGCGTTGCATAGCACTAGCAGAAAAGGAATTCGGTTTGGCAAAAAACATTGAAAACTCGTTGATCATTAACCTTAATTGGGGGGTTGGGTTAGGAATTATCATCAATGGAGCTATATTTAAAGGAGAATCGGGTTTTGCAGGGGAATTTAGCCATATTCCGCTCTCTGATAACAATACGCTTTGTTCTTGCGGTAAACGAGGCTGCCTAGAAGTAGAAGCTTCGTTAAATGCAGCTATTCGAAATACAGAAAACGACATCGAAAAAAATGAATATTCAATTTACAGCACATTTGTCAAGAGCAAGCTTAACAAAATAGATGCTTTGATTGAATCAAGTAATGTGGGAGACCAAATAGCCATTAATAATATTGGAAAAATAGGGTATATGTTGGGTAAGGGAATTTCAACTTTAATTCACATTTTAAATCCTAAACAGATTATCGTCAGTGGTAGGGGCGCTGAATTAGGACGTATTTTGAATCCACAAATTCAAATTGCAATCAATGAATTTTGTATACCCGAAATAGCGAAAACTACGCAAATCCAAATGTCTAACCTAAATAAAAATGCGCAAATAAAGGGTACTGCTGCTATTGTAGTAGAAAACTATATCGGCAAAATCCTAACTAAATAATTATTAATAAATAAACACTAAACAATGAGTCTATTCTACAAAAAAACAGCTGGATTAGCGTTGTGCACTCTCTTCAGTGCCACCTCGCTTTTTGCACAGCAAGGCATTTCTGGAACAGTTTCAGATGCCAAGGGGCCATTATCGGGTGCCACTGTCTCAGTAAAAGGGACAGCTCGAGCTACCCAATCAGGAGCAGATGGAAAATTTAACATTCAAGCTGCTCAAGGTGAAATAATACGCATTTCACTAATAGGCTACAAATCCCAAGAAATTGTGGTCACCACAACTAAAACGATTAATGTTGCTTTAACAACTGATGAAGCTACTTTAGGAGAAGTTGTTGTCACAGCGATGGGTATAAAAAGAGAAAAGAAAACATTGGGTTATTCTTTTCAAGATGTCAAGGGGGATCAATTAGTTGATGCAAAAGAAAATAATGTTGCCAACGGATTAGCGGGAAAAGTATCCGGTCTACAGGTAATTAAAGGATCCGCTGGTCCAGCTTCCTCGACAAAAATAACACTTAGAGGAAATAATTCCTTAACAGGGGATAATCAGCCTCTTATTATAGTTGATGGTGTACCATTAAACAATTTCCTTGGTGCAACCAATGGTATTGGACAGACAAATAATGACATGTGGAATCCTGGAACGGATATGGGAGGCGGTTTAGGCGACATCAATCCAGAAGATATCGAAAGTATGTCTGTCCTTAAGGGCGGGGCAGCCTCAGCTCTTTATGGTTCAAGAGCTGGTAATGGCGCAATTATTATTACAACAAAATCTGGGAAAGCTCAAAAAGGAGCCGGTATATCATACTCCTCAACATTAGGACTGGAGACTCTATTTATGACGCCAAAGCTGCAAAGCACCTATGGACAGGGGAAAGACGGTGTCAATAATCCTACAAGCACAGAAAATTGGGGTGAAAGACTAACTAGTCAAGCTTACGACAATATTGGTAACTTTTTCAAAACAGGTGTCAATCACACTCAAAATTTAACTTTCCAACAACAATTCAACAAAACCAATATCTATACTTCGGCGACCTATCTAAACGATCAAAGTAAGATCCCCGGATCTTCCTTAGAACGTCTGAATTTAATGACCAAAGTAAATACATCTTTTGGTCCTGATGATCGTTGGACAACAGACGTAAAGGTACAATACATGAATACCAATGCGAAAAATAGACCAGCATCAGGCGATAATACATCAAATATGTATAGTACATTATTTACGATGCCACGTTCAATAAATATCTTAGATTTCGAAAACCCAATAGATGCGCAGGGCAATATGAATTGGTATGGCACAACAAATTCTATCAATCCTTACTGGCTGGCAAAGTATAAATTAAATCAAGATATCCGTGATCGCTTCTTAATGAATGGAAGCATTCAATACAAATTCAATGATTGGTTAAATGCTGAAGCGAGGTTAGGAAGAGATCAATATACAACTAATTATGAAAATAAAACCTATGCAGGAAGTCCGATAAGCGCAACAGGGCAATATGGTTTAGGTAAAAACACTTTTTTTGAGAACAATTTTACTTTGGCTTTAAATGCTAAAAAAGACAATTTAGTTGGCAAATGGGGTGGAGCATTGTCTCTATTTGGGCAAATAATGAAACAAAAGTCAACTGGATTAGACGCAAATGCTGGAAATTTGGAAGTTCCGAATCTATTCTACATCCAAAATAGCATTTCAAATCCAGTGGTAAACCAATCCCTAGCCACTAAACAGATCAATTCTCTTTATGCCAATGGAGAAATAAACTATGACAATTATTGGTTTATTAACTTTACCGGAAGAAATGATTGGTCTTCTACATTAGGAAATAACAACAGATCATTTTTCTATCCATCTGTCAGTACATCATTAGTTATTTCGGACATGGTCACCAAAAATGGGGGACAACTACCATCATGGTTAAGTTTTGCCAAAATAAGAGGATCATATGCGCAAGTAGGTAATGATTTAAGTTCATTCCAGTTATACAATGTGTTTAATATCGGAAAAGATCCTAACGGTAATACCACTGCTGGAATGCCAAACACTAAATTCAATCCAGGCATCTTAAGCGAATTGATTAAAACTATAGAATTTGGTTTTGATGCTCGATTTTTCCAAAGTAGAATGGGAATTGATTTTGCATGGTACAAAAACAATGCAACCAATCAAATTATTAATATACCCGCTGATCCTTTCAGTGGCTATGAATTTGAAAAAATCAATGCTGGAAATATCCAAAACTCCGGTATTGAAGTTGTTTTAGATGGTCGTATATTTGATAATAGAGAAGGATTCAGCTGGACCTCAAGCATTAATTTTTCAAACAATAGAAATAAAATAATTGATTTAAGCGCTGCGAGTGATATTTATCCATTAGGATCCTATGACAATATTGCAGTCCGAGCTGTAAAGGGAAGTTTATATGGGGACATCTATGGCACAAAATTTCTTCGGGTTGAGGACGCTAACAGCGAATACAATGGCCAGTTACTTCTAAGCGGCAATGGTCTCCCACAATCCAATGGTCAAATGGTAAAATTAGGAAACCAAGCGCCAAAGGCTCTTGTGGGATGGACAAACAGCTTTGCCTATAAAAATTTTGGTTTGAGTTTTTTAGTTGATGGAAGATTTGGCGGTGAATTCTACTCGGGGACAAACCTGAACCTGCAAGTAAATGGTAGTGCAGAAGTAACTGCTCCTAATGGCCAACGTGATAAGTTGTTAGTTGACGGTGTGGTTAGCTCGGGGACTGGCTATGCAAAAAATACTGTAGAAACAACTCAACAGTTATATTGGAATCAAGTTGGTACAACATCTGGAAACTTTGGTATCGGCGAAGCCAATGTATATGATGCTACTAATATTAGATTAAGAAACCTAAGCTTAAGTTACAATTTCCCAAGTACAATACTAAAAAATAGTATTATACAACGTGCAAAGATTAGTGTGACAGCAAATAACGTCTGGATGATAAAAAGCTATGCAAACGGCGTCGATCCAGAATCAGTATTTGCGATTAATTCGAATGCGACAGGTTTTGAAAATTTCTCCACACCAACTTCAAGATCATTTTTCTTTAACGTAACATTAGGTTTTTAAACATTAAAAAAATGAAAAATTTTAAATCAAAAATAGGAATAGCCATATTATTTGGATCTATCACATTTTCTTCTTGTTCAAAATTTGAAGAAATAAATATTGACCCCTTAAAGGCAAATGAAACACAAGTTAAAATTGAGTATTTTTTCAATAACTCGCTAACAGGAGCCCAGCAAGATCCAAACATAGCAGAACGAATATTTGTGTTGGATTGGAAAACAGCGGGAAGACAACATATGACAAACGGACTCGCATTGGGAACGGTGAATGACGACTGGTCGAAAGAATATTACAGATATTCAGCAGAATGGATTAAAAATGCAAGTAAAGGAATTCAAATTGCCAATGACGAAATCAAAGCTGGATCAGCAAAAGATTACACGAACAATATCCTTCAAATATCGAGAATATGGAGAGCTTATCTTATCAGCGAACTAAGTGATAACTTTGGCCCAGTTCCAATTGATTATGCCGAAGGCGTAAATCCTGATTACAAACCTGTTAAAGATGTTTATTATTATTTATTCGATGAGTTAAAAGATGCTATTTCAAAAATTGACCCGAATGTAAAAATACCTGAAGATGTCTTAAAATTTGACAGAGCATATGGATTTAAATACGATAGCTGGATCAGATATGCAAACTCTATGCGTATGCGACTAGCAATGCGTTTGTCGGAAGTAGATGCTGCGAAAGCAAAAGCTGAATTTGAAGCTGCTGCTACAACAAATAAATATATTGCAACTGCTGCGGATAATTTTGCTGTTGCAGAAAAAACAGGATGGGATCCATTGTCTGGAGTAATGAGCAGAGAATGGAATGCGCAGACATTATCTGCTACTTTAAACAATCTTTATATTGGCTTAGGAGGAATAAAATCTGATCAATTAGTTGCCTCGGATCTAAAATCTTCTATTAAAGACGAAAATTATATTGGCAAACGCTATTCTAATCATTTCACTACACAAACAAATGATCCTTCAGCAGGATATTGGTTAGATGGACTTCCTAATAAAATTGACCCACGCGCATACAAAGCATTTTATATTCCAGGAGATTTAAGTAATTCCAATTATTCTTTATATCCATCTTGGACTGATGACGCGAAAACACAGGAAGAAGTTTTGGTGAACGGATCTAATCAAATAAAAGTAAACACAAAATATACGTGGAATGCTTTTTCTCTAGGGGACTGGGGCGCCAAAGGAACGAATAATAGGCTACGTTCAACTTTAGTAGGAAAAGTTCCAGCATTAAGTCAACAATTTAGAGCAAGTACAAGTAGTAGAATATTCTTCGCTAACTGGGAATCATACTTCCTTCTGGCTGAAGCTGCTGTAAGAGGATGGTCAACAGGTACAAGCGCTCAACAAGCGTATGAAAATGGCATAAAAGCTAGTTTTGATTACTGGGGTGTAGGTGCATTTGCTAGCAATTATTTAAATTCAGAAAACTATAATCGTGTTGGAACTTCGGTAAAATTCACTCATACAACCGAACCAGGTAATAACCATAGCATGAATTATATTGATGGATATACTAATGCTCCCGGAACAGTTAGCATAAAATATCCTGTCAACACGTTATATAAAAATGGTTCGGTACGCAATGATTTATTAACAAAAATTATTACACAAAAATTTATTGCTAATTTACCATGGTTACCACTTGAATCATGGAATGATCAAAGACGTTTGGGATTACCATTTTTTGAAAATCCAGCAATTGAAAATGCATTACCGAACTTGCCAGATCTGAATGCAAGTAATATGATGACTAGTAGTATCAAATTCTTCCCGCAACGATTAAACTATCCTTCTTCTTTCAGAGAAGCTTCCCCTGACAAGTATCAGCAAGCTATCTCTCTTTTGGGAGGTTCTGATAAAGTTTTAACACCATTGTGGTGGGCAAAGCAGAAATAAACATTTCTCACAAGTAGTCCAAATAAAAAGGAGGTGCAAATGTACCTCCTTTTTATTTGGATCCTAACTAATGAAACTCTCTCAAAATTACAAATTCGTACTTACCAAAATTGAAAATTATTCTGAAAAATAATAATTATAAAGAATAATCATTGAACGCACATTTCTGAAAAGATCAGTTTGTGCCGAAGACACATAAATTCCATTATCGTTAAACCATAACCGAACGCCGTCATATGGTTTGGAACTACACCAAATCACATACTTTATCATATAACTGTTACAAATACATTTCTCGATTTCGCTATAAAAACCGCAATCTTATCTATTTATCATATGCTTTTATTAATTCTTTTTAAAAAATTTAAAAAGAATTTTGAACTTAATACAAATACTATATATCTTTATTTAATCAACGATCGAATCTGATGTAACAATATTAGTTTAGATCAAAATTGCACAAACTAACTTTGATATTAAAAAATATCAATTTAAACTCATAGAATCGAATAATAACTTTACTGAACTTGAACTAATTTATGATTGTCGATATTTTAAGGAATTTGTATTACCGTCCAATGCAACCGATTGCAGAAATAGCAAATTCATTATCTCGAAGTATTCCTTCTGTTACGAAACAAATAAATGGTTTACTTAAAAAAGATATTATTGTAGAGAACGGGTATGCGGCTTCCACGGGAGGAAGAAAAGCTATTCAATATACATTAAACGAAGATTTAAATCATATCGTCATAAGCATTGCCATCGACCAGTTCTACACCTCCATTGCTTCATCCAATTTAAAAGCAGAGGTCTTATACACAGAAAACAACATTCCTATTGATCTAAGAGATCATAAAGCATCCGAATCGATAATTGATTCAATTGTCAATTTTATAGCCTCAGCGCAAATCGAAACACATCTAGTCATAGGCATTGGAATTAGCATGCCTGGATTCGTCAACTCCGAAACTGGACTAAATGAATCCTACAGCGAAGGGGCTCCTTTATACAATTTGCGAGAGCAAATCGAACTTAAGTTTAATATCCCTGTTGTAATTGACAATGACTCTCGTTGTGTCGCATGGGCTGAAAAAAAATTCGGTGCGGCACAGGAGTCTCATCATTCACTTGTCATCAATCTAAATTGGGGTGTTGGGCTCGGCATCCTGATCAACGATGACATATTTAAGGGAACATCGGGATATGCTGGTGAATTTAGTCATATTCCGCTTTCCGATACGTTGACCTTGTGTTCTTGCGGAAAAAGAGGGTGCCTCGAAGTCGAAGCATCCATTAGCGCAGCCATTCGAAATATCCAAAGAGACATCAAAAAGGGAGAATACTCCATATACGGAAAACTAGAAAAAGAACATATCAACAAGGTCGAGGCGCTGATAGAGGCCATACATATTGGGGATCAAGTAGCTATTAATAATATTGGAAAAATCGGATACTTATTAGGAAAAGGAATATCTACACTTATTCATATTCTTAATCCACATCGAATTATCATCAGTGGTCGAGGAGCAGAGATAGGTCAAATTCTGGCACCGCATATCCAGGTTGCTGTCAATGAATATTGCATTCCAAAAATTGCTAAAAAAACGACACTTAGTATTTCAGCTCTACACAAGAATGCCCAACAAGTGGGGACTACTGCCTTAGTAATAGAAAAATTTATCGAACGCATAATAAACTAATATCTTACACAAATACCTAAAACATGAGTCTATTTTACAAAAGAACTGCGGGACTGGCCTTATGTACACTATTCAGTGCTACATCGCTCTATGCGCAGCAGAGCATTACTGGAATAGTTTCAGATGCAAAGGGACCGATCTCTGGTGCTACGATTTCCATCAAAGGCACGACAAGAGGTACTCAAACCACAGCAAATGGATCTTTTACAATTCAAGCCTCACAGGGCGAAACGTTACGCGTATCCATGGTCGGATACAAACCTCAAGAGATTGTCGTTGGGTCAACTAAAACAATTAATATTAAATTGACTGAAGATGCTTCTGCTTTAGAAGAAGTTGTTGTTACAGCCATGGGTATTAAGAGAGCTCCAAAAGAACTTGGCTATGCCATGAGTACGGTAGATTCGAAAGAATTAACAAAAACAGGGTCTCCCAACTTTGCTGGAGCATTATATGGTAAAGCACCCGGTGTGCGCATCTCTGCTGCTCCAGGTGGCGCTACCTCAGGTATCAATATCAATATCCGCGGAACGAATTCAATCACGGGAAACTCCCAGCCACTTGTTATTATAGATGGGGTACCAATGCGTCAAACATCGTTTAACAATTCCGATTACTGGGGTGATCAGCGTGCCAGAGGTAATGGTCTGGAGGATTTAAATCCGGAAGATATCGAAAATATCAGTATCCTTAAAGGTGCATCGGCTGCCGCCTTATATGGATCGGAAGCAATGAACGGGGTTGTCCTGGTTACCACAAAATCAGGGAAGGCCGGCAAAGGTTTCTCCGTTGATTTTAATGCAACATATACCCATGATCAAATTGCTTATCTACCCCGATTTCAAGATGTCCGCGGACCGGGATACTCCAAAGCGTATAATGATGTTAAACAGGCGGATGATTTATTTTTTTACTATGGTGATGAAGATAAAACCAATGGAGTCACTCGTGGGGTTATGAATACCAGCCTGAACTTCGGTCCAAAATTTGACGGTAAAGATATTATTTCATGGGATGGACAAGTTAGACCCTATTCGGCACAAAACTCGTATAACAAATTTTTTAACAATCCTAACAACAGCATATTCAACCTAGCGATCGGCAATACTTCCGAGAATTCAAATATACGGTTCTCGCTAACACGTCAGGACAACCAGATGACGGCGCTGGATTCATATAATAAAAAGAATGTTGCCAATCTCAATGCCAGCTTCACCCTTTGGAAAAAATTTAAAAATGATGTAGTTGTCAATTTCGTCAATCAGCACACGCACAATAGGCCTTTTCTGACAGACCGATTGATCAATAATACCGGTGGTATGATTTCTACATTTGATAATCCAGAATGGTATTTAAACAAATACAAAACAAGTTTGGGCTATAAATATGTTATTAAAGATCCAAATACACAATCACTCACTCCAAATGAGGATATCCGTTACTTTGGATACCGTGGCGATGTCTTGGGCTTTCTTTGGGATACGAAAGCAAAACAATATGACGAATATTCGAATCGCTTGATCGGATCATATACAGCAACATGGAGCATCACTGATGACTTGTCACTACGAGGCCGTGTATCAGCAGATGTCACATCACAACGGACTGAAAGCAGACAGCCAAATGAAATTCCTTTGGCTTTCGGAAATTCGGGAGGATTTTCGCTTGGGAACCAAAACGCAAATATTTATTACACGGACTTTTTAGCAACTTATAATAAAAATATCAATGAAGATATTAAGGTTGGCGTGGTTGCCGGTTACACAGCTACTCGTTCACAGGACACTTACGTCCAAAATGAAACCAGTGGTGGTTTGACAGTACGCGACTGGTATGATGTCAACGCTTCATTAAACCAACCGATAAGAAACGACCGTTACAATTATCGGAACTATATGTTGCGCGATGCTGTTTTTGGAACATTGAATTTTAACCTGAAACAATTTTGGAATGTGGAGGGTACGATACGTCGTGAACGGATTTCCACAATGAATCCCGACAACAATGTGCTTTACTACCCTTCAGTCAACTCAAGTTTTATCTTATCCGATGCTGTTAAATTACCTGAATTCTTCAATTATGCTAAATTGAGAGCTTCTTGGGGTATTGTGGGCAGTTATCCTGACATTTATAAAAGCGCCCTTGCCTATACGGTAAAAACATTGGGCCCACAGGTTACAAACGGTGCTTCCGTTATTTATTCGACACTTCCTACAACTGGTTTTGGTAATATAGATATCAAACCCGAAACGAAAAATGAGATTGAATTTGGTTTAGAAACCAGAATGCTCAACGGTCGTCTAGGTTTAGATGTGACATACTACAATGGTTTAGTAAAAGATCAAATCATTAACTATACCTTACCTATTTCAAGCGGTTCAAATTCGATACTCGCCAATGTTGGCTCCTTGCGAAACACCGGTTGGGAATTTGCCATCAATGGAACACCGATACAAAAGGAGAATTTTAAATGGAGCTCAACGCTTAATTTTTCGATGAACAATAATAAGGTTGTTTCTCTTCCGGGCAATGCTTCCACACTTCTTCTCAGAGACTATGATGGTAACGCTGCACAACTTGTAGCCAATGTCGGCCAGTCCATGGGCGATATCATGGTTAGACCAACCAAAATGGACGAAAATGGCAACCGTGTAGTTTCCTCAAATGGACTTTATGAAATAGATGGTGACAAATGGATAAAGGCTGGAAATGCATTGCCGAAAGCTGTTGGCGGTTTGATCAATAACTTTTCGTACAAAAACTTTTCTTTAGATGTGCTAATGGATTTCCGGCTTGGCGGTAGTGTTATGCCTACAGGTACTAACTGGATGATTAGTCGTGGTCTACTTGAAGAAAGTCTAAATAATATGGATACAGAGCACGGTGGAATGAGTTACTACCAAGCTAAGAATGCCAATGGTAGTACCGTTGGTATTGCTACTAATGAGACGACTGGGCCAAATGGCGAAACAGTTTATCACGACGGGATGCTTCTAGATGGTGTATTGGCTGACGGTTCTTCGAATACAAACGTTATCTCCCAAGCAACTTATTATGCAAACACCTATAACTGGGGCGGACCGCAATATTCGCAATCCCGTTATGAGCTTTATGTCAAAAAGAACAATTACGTAAAAATGCGGGAGATATCGATTGGTTACCGTTTGCCTGCATCTGTTGCCAATAAACTAAAAGCTAAAAACATCCAGTTATCTGCTTTTGGGCGTAACCTATTCTTTATCTATAGATCTATCAAAGACCTGGATCCTGAACAAATGACAGGTGGATCTAACTGGATTAACAGCGTATCGAATGCAGGGACTTCACCTGCAACGAGAACTTATGGTTTAATGCTACGTGCTAGCTTCTAATTTTATGAAAATGAAAAAATCAGTTTTATTTATGGGGCTTACTATAGCCACCTTATCGACAATAATATCCTGTAAAAAAAGCTCTTTTGGTGAGTACTACAATGATCCTTCAAAGGCGGCTCAAACATCAATTGAGAAACAGTTCACTGGCATGATCTATGATTTTAGAGCATTAATTATACCCACATATGGCAATTATTTTATAACGTTAAGACCAACAATCAATCTTTACATTCAAAACCTCGGTTCGATCAATCAAGCCAATCAATTGGTACCCGGTTCCGCGGCTATTGAAGAGCGTTGGAATAAATATTATGCTGGCTTGGCCCAATATAAGGAGTTTCTAAGGTTGTTCGAAAGTCAGACCGAAAACGAGAAGACTGAAAAAAGAGTCATGCTCCTTGCAGCAAAGGTTATATTCTATGATCAGACGCAACAAATGGTAGACCTCGTTGGCGATATTCCCTGGACGCAGGCGGGGCTATTAAACACCAATAATGGAGACTATACTATTTCTTATCCTAAATATGATAAAGCAACGGATATCTACACAACCATGTTAGACGAATTAAAGTCTATTAGTGCAGAGCTGTATGAAATTAAAATTCCCGCCACTTTTACGGGAGCTTTCAGAACACAGGACCTGATCAATAATGGCGACATGGAGCTATGGAAGAAGTATTGTAACTCCCTTCGGTTAAGAATGCTGACTCGTGTATCCACAAGCAGCCAATTTGCAGCGAGAGCACAAACCGAAATTGCAAGCATCATTGAAGCCCAGGACACAAATCCTTTAATACTTACTAACGCAGACAATGCACAACTTGATATTTTTAATATCAACTCTGATATTAAATCGGAAGATATAAAAGGTGCATTTGAAACAGATGGCTGGTATGCAAACTTCGGTAGTAAACCAATGATTGATGCCATGGTTGCAACAACAGATCCTCGTTTACCTATCTTATTTGAAAAAGGTGAAAAATCGGCTGGAAAATATATTGGTTTAGACCAGAGTTTAGGCGAAAATGAACAGTCAAACTTAGCCCGTGGAGGAACATTAAGTTTCTACAATAGACATACATTGTCACGTAATAAATACCTTCCTGGGATCTTGATCAGCGCGTCACAGGTTAACTTTCTGCTAGCAGAATATTACAACAAAAAGGGTAATGATGCTGAAGCAAAAAAGGCATTTGAAAATGGTTTAAGAGAATCAGTAAACTTGTACTACGATATATCAACAAAAAGTGACGAGCAGCTTGTAGCGGGTCCAAGCAAACCGACCGCAACAAGCATCGAAAACTTTGTCAAAGCAGTCAACTGGGATGGCGCGAGCAGTAAAATCCAGTTAATCGCTACCCAAAAGTGGTTACACTTCAACTTGTTCCAAGCCGTAGAGAACTGGTCAGAACAAAGGCGTTTGGATTATCCTAAATTTACAATTCCAACACTCAATTCAGACAGACAAAGAACAATACCATTTAAGTTAACATTGCCACAAACAGAGGCAACTTATAACACAGCAAATTATAACGAAGTTAAAGATCAGGATAGCCCCAACATAAAGCTATTCTGGGACGTTAATTAATCGACACTACAACTACCGACAGAAAGCCACTCCCGAGTGGCTTTCTTATTCTCATTTTCATTATATTTATACATGCAAAAACTGACAACTATTATATCAACCGCATTGCTAGCGACAACCTCAACTTTGGCCTTAGGACAGGCACACAACGTGTCTGGTGGTTATCAGAAACCTACCGATCCATTGGTGGTTGAAAATCTGGAACAATGGCAAGACATGAAATTTGGTCTTTTCATGCATTGGGGAACTTATAGTCAGTGGGGAATCGTAGAAAGCTGGAGCTTATGTCCGGAAGATGAAGGCTGGACACAACGCAAAGCTGAACATGGCGCAACTTACAACGAATACGTAAAGAACTACGAAAATCTACAAACAACATTCAACCCCACGGATTTTAACCCGCAAAAATGGGCTGAGGCTGCTAAAGCAGCCGGAATGAAGTATGTCGTCTTTACGACCAAACATCACGATGGTTTCGCTATGTTCGATACCAAGGAATCGGATTACAAAATTACTTCCAGCAAAACCCCTTTCTCCTCCAATCCAAAAGCAAACGTCACCAAGGAAATCTTCAATACCTTTCGCAACGACGGCTTCAAAATCGGCGCATATTTCTCCAAACCAGATTGGCATACAGATTATTACTGGTGGAATTATTTCCCACCAAAAGATCGCAATGTAAACTACGATCCCCAAAAGCATCCCGAGCGTTGGGAGAAGTTCAAAAACTATACCTATAACCAAATTAATGAACTTACGTCCGAATATGGCAAGGTCGATATCTTATGGTTAGACGGTGGTTGGGTACGTCCATTCAAAACGATCGATCAATCTGTTGACTGGCAACGAACCATCAAAGTTGAACAAGATATTGACATGGATCGCATCGGTGGAATGGCCCGAAAAAATCAGCCCGGAATCATTGTCGTAGACCGTACAGTTCCTGGTAACTGGGAAAATTATGTAACACCGGAACAGGCCATACCCGAACATCCCTTGGACATTCCCTGGGAAAGCTGTATTACCATGGGTGACTCGTTTAGCTATGTCCCCAACGATAATTATAAGCCAACCAAGAAAATCGTCGAAACCCTCGTCAAGATTATCGCTCGAGGTGGTAACTATTTACTCAATATCGCCCCCGGCCCAAAAGGGGATTACGATCAAGCAGCATATGACCGTTTAAACGAGTTGGCTGCTTGGATGAAGATCAATCAGAATGCTGTGTATGCGACACGTACCATTGCTCCTTATCACCAAGGTGATTACTACTATACCAGAAGTAAGGACAGTAAAATCGTCAATGTATTTCATCTCTCTGAAGGAGATAAATATCAACAACCGAATGAATATGTCTTTCAGGTTCCAGACAATTTTAAGGTAAAAAAAATCACAATTTTGGGCCATAAAGGTCGTTTGGATTGGTCGCAACATGACAATCAGATCACCTTGAGAAGTCCGGGTACAAGATTCAACTATGCTACCGCAATCCAATTGCAAAGCAAATAATAAAAAAGCAGCTGGACTTAGTTCCGCTGCTTTTTTGTTCTCCTATCATGAGGTATCGACGTCGGGTTCTCACGGGTGTTCACTGACGGTAGACAAGCTAGCAAATTAAGCTACGCCAATCTACGGCCTCAATGCTTGCCAGAATAACTCAATAATATCAATAGAAAATATCGTTTGACCTTAATAGCTTATCCTATCCGAATGAAACAGATCGCCCTATTTCTAACTTTGTTGCCCGCAATATTTTATTCATGTACAAGTTACAGTCCACGAATCCGCTCTTCACAGCGGATCTTCCAAGAAGGACAGGTCAACTTCAAACAATGCCATGCTTCGACCATTCAATCCATCGGCAAAGATAGCTTGTTGGCCTGTTGGTTTGGCGGCTCTCATGAATCCAATCCTGATGTAGTAATATGGAGTTCGTACTATGCCAATGGACAATGGCAACCCCCAGTTCAAATCGCAGATGGGATCCTTCCAGATAAGCGCTATCCAACCTGGAATCCCGTGCTATATCAATCCCCACAGCATGATACCCTATATTTATTTTACAAAATTGGTCCTAATCCACGCGAATGGAAAGGCTATTTTAAATACTCACTTGATAAAGGTCATCATTGGTCTACTGCTCAACAACTACCTGAGGGTATATTGGGACCAATCAAAAACAAGCCACTCAGTCTAGGCGATGGATTACTGCTTTCGCCTTCCAGTACCGAATCAAAAGACGAAATCTGGAAAGCACATGTAGAAATCAGTCGCGATCAGGGTAAAACGTGGTCCATCAGTAAAATACGTCCAGACACCAGCATCCAGGTAATTCAACCAAGCATTGTCCAACATTCAAATGGACGGATTCAAGTACTTTGTCGCAGTAAAGAAAATAAGGTAATGAGTGCTTTTTCTTCCGACCAAGGCAACACCTGGGAGCCATGGCAGGCCACCAACTTGCTCAATCCGAATTCGGCAACCGATGCCATTCGATTGAAAAATGGTTTGTTTATGATCGTTTACAATCCGGCTATAGCAGGGAAAGATTGGTGGGAAGGCCGTACAAAGCTCCGTGTCGCTATCTCCAAAAATGGTCTACAATGGAAAGACGCTCTTGTACTTGAAAACGGGGTCAAGGGCGACGAGTATTCTTACCCCACAATTATACAAGATAACAGTGGTTTAATACATATCACCTATACTTGGAATAGGAAAAATATCAAACATATAGTCGTTAAATAATTGTTCGGGATAACAAAAGAACGGTTCTGCACTCCGGCTGTATGAGTTCGCGGTGCAATACGTTGATTCCGTCACATGGAAAAATAGATTCGGCCTTGGTCGAGGATACTTCGGCAAGTGGAATTTCCATTTCCCAACGAGGGGAAATCGTTCCGACACTGGTTTGTGTCATTTTGCCGGGTGTCGAAATAAAAAAGTCCCCCGACTGATTCATGCAGTCGGGGGACTTTTCTATTTCGACCGCCGTTTGTTACAGGCAGCAGTATGGGGAAAACAAACAGTCATCCGTCAGATCCATTTCGTCAGGCAGCAAGATCTCCCACCCATAGCGCGAAATACTACTGACAGAAGATTTATTTCCTCGCCACAATTAATGCGGCTAATAATCCTTCTTTAGCTCCATCTCCCCTTTCAATCGAATATCGTCGGATGATGCGCCAATCAGCAACTTGAATTTCCCTTTCTCTGTTTTCCATGCATTATTAGCATTCCAAAGCTTGAGGTCTTCTTTATTCAATTGGAAGGTATAAGTCTCTTTCTTTCCGGCAGCAATAGGTTTACGTTCGAATCGTTTCAACTGCATAATGGGCGTTACTACCGAACTAACCTCATCGACAACGTATAACTGTGCCACTTCATCGCCGACCACTCTACCCTTATTTTCGACATCAAAGGAAACTGTACACACAAAATCATCTGCGCCTTCGGTCAGTCCGACCTGTAGGTTGCTATAGTTAAATTTACTGTAACTTAATCCATAACCAAAAGCGTACAAAGGTTTGGCAGACATCTCCACATAATCGTGATGTTTCGGTTTTGTATGATTGTAATGTACAGGAAGCTGCCCCACGGAGCGCGGAATAGAAATCGGTAAACGACCAGCAGGATTATAATCGCCAAACAGAACATCAGCAATGGCCAATCCGCCCTCCTGTCCGGGATACCAGGCGTTCACAATTGCGGGAATATGTTCCGCAGCCCAGTTCAGATTAAGTGGCCTTCCCATAATAGTCACTAGCACAACAGGTTTTCCGGTCGCCTGGATTGCTTTCATCAGTTTTAATTGATGGCCCATCATATCCAAAGAGACACGATCAAACCCTTCCCCACTCTCCATATCACTGACCGTATTGGGGTCAACGTTCGCCGCACCCGTCGCTTGGTAGGAGGTTTTGAAATCCCGGGCGCTAGAGCCGCCAAGCACCAAGATCACAACGTCCGCTTTTCGTGCTGCTGCTACCGCAGCAGAGATATCAGAATTTGCTGTATCACGGATAGCACAACCTTTTATATAATCAACTTGCGTTCCTTTGCCCAGGGCTGCACGAATACCGGTCAACACTGTCTGAACCTTCCCCTCTGCCTGTGGCGCAGTATAATCCCCCAGTTGGTTATAGGCATTGTCTGCATTTGGTCCGATCACCGCAATACGTTTTAAGGATTTGCTTAACGGCAAAATATCTTGCTCATTTTTTAGCAAAACAATAGACTCTCGGGCAACTTCTCGCGCTACAGCTCGATTTTGCGCTGTCGCTACTTTTTGAGCAACAAGTTTTTCATCCACAAAGGGACGGTCAAAGAGTTCCAGATTAAATTTCATACGTAATACACGGGCCACTGCAGTATCCAATACTGCAGACTCCACCATCCCCTGCTGTACGGCTTTCAAAAGATTAGGGCCATATCCCGAGCCACTCAGATCAACGTCCAATCCGGCATGTATACTTTGTGAAGCAGCTTCTTCTCCTGTCGCTGCTGTAGCATGCCCACCGTTCAGACCTGAGATACTCAATAGATCTGAAACCACAAATCCCGAGAATCCCCAGTCTTTCCGGAGGATATCCTTCAACAACCACGGGTTTGCCGAGCAAGGTATACCATCAATACTATTATAGGCAGTCATGACCGAGCCCGCTCCGGCTTTAACAGCCCGTTCGAAAGGCGGTAGAAAATACTGCCTTAAACTCCGTTCACCAAACGATACAGACTCACCATTATGTCCACCATCAGGTGCCGCATAAGCAACAAAATGCTTCAATGTACCAATGATTTTATCTTGTTGTCCCAGCTTTTCACCCTGAAAACCGCGGATCATGGCACTTCCCATCTGTCCAATCAGATAAGGATCTTCGCCATATGTTTCCTCTGTTCGAGACCAGCGGGGATCCCGCGCTAGATCTAAAACGGGACCATAACCATTTTTACCCCCCACGGCATAGGTTTCTTGCGCAATTGTAGATGCCATGCGTTGAATCAGATCCGGATTCCAGGTACTCGCTTGTCCTATCGCGGTCGAAAATACTGTAGCACCTATGGCCATGTGTCCATGCGGAGCTTCCTCAGACAGCAGTAGTGGAATACCCAACCGGGTGCTATCCAACATATATCTTTGAATAGCATTAGTTGCACGGGCGGCTTCTACAGGATTAAGACCGTTAATTAATGTTTTTTGCGTCCAGGGATCGGCACGCAACGTTGCCCACAATAATCCAATATGTTGTTCCTTTACCGCTTTCTTTAATTTATCGCTAACGCCAACATACTTGCCCCTTTTCTCATACATATCCCATCCAAGCAATTTGCTCAGCTGCCCGACCTTCTCTTCCACGGTCATCCGCCCTAAAAGATCTTTGACTCGTTGTTCGGTAGGCAATGTGCTATCTTTATAAGGAACTTTTTGGGCTTGAACTTTTGGCGAAAGCAATGTTGCGATTGCTGTAAAAAGTAATATGCGGACTTTCATAAGTAGATTATTATTTTCTCCATTTTTTGTATTTTACGAGACCTGTATTTTTTGCATCACACCATCAATGCAACCGGTTTCAAAACACTAAATTAACGATTTAGCAGCAATAATCAAGGTAAAATTCACTTCCAAAACCTTTTCCATAGTCAACTAAGCAATGAAAGCATTTCTTTTACGGATGGCGGACCTGCAAAATACGACTATGATGCGGAAAAATTAAACGTATCTATCCAAAATAGAAAGACGGCAAGCCGTCTTTCTTCTCAAGTGTTATAGGAAATATACTACTTATTTGTCAACCGTAATCCGATTGTCTTGAAAATTTATAAGACCACTACAAATAACTTAATTTTCAACCAAGAAAATAAAAATACGTTATTGTCCTTTAATTACTTCTTGCCAAAGACTGGGATAATCCGTCTGAATTAACCGTACAAAAGGATATTCCGTTAAAAAAGACCGATACACATCTTTTCCTTCCCGTGCAGCTTTATCGTCATATTCACCCAGACTATTCATCCAGAAATAAACACCTTGCTGCCGCATGGAATTAAGCTTTTCGATGTCCTTAAACGACTCATCAAGATGGATGATTGATGTTATCTTCATCTGTAGAATCGCATTTAAATCCTTCATGCTGCGTGCCCGTGGAAAGAGTGTCACCCGCGGATTGAGTTTGTAAATCCTAGGCATATCTTTATAATCGTACAGAAAAAACAACACCTGATCTTCCATTTCTTCTTTTTCGACGAGATTATAGGTTTTCTTAATGAACTCTTTTCGTTCTTCCTTAAAGTCCAGATCAACAATTATTTTACCCTTGGCTATCCGTAAAGCTTCTGTTAGTGTCGGTATCATCTGCTCTGAAGCTTTGCCGTTGGCCTTTTCACGTAAGTACAGCTGTTGAATTTGCGCGAAGGTGTATTGAGCTACCTCGCCTTCTCCAGTCGTGGTTCGGTTTAGGGTTTTATCATGCATAAGCACGAGTACGCCATCTTTGGTCGCTCTCACATCAAGCTCAACCACCGAAGCTCCTTGCTTGATGGCTTCTTCAATAGCAGCGATCGAGTTTTCTGGCTGCTCCAGGTGTGCTCCACGATGTGCTACAATATGCAAACTTTTTTGATCCAGCTTTTTTAATAACTCGATCGATTGACCATATACACTTGCGGTAGAACTTATTATTACACTCAGTAATATTCTAGAAAATAGCATCTTTTTCATCAGTAGACAGATATTTTTTTTATTTTTCTGACAGTTCAAACGAGTCAAACAATTGTCCATTGAGCTTGTAACTGGCAAAATAGAGTCTATCTGTCGTTAGTTTTATCACTTGATATAGTTGTGTTTGTGCTGTAGCAACATCCATCCATCGATCAGAATCGGATTCATACATCTTCGGTCCGGCTACTGAGAGCAGGTATACAGGTCGTTTTCTTCCAAGACTGCCACGTGCATAGGTGTGATCATGGCCTTGCAGAACTAAATCAACACCATATTTCTCCAAAATAGGTTTGAATCGTTCCCTTAAGATCGTATTATCACGTTTTTTTGCCGTAGAATATACAGGATGATGCATCACGACGATATTCCATTTTTTCGTAGAAGAAGCCAACACACTCTCCAACCACTTTTCTTGCTTATTAGCTGCCAACGAATCCAACATAATTAATTGGGAATTCAGTGAAACAATCCTTAAATCCTGATAGTCTAAGTAGTAGACGGCATCCTGCAAACCAACAGGCCCATTTTTAGGAAGGTTAAACTGCACCTTCCAATGCGGATCCAAAACTAGGCTTCCGGTTGAGTCCCGTCGATATTCATGATTTCCGGGAGTAGGGATAGCGGGTATCATTTGATGAATAAAACCTCCCCCCTCATACCATTCCCCCCATTCTTCATCTGTATTCGAACGATTGATCAGATCACCCGCGTGAACAATAAATCGTGCGTTTGATTCCTGCTGAAAAGCACGCCGGATCGTCATTGACCAGCGCGAACGTAAGTCATTCTGTGCATCGCCCAGGTAGATAAAAGAAAAATCTCCCGATTTTCCTGCCGTTCGAAATTGATTCCAGGGGCTCCAGTATGTACCATCGCCGACACGATAGGTATAGATGGTTCCAGGTTTCAGATTTGTAAAGTTTACTTGATTGTAGGCATCCTGCTGTTCGCCGCGCGCCAGATATTGGCGTGTCCCCACAACCGTCTGTACCTGTGTTTCAAAATCGGGACGGCTTTGTTCTTCGGCAATCTGCCCTATTATTTTATCCCCGGCAGCAGTTGCCCGCCAAGAGACCGACTGTGTACTGCTAGGATCATCTGACCAGGTCAACATAATCCGATCCGGCTGTTTGCTTACAGCTTCTGATTGAGCCCGGCTCTGCGCCACGGAACAGCATAACGCTATTACAAAAAAAAGAGAGTTTATTTTCATTGGATTTCCATTTTAATCTATGTATTATTTTACCAAGGTTTGCCCGTTCCTTGCAATAGCCAAGGTTTAGACCAGGCACTATTTTCGTTATCGGCCTGTGAATAGGCTGTTTTCTCTATGCGACGTAATGCCTCTTCAGCATTCTTTTGATTCACGCTCATCTCTGTCTGCATATAGGGTACACGTACCGGAAGCTGTGTCCGAATTGCCGCTGGACCAGCTTTCAACCTCGGATAACCGGTTCGCCGATAATCAAACCAGGCTTGTGCACCGGTAGACCAGCTTGCAATCCATTTTTGCTCCATAATCTGTACCTGTGTATTTTCAAATGTTACGCCCTTTTGGCGGATATAATCTACGTAATCCGCAGCCTTTCCCCAGCTTGTCAGCGAGGCTTGAATACCACGTTCATAATATGCACGCGCCGTCTCCGGCAGAGCCCAACCCTTCCAAGCCACCTCTGCCAAGATAAACTCCACTTCAGCGGCAGTTAACAACCTTGCTTTGAGCAAGCTTCCTTTGGCCGAACGATAAATTTCATTGAGGTAAGAAACATGTGGATTAATGGAAGTCTGTCCCGGTGTCGGATTCAAATTGTAGGCCGATGGATTTTTCGATCCACTTGCTGGTAAACCGACATAGTCCTTGTCTGTATCAATAGATATCCCCTTAACCACATCCGGTGACACGATACGGACACCATTGACGATTTTATCAGTACCAGCAGGTACGGTATTGCTTACTTCGATTGGTATCTCTACCTTCTTTGCCCACACAGCCAGCCGTGGGTCGCTTAATTCCTGAAGTCGGTCAACAAGTGTCGCACACATTTTCATCCTCCTGAAATTGCTTCCACTGGCATCATATACAGTATTGGATGGCCAGGAGTCAGCCGCGTTATTCCCAGCAAAATCCATCAGTACCTCATCTGCAGGGTTGCTGATTAGCGGAAACTTATCGGGGTTGGCCACTATGTTTTCAACCCCATGCTTGGCAAAAGCATTCGCCTTCTCCGAAATACGCATATAATACCGCAGGGCTAAGGAATTGGCAAAACGGCGCCATTTGGAGGCTTTACCACCAAAGTACACATCAGCACCTGCCAATACTTCATAGGATGCATCCGGTCGTGACAGCAATTCATTTGCCTGTTTTAGTTCTTCGATAATCCCTTTGTAGATCACTTCCTGGCTATCGTATTTTGGGAAATTATATTTTGTATCCCCAAGTTCTGCTTTCAACGCATCTGTATAGGGTGCATCGCCCCATAAATCCGTGATCAATCCAAACAGGTAAGCACGCATCACCAGGCCAACACCCTGATGAAAATCCAGTCCTAATTTCTCGGCACGGTTACGCATTAATTCGTTATCCCGGAGATAGCCATAATAGCTATCCCAGCTCAAAATCCCCCCGGTCCATTCATAATCATTGTGCGCGTTGAACCAGGCGTCGAATTGTGTATGCTGAATCACTCCTCCAAGATCGGAGAAACTTAATTCATTGTATTTTTTTGCGGTCCCTGTCAGGATCGTTGGCAATAGCAGATTGGGATTTGCATCCTCTTCACTCACTCCATTCGGATTAATATTGAGCTCTGTCAAGTCTTTACAAGCAGAAATATTGAGGATCATCCCCAGAGCAATGATCATTTTCGTTAATGTTTTCAGCTGATTTTTCATCGTTGTTACAAATATTAAAATGTCGCATTTATTTTAAATCCTATCGGCATTGACCAAGGGGTGACGTTATAGCGCTCAATCCCTTGTTTAAATCCAATGCCCGTTTCTGGTTGGAAAGCCATTTCTGGATCTATCCCCACTTTTGCTTTGGTCCATAAGATCAGGTTGCGTGTATAGATACCCAGGCTTCCTTGTGCGATACCGAGACGGCTCAACCATTTCCCCGATATGTCATAGCTGAAAGAAAGCTCTCGAAGCTTAATAAAAGATGCATCGAATGTCGCCGCATTCATAAAGTCCCAGGGATAATTATCGGAGTATGCAATATACTTAGTCCCCTCAGCGCCTAAGTTTTCAGTATATCCTGTGATGTTCCCCTTATCATCGTATTGGGCAATAACCCCGGGATTAAATACGCCAAAATTTCCAGTGACACCGCCTACATTAACAGGATAGCCGCCATAGGCTTCACCCGGCCCACCAACAATCGGATAACGATTTCCTTGTACACGCACCAAATTATTGTCTATCAAATAATTCCGAAGCGTCTCCCCCGTCATTCCGTTGGGGTTGATCAACTGATCAAGAAAACGTTGTGTGGTCAGGTTAGATTCAAAATACCGATAAGTTTGCGACATGAACTTACCACCAAAACGCATATCTGCAGCAATGTTCATAGTCCACTTCTTATACCGTAAGCTGGATTGCAGCCCCATGGTAAAATCCGGATTAAAGTTCCCGATCTTATTCCTGCTATTATTGATTCGGACAGCCTGCCAAGAACCATTTTTGTTCAGTATAGGAAATCCGTAATATGGTGAGGACTGATCTTCGACAGTCACCAGTTTTGAATCGTATAAATCGCCAATTTCTTCACCAACATAGGTGCGCGCTCCCCCTCTTCCGTCGGTCCAGAAGGTATAGAACTCTACACCTTCGGATAACTCATCGATACGGGTACGGTTGCGGTGCCAGTTGATACCGAGATCCCAAGACCAATGTTCCTTGGCAATAGGTCGTCCCGAAAGGGCTAGTTCGATGCCACGGCTGCTCAATAGTCCAGCATTGATATTTTTGGAATTGAACCCACTTGAGCTCGGGAGTGTCGTGGGGATAATCTGGTTCTTATTCTCCAGCTTGTAATAGGTTCCTTCAAATTTTAAGCGATTATTCCACAAGCCGAGATCCAGACCCATCTCATACGAGGTCGCGATCTCGGGCTTCAGGTTCGGCACCAAAAGTGCTCCGGAACGCGTCAGCTGCAGAACATCCCCCCAACTTCCTGGATTGACCAGTACATTGGACAGGTTATAGGGATAGGTATCGTTTCCGACGCGTGCAATCCCACCCCTCAATTTCATCAAATTGAAGGTTTTGGGCAACTTCAACACCTGATTGGCCAATATACTTAAAGACGCCGAAGGATAAAAATAGGACCGATTGTCTATCGGAAGTGTACTTGACCAATCGTTACGCCCCGTTAGGTCCAGATAAACCATATCCCTGTAACTTAGATTCACCAATCCATATATACTGTTTATCGCTCTTTCTGAGATTGAACTATAAAAGTCCAGATTCAGCGGACTGATGTTCGCCAAGGTATATAGTCCCGGCGTGATCAGCCCGGCACCATTTTTTGATGTGTTTTGAACAGACTTAGCACGGTTGTAGCGCAAATTGCCTCCCAGTGAACCTGTCGCATTGAAATCGCCCTCTTTCCGTGTATAAGTGGTAAGAAAATCAATATTCTGTTCCATATTCATCAGATTGACTATACCGTAGGCACCTCGGGGTTCGTTGGTGTAACTATATGGGATTTTTGTTTCCCTATTTTCCCAATAAACATCTGTGGCATACCGCAACATCGCTGTCCAATCTCGTTTAATCGTCCAATCCAACCGCAGATTGCCAAATACCCGGTCACGAGTAAAAGCATTTGTAACACCATAGGCCAGAAAATAGGGATTGTTATGATTGCCTATTGACTGCGAACGCTGTTGTATTTGTTCCTGTCCGGGGAGCCAATAATCCTTTAGTTCGAGAATATTGATATGCGGCGCGACTTCATAGGCTGCCTGAATGGGATTCGTGCCGCGGTTTCCAGCAGGTCTGTTATTTGAATTATTTCTACTGGCATCCAATGAAAGGCCCAAAGTGAGGCTATTCCGAAGCCGCATAGTCGAATTGATATTCAATGTATTTCGAAAAAGGTCCGAATTGGGAATAATTCCTTTATTTGCCATGTTAGAGTACGAGAAACGATAATCTAATCTTTCGCTGCGGTTACTCAGCGAAATACCGTTGGAGCTTGTGATACCCGTTTGTACAAAATTCTTGATGTTGTTTGGATATGATTTCAATTCCGTTGGGATCGGTTTACCCTCTGCATCAAGTGGGCTATTCCATTGAACAGCTTTATATCCTTTATCCAAAGCAGGCCCAACCATCGCACTCGATTCCTCTTCGATGATTAAATTTCCGGGCTGGTCTCCAGGTCTCCAGGGCATGGTGCCACTTGCGAATTTATTGTGCAGGTCGATAAATTTATAGGGGATATCAAATACGGTGTTGCTATTGACTGCAATGGTCATTTTTTCTGCATTCTTTCCGGTCTTGGTCGTTATCAACACGACACCATTTCCAGCTCTGGAACCATAAAGCGCAGCGGCGCTTGGTCCCTTTAATATGGAGATATTCTCGATATCTTCGGGATTGATATTGGCAATTGCATTACCATAATCGACTTTATTGTCATCCCCGATCTGCCCAATGTTGTTCAAACTATTCATTAATGGTACCCCATCCACCACAAAAAGAGGTTGATTGTCGGTGCTTAAGGAAGACGCACCGCGAATGACCATATTGACCGTCGAGCCTGTTGGCCCTGTCGAACTGATCGAGACTCCCGGAACCTTACCAGCCATACCCACTAAGAAATTATCATTGTTAACACGGTTGAGATCCTCGCCCTTGATCTTGCCGACAGCATAGCCTAGGGAACGGTCCTGACGTTTGATCCCAAGTGCCGTCACCACGACCTCATCCAGCGCATTATTGTTTCCTTTTAAGACCACCTGTCGTACGGCCGTATTGTTTCCGTCCAGCTTTACCTGGTGGAGCTCTCTTTTCTCATATCCAACATGTGTTATCATGAGCTGATATTCACCGGCAGGCAGTTTAATCGTTACTTCCCCCTTTGCATTAGTCAAGTTACTCTGCTCCATCTGGAGTACTTGCACTGAAGCACCAGCTATTGGTTGATGGTCTACATTCAGAATCTGTAGTTTCAGCGGATATGATGTTTGTTTACCTGCATTTCTAACAAGGACAATCCCTCCAGAGACTTTCTTGGACTGTATGTCTGTACCTTTTAAAATATAATTTAACACCTCCTCGAAGCGTGCATTACGGAATACCTTCTCGGTTATTACGATGCGGTCCAACTGGAGAATATTCCGATCATAGCCAATGGCTTGACCAGTTTGCTGCGACAGTTGGAGCACGGCCTGTGCCGCATTACCACTATGGAGATGAATATTGATATAGTCTCCTTGGATCAGATGTATGCTATCCATCGACCTAGCATTACTGTTTGTTCCCGACATCGAAAACACCGAACAGAGTGCAAGCTTCGTTGCCAGGCTGGTGAGCTTTATTATTTTATACATATATTTGTATGAATGTTTTTAACATGACTTATAAAGGTGCTCTCTGGTCGATTTAGCGGTTTACCGGTTGAGCACTTTTTCTTTGGTAAATTTTCTGCTGCGCGCTGAAAGGCAGCTTATTTGTGTAAGATTATTTCATTTTTTTCCCTCCTAAATTTTAATTGATGAATGGTGCAGATCATACTCAAGACCTGGCCCAAAGACCGAACCTGTGGAATCATCAGTGAGTAGCTAAATTTATCTGTATCGAGGTTTTCGGCAACCAATACAACGCCATAACGGTTATAGACAATTTCTTTAAGCTCCTTGAATCGCACATTACTCAATAGCATTCCTCCCTGTGTCCATAGGTTTACGGTGGTCGGATTCTGATCAAAGATCTCAAAGTGTTTTTCAGCAAGACTGTACCGTACCGCTTGGCCAGAAGTTAGGATATGCTGCTCCCCATTTTCTTCGGCTGACACCTTTACACGTCCGGTTTTAACTTTCACCGTAACCTGTCCCGAAGCCTGCGAATGATTAACATTGAAGGATGTTCCCAATACGGCAACCCTAACAGCCCCTGTGGCTATTGTAAAAGGATGCAAGGTATCACGCTTGACACTGAAGAAGGCTTCGCCGCGATCTAAAAAAATGGTTCTACTTTTCTCGTAGTTTATCTTATCATAGCGAATCTGTGCGTTTCCATTGAGAAAAACAGAAGTGCCATCGGGAAGAAAAATCTCCCGCAACTCACCAGCTTTCGTCACTGTTTGCGTAAGCTGCATTTCGGATACTGTTGCCCCAGAATTAAGCGCTGATTGATGGTCCTGAAAAAATAGAAGTGAAGCGATACCTAGCAAGAGTATCGCAGCAGCAGCGGATAGCCAGCGAATCCGTGGGAGCTGAAACGCCTTTTTTCTTTCGGTCTGTACAAATGGAGCAAGGCGTTTACGCAACTCATCCTTTACGGCATGACGATGGGCCGAATCATGAAATGGATCAATGGCATCGTCTGCAATAGATTGATACCATGCATCTACCCGTTCACGATCCCTGTCGGTCAATTTCCCATGGAGGTAATCTCGTATTATACTTTTAAATTTCTCGATCTTCACTTGTATTATTTTTTATTCTAATACAGGTGAATACCCTCAAAGTACTTTAACGCAACATGTTTTTTATATTAAATAATAATGAAGTAGATAATTACCAATAAAGAGCAGAAAAATAGAATCATGGTCAGCAAATCGTTGCCTCAATTCTTGACGCAGTATCCTTTTCGCATCCGATAAATAATTCTTGACGGTCTGTTCGGCCAGGTTCAGTTCCTTGGCGATTTGCGCGATTGAATAGTTCTCATAACGCATCAAATAAACTGATCGCATTAGCTTGGGCAACCGTTCGATAGAATCATCCACGATCAGCTCTAAAGCTTTGTATTTCGCCAAGCTATGGTCATCTAAATTAGCAAATCGCTCCATCCGTTCGGTTGCTTGGTCTAATACCTGTTTTCGGACCCGTTCAGCTGCATAATAATTAAGCACTTTGTTTTTAACTGATTTATAGAGGTAGGATTTTAAGGAGCTATATTCAGTATTAATGAGATCGCGCTTTTCCCAAATGTGTATAAAAACTTCCTGCACCAGATCTTTTGCAGGAACTTCGTCTTGAAAATGGCGGTAGGCCATTGTGTATAACTCCTCCCAATACAATTCAAAAAAATAGGTAAAAGCTTTGGGATTACCCGCTTTAAAAAGTGATAAATAGTGGTTATCTACATTGGCTTTGGTCGTTTTCACCCTACAAAGATAGTGGCACAAGATTACGCGAATGTTAAGTTTTCCAGAAGATTTCAAACACAATCTTCCCATTTAAATGAGATGGGATCGATATTGTACAATAAGCCTTTATTTTTGTTAATAACCATGTTAAGTACCTAAGTATTAAAAGACATTTTGTTGAAAACCTGCCCAGCATCGGGCGGGTAATTTTCTGTGTTTACCTATAAGAAATAATCAATTCAACGCCCGATTTTTTCAGCGTATCATGCAATCGCTTTGTACAAAAAAAAATGTTAATAACACTGTTAATCTACTGTATATCAGAATTGTTTTTGTTAATAACATTTTTACAGCATCCTATTAAAAAAACAAAAAAGAATCTATTAAAAAAAATTTATGCTGCTCGCTAAGGGTAAAGCGAAAGTTAGCTGTCATAAAAATAAAGCTTAATCAATATGAAACTAACATCAATCTTAATAATTGCATTGGCGACCCAGGCCACACAATCGCTTGCCCAAGTACAAGATTCGACGAAAACAGACCGGCAGATGGTGACAGAGACTGTCAAAGGCACCATTCTGGACAAAAATACGAGACTGCCACTTATTGGCGCCACGATTATATTATCCGCTAACGGCAATATAAAATCTGTTAGTACAAATCACCAAGGCTTATTTAGGCTCCTGGACGTTCCTGTTGGACGTCAAGTATTACGGGTACGTATGGCAGGCTATCGACAGGAAGAACTATCAGAACTGCTCATCACCTCTGGCCGTGAGAATATCCTTAATATTGAAATGGAACCACAGGCAAACACCTTAAGCGAAGCTCTGGTTTATGCCAACACCGGAAAGCAGCCTTTAAATCAAATGGCGATGGTCAGCGGGCGCTCTTTTTCTCCAGAGGAGACCAACCGTTATGCCGGAGCTTTCTTTGACCCAGCCAGAATGGCACAAAGTTTTCCCGGAGTTGTTGCCGGTGGTGACGACAACGAGATTATCGTGCGCGGAAATTCTCCTAAAAGCTTACAGTGGCGATTGGAAGGTATCGAGATTGTAAACCCTAACCACTTTGGTGCTGAAGGTGCCGCTGGCGGAGGGATTAGTATGCTTAATACAATGGTTTTGGGAAAATCCGATTTCTATACAGGCGGACTAGCCGCGGAATACAACAACGCCATATCGGGGGTATTTGACCTCAGATTCAGAAAGGGAAATACGGATAAACGTGAGTATACATTCAACGTCGGGGTGTTGGGGGTAGGCGCCACTTTAGAGGGGCCTTTCAAAAAAGGAAGTGATGCATCTTATTTAATCAGCTACCGTTACTCCTCGTTGAGTCTATTGGAAAAAGTAGGTGTAAAAGTCTCGGATACCGGTATCCCAAAATACCAGGACCTCTCCTTCAATTTTGTTTTTCCGACCAAGAAGGCTGGAACATTTTCGCTCTTTGGGATCGGCGGTCTCGGAAAAATAAAGGAAACTGCCAAACGCAATTTCCAGGAATGGGAGGAACGTACAGATGCGCAGGACATGAACCTGGGATTTAACGCTGGAAGTGCCGGGCTAAAACATCAATATATCGCCAACGATAGATTGTATTTCAATAACATTATTTCAGCATCAATTAGCCACAATTCCAATAAAACAGATACCCTGACACAGGATTACGTGGCTAGCCTATATCACAAAGATAAATTTACAAATACCGCAATCCGTTATGCCGGTAGCTTGAATTATAGAGCAAACAGTAAAAACACGATCCGTGCCGGTATCAACGCTAGTTTACTTCGCTATGATCTCTATGCCCTCACCTACGATACTGAACTTGCCGCCTTAAAAGAACGGATCAATGAAAAGGGGAATACCAGTACCTATGACGCTTTCGCGCAACTCAAAACTGAATTATCCGATCGTCTGACCTTAAATACTGGGGTGCATGCCAACTATTTTGCCTTAAGCAAGAGTTGGACTGCAGAACCGAGACTGGGCTTAAACTGGAAAGTTGCAGCAGATCAAACGATATCCTTTGGTACGGGGCTCTACAATCGTTTAGAACCGCTCAGCTACTATTTTGCCAAGAGCGGAACCGGTCAAAATACAACCGACAATACAGCGCTATCCCCTACCAAATCTGCACAAGCCGTTATAGGCTATGAAAAAAATCTAAGCCGCACGCTGAGATTCAAAACCGAAGTCTATTATCAACATTTATACAATGTCCCCGTTTCTTCCGACCCAGACATGAACTTCTCCCTGCTCAACGTATCGGATATTTCGGCAATTGGTACATCGACCTATCGTCAGCTAGTCAACAAAGGGACAGGTCGAAATTATGGCATTGAGCTAACGCTTGAGAAATCGCTCAGTAAGGGTTATTATTTTATGGCAACCACCTCTATATTTGACTCCAAATTCAAAGCGCTCAATGGTAAAGAATACAATACCACATTCAACACACGCTATGTCGGCAATCTGTTGCTGGGAAAAGAATGGGCAGTAGGACAAAATAAAAATAACCTATTCGGTATGAATACCAAACTGATCTACGCTGGGGGTAGAAAATACTCCCCAGTATTAGAAGAAGAATCGCTACGAATGGATGAAGAAATCATTGATCAAAGCCGGATCAATACGTTAACCGCTGATCCCTATATCCGACTTGATTTTTCATCTAGCTACCGCATCAACCGTAAAAAGGTGAGTCATCTCATTATTTTGGATATTCAGAATATCCTCAACAGAGAAAATACGGTCGGTATGCATTATAATTTCAGTAAAAGGATTATCGAACCCCAAAAATGGACCGGAATTATACCTACCATTAATTATCGGATTGAATTCTAGCGCCCGACAGCGCATCTTGTCCTTCAAATTGTCCCTAAGGAGTGAATAACTTCTTAGGGATAGTTTGCAGATAAGTCCCAAACTGTTCGCAAACGATTGCGATAAATCGCACTCTTTATCCTTGCACAAATAGGTATATTTCAGGAAACTTTATATTGAAGGAGAACTGTCCAAGACAGTCAATGATTCATTTTCAAATAAATTGTGACCAATTCCTAAATAAGACAATGAGAGCATATTTCATCCTACTAGTCATCCTTAGTCATACTTTTTTTCTACGGTTATCCGCGAAGGGCTTCAACATATTGACCAGCAATTTTAAACAAGAGGACCTCAAGCGTAACCTAAATCAGCAGAAATCCTGGATTCCTTATCCAAGTTATTCAGACCGTAAGGCTTGGAATGAGCTGATAGCACCGTTCAGGGATCAGCTAATCGTCAATGGCAATAATGCACTCCACTATCAGTGGCAGGTGGTCAAGGCAACTGATTACCTGGAATATGAACGTTCGGGCAATCGTAGCATAATGGAAAAGCCGATGAATGAAAATTGTACCGCGCTAACAAACTTGCTATTGGCTGAATTAGCCGAAGGAAAAGGACGTTATATCGATCAGATTCTCAACGGTACCTGGCATTTGACGGAAATGTCTACCTGGTCTTTATCCGCACACCTACCGGCTTTTCAATCCAGCAAAAGATCGCTACCACAAGAAAGAACACATGTCGTCGACCTGATGGCGGGTGATGTCGGCTCCTTGCTGTCCTGGATACACTATTTCTTTCGGGATACCTTCAACAGCATCAATCCCGAAATTAGCTTACGTCTTAAACAGCATATTCAAAAGCGCATAATACAGCCTTATCTGGATCGCAACGACATGTGGTGGCAAGGATTTGAACTCAAAGAAAATCAAGTGGTCAATAACTGGAATCCATGGTGCAATTTTAATGTACTCACCTGTCTGTTGCTTGTAGAGGACAATCCAGATACTCAGCTAAATGGCATATATAAAACGATGACCTCAGTCGATCGTTTTATAGACTATATCAAAAAAGATGGCGCCTGTGAAGAAGGCCCATCGTATTGGGGACATGCAGCCGGAAAGCTCTACGACTATCTTAAGATACTCGCCATGGCAACCCAAAACAAGATTAGCATTTTCGACAGACCGCTTATTCGTGATATGGGCGAATATATTTCACAATCATATATCGGTGGTGACAAGTGGGTTGTGAATTTTGCAGATGCCTCAGCCAAGGGCGGTGGTGATCCTTTTCTTATCTATCGCTATGGACAAGATGTACATAGTACCGAAATGATGCAATTTGCACGTTACTTAACAGATCGCAGTGCTAACGATGGAATTTTTAGACCCTCACGGGATATTTTCCGTGCCTTCGAAGACCTACGTTGTTTTCCACAACTCCAGCAGGCAGCACCAGGCCTTCCGGGAAATGCCTATAAGTGGTATCCAGAAACCCAGTTTCTCTATTTGAAAAAAGGCGGCTTTTTCTTCGCGGCCAAAGGTGGCTTTAATAACGAAAGCCACAATCACAATGATGTCGGAAGTTTTATTCTATACGAAGATCAACAGCCCCTTTTTATTGATGCGGGCGTAGGAACCTATAACAAGAAAACTTTTAGCGACCAACGTTATAGCATCTGGACCATGCAGGGTGCCTACCACAATCTGCCCCTTATCAATGGTATTGATCAGGCTTTCGGCAAGGAATACAAAGCTACAGATGTTGTCTTCCGTCCTGAACAGAATAAGTTTCAGCTCAATATCGGAAATGCCTATCCTAAGACTGCTAATATTGAACATTGGAACAGAAGCTATACGCTTGAGGATAGTGGACTGAACATAACGGATGAATTCAAAATAAACAACCCAAGCCAGGCCAATATCATTCATTTTTTGGTTTCAAAAGAACCAAAGATTGCCGATGGAGTAATAAACCTGGGTGACGGTATGGGAACACTTCATTTCAATGCGACTCAGTTCCTTGCATCCTACGATACAATTCCACAGGACGATCCTCGGCTGAGCAAGGTCTGGGGCGGGCAACTGTACCGCATCAATCTTAAAGCCAAAAGCATTAAATCGACAGGGAAGTATACTTTTAATATAAAAAAATAAAGTGAAAGTATCCAAAATCATTGCCGCACAGCATCACGATGACATAGACAGTTAGATTTTTTGTTAAAAAGAACAATACGATTTCGTTAAGTCATTTTTTTTTAGTCCTTTAGAGGAGTGAATCTAATCCGAAACAGATGGAAACAAAGGAGAGAAACCAACTCACAAATATCGCTAAAGTTTTGGTCGGTAATCTACCTAAGGCGACTTTAGGTGCGTGTTTAGAAATACTCGTTCAATATTCTCGGGACATCCCAATGTCACAGCTTTTTAGTTTTGCAGATAAATGGTCTAAGGCGCCAGCACCAATCCCAATGACAGAACTTTGGGAGGATTTCACGAAACTCATTTCCCTTCATCCCGAGCTGGGCTTTGTCGTCATCGAGGGAAAACATATCGCGGATATCCCAAGCTTTTATGCCGAAATCAATCGGGTCTATATGGCCGATGAGAATTGGAAAATTGGAAGTCTGGATGGATTTGATGACCTACTGTATGGTGGATTTGGAAAGCTTCAGGATGCAAAAAAGCACAGCATCATTTGGAAAGACATCGATGACAGTAGAGCGGCATTGGGTATGACCACAACCCTCGCTTACTATCAGGAGAAACTCGCTGCCAACTCGCCATTCAATCAATCTTATTTCCAACAGAAACTAAGCGATCTACAAGCCGGAAAAGGACAGACCTATTTTGATATCGTAGCGGAAATAATACAATCACACCTAAAGATAGAGTGGATTCATAAAACGATTTAAAGATTTCAAAGTGCTATCTTTATTGTACCTAAACAGTATACGATGAAACATATAATTAAGGTATTTTTTCTCTTGACCATGCTATTCCAGCATGCTGCTTATGGAGATAGCCTACTTAAAGTAGCCGTTGCCGGACTCAATCACGACCATGTTTACCTCTTGCTGAACTTATACAAAGAGAAGAAGGTAGAGATTATCGGAATAGCAGAAGCCAACAGCATCCTGGTTGATAAGATTCAAGCGCAATACAATCTACCGAAGTCTGTTTTTTATCCGGATCTCGGTGCATTATTAAAAAAAGTAAAGCCCGAAGTAGTGCTTGCCTACAATCCCACCAATGAACATATTCAGGTAGCAGAAATCTGTCTGCCACTCAAAATACCGGTCATGGTGGAGAAGCCAATGGCAACCACATTGGCTGATGCTAAACGTATCGCCACACTCTCTAGGGAAAACAAAACACCTTTTTTGGTCAATTATGAAACGACCTGGTATAAGAGTAACCAGCAACTCAAGCAATTATTGGAGCAAAATGCCGTGGGAACTGTTACACGAATGATTGTAAAGGATGGGCACGAAGGACCAAAAGAGATCGGATGCAGCAGTTATTTTCTTGATTGGCTGACGGACCCACAAAAAAATGGCGGCGGTGCTTTAATGGATTTTGGTTGTTATGGCGCCAATCTAATGACCTGGATCAAGAATGGCGAGCGTCCTATTTCTGTCAGTGCTATAACACATCAACTGAAACCCGAGATCTATCCCAAAGTCGAGGATGATGCGACGATTATCTTAAAGTACCGCGATGGCAGTACTGGTATTATACAGGCATCTTGGGCTTGGCCTTATAGTGTAAAAGATCTTCAGGTATTTGGGACAAAGGCCCAACTCTATGCACAAAATGATAAAAGACTGGTGAAATATACACAGCATAATGAGAAGCCAACTGTCATCCCAACGGATCAACCTTATTTTGAAAATCACATCCAGTATTTGGAGCACGTCTTAAGCAGAAATCAACAGTCTGAAGCAGATCTAGGCTCCATTAGTAACAATGTAACGGTGGTTGAGATTTTGGAAGCTGCAAAGCGTTCCGCAAAAGAGGGAAAGACGGTAACATTAAATTGATCTTTCACGCAAAAAGGTATGTGAATATCATCATTCACATACCTTTTTTACTTATATACCAACAAGATTTGACAATTTTATATGGAGACTTATTGTATCGTATCCCATCAATGTCCTAAGAATTATTTACTACGGATCCAAAGGTTCATCAGGATCGATTATAAATGCTTCTTCCCTCGCACGAAATTCGATGACAACATCCGAAATTCGTTTTCCAAGACTGTAGGGAACATATCCCAATTCACGTATACAACGGTCGGCCATTTTTTCTACCGCATCGATATGTACCTTACTGCTGTTGACAATGGCAAATTTATCTTTAGGAAATCCATAGTTCAGTAGTATACGGGCAGTATTGCGCAGATTTGTTGTCGTATGGCGGGCATGCGGATCGATCAAGATCGCTTGTTCCGGCACTCCCATTACATTCATTAGATATTTTTTCATCTCGATCGCTTCGATATAAGCTGTTTTATACGGATGTACCCTTCCGCCGGAAAGGACAACAAAAGGGGCCAATTTTTCAAAATAACTACGGGCTGCCATGCGTGCACGTAACATTCCGCCCGGACTGATCGGCTGTCCATAGATTTCTGGCCCTGCACCCAGAGTCAGCAACAGGCTGTAAGGGTAGGCTGAAAAATCCGTTTTTTTCACTTGTTCAAACGCCTTTTTATTTTCCAGTGTTATCAGTGGCTCTAATTGCGCGGCATCCCAACGTTCATTGACTTCAAGCAGCCTTACTGCTGTCATCATTGTCATAAAAAGCGCCTCCTTACCTGTCGGAATATCTTTTAGCACATCCTGACGTATATCATCCAAAAGCTGAAGGTAAGCCTTACGATTCACATCAAAAGAAATTGAATCAATCTTAGGATAGTTGGGCTTCTTGCCACCGCCATAGACATCAACAACATAGTTCATGGCACCAAAGTCCTGTAACAGCGCTTTCTTAAGATACACTTTTGCAGTCTCATCCCTGGGTATACCGTAAGCCTTTGATGGCATCAAAGCTGATTCAACCAGTCCAGCCAATTTCCTGTTGGCCTTGGTCTGACTGGAAATTTGTTCAGCCAAGAGTTCGATCTCGGAATCTTTCCATTTAAAAGCTTCCAGAAAACAGCTGAGATCTTTGCAATGATCACTTTGCTTAAAACGGTCAACCCGCTGGTTCAACAATGCTGAAACAGCTGGAGACGCACAAAGCTGCTGTGTTAAGGCGGAATCCTTTAGCAACAGATAGGTTGCATAATAATTTTTACGGATTACCCAGTCCTGAGGTCCAGCGGGATCTTGGAGCTGGCCTTTGGAAATATACATTCCGCATATTCCCAAAGTCAACAAAATGATCTTTTTAATGATACCTGTCATCTCCGATTCTATTAATAACCAGGATTTTGATACATACGCTCTGGATCCAATTTATATTCATCGAAAGGAATTGGATAGTACCGATCCTTTGTGGATAAATTGGAGATTTTAGCGTTCCCATAATCCGCCTGGTTTTTACTTTTAAAGTACGTCACCAATTCCTGTGGATTATAGTTCCGGATTAAATCAAACCAACGTTGATTTTCGAAAGCCAGTTCCACACGGCGCTCGTGCAGGATCGCCTCCTTTAATGTCGGATACTTTGTACGATACTCATTGTTTAGGATTGATGTCGCGTATGAAGGCAGTCCAGCACGTTCGCGTACCTGATCCAATAGCGCAATAGCCTCAGTTTCTTTACCCAGATGGTATTTTGTTTCAGCCAATAATAACATCACATCGGCATAACGGATCAAGATCCAGTCATTACCACCCCATCCGTTGGTTCCTGCAGCATCACTAATATCTCTGAATTTGGTTACAAACCAATCGTTGACCTGAGGATCATTTGCAAATTTGACTGAAAAATCTTTTCTTAAATCCTGCGGCTCATAATCTTTGATCAAATCTAACTTGACTACTTCCCCAACACCAGTAGACGGATATTTTGAGTTTATGGTATCCCCCTTAGCTTGGTAATTACGTGCGATACTCGAACTGAAATTTTGGTCGCCTTGTTTATATTGAATTTGAAAAACAAGCTCTTTACAGGTATTTTTTTTTGTTAGATCAAATACTTCTGTGTAAGGGATCTCACTCAACTTACCGAAAGTCCGCATGCCATAGGATGCGCTAAGGTATTGCTCTGCTTTTGCGAAGTTTTCAGCGCTTCCAACCGTTTGTGTTGCGCCTAATGTTAAGTATACTTGTCCTAGAATTGCATTTATGGCAGCCTTAGATGTTCTGCCGACCACATATTCCTTTTGTGTGTTAGGCAGATTACTTGACAAAGCTTCGGTAAGATCTTTTATAATTTGTTCATAGACGACTGCTTCTTTTTGACGAAATGCGAGCTCATTCGCCTGTTCCTTACTGGTCACCTGCACCGTTGACAGTGGAATATCGCCAAATTTACGCACCATATGGAAATACAATAAGGCCCGCACAAATTTTGTTTCTGCCATATAGCGCTGCTTCAACGCTTCACTTGAGAAAGTGACTTCATCGATATGCGTGAGGATTACATTACAACGGCTAATCCCTGCATACATCGCGGCCCAATGTGTTTTCAGGTAGGTGTTACTTGGTAACAACGAAAAGTCATTGAACTGGAATGGTTCACCGGCATTGGATTGATTATCATTACGCCCTGTATTATCAGAACGTTCTTCGTTGTATAGTGTACTCCCCTCGCCGATTGTGCTGCCCGAGCGCAGGGTTTGATATAAGCCATTGACAGCTAAAAGCACGTCATTCTCCGACTTAAAATAGTCTTGAATCTGAATCGCATTCGGATCTTTTTGATTTAAAAAGTCCTTGCTACATGATAACAGCGAAAACAACACAAGTGGGAATAAATATCTTTTTTTCATTGAAGTATTTTTTAGTAATGCAGCTATGCGATCTTCCGTGATTGAAAAATCATAACTGCGCCATGAGTATATATTAGAAAGTTACTTTTACACCAAGATTATAGGATCTGACCAATGGATAAAGTCCATAATCTACACCCGGCGTCAAATTACCCCGTTGGTTGTAATCCGGTTCCGGATTATAACCTTTGTATTTGGAAATAGTAAATGGATTATCGACAGTAGCATACACGCGTATGCCTGACAGGCTCAATTTTTCTGCGATGGTCTTTGGCATATTATATCCTAGGGAAATATTGGTCATGCGTAAAAACGAACCATCCTGAAGATAGAAATCCGACAGACGCGTACTGTTACTCTGTGTGCCACCACGGGAAGCACGATAGACCTTGCCATTACCCGGATTTTGTGCCGAGCGGTAACGTTGAGCAACATCGGCATACTGATTGCCCGAACCCTCCATGTTATAGAGGTAATAATCATAGCCGTCCAATACCTTATTTCCTTGGGAACCGTTAAATGAAGTACGTAGGTCAAAAGATTTAAAGCGTGCATTTAATGCAAAGCCATAGGTGAAGTTTGGATGCGGATTACCGATCACCCGTTTGTCTGCATCATTAACAATACCGTTTCCATCGACGTCCTCAAAATAAAGGTCACCGGGTTGCAGCGGCGTAGATGAAGCTGCTGATGGCGCTACTGATTTGTAATTGTCCTCTGTTGCCACGCCAAGAACTTTAAAGCCATAGAACATACCGATTGGGCTTCCTTCCTGTGTGATATGGGTCAAGTAGGAGCGTTCGGCACCGTTGGTCAAGATCGTTGACGATCCACCCAAATCCAAAACTTTATTGCGGTTGACGTTAATATTTCCACTGATGCCCAATTCAAATTCACTTTTACGGATCAATGTCGCGTCCACCTGTAAGTCAAAGCCTTTGTTTTGTACTTTGGAATTCGGCAAATTGGTCAAAATTGTCGTTGATCCGGATACCGCAGAAATAGGTTGGTCGAACAATAAATTAAACGAACGGCTCAAATAAAAATTAGCCATTACATTCAAACGCCCTTTCAGGAGTCCAAGATCCAACCCTGCATTATATTGAGAAGTCGTTTCCCAGCTCAAATTAGGATCATATAGATCACCGGCAGTATATGCCGTACTCACTTTATCACCTAAGATCACACCTGCAGGGGAATTAAACACAGATACAGAGCGATATTCTCGGATATTATTGTTACCGCTACGTCCCCAGCTTGCTCTCAATTTCAGCGTAGACTGCTGTCCTAACCAATCCGTATAAAAGTCCTCTTTGGAAATTGTCCAGCCTCCAGAAATGGAAGGGAAAGTTCCCCATTTATTATTTGGGCCGAAGCGCGAAGAACCATCCGTCCGGATGGAGGCTGAAAGGAAATATTTCGAATCAAAGCTATAGTTTACCCTGCTGAAATACGATTGAAGTGTTGTAATACGTTTGAAAGTATCGTCCTTTAATAGTTGAAAATTGGAGGGGTCAGCACCTTTATCGGTGATTTCACCAATAGCATTGCTATTAAATCCATTGGCTCTTACACCTTGATAATCGAAATCCGTTCGTTGTGCAGAATAACCTAACAATGCAGAAATCTGATGTTTCTCACCAAAAGTCTTGTTATAATTTAATGTCGTTTCAAGGAGCTTATCTACCTCATTTTTGGTTTTGGCATCCGCATAGGCAGCTGTGATTGCTTGCGGAGAATAAGGTTTATTATTTCCGTCAGAAATACTTGTTGGGCGGAAATAATCGTATTTTTCATCATAGGTAGATAATCCACCATTCACTTTGAGATTTAATCCATCGATAATCGAAAAGTCCGCGAAGGCATTATACAATCCTTTTTTACCACGACGGTTATTTTTGACCTGAGTCACATAAGCCAATGGATTTTCGGGATTCTGGATACCATAATTATTTGCAGAAAGCCCGGCCATTAAGTATTGGGCATAAGAACCATCCTCGTTATATACGGGCAATGTAGGAAGATAGATTAGCGCTGCCATCGAAGGGCTGCGGTCATACCGACCAGTGGTCACTTCGTTGTTGTCGTTGTAAGTAAAGGAAACATTGGCTCCGACAGTGAGTCTTTTACTAACCTTACTGTCAATATTAGCTCGGAAGTTAAATACTTTTTGATCTGTACCCAACATGATACCTTGTTGGTTTTGATACGAGCCACTTAGAAAGTAGCGATTTTTTTCATTGCCACCATAAGTGGAGAGATTATGCCGTTGGAAAGGTGCATTACGGTAAAGGGCATCCTGCCAATCGGTATCGTATTTGGATTTTTTAGCGGTACCTGTTGCAAAATCATAATATTCTTCAGGAATACTGACCGAACCAGCATTTCCGACATTGGCGATACGGGTTTTATTATCATCATAACGGCGGCTGTCATTCCAAGTAATTCCTTTGGCAGCCAATAGGTCTTTATAAGAGTTGTTACGACCATCAATCAAAAGGTCGATAAACTGTTCGGCATTCAAAACATCAATTTTCTTAGAGAGCTGACCAAAACCACCCAGCACTTCATAATCGACATTGTTTTTCCCCTCTTTACCGCGCTTTGTCGTGATCAATACCACACCGCCTGCCGCACGGGATCCATAGATGGCAGCGGATGCCGCATCCTTGAGGATATCTATAGATTCAATATCATTGGGATTAATATTTAAATTATTTCCAGCGGGGTATCCATCGATAACATAGAGTGGATCCGAACCAGCGTTGATAGATCCCATACCACGCACACGGATTTTTGTTCCATCATAAGGAGCACCACTGGTTTGCATTACCTGTACGCCAGCCACTTTTCCAACTAAAGCCTGTGATAGTTTTGGCGCACTGAGGTTTAGTTCTTCCGCTTTGACGCTGGCAATTGCACCGGTAACATCGGATTTCCGTATTTTCTGATAACCGATCGAAATCGTCACTTCTTCAAGCGTGTTTTCATTGTCCTGTAGCGCGAAGACCTGTCCGTTTGATTTCGCAATAGGTTGGACGAGATTGCTAAATCCAACATAAGAAATACTAAGTTGATCACCGATTTCCGCATCGATTTGAAAATTTCCTGCTTCATCGGATTGAACCGACTTTTTACTTTTCAGATTTTGGATCGTTGCCCCCGAAACTGCATGGCCCTGTGCATCGACCACACGGCCTCTAACAGGATTTTGTACTAGTAGGAATTGCGAATTGGTGAGTGTGAGAGGTCTGGCTTGAACAGCGGATGAGCTTGCTGCAATGGCACATAACAACCAAAAGACATTGTTGGTTTTAATTTTCATAAGTAGTGCATTTGATTTACGGGTACAAGGTTACAAATGCAATATGAAGGCAGTATCAATAAAAGGTTAATAGTTTTTAACTAAACCGAGTTAGCACACAACTAATCCTTAACAAAAGGATAACACTAGGAAAAGCACTTAGCTCCTCTTCTTCGCAAAGAGCGCGCGAAGTAACAACCGCAACAGCATATACATAACTACTGCAAAAAGGATATTACCGATCAGTTTGAGTGGTTCAAAATTTTCGAAGCTAGCATATTCATCGCTTTCGACATTGTAGCCTGTCCCGCTTGAATAGAACTCCCATGGAAATCCTATTGTTAACTTGCCATCCACAGGTTGGTCATTCTGATAAGAAATGACAGTCAAAACAGCAAAAATACAAATGGTACCAGCCACTCCTTTCAAAATAGTTGGTACCATTAATGTTCTATTGCCAGGAATCATTGTATTCATTGGGATAAATATAATGATTGTTTTTCTACTCAGCGCCAGCCATTTAATAAATACTGTTTGTGGCTAGCTTACTGAAAATCCGGCAAGAAAAAAGAATAGCTATTTTCGATATTTCTGACAACGAGTTTATTTTGTTGAATAAAGCTATACAGGACATTTTTGAGATGTCGAGGTAAAATCTGTAAATGAACAAGACCGGTGCGTTCGACCTGACGAAACATTTGCAACGCTGTGGCACCATTTTCAAAGTATTTATTTTCCAGTAATGCTTCCAGTTTTTGCCGGACATGAAGCATAGCATCCGATTCAAGTTGAAGATCTTTCTCGGCTTTCCATTCCTCAAATCTCAAACCTGGCGCAGGAGGCTTTTTTTTACCCGTTGAAAAGGTCCAAGGCACCTCAATGGAATAACTCCATTTCACCACATCCTCTTCGATTTTAAGACGTACCAGGCGCTCTTGAGAAACTTCATATTCTTCTCGATGGAATTCCATCGTTTCGATCCATGAACTTGTATATATCCGATCGAGAAGAGGCGATTGTTGTGCTAAAAAATTTCGGACCTGAAACATTTTCTCAAAATCGAGATAGGCATGATCGGGCTTGCCCAATAAGAATGAAAGCTCTTCGGGCCGCCACTCTTTTTCTATCCGCCGCTTGAGATAGGTATACCAAAGTTGGAAATCATGTGAATACATCATTCCAGCGTAGGAAGTTTTTATTGTAGATTCGGTATTCATAAATTAAGTTTATAATTGGTTACTCAAATAATTTAAGCAGTTCTTCTTTACTAATAGACTTCATCAGGTTGGCTTCATCCAAAATCACTCCTTCAGCCACTCGTTTTTTACTTTCTTGAAGTTCCAAAATCCCTTCTTCGACAGAATCCCGGCAAACAATCTTATAAGCCATCACATGTTTATCTTGACCAATGCGATAACAACGATCTATTGCCTGAGCTTCAGCCGCTGGATTCCACCAAGGATCCAAAATGTAAACGTAGTCCGCAGCAGTAAGATTCAAACCCGTTCCACCAGCTTTTAAGCTGATTAGAAAAACACGGCATGTATCTTCATTTTGAAATCTTTCAACCGCTGATTGCCGTTGCTCCTGGTTCCTCCTACCATCGAGATAGGTGTACCCTATATTGTACTTTTCGATCCGTTGACCGACGAGTTTGAGCATAGAAGTATAGGATGAAAAAAGAAGAATCTTATGATTGGGAGCTACTTCTTCCATGATTTCATCAATAAAATCCAATTTGATAGATTCATTGGCTAAACCGCCATCTTTCATTAATACGGGTGAATTACACAGCAGTCTTAATTTCTGTAATGCCTCTATGGCCAAGAATTTGGATTTTGAAGAGTCTTCTCGGTTTAAATTCTCTTCAATTTCCTCTCGATATTTTTTACGATAGTTATCATAGATTCTCCGTTGCCCGTCTTGCATATCCAAATACAGAATAGTCTCCGTTTTATCTGGTAAATCTATTGCGACCTGCTTTTTGGTTCTCCTCAGAATAAATGGAGCAATCATCTTTTGCAAATTCATGAGTGGCGTATCGACTTCCTCCCCCTCTCCCATAGACTTAAACATTTTATTAAAATTTCTGTAATTCCCAAAAAAGCCGGGATTAACCATAGTCATTTGTGCGTAGATGTCCTGAATACCATTTTCAATTGGCGTGCCCGTCATCGCAATTCGAAATAACGCTTTAATGGAGAAAAGGTATTCGAACCGTTTAGAATTTCGATTTTTTACCATCTGAGATTCATCCAAAATCATATAACTGAATGATTGAGATTGAAGAAAGGAAAAGTCTGTCATCGCTGTCCCATAGGTTGTCAGCACAATTGATGCTTTTGCTAATGTCTCTTGCTCTTTTCTTTTCATACCATGATAAACATAATAACTTCGTTCCGGAACAAATTTTTCAATTTCATTTTGCCAATTGAATAGCAATGAATTAGGAACAATAACAATGGAAGGGTCTGCGTCTGGATTATTTTGATAATAGTATTCCAATAAAGTAATTACTTGTAATGTTTTTCCAAGTCCCATATCATCCGCCAGAATACCACCCCATTGAAATTCTTGGAGGAATCCCATCCAACTAAAACCAACCCTCTGATAGGGTCGCAACGTTGCTTTGACAGTATCCGGAACATCTAATAAAGGTATTTCTGCCATATTAGCCAATTTATCGCGACGATCTCTCGTACCATCATTAATAATCCTGGGATCTATTTTCTCCAATTGTGTTTGAAAAGAGATCAATTGGGCCGAAGTCAAAATAATGTATGGATCTTCTACACGGGCTTGACCAAATAGAGGTATAAAAAGTGATTTCAACGAGTCGCTGATATAGATATGATCCCCATTAGTGATTTTGAACCAATTTTTCTTTTCAAATAAATACTGTTCAAACTGAGTCGGTTCTAATACTAATTTCCCCAGTTTAAATTTTATGTTGATATATAATAAATTTGATTGAGACTTCAGTCCCACCACTTCCCATTTTAAAGAGAAAGGATAGTAACTCGATCCTTTAACTAATCCCGTAAGTTTAAGCGTTATCTGATGATCTTGACATGCCTTTCGAAGATTATTTATCCAATTTGTTCGGGAAATTAGGGATGTTCGCAGCTCCCAAGTATGGGCGGAAACCTGTTCTTCAAAAGATTCGTGTTGATTTTTGATAAAATTGCTAAAGGCCGACTCATCATCAATATTGCGCTCTTGAACCTGAATTTCATTATCTATGTAAGTTAAAACAGTAGTACTAGGCATCTCAACAATAGGCAAAGTAACTGTCCCAAAATCAATAAATGCCCGTAATCGTAATAATTCGTCGTTTAGAGAAACTTCTAATATTTTTGTTTCTTCAATTTTCTTTCCTACTGATGTTTGAGCTTGAAGGATCTCATTTCTGTATTCTACAGGGAATTTCTCCGCTATCGGATGTAATATTTCCTCATAGAATTTGCCAATATCCTGTCGCAAAACAAAAATTTTGAATGCCGAATGCCGAAATTGATTCAGCAATTTTCCAATTTGTAAATCGTCAATAAAAAGCACATTCTTGGATCCCAGCTCCATAAAGAAACTATGCACATCGCTCAGAAACTTTATTTTCTTCAACAAATTACCTTTATAATAGCTTAGTACTTCCATCAACAAACCTTCTTGGTTTTCGATGACTTTAATCTTAAGTTTAAGATCACCATTAGCTATTTTCAGTTTACGCGATTGATTGAAATTGGAGCTATAGCGGAATTGGCAATTTCTTAGGCCAAAATTGTTCGTATTGGAGTTAAAAAAGATCACCTCATCCTGAAATAATTGATTTGACACAAGATCTCTCCATAAATCCATTATTCGACAATTCCTTTCATTCTTTTCTATAAATGAAAGTTCATCCGCCTCATTGAAACGAAATGCAAAAATCCCTAGCTCCATGATTTTTTTTGCTACGGTATCCAGCATCATTTCATGGCAGGAAAGATGTTTCGGATGTGGCATGTCAACCTTTAACAAATAACTTTCTTTGAAAACGTTTTTCTTATTATTTTCACTTAAAAATGGGAGTAAAAAAGGCAATTGATCAATCGTATTATTGATCGGAATAGCAACGATAAATTTGCCTTCTGACTTAGGAATTGGAGGTTCAATTGGACAGATTTTATTGCTAGCTGTATGGCATATCTCCTGAGGTGTATGAAAACCATAAATGCTACCATGATCTTCTGTTGCATTGATTTCAATTTTCGTTATCCCTCTGCGTTCGTTCTTAAGAGACAAATTAAACAGTTTGCGTTGATTAGAATGCGGTTTAAACCATTTTGGATCATATAGATGAGAAAAATAATATTTATTACTACTTAACTTTTCGCGCAATAAGCTATAGGTATGTTCACATAATGCAGCACTCGCTCTTCCACAAGAACAACTTGCTTTTAAATGCTCAGCCGTCAACCTGATTAGGATACGAATATTTCCCTTTCCCTTAGAAAAACCTTCGAATAAATACATATTATTAAAAACACTTTCTTCCAGTAGCATTTTAAAATCCCAATCAAATTTTGCAGATCTTTCGTTAAAAAATCCTTTAAGATAAACAAGCGACAGTGACTTTCCTTCTTTGCTTTGCCATGGAATCGTTGTCCCTATTTCATTTTTCATTGATTTATGTTTAGTTATAATGGTTTTAAATTTTTGAATCTACCGGACTTCGGTGAGGACCTAATGTTTCATAGTAAGCTTCAATTTATTTAAGCTGGGATTTCTTTTCCATATACGCCAAACTCTGCTCGCACAGATCAGTAAAGAAGCATCCAACTGCTTTGGCCTTAGACTCAAAATAGTCCATATCGAGCTGGGCTAATTCTTCAGGAAGTTCATAGACGCGCCCTTTCATTACTTTTAATATCTCGCTGTTCAGTATTTCTTCCAAAGAGCCGTGGGGTTCAAAAAATGCTTTTACTTTTTTATCACAGATGCAAGTCCATTCGATCAGGTCCTCTATCGTAGCATTGGGCGGAGCATAACCGATCCGTAAATAAAGGTAGCTATGCAGTCCTATTGACACCAATTGGTTCAACAGGAGCGCTGCCAATTGCCTACTGGAAGAATGCCCTCCAGACATGATTTCCACGAGATCACGTATAAGTTTTAAATTGCGTATCCAGGTATTTTTGGTTTTTACCAACGTATCCGACCAATTGATGGGACAAATAAAATAAGTCGGTTTATAAGCTGGATTTCGATAAAGCACAACAGACTCATTCCATATCGTTTGGGAGAAGCGGCTTCCTTTGCTCAATTTTGTCTCTATAAAATTGGTATTTAAAAATACGACCACAGCCGTCACATGACCATATGAAACTTTTCGAAAGTAGCTTGACCCGATTTTCTTTTTGATCACGGCCAGATAGATCGCCGCTGTCCCACTTTCTTTCCTTGGATAATCAAATAATCCTTTCCCACTGGCATTGCTTGCATAGTAATTGAGCAACATGATCTGTTCAGGTTGATTTTCCTGACGAATCTGATCTAGCAAATGATAGATATCCGATTGATACTGCTCCGGCCATGGAAACGCATGGAAGAAAGGTTCGTCTTGCTGCATTATGGTTTCCCCCGCTTCGACACATTTGCCGGAGACGGCGGTTTTGTCCTCTCTTATCTTCTGAGTTTCCACCACCAGTGATTTTTCATATCCCGTTTGGAGGCCCTTTATAAAGCTCAAATACAGTTGTTCAACCACATCAAGAATAAATGTACAGTGATCATAGAGCCAAGACGCATCACATACCGAAATTTCCATATCCTTATTTTGCTTCACCGCATCGAAGGCACTATCCAATAGTTTGAAGCGCTCCTTTTCATCTTCATTCTTTCCTATTATCGATTCCCTTAGCATAGAAAAGTGCTCATTGAGGCTCTTAATCCTGTTATTGATATGATGGACATTATTCGCTTTCCCATCGATCATAATCTGCAAAAAACGCAAGTGGTTTTCCACGCTTTGGTGCAACATAAATACAGCTCTTTGATAGTTTCCTTGTTCGGCAAACATTTCGGCACCCTCAAGAAAACTTTTGGAAACAGGCAACATCTTTTGATAATGTTCTTCAGCAATTTCCAAAACACTCTTTAATTCTTTAGCGCTAAGGGGTGGATTTTTTTTCTTATTGGCGAAATGAATATTATACGCAGGTAAGGAAGCATATGAATAATATAAACTGCCTGTTTTTATCTTGCTGAGCATTTCGCCAATTGGCACTAATTCGAAGGAAACATTCTCCTGATCCATCAAACATAGCTCCACTATAGGCTTTAACACCTTATGCGAAAGACCGCTAACGGGCCTGAGCGCTAGAAGTAAATGATAATATTCCTGATCCAAAAACTGGTATTTAACAAGATAAACGCGATCGAGATCCATACGCTCGGATAGACGATCAATGATCAATTGGCTATTAATTTCCATTCCAAAACATGATTTTTAGGTAAAAAATGGCGCAACAGATAGCTCAACAACAAAGACTGTTGATAGCTATAATTGCACATAACAAACACTTAATTTGTAAAAAAACAGTAGTTGTCACCAAGGAGACGAAATAGGGTTCAAGACGGTAATAAACATAAACGTTTGCCCCTTGGTCTATTAGGAAGTGCCAATCTGGAAATCAAAATGTATTGAAATATTCATCAAGCGAAAAAGTTATTGTCCGCAGTTGGCAATTGAACGGATATAACAGTTTGTAATCCTCTTACAGAAAACAAATAGCAATACATTATTATAGTTTATACATACAAATATATGTATAAACAAAAACAAATACAAATATTATTTATAATAATAGGATTGCATTTTCAATTTTAACCTTCCTCTGCCTATCCCTAAAAAAGTGTAGTCTACCCACGCGATAATATACCCTAATAGCTAGTTCAATATAACACCATTCTCCACAACAAAATGCTAAACACCTCCTTTAGGAACGAAGGTTACGTATCGTAAACAAAATTCAACGAATCATAAATAAGTCTAAAATTAACACCTTACTTCCTCGATTTTTAGATAGATTTATATAACAAACTGAACAATGATATCTATCAAACGTAAAAGGAGATCTTCATCGAGAAACCTTCTTACCAATTTGGCTATGATAATGATTAATAGTTTTTACCAACATACAGATCGATGCGGCTACCGCAATAACTCATTGACGACATTAGCGTAAGGCCCAATATCGATTTGGATCCATCCCAGATTGGGTTGATTTTGCAGTTCATTATATCCAGGAGTAGCAATGTATCATTAGGGAGCAATAGAAAGGAAAGTATGAAATATATTTTTAAAATGGGAATTATCAGCACATGCTTAGGTTTGTTCTTTTCCTGCAAAGAGCAGGTTAGTCCATTGTCTGAAGACTACTATAAAAAAAATGGAGCGATCTATTTTATCCCTGAAGGCAATGGTTTTGAACGCGGTTCAAGAAAGACGGAAGCAGATGTAAATAGTTTTTCTGTCATTAAAGATGTATATGCCCGCGACAAGAATACAATCTATTTTATGGGCTGTCCACAACAATTCGTAGATGCAAATACCTTTAAACTCAAGGAAAACATACCTGTGGATCAATATCACGTCTTTCATTTCACAGGCTTTCCCTCAGCCACGGGAGAATGCAGTAAACAACAACTCACCGTTGTAACAGGGGCTGATCCCGAAACGTATACAACACTTTATGATAAAATTCCTGCTCTCTCCAAAGACAAAACACAGTATTTTTACAAGTCCTTACCCATAGACGTAGATTACGCAACATTCAGAATTTTGAATGAAAATTTTGTTAAAGACAAAAACAGGCTGTATGCCGTCACGCAGAGAGGTATCCTCCCACTCAACTATACAGCACATCAGGTTGATGTTGTCAACCAGGAATATCTAATTTTGGATGCTACAAAGCTACTGTATTACGAACCTTATCAAAGTATCGGTGTACTGGAAACGGCGTTACCTACGGTCAACAACATCAGATTGTTGGACAGAAAATCAATTGTTATTGATCATTTGGTTATTATTCAGGGAAAACGTTTTCCCTTCGCAGATGTGGATGCCGAAAGCTTCAAAATATTGGAAGGAATTGGAGGGAACTCGTTCTGGTCCGGCGACAAAAATCATATTTATTACGACGAACAGCCCCTGTCGGCAGCTGACCCAAAAACCTTTGAAGTGCTGAAACGTGCCGTTGCTAAAGATGCCAATCATATTTTTGTCGGCGATAAAATTTTTAAAGATGCCGATGTAAAAAGTTTCAGAGTTGTGGATAAATCTGAAATAAGTCATGATTTTGAAGATGATATGGGGCATAAGTATTGGTATCGACCCAAAGCGGGTGGAGCGGAGCTTATTCCGGTAGAGAAGAAATAAAGATATCGCTTGAATCTATTATTTTAAAATCGGTCGTCTAACTAAGTATAAGTTCATAACGCACTGATCTTCCAAGCCCAATTTGTTCAACTATACCTTGCTCTTGCAGGTATTGCAGATCCCTTGTTGCAGTCGCTTTTGAGGTCTTCGTAATGGACATATACTTTTTTGCGGTCATACCGCCGACAAAACCATCAATTCCCTGTTCTAGCATGCGATTAATAACTTTCATCTGCCGCTCATTCAATAGGTCGCGGTTTCGATCAAAAAACTTTGCTTTTATTACTGTAAACTCAATCAGTTCTTTTGCTTCTTTTTGAGATTCTAAAATAACTTGGGTAAAGTAGCCTATCCAACCTGTGATATCCAAGCTAGCCTGAGCAATTTTTAGATTTTCATAATAAGCCTGCTTATTTTTTTCAATAGTCTTTGATATCGACAACAAGACAGGGGCCTGTAATGTATTGGATAAAGTGTATTCTGCCAGCGCTCTTCCGATCCGTCCATTCCCATCTTCAAAAGGATGAATAGATTCAAAATACAAATGGACAATAGCTGTCTTAATCAGGGCGCCGATAATATACTCCGACTCTTTAATTTCATAGGATTTAAACCAATGAACCAGTTGCTCCATCTCTTTTGGAACAACAACTGATGGAGGAGCTTCATAGTGGACAACTTCTTTACCATATGAGCCGGAAATTATCTGCATAGGTTCATCACCTGTACGCCATACTCCCGCATTAATTTTCGGAAATCCTGCCATAAGTATGGCATGCCACTGCTTGATCAAATCGACGCTTAATTCTTTTACCGCACTCTCCCGTACGGTTGTCATCAATTTCGCAACACCAGTAACTCTTTGGTCATGAACGACCACGTCATCTTTAATACCGAGATTTCTTTTGATGGAGGACATTACGTCCTCTCTGCTCATATATTCGCCCTCGATCTCTGAAGTTTTCATTGCCTCAGCGATCAGAATCTCCATAAATGCTTCCTGTTTTAGTTCCGCATTTAATCCTGTTAACAAACCATTTATCTCTCCCATTTCTTTTGCAAATGCAACAGCTATAGGTAGAATCTCTTCGATACTATACTTGAAATGGGGCCATTCTTTATATTGCCAATTATACATTTGAGCCGATTTTAAATTCTAATCGGCTCAAATATAAGCAAATTTTGAGCCGATTAGCTAATTCAATCGGCTCATCGAAAAAAATAATGCAGGAACAAACGGGCTTAATATGGCTGTCCCAGCAACCAATCAAGTCGCTTCATAATCACTGAATTCGGCTATTTTTCCAAAGGCTATTTTCGTCTACTTTAGCTTCAGGATCCCCGTATTCAGCTGAATCCTATCATAAAGCGTTGCATTGACACAATGAGCGTATACGTAGCTTTTCGTTGCTCTTTTAACAGCTAACGCTTTCAATTAAAAAGAAAAAAGATGATCAAATCAATAATAGTAGGTTTAATATCCATTCTTTGTATGACAGCCTGTGCACAAGAATCCACCATAAATCCATCCTTGAAATCCATCCATTGGATTCCGATGCAGACCCAGGACAAACAATTCGTCTATGTGGACAGCTCGCTCCAGAAGCAACTGACGCAAAAATTCTATGGGGCTGAACCTTTTACCCCCACTGGTTACGCTATCGTCTCAAATGACAAGAATCAGCAGGCTTTGATTAATTCAAAAGGAGATTTTATAGAAAATTATTCTGATACAGATCTTGGGGTACAACCACTAGGCCAGGTGACGCTGCTCATGAAACGTCGGGAACATGAGAAAAAACTGCCTTTCTGGAACTGGGACTGGAATATCATGGGCGGTGGCATAAAAAAAACAGCGTCCTATGTTAAGGTAGAAATCCGTGTGCTTGAAACCGACCAGATCCTGTTGAACAAAGATGTTTCCTACGACGAAAACGAGTACAATTCGGCTGCATACCAACTGGATGATAAACATTTCGTCCTAAATGGAAACCTTTATGAACTAAAAAATCAGTATTTAAAAAAGCTTAGTACAAAAATTGATATGCTTTTGGAAAATGGCCGATATATTCCCAGCGCTGAAAATCGTTTTGAAATCTTCGATATTCAACATAAGCAGCCTATTTTTTCCAATCTAGTCGGTGTGGATAAAATAGATTTGCTTTGGAACGGCCAGCCCTTACAGTTGGATTCCATCAATCAGGATCGCTATAAACCAACAGTGCCCAAATTGTTAAAAGACAGCAACACGGGTGCCATCTATGTTTTTCCGCAATATGAGAAAGCTTTGCCCAAACAGATCAAACGGGCTAACACCGAACAGATAGCTTTTTTGAAGGAAGTTTCTCTTGTGTATTCTGTCAATAATTCGCCTTACTTTATTTTGGGAAGATTTAATTATGACCACGAGGTATGGGCTTATGACTGGCTGTATCTTGACAAGGAGGGTAATTTATTGGATGAGATCAACGTCAAGGATTTCTTTATTTTGGATCAGGTAGGTTATCTAGTCTGGCCAGATAAGCATATGTTATTTACAAAGAACGCCCTTGAAAAAGACTGGAAAACAGGGAAAATAAATTATGTTTATCAAACCGAAGCATTATATCTTATCAACGTCAAAAAAGGTAAGCAGGACCCAACTATGGGTCTTTGGAATGCCGAGACCAAAACATGGGATTTGATGCCGAATTTTCAGCATATTGATATCCTGAATGGCCAACGACAGATCTTTGCCTTACAGATGCAAAAAGATGGTCCTTTTACCTTGTACAATAATAAAACAAAACAGCAGATCGGGACCAAAAGCTATGATACAATCAACCCAAGTGGTCTAGTACGGGTAAAAGACAAGGGAAATGGAGATAATTATTATCACATTGACATCTATACCGGAAAAGAGTACAAGGAGTAATTTATTCCATCGCCGCCTTTTAAAGGCTTTTTATCAAAAAAATCCCCGCTGTGACTTCACACACAGACGGGGTTTGAAAATGTAAAGGAAATTAAATACTTTATTTTACAGCTTCCAAAAGCTTGTGGAAAATTGCGGTATTATCGTATACTCCTCGGAATAAAAACGAGCGAGCTCCGTAAGCAAATACCGGAACGAAAGCATTCGTATGATCGTTACTACTAAAATTAACTAGCACACGTCCTGATTTACGGTCGGAATCGAGCAATGTAATTCCCCCGGTTTCATGATCAGCAGTTACTACAACCAGCATCTCCGGATCCTGATCGGCGATCTTGAGGGCTTCCGCTACTGTTTTATCAAAATCCAATGTTTCCATGACTGAATATTTGAGATCATTTGCGTGACCGGCATAATCAATCTGCGCAGATTCAGCCATCAGAAAGAATGGCTTGTTATCGCGGGACAGAAACTTTATGCCGTCCAGCATAGACTGTTTCAAAATCATTTGGCGACCATATTTCGCTGGCTTCAACAGCTCATCTGAGAGAAACACCATTTGCTTACCTCCGGCTTGATTGATCTGATCCTTCTCAACCGAAACACCAGCGTATCCTTTCCAGTCACTTTTCTTCTTCAACCAATCTGGTTTTCCTCCCAAAATGAAATCCATGGTGGAATGTTGAAACTGTCCTAAGATCGATTCACTCTCATTCCGTTCTTGCTGATGTGCATAGAATACAGCCGGCGTAGCATCTGTCACATCACCGATACTGATTACTCCTGTTTTCCATCCATGATCAGCCAGTACCGCAGCAATGCTTCGAAGTGACTTACCATTCGAATCTACCGCAATGGCCCGGTTATTTACTTTCTGCCCTACGGCGATGGCCGACCCTCCGGCTGCAGAATCCGTATTATCCGAATTCAATGCCTCAGTCTGTGACAATCCGACTGTTTTGATCTGTGTCATATTGAGTGCACCGCCATTGGCTAATGTCGCTGCTTTTACAGCGGCTAGTCCCATTCCGTCTCCAATTAACAATAGAATCCGTTTCACCTTGCGATCCTGACCGTCATATTGAAAACTTGGGGTATAGATAGCCTGCGGTTTTGCTAATTGGAAAGATGAACGTTCACGCTGATCAATAAATAATTCTAAAGTCTTGGGATGATCGGTATTGATCCAATACACGCCCATATTAATCAGTTGCTGCCAAGCATTTGGGCTATCGTGTGTTCCATAAAAACGGAACGGCAGCCCCAATGAATCTGCCTTGGCGATCGCTTTCCTGATCGCTGGAATATTTTCAGGCAACCCTTTTCCGTTCCAATCCGTGTAGTCCTTCAGATCAGCACTGATCAACCCTGTTTGCGCTAGGCTTGCAGGATCATAGTTCCAATTCACTTCACCATCAAAAAACAGCCATTTGGGATAGTCCTTAAACCCATCGGGTTTTGGTCTTCCACCAGTCACAATTACTTTAATAGCATTGGGATTTTTAAGCGGATTGAATAGATCACCATACTGTTCAAGTGTTTTGATCAACACAGGCAATAGCTGTTTGTAATTTTCTTTTATGTCAATCAAAAGTTGAAGGTGCTTTGACTTATCCGCAAATGCATTTCCTCCATTTTTTTTGTATAGTTTGGCAACAGGATCCAGGTAAAGCGCATTGAGCGTATTCTCCATTTTGATTTCCTTTGTCTCATGTGCCACCATCAGTTTTCCATCACGGAGGAAAATATCCGCCTCGATGGACTGCATCCCCGCGTAGTAAGCTGTATAGAACGGTTGCGGCTGCCAATAGTCGTTGTGACTATGCCCCGCATAGTGGATTATTCCTTCCCGTCCCTTGTCGCGGTTGAACATCAGCTGCTCAAACTTCTCATTCAGCGTTTGTGCGGAGGACCATACAGGTGCCCCACACAAGCCGGCAATTATCAATAAGGCCCCCAATTTATTTCGGGAGATCTTTGAAACACTTACCATCCTTCATTCTGTTTAATCAGACCTCCACTATTATCCACTTCCCTACGTGGCACAGCCCATACATGGTGAATTTTCGGGTCAAACTTACGACCGGCAAACTCGATTGGCATACCTGAACCGTTCACCATAGCATAGGTATGGAGTGGTTTGGCATAGGTTGCCTCCGCATCGCCCCAGCGTACTAAGTCGCGGTGACGATCCGCAAATTCGCCTGCCAGCTCATTACGACGTTCGCGTTTCAGATCGTCCAAGCTCATCCCTGTTTTTTCAATAAGGTTGGCACGATTACGGATCATATTGAGTTCTTTGTCTCCGGCCCCGGCACCGTTGAGCATAATCGAAGCCTCTGCTTTAATAAGTAATATTTCTGCAAAACGGATCAAAGGCACATTTAGATCCGTCGCCATATGATTCCCATTAGGACTCACATGCCCCGTTTTTACTGGATCCGTATGCGAGAAAGGCTCCATATATTTATTGAACTGCATATCACAAGTCGCTGAACCTGCAGGTTCAAATATCCGCTCTTTGCCAAAAAACATAAACTTATCCCCTGGCTTCAAAATCGTTGCTTCCCGACGCACATCACCGACTTCATAGGAGTCATACAATTCTTTGGTTGGCATATAGTAGCCCCAGCCATTGTATAGGCCCCAGGCTCCATTGGTCAACATAACACCCGGTAAAATAGATCCCCAACCATCGGTACCTGCTGCTGTGCTTGTGACAGACCAGATGTATTCGGATCCCCAGTTATTCGCTGCTTTGAAAACATCCGTAAGAGATTTCTCTAATCCACGTTTGCCTTGATTGATCACCATATCGGCATAGAGGATGGCGTTTTTATAATCTTTCTTATACAGGTACATTTTGGAAAGCACAGCCCATGCCGCCACCTTATGCGCCCGGCCATAATCCGCTTCTTCCAATTCATTGAAAAAAGGCAGCTGATCAGCAGCCTCTTTCAGCAACTTTTCAATATGACGATAATTTTCTTCGATATTGGCCGCTCTTGGTGTAGCCTTTTGATTATCCATATTTTCAACGGTAACAATAGGCACGCCTGCTCGTTCATCCGCGTAATTCACAGCCAACTGAAAGTACATGTAACCTGCGTTAAAATTCGCTTCCCCCAGAATGCGCTTCTTTAAAGCTTCATCCATGGAGATTGAAGGAACGTAGCGCAAAATATCATTGGCCTGTTTGATAACTGCATAACGCATTTGCCATTGTGTTTCGGTATAACCACCACCAATGTAATTACTGTTAAACGTTCGGATGTTTTCCGCTTGCGCATTATTTCTTCCGGTAACCATATCATCACTGGCATTCATAAACCACGCAAATCCACGGCCATAGAAATCTTCTTCATCATAGAGGTAATAAAGCCCATTGGCTCCTTTTATCGCATCTTCTTTTGTTTTCCAATAACTTGCTTTTGAAGGTGGTCCCTCAGGCAGGATATCCAATTTATTGGTACAAGATTGAAAAGATATTCCCATACTTCCTAAAAGCAGGGCAAAACATATAGTTCGAGTTATTTTTTTCATTGGAGTATTTATTTAAATATGCATAGGATGGTCGAGTCTAACCATTCGTTTCCCGACTTTAAACCCTTATTTAATCCTTGATCTATCCAAATTTTAAATTAAAAGGTAACAGCTGCTCCCAATAGGAAAGTACGCGATTGTGGATAGCGGCCTGCATCCACACCATAATTGTTCATTCCTACCTCAGGATCCATTCCCGTATATTTCGTCACGGTAAACAGGTTGCTTGCCGAAGCAAAGAACCTCAACTTCTGCACCTTATACCTTTGTGTCAGCTCCCGCGGCAGCGTATAGCCTAGGGTCAGGTTTTTTAAACGTAGATATGATCCATTTTCTACATAGAAATCTGACACATTCGAGAAGTTACCATTGGGGTCTTTTACCGACACACGTGGTATATCTGAATTTGGATTGCTCTCTGAATATGCATTCTTAATTTCCTCAAACATGTTATAAGGCTGTCCGGATGCGGCATTCAAACCGGTATATTTCAAACTGTTAAATAGTTTATTACCTTGTACCCCCTGGAAAAAGATATTGACGTCAAAATTCTTATAGCTACCGTTAAAAGTCAAACCATAATTAAAATTCGGATAAGCACTGCCCAAAAATACACGGTCATTATCATCGATCTTACCATCCCCGTTTTGGTCGACAAATTTCATGTCTCCAGCCTGGGCATTCGGTTGAATTTTTGTCCCAACACTGTTTTTATATTGCTCAGCATCCTGATTGGATCTAAAAAGACCAGCAGTTTCTAAACCATAATATGAATACAGTGGCTGACCGGGTTCGGTCAACAAAGGTTTCAGGATGCCACGATAGTCTACCTGCGAGGTTATTCGAGGGAAATCATCAATTAGATAATCCACATTATTGGAGATCTTATTGACTGAAGCTGAAATATCATATTGGAAGGCTGCGTCTGATTTGCTGCTATAGGTCACAGCGAGTTCAATTCCTTTGTCCGTAACACGTCCACCATTGACAGTTTTCGTCTGCATACCAGTCGTCCCTGCTAATGCGATGTCCATCAACATCCGATCTGTCCGCTTAACGAAATAATCCGCATTCAGGGTCAAACGATTATTTAATACACCGATATCTAAACCAATGTTCGTCTGCTTCGATTGCGCCCAGGTCAATATAGGATTGCCCATGATTTTTTCCACATATCCTGGCATTAACGTTGGTATTTTACCCACCCAATTGTCTACACGCTGTAATAACGGACTTACAGCCGTAGAAGTCAACGATCCCAGATTACCTAAAATACCATAACTTCCTCTTAATTTCAAGGTATTGATTACTTCGGAATCCGAAAGAAATGCCTCACGATGGATTGCCCAAGCTCCAGAAATAGAACCGTAATTTTGGAATCTGTTATCTTTTGCCACCAATGAAGTACCATCGCGACGCCCGATCAAGGTCAACATATAACGATTGTCGTAATTGTAGTTTGCACGTAAGAGGTAAGAAATTAAAGATTGCTCAAGCTTACCATCTTCGATAGGCTTAATACGTCCGGCATTGACTAAGTAACGGTAGTTTTTGGCTTCATCATCGAAATTTTCGCCCACCACGTTACTGTAATTCTCTGTCGTTTTTTGATACATGTATCCTGCCAGGGCGTCGAAATGGTGTAAACCAAAATCTTTTTCGTACGTCAATGTTTGCTCAGCCAAGATATCTGTCAGACGATTGGTATTGACTGCAAGTGAATTGGACAAAGAAGGTTTTCCAACCTCTGGGATTCGTGCGGTAAATTCTTTGAAATCGGTGAATTGCTTTGTATAGGCAAAATTTGACTTAAACCTCAACCCGGGAAGCAATTTAAACTCAACATACGGGTTGATCAATAGATTGTGCACTGGATTATTGACATCCAATCGCATCAGATAAGCTACCGGATTGATGACATCACCGTAAGATCCGGGACCATATTTTTCTGGAAGTCCCGAAAACTTGCCTGCGGCATCATAAACAGATACATTCCTTGGATAGTGAATCGCGGATAATACTGCGCCTGTATAACCCGAGCTTGTATTGGCGCCCTGTCCATTGGTAAAGGAGTAGGAAATATTTTCGCCCAATTTCAACCATGGTGTTACCTGGGTCTGCGAATTCACACGAAAATTATATCGCTTGGTATAGGTATTAATCAATATACCCTCAGCATTTCGGTAATTGAACCCTGTGTAAAAAGAAGACTTTTCATTGCCAGCGCTTGCAGATATATTATAATCCTGTGTACGTGCTGTACGGAAAATTTCATCTACCCAATCGGTACGGGTAATCTGCCCATCGGGATTTTTTGCAGCGTCAAAAGCCGGATCGCGTGCTACACCGGCATTATCAGCGGCCAAATTAGAGATCATTGCCCGATCTGCCGCATTCAGCGATTGCAGTAGATTATGTGCTTTTTGTACACCATACTTAGCCTCAAAATCAATCTTCAAATCACCGTTCTTACCTCCTTTTGTCGTAATCAAAATAACACCGCCAGAGGCACGCGCTCCATAGACCGCGGCCGCTGCATCTTTCAATACGCTGATATCTTGGATATCGTTGGGATTGAGTTCTGGAGCTCTTGCCTGGAGTACACCATCGACAACGTATAACGGTTGTTCACCATTGATACCGCCCATACCACGGATATTGATACTTGGTTTCGAAGTGGGATCTCCCCCCTCTGCTGTTACTGTAACGCCAGGTGTCTTCCCTTGAAGCACTTCTCCTATTCCGGCCATTGAACGGCTGTTTGTACCTTTCAGATCCGTGGTAGCAACAGCCCCAGAAACTGTACTCTTCCGCTGTGTACCATAACCAACCACCACGACTTCCTCCAATTGACTGGCATCTTCGGCTAACGTCACGGAAAGGCTATTGCCCGTCACCTGCTGATCGAGGGACTTGTACCCGACAAAACTGAAACGCAAGGTTTCACCTTTTCTGGCAGACAATTGAAATTGTCCCCGTGCATCAGTCATTGCTGTTTTTCCTGATTGAACGTTTTTAACTGTTACTCCTGCAACAGGAACGCCATTGTTCGCAACTACTGTCCCTGTGACTTGCTCCTGAAAGACACTACTTCCAATAGTAAACAAAAAAGGCTTTTTGTTAGGAAATGCTTGTCCCTGATAGGCAATTCCAAGTGCGAGTGGTAGAATTAGAAATTTATTCATATGATTGATAATGTGTGGCGAAAGTAGAAATTAGGGGTTATCCAAATTTTAACATCATGTTAAAAAAATGTAAACCCATCTTCAGTTCGTTTAATTGGTCTATTTTTTTTGGTTTTCATAAAAATATAAATTTTTCCCACGCCATCAAATGTATATACATATTAAAAAATACGATTTAGCATTCTTTTTTTTTACTTATCTTGCAATCCAAAATCGAATAACCTAATGATAGCACAACTCAAAAAAATCGCGATCTTCTCCTTACTGCTCCTCAGCACTTCCATCAAACTTTTTGCACAAGATAGTGGAAAGGCAGACTGGTTTAAAGATGCCCGCTTTGGCATGTTTATCCACTGGGGGCTATACAGCGCTGCGGAAGGGATATGGAAAGGCGAACCCTTACGCTATATGAATAACTATGCGGAGTGGCTGCGCTACCGCAACCGGGTATCAAAGGAAGAATATGGCAGTCTGGCCAAACGCTTCGATTGGGATAAGATAGATCCCGAACAGTGGGTACTACTGGCTAAGGAGGCCGGAATGAAATACATCATCATCACCACCAAACACCACGATGGTGTAGCCCTTTGGGATACCAAAGTAGGCACTTATAGCTTACCTAAACTTAGTGGTGCTAACCGCGATGTGATCAAAGAAATCGCAGCGGCCTGTAAAAAGCATGGGATAAAACTCGGATTCTACTACTCACATTGGATCGACTGGGAACATCCCTATGGCTGGAACCATCAACAGGAGTTATCCGGTCATGTGACAGATGCGCAATATAACCAGTACTGGCAAGAAAAAGTCGTTCCACAGCTCCGTGAACTCATGAGCAACTACGGCGATATTTCACTCATTTGGTTTGATATGTGGATTCCTTATCAAAAATCTATTATTAAAAAAGAACAACTACTCCAGGTGGTAAAATTAATCCGAGAGCTACAGCCGAATTGCCTGATCAATTCACGTCTCGGCCTTCCTACAGATGCCGAAAATGTAGATTTCGAAACACTGGGTGACAACCAGTTTGGCAGCAACTTTATTGCTCATCCTTGGGAGACACCAGGTACCATCGCTCATTCTTGGGGTTATAACGGCCAAGAAAACGAATGGAAATCGACAAGCCAGATTTTTCAGTCACTGATCTCCAATGTTAGCCTCAATGGTGGATTTACCTTAAACATCGGCCCCCGGGCTGATGGCACTGTCCCCTACGAAAGTGTAAGCCGATTACATAATGTCGGCAGCTGGTTAAACAGCTATGGCCAAAGCATCTATGGCGGCACTGGTCTTTCCTTAAAAAACAACCACTTTGACTGGGGCTATTTGACCACCAAAATCGAACAAAATAAAACAGTTGTATATGCGCATGTATTTAACTGGCCATTGGATCACAAACTTCGTATTACGGGCATCAAATCCAAGCCCTCTAGCATAGCACTGCTGAAAGGTAGTAGTTTGACAAGTTTGAACTATGAACAGAAACTTAGTTCAATACATATTGAATTACCAGGAGACCAACCGGATCATTATGTCTCAGAGGTAAAACTGACCTTTGACGGCTCTTTGGAACTGGACAGAAACACGGTCCCTGAATCAACCTTTGGCGGTTTTTCCCTAAAATCAACCAATAGCCTAAATAGCAATCTGAAAATTGTACCGTATAACGGCAAAAATCCAACTCATGCTGTACTTGCCGGAAATACAACGATAAACTGGGAAGTCACTATTCCAGAAGTAGGAACTTATGCGCTGGATCTCTCTGCCCACAACCCAAACAAAGAGCATATTCCGTTCGAGATTGATCTTGCTAGTCAACAACTCAAGGGAAGTTTTGCCCCTGGCAAAAAAATGGTTGTTGAACCGAATGAAAATAACTACACCGAAGAGTTTGTAGAAAAACGAATCGGAACATTCAAATTTGATAAACCCGGAAAATATATCCTGACCTACAAAAGCCGCCAGCAGCTTCCGTTCTGGTTTAATTGGTTATGGCTGGAGAAAACAAAACACTAAACTATTCTCAAAACCGTATTTAAAAAATCAAAAAAACTTTGGCAGCCAAAGTTTTTTTGATTTAAAATGGTGTTACCTCATAGCATATCTAATAACTCTTTATACAAATGTTGCCTATTTGAATATTTATTTATTATTTTAGAGTAAATATTAGCATGGACTAAGCATTAATCTACCTAAATACAAGTCCTGACACCTCGTGTTTTAAGGAGGTTTTGCATTGCATGCTTCAGAATAAGGATATTGGCTTGTTTTTAACATAATATCAGATCACCTGATGGTAAAACAATAGATTTGTGAAAGGGTGGTGAAGAAAGCGGCTTTTCCGTCAAATTTTTAGAAAGAGCGTAATGAATCAGGAAAATAAAAGAAAAGTCATCCTTATAGACGACAATGCGATCTTACGCACCATTTTTGGCTATATACTTCAGGGTTTTCCAGATTACCCTATTGAATTTCATCCTTTTGAAAACGCATTGGATTTTTTGGAGTCACATGATAGCAGTGTATCGCCAGAACCAGCCTTACTCTTTGTTGATATCAGTATGCCCCTGATGACAGGCTGGGAATTAATGGAAGTCTTAAAGGATAAAAGGGATTTTGTCAGTCAAAGCGAGATCTTTATCATCAGCTCTTCATCCAGTCAGAAAGATCAGGAGCAGCTAGTAAATTATCCGTTTATAAGTGGTTTTATTTTGAAACCTTTTGGCAAAGAACTATTATATGAAATTTTGAGAACAGCCCGTTAAAATTCATGGTTTCCCACTGAGTACCATATAGGCCGGTAAGACGCATAATACACTGCATCATCGGAGCAAAAAGCTGAGAAATGAAGCTGGTCCCAATAACGAACACAATAAAACCGTCTTAGTTGAAAAAATAGGAACCGGCAAAATACAGGTCCCTATTTTTTCAAAATTATTAGATTGCCTTGCATTTGTCTGCTAGCCAGTTCTTCTCTTCGCTCGAAAGATGCATGGCCAACTGATCAAATACCCATTGGTTATAATTATTCAACCAATCGATATGCTTTTTCTCTAATAAAGATTTTTCAATCAAGTCGGTCGCAATATAGCATAGCGTCAATGTCTCGAAATCCAGGAATTCACCAAATTCTGAGGAGCCTGCTTTACGTGCCAACACTAGATTTTCGATACGGATACCATGTTTACCAACGCGGTAGAGCCCCGGTTCGATAGAGGTGATCATACCTGGCTCCACAGCTACATCTATCGCTGCTGCATTAAAGACCTGTGGTCCTTCATGTACATTTAAGAAAAATCCAACGCCATGTCCCGTGCCATGTCCATAATTACGCAATGTCGCCCAAAGTGGCTGACGGGTAAGAGCATCAATCTGATAGCCTCTGGTCCCAACAGGAAAAATTGCCTGCGAACCTTCTATCGTACCTTTCAACACCAAAGTATAATCCTCTTTTTCCTCCTGCGTAAGTCCACCGAGGGAAACAACCCGTGTAATATCTGTTGTACCTGTTTTATATTGACCACCCGAATCCACCAATAATAGGCCTTTGGAACGCAAGGTATAGTTGGATTTCTCATTCGCTGAATAATGAGGCAATGCACCATGATCAAGATACCCAGCTATTGTCGTGAAAGAAACGTCAACAAATCCATCCTGGTCCGCGCGGAATCCGCGCAGCTTATCTGCAATTGACAGCTCAGAAAGCCCTTCGCTGGCAACATTTTCTTCCAACCATTTAAAAAACTTTGTAAGCGCAACACCGTCTTTTACAAACGTATGCCTGTTATTTTCAATTTCAACCTTATTCTTAACTGCTTTTAAGTTCGTAGAAGGGTTTATTTTTTCTATGATTTTAACACTTTCAGGTACACTATCAAATACAGCAAAACAAGTACGTTTTGGATCAATTAAGATAGCATTCGCTGATAATGTCTCGATAGTCTTATAGATATCCTCGTATGCAGCGATTTCAACGCCATATCCCTTTAATTCGGCTACCGCCTCTGCGCTCAACTTTGACCGCTCGATGTAGAGCGTCGCCGTATTGGCCGTTATCAATACAAATCCCAAAACGACCGGATTGCAGGGGACGTCCTGCCCACGGATATTTAGCAACCATGCTAAATCGTCTAACGAAGAGATTAAATGTGCATCAGTCCGATTTTTCTTCATTTCGGCCCTTACTGCTTCAATCTTCGCTCCGGTAGATTGTCCTGTAATGCTTTCGGGCAATAAGTAGACCGGCGCTTTAGGCAACTCAGGTCTATTTACCCATAAATCAGATAGTAAATCAACATGACCGTCCACCTGTATATCCAAAGGCTCCAAAGTACCTTTGACAGCTTGCGCCACCAAAAGTGAGGCAAGATTACCATCAAAAGCAACTTTCGCTCCAGCATGTAACCGCTCACCAAGCCAGTCTGCATATTCCGCAGCACCTTGGGCTTTCAACTTAACCAATTCAAAACCCGTTCCATCTAATTGTTCATTGGCCTGGACAAAATACCTTGAGTCTGTCCAAAGACCTGCAAAGTCCTGTGTAATCGCCAACGTACCTGCAGAACCGGTAAATCCTGACGCCCAGGAAATACATTTATAACGTTCTGGTAAATATTCACTGATATGAGGATCTGATGATGGGATAATGTATCCATCAATTCCTTGAATCTTCATAGCCTCACGAATAGCAGCTAATTTTTCGATATGCTTCATGTCGTCTATACAATTTTATGCAAGTTAGGATTTTTTAGGGTCGAATGCCTAACTTTAAGCCAAATAAAACAAACAGCGTTAACTGCTATACACTTACATAAATTGATATATCGTACCAGCAGTACACGATCAAATAACCGGGCAGTATTACCGTCCGAAGAAATTACATGTTGATGAAAAAATTTACCTTTTATTCCATTGCATTATCCGCCTCCGCACTGATGGCTGTGACAAATTCTTTATTTGCACAGGATACCAGAACCAAAATCCAAGATGCATTCAATCAATTTCAAAGTCAGGAAAATCTTAAGAACGCCATAAGTTCTCTCACGGTATTTGACGGAAAGACAGGCCAACCTATCTATGCCGCCAATGAAAATATCGGGTTGGCCACAGCATCCACGATGAAAGTAATTACAGCAGCCACAGCGTTGGATTTTTTGGGAAAGAATTATCAATTCAAAACAACCTTATACTATACAGGTACAATAGATGAAAATGGAGTACTGAATGGCAATATCATCGTATCAGGAACTGGAGATCCCACATTGGGTAGCGAGCGTTACCCAGAGACCAAAGCTGATGTTGTGCTGAACAAATGGGCCTCGGCCATTCAGCATGCCGGAATTCGAAGCATCAATGGCGCAGTAATTGCTGACGATCGGCTGTACAATGGCAACCAGATACCGGGGGGATGGATCTGGACAGATATGGGCAATTATTATGGAGCAGGCATCTCATCACTCAATTGGCGCGAAAATGCCTTTGGAATTAATTTTAATCCTGCAGCCAAAGTGGGGGTAAAAGCTGAAATCATCAATTATACGATTCAAGTGCCTTATTTGCAAATTATCAATGAAACCACAACAGGCAAAGTCGGTAGTGGTGATAACGTCTATGCCTACGCAGCACCCTATTCCACCAAAATATTTATTCGTGGTACTTATGGTCAAGATCTAAAGAAGACCATCGAACTTGCTTCCCCTGACCCGGCCTATGACTTGGCTTTCCAATTGAATGAAAGTCTCAATAAGCAGGCTATTATTGCGGCCCAAGCCCCCGCAACAGGTGCAAAGATGGATTCTATAGACCTCTCCCAAAAACAAATATTGGATGTACATCTATCGCCTACTATGGACAAAATTGTCTATTGGTTTAATCAAAAAAGTATCAATCTCTATGGGGAAGCCTTATTAAAGGCGATCGCCTATACCACTGCAGGAAAAACAGGCACGGATGATGGCGCTAATTATATCCAGAAATATTGGAATGCTAAATTGGGCATCAAAGCGGGTGAGATCAATAGCATGGATGGCTCGGGGCTCTCGCCACAAAATAGGGTCACTACCCTAGCCATGAATAAAATCATGCAATATGCACAAAAGCAAAATTGGTATCCTGTATTCTACGAAAGCCTTCCGATCTATAACGACATGAAGATGAAAAGTGGAACAATTGGTGGAGTTCTTGGCTATACCGGTGTTCACACCAATAAAAGCGGGCAGTCATTTACCTTTACACTATTGGTCAATAATTATTCGGGATCAGGCGCCAATATGCGCAAACAAATGTTTAAATTGCTTGATATTTTAAAATAACATATTATTGTCTATTTATAATAAGATATTGGCAAATATTTTCAATTGTCAAAAAGAATGATAGATTTGTAGCCTTAAAATTAATAAAATCGTAATGAGTAACACTAATCGTAAACAGGCAGCATTAAATTACCACTCAATGGGTAGACCTGGTAAAATAGCTGTTGTTCCGACAAAACCAACAAATTCGCAAAGAGACTTATCATTAGCATATTCTCCTGGCGTAGCGGAGCCATGTTTGGCTATTGCCGAGAATAAAGAAGATGCTTATAAATATACTGCAAAAGGGAACCTCGTTGCTGTTATCAGTAACGGTACAGCTGTATTGGGCTTAGGTGATATCGGCGCTCAAGCTGGCAAGCCTGTGATGGAAGGTAAAGGTTTACTGTTCAAAATTTTTGCTGATATTGATGTATTTGACATCGAGGTTGACACCAAAAACGTAGACGAGTTCGTTAAAATCGTAAAAGCATTGGAACCAACTTTCGGAGGTATCAACCTGGAAGATATCAAGGCTCCTGAATGTTTTGAAATTGAGCGTCGCCTAAAAGAGGAAATGAATATCCCGGTCATGCACGATGATCAGCATGGTACAGCGATCATTTCAGGTGCAGCCTTGATCAATGCCTGTGAGATTATCGGAAAAGATATCTCGAAAGTAAAAATCGTTGTCAATGGTGCCGGTGCAGCTGCGATGTCCTGTACAGCCATGTATATTTCCGTTGGCGCAAGCAAAGAAAACATTGTGATGCTTGACAGTAAAGGTGTCATTCGTACGGATAGAGAAAATCTTGATAATATGAAAGCACAATATGCTACGGATCGTGATATCCACACCCTAGCAGATGCTGTCAAAGGCTCGGATGTGTTTATTGGTTTATCTGCTGCGGATGTCATGTCAGCAGAGATGTTGTTGACTATGGCTCCTAATCCGATTGTTTTGGCGATGGCCAATCCAAATCCAGAAATTGCCTACGATTTAGCGATGGCTACCCGTAGTGATATTATCATGGGTACTGGCCGTTCGGATTATCCAAATCAAGTGAACAATGTATTGGGTTTCCCTTACATTTTCCGGGGCGCTCTCGATGTCCGTGCAACAGCAATTAATGAGGAAATGAAAATTGCCGCTGTACGTGCTATCGCTGATTTGGCAAAACAACCCGTTCCTGAAGAAGTTAACCAAGCATACAACACCAGCAATTTAAAATTCTCTGAAGAGTATATCATCCCTAAGCCTACCGATCCGCGTTTGATCACAGAAGTTTCTATGGCTGTTGCAAAAGCAGCGATCGAATCTGGAGTAGCAAAAACAGCGATCGAAGATTGGGATAAATACCGTGATGCACTGCGTAAACGTCTTGGTAAAGATGATGCGATCATGCGCAACTTAACAATGGCCGCTAAAAGAGATCCAAAACGTGTTGTGTTTGCCGAAGCTGATAATTACAAAACATTACGTGCCGCTCAAATCGTAAAAGAGGAAGGTATTGCGATCCCGATTCTATTAGGGAAGAAAGACAAAATCCAACGTTTGATCCATGAATATGCCTTCGAATTGGATGGGGTAGAAATTATTGATCCGATTGCTGAGGTTGATGGTGAAACAGAGCGTTCAAAAAAATTCATCGAACACCTTTACAATAAAAGACAACGTAGAGGAATCTCCCTGTACGATGCACGCAAATTGATGTTCGACCGCAACTATTTTGGTGCTTCTTTGGTTGAATTTGGCGAAGCTGATACCTTGATTTCTGGTATGACAAAAAATTATGCAAACACCATTCGTCCAGCATTGCATGTTATCGGTGCTAAACCAGGCAGCCGGGTAGCAGGTATGTATATGATGTTAACCAAAAAAGGTCCTATTTTCATGGGGGATACAACCGTGAATGAGGATCCTACAGCACAAGAATTGGCGGATATCACGTTACTTTTGGACAAAGCTGTTAAACGCATGAATATTCAACCTCGTATTGCTTTATTGTCGTATTCTAACTTCGGGTCAAGTGAAGGAAAAACACCAACGAAAGTAAGAGCAGCGGCACAGATTTTACATGAACAACATCCTGATATCATCGCTGATGGTGACCTGCAAGCTAACTTCGCCCTGAACAGTGATATGCTGACAGCCAATTTCCCATTCAGCTGTCTAAATGGACAATCGGCAAATACACTTGTTTTCCCTAACCTAGAGTCGGGTAATATTGCGTATAAACTCTTACAGGAAGTAGGTGAAGCCGAAGCTGTAGGTCCAATTCTATTGGGGATGAACAAACCGATCCATGTACTACAATTGGATAGCTCTGTACGCGAAATCGTCAATATGGTGACCATTGCCGTAGTTGATGTTCAAGCACATCTCAAAAATTTATAGAATCGCTTAAAATCTTCCTATATTCGTAATACTATGTACGAATATTTCAATGGAAAATTAGCATATAAAGCCCCCACTCACGTTATCATAGACGTGAGTGGGATTGGCTACTATGTTCACATCTCTCTCTATACCTTTTCCCAAATCAAGGATCAGGAAAACTGTAAATTATTTATTTCATTGCAAGTCCGCGAAGACTCCCATACACTATATGGCTTTGCATCCGAAGGTGAAAAAAAACTGTTTGAGAATCTGATCTCTGTTTCGGGCATCGGCCCCAATACGGGCCGGATGATTTTATCGTCCAACACGCCTGATGAAATACAATCAGCCATTGCCAACGGTCAGGTGGCCTTGATTCAAAAAATCAAAGGTATAGGTCCTAAAACTGCACAGCGATTGATATTGGAACTTCAGGATAAATTGAAAAAGCAAGGCGGGGACGCCCTTTCAACCACCATTCAGTCACAGTCCATACCGGACGAAGCTTTATCTGCACTGGTGATGTTAGGATTTAACAAAGTCGCTGCCGAGAAAGTACTGAATACCATTTTAAAAACAGAAAGCGGTCTTTCGGTGGAGGCTATGATCAAATTAGCACTAAAGAGGCTTTAAGAAAGCACAGTATTTGTTACAATACGGTTTTGCTAAATCGTATTTATTCTTTTATTTTTAGGGCTTCTTATTTCAGTTATAATCACACACATGAAAAAACTATTTTCGCTTGCGCTCGCTTTAAGTTTAGGAGCAACATTATTTGCGCAGGAAAAAAAAGATGTCACATTAAACATTGTACCTCTACCGCAACACGTCCAAATCAAAAATGGATCATTTAACATCAATGGAAACACCAAAATTGCTTTTGATAGCGATGAAGACAAAAAAGTTGCCGCTTTATTTCAGGATTTTTTAAAAAGCAACTACAACCTCAATTTATCCCTCGTGAAATCGGTGGGCAAAAATAGCATCTATTTCTCGTCTAAAAATGCAAAATCAAGCAATAAAGAAGCCTACGAACTTAACATTGCTTCCGATCAAATTACGGTCAAAGGAAAAGAAGCGGGCTTGTTTTATGGCATGCAATCGCTGATTCAATTGCTTCCTGTTGATAAAAAAGCGAGCATCGAAATTCAACAAGCTTCCATTCAGGATGAGCCTCGTTTTGCATACCGCGGACTACATCTTGATGTCGGCCGTCATTTCTTCCCCGTAGCATTTGTGAAGAAGTACATTGATATTTTGGCTTCTTACAAGTTGAATACTTTTCACTGGCATTTGACCGATGATCAGGGATGGCGCATTGAGATTAAATCTCACCCTAAGCTGACACAAATCGGAGGTTACCGCAACCAAACACTGTTAGGAAACTACAAGACTGACGGTGACTACGATAATACCCCTTATGGTGGTTTCTATACCCAAGACCAGATCAAAGAAGTCGTGGCTTATGCAAAATCAAAGTATGTCACCGTCATCCCCGAAATTGAAATGCCCGGTCATGCCCTTGCTGCACTTTCGGCTTACCCAGAACTCGGCTGTGGCGATAAACCAGGGCCCTATACAGCAGCGCAGACATGGGGTGTATTTGACGATGTATTCTGTGCTGGAAAAGAAGAAACATTCAAGCTATTGGAAGATGTTATTGACGAAGTGATCCCGTTGTTCCCAAGCGAGTACATCCACATCGGCGGCGATGAATGCCCTAAAACAAGATGGAAAACTTGTCCATATTGTCAAAAAAGAATCAAAGATAACAATCTCAAAGATGAGCATGAATTGCAGAGCTATTTTATTCAACGTATGGAAAAATACATCAATAGCAAAGGCAAACGTATTATTGGATGGGATGAGATCTTAGAGGGTGGATTAGCCCCAAATGCGACTGTCATGAGCTGGCGTGGAGATCAAGGCGCTATTGATGCGGCAAATCAAGGCCACGATGTCATCATCACAGCGAATAGTTATGGCCTTTACTTTGACCATAAACAAGGTGCTGACCAAAATAGAGAACCATTGAGTATTGGTGGTCTGTCGACCTTGCGTAAAGTGTATACCGCGGATCCTATGCCTACCAAAATCTCCGAAAACAACAAAAAGCACGTTTTGGGTGTGCAAGCGAATATCTGGACAGAATATATTGGTTCTTCAAACAAAGTAGAATTTACAATCTTACCACGCGTGTTGGCACTTTCGGAGATCGCATGGACACAACCTGAAAAGAAAAACTGGAAAAACTTCTCAGAACAACGTGCGGCGCGCCAATTGGCAAAGATCGATCAGACGAGCACATTCTACCGTGTACCGGAGGTATATGGTATCGTTGACACGACGATATACGCATCAGAATATACCATCCGGGATTTAAAACCATCTGTCGAAGGAGCAAAAATTTATTATACCCTAGACAACTATGATCCTTCAGAATTGGATCTTGAATACACCGGCCCAGTGAAAGTCACCGTTCCAAACAGTAAAGAGCGTGTATTTAAAGCCGTGGTTGTGACACCTTCTGGAAAACGGAGCAACTACATTCGGGTAAACATTATCAATACAAAGAAATAATATCACACCGCTCATGCGAAAGCGCTAATATTCTGTTACCTTTGAACAGGTATTAGCGCTTTTTTATTACAGTGTAATATCATCACAAGAATATAAAACGAATTTTTATGGCTGAGGATCTATCAATTGCCAAAGGGAGCAAAGAGGAACAATATCAAAATTTACTTCCACAGATAGGTGGATTGCTACAGGGAGAAAATAATCAGATTGCCAACCTAGCCAATATCGCAGCAGCGTTAAAGGAACAATTTAGTTTTTTTTGGGTTGGTTTTTATCTGGTAGATAGTGCAGACGAGCTTGTTCTTGGTCCCTTTCAAGGTCCCGTTGCCTGTACACGTATAAAAAAAGGAAGAGGAGTATGCGGCGGAGCTTGGGCGCAGGCGAAAACGCTTATCGTACCCGACGTGGACCAATTTCCCGGACATATTGCCTGCAGTTCGCTATCACGGTCTGAAATCGTATTGCCGGTATACAAACAGGGAGCAATTATCGGTGTGCTTGATGTTGACAGCAGCGAATTGGATAGCTTCGACGAAATTGACGAAAAATACCTTACCCAAGTCTTGCAGTTGCTGGACAAGTAGATCCGATAGGTACTCCCCTATCATTGCCCCCTTTATTAAATAGAATTTAATCAATGCTTACTTCAGTCGACAGATGTCGACAAGCAAGGACGAATAAAGGCGGGCATAAACAGTGTAATTATTGAACAATAGTGTACACCCTAAAAGCCAATTCCGACCTGTAACGTGAACCGATGTAAATGATAACGGGTTTCATTGTGAATTAATCCATACCCATTGTCTACATTCGGTAGACTTGATGCAGGAGCTGAATAGCTATCTTCCCGGTTGAATTGCTGGTATCTATACCCTGTAGCCAACGACCAATATGATTGTGAATCTTTAAATTTAAATCGCCAGCCCAATTGCGGACTGAACAAGACACCACCCCGATATTTAGATTTTAAATTATTCGTCTGGAAGGTTTTATTAAGAAAGGCGAATCCATACCCCAGGTCTATTCCCGCAAAGAAAGAACGCTTTCGCTTTGGATATTCTACATAGTTGATTTTTGTCGACAACGGTAAAAACCATTTTTCACCATTGTCATCTACCGGATAGCGATCTAAGCCTGTATTTAGACCGATTGCAAATTTCTCATTCAGATTTAACCCATGGAAGGTGTGTAGCGCGAATCCTGATTCAAGAAAAATTGGTCCATAGGTGACAACTGAAAATTCGTTATGATTTGTATATTTTTTTATTTGGGCCGTTGCTGTTAAATACGTAAAAAGGGCCAAAAGGATAACCGAAAATCTTTTCATAAAATAGTATACTGGACGTTTTTTTAATTCGATTTGGCTACTGAAATAACACTTAGTTCTTTCAATTTTGCCCGATTGCTATAATCGTATTGATAAAGACCGTTCCTTCCTGTGACCAGAAGCGATTTAGGTCCGGCAATCACATCCATACTTTTGAGCTCCTTTTTGTTTTCAAGGAGTTTATCCCCAATTTTACTCACATCACTAGCATCGAAAGATTTGAACCCATAATCACCATCGCAGACATATAACGTTTGATCTGACAGGACCAAACCATGCGGATTTTCCAAAGAAAAGGTATACTTCAATGTCGGATTTTTGAGGTCTTGTATGTCGATCACTTCCAACACATTCTGTTGCCCACCACATGCCGATCCGGTGCGTAATGTAACAAAGGCGTATTTATCATTGACGACGACAGGATCACAGGCTCTTATATGTGTATAGCGTGATAATTCCATCGGCTCAGATGCTGTGGATATATCAAAAATGAGCATACCTGTATTGGAACCAATAAATAGGTTATTCTTATATGGGAATACAGTTTCGATACCAAATCCCAGCTTGACATCTTTCACATATATGGGTTTACGGGAGTCTTGCACGTTAAACAAATGCAATGTGCTATGATCCACCGCATATAGATGTTGGTTGGCTAAGGTGAAGCGCGCCATAGATCCGCCTTGTCCCACCCCTGAGTTCGATTCATTGTATTCAAACTCCTCCTTTTGATAGGGAGTGTATTTACTTTTGGAAGCATAACTAACTAGGGAATCACGATATCCGGTAACTACCACGTCTGGTATATTGTTGATATAGTCCTTTTGGAGTACGGTTTTAAATACATTTTCATTGCGAGCGAGCAACTTTGGTGCAGTGGGATCCGCAAGATCGAATGTCAATAGATCCGCAAAACTATCGGCATAGAGCTTTCCTTCCTGAACAGCTAAGTCTACATTACCCGGAATATTTACAAAAGAGATTGCTTTTGGTTTTGAAGGGTCGGCATTGTTATAAATATGAATTCCCTTGTTAGGCTCGTTGATAAATAAGTAGTCCTGATAGATGTAAATTTTACCACTTTGAACGATCGTCCTAGGGGTACTGACCGTATTGGCCTTGGTCCGAATGCTTTCCATCGTTTCAAATACAGGAACCCGAGCTAAATATTGCCCTTTCTGTTCTACTTTGTCACAGCCCAAGAGGAACAGGCCTCCGAATAAAATAAGCCAAGCTTTTTTCATAAAATACATAACTATATGGTCAATTAAATTTATAATCACAATAGTTAACGATATATCTATGATTTCGCTACAAGCAATCTTATTTTTTTACAACTATATGAGCAGCATAATAGCCGTTAGATAGAAGATTTTCCGCTAATGTAATTCCCAAATTTTGACAAGCTTATCATCACTGACACTAAAGAAATACTGGCCATCCTCAGACCATATCCCCGCGTTGACGGATAAATGGTGGCCATCCTGCATTTTGTCACGGCTCATATTTTTCAATAGGGCAAAATCAGCATTAGACCAAAATTTCAGTGACTTATCCCGGCTTACTGTCGCAAAAAATGGTTCAAAAGGATGTGGATAAATCCCATAGACAGTGAACAAGTGCGGCACAAAGGAAAAGTTATTACTTAATTGGTTCACGTCCGAAATGATAAGCTGGGCATCTCTTCCGCCGCTTAGCAGCTGGTTTTGAAGGAAAGCCAAGGAGGTTGTAGGCAAGCTATGCAACTTCTTGCGTTCGATGACATGGAAGTCTTGGCTATCCAACAAATATACCCAACCATCTTTATCGCCCAAAGCAATCTTGGTTTCATCCGCATCAACGGCGATACTCCGAACCGTTGTTTGGGACAGCTGTAATTCGTAAATAGATTTGTATGTTGCAAGTTCAATAACATACAATCGTCCTTCTTCCCCTACGGCGAGCAGTTCATTTTTTTTCTGGATATGGGAAAGTGCAAAGATAGCCTTATTACCTAGCTGCAAACTCGCTACAAGTTTTTGTTCTTGTACATCCACGAAAAGAAGCTTTCCCTCACGCTGCGCAATCACTAGGATCGCTGTTCCAGGTATTAATTTTAAAGCATACACCGAGGAGGTTACTGCACATAGGATACGTTTAAAGCCATTCTTTTCAATATCCCATTCAACTACCCCCTTATCGTTACCACCTGTAAAAAAAGTATGTGGATCGTATCCCTTTTCTACACAAAAAATTGGGTTTTGATGCCCCGGTAACGTCGCTCTTAATTTAATATCCATAGTCATCTATTCAAATTCTCCGGATGATAACCGGAAAGTTATTCTTCGCTTAGCTCCTGCTTGCACAATCAACTTAAGTTCCCTGCCTCCAAACAAAAGTTAGAAAACGATAAAAAAATGAAGTGCAGCATATTCACAAATATACTGCACTTTCAAGACTATTTTGTCATATTACCTTAAAGCCTCGCCCGATTCTTAGATTCCATCAAGTTTCTATCCGCATGATTCGGAGCAAGTGTATCTTTGATTCTATAGTGACCTTTTTGCAAAAACAACGTTATTGATGTCTGCTTTCCAGATTCTTAGCGATTGTTTCCAAAGAGAATCCCTTCTCACGAAGCAGTACGATCAAATGGAACAACAGGTCCGAAGTCTCATTGATAAAATCAGTCTCGGTTTCTGTTAACGCTGCAATAACTGTTTCAACGGCTTCCTCACCCACTTTTTGAGCGATCTTATTAATCCCTTTAGAACGCAGACGATTAACATAGGATTCGTCAGAAGGATTTTCGTAACGATGATTTACAATACGTTCCAGTTCCAAAATAAAATTCTGATTGAATTCTGTATTGAAACAACTCCGGCTTCCCGTATGACAAGTTGGCCCCATAGGATCAGCCTTGATCAACACCGTATCTTTATCGCAATCAACATGGATGCTTTTTACATTTAAAAAGTTTCCGCTCTCCTCTCCTTTGGTCCAGAGACGATTTTTGCTACGGGAGAAAAAAGTCACGCGCTTCTCAGCCTGTGTTTTTTGCCAAGCCTCTTCATTCATATAACCTAGCATCAACACTTCCAAGGTCTGGGCGTCCTGCACAATCACTGGAACAAGGCCGTCACTTTTTGCAAAATCTAACATGGTATTAGTATTTAGTATTGAGATATGAGTATTTAGATCTTACTTGTGTCAGCCTAGGGCTTACAAGCTTTTGTTCCTACTCCTTACTCATTAATCAATTTTCTTATTCTGCAAGCCCTGATGGCTTACCTAATATTATCATTACTCCTTTATTCTTTGCTACTTTATTCGCTACTATCTAACGACAATACCATTATGGCGTAAAGTCTGTTTAAGATCTGGAATCAATATTTCTCCATAATGGAATACTGAAGCTGCCAATGCGGCATCTACATTGGTTTGTTGAAATACATCGACAAAATGCTGTTGACTGCCTGCTCCACCCGATGCAATCAAAGGAATATGGATGCGATCGTTTACAGCTTTTAAGAATCCGTTGTCAAATCCATTCTTTGTTCCATCATGATCCATCGATGTGAGCAAAATTTCTCCAGCACCGCGTTCTTGCGCTTCGAGGATCCAATCCAGCGTATTGATCTCCGTCTTGATGCGCCCACCACTTAGATGGACAAAATCCTGACCTTCAATAGATCTCGTATCGACAGCGACCACAACAAACTGCGCACCAAACGCGGCTGCCATTTGATTAATCAGGCCCGGATTACGTACCGCAGCTGAATTGATAGATATCTTGTCAGCCCCCGCATTTAATAGAATGTCGGCATCTTTGATTTCGTTGATACCGCCACCAATTGTAAACGGGATATTCACCTGGCGAGCCACCGCTTTTACGAGGTCGATTGTCGTCTTGCGCCCTTCATGTGTAGCTGTAATATCTAAAAATACAAGTTCATCAGCTCCTTGCTGGGAGTATTCATAAGCGAGTTCAACAGGATCGCCTGCATCGCGCAGATCAACAAAATTGACTCCCTTGACAGTACGTCCATCTTTAACATCCAAGCAGGGAATTATCCGTTTTGCCAACATGTTAAAATCTGATTAATGATTTAAGATTCCAGTCTTTGACTTCATCGATAGAGATCCGATTCTCATAAATTGCTTTTCCAACAACTACTGATTCTACTCCGCCCAATTCCTGAAGTTTTTGAATGTCATCCATCGAACTGATACCTCCTGAAGCAATCAATTTGATGATCGGTGAATGGTTCAACAATTTTTGATACAATTCCACACCTGCACCGCCTAATTTACCATCTTTACTAATATCAGTACAAAGAAACCTAAAAAATCCTAGCGCTAAGCATTTATCAATATACTCGATCAATTTAATTGGTGAGCTTTCTAGCCAGCCTGAGTATTTAATCACTTCGTCCAATACGTCAATTGCAATCACAATATGATCCGCGTATTTAACCTGCCCTTCATTTAGCGTTGCAAGTTCTTCCAAAAAAGAAGGATTTGTGATCGCTTGTGTGCCAACAATTACCCGGTATACACCAGCGTCGACCAATTCCTTTACCTTTTCAATACTTCTGACGCCACCACCGTACTGAATTTTCATTTCTGTCTTCTGAATGATATCAAACAAATATGCCTGATTACTAAAATCTCCTTTGGCACCATTTAGATCTATAATATGAACCAGTTCGGTGCCATTTGCATGGTAATTTTCTATTTGAGCTTCTAAACTAATATCATATGTTGTAACGTCGTCATAGTTACCCTCTCTTAAGCGGACAACTTTTTTGTCCAATACGTCAATTGCTGGGATGATATACATAATAGAATATTTTTAGTCTAATTGAATTGTTGAAAAATTGAGCAACAACTGCTCACCTGCCTTTCCCGACTTCTCCGGGTGAAATTGTACGCCAAAGAAATTATCTTTGGAAATTGCTGCTGAAAATGGTAATCCATAATCACATTTAGCAGCAGTGAATGCCGTGTCGTATTCGATATAATACGAATGGACAAAATAAAAGTAGCTCTGATCTTCTATATTCGCAAATAAAGGATTATTTGCCTGTATTGAAACGCTATTCCAACCCATATGGGGCACTTTTCCCGCTACTCCAGCCTCAAAATGTAACGTTTTCAGCGGGAACAACTTCAACATCTCGGCCTCCCCTTCCTCAGAATAATCCGTCAACAATTGCATGCCAACACAGATACCTAGAACAGGTTTACGGAGTTCTTTAATATAAGGTACTAACCCTGACTCACGCAATTTATTCATGGCTGCTCCGGCATGGCCTACGCCTGGAATGATAATACGATCGTAAAGATCAATCTCCTCCGCCGTATTAATCATACCATAGGACAGCCCCACCCGCTCTAGCGCAGCAGTTAAGGAAAAGATATTTCCAGCGCCATAATTAATAATTCCTATCATTTTTGAGATTTGAGTATTGAGACTTGAGTATTAAGACTTTGGAGCCACAAGCTTACGCGGTATGCGGTCATCCTTAGTCTTTACGCATTGATTCTCCTTTTTTATTAAACAAAACTACAAAACTCCCTTTGTACTTGGTAATTGCATATGATCCGCATCCCGACGTACCGCTTTCTTAATTGATTTGGCAAAAGCTTTAAAAATAGCTTCGATCTTGTGATGCTCATTATCCCCTTCGGCTTTGATATTTAGATTTGATTTAGAGGCATCAGAAAAGGATTTAAAGAAATGGAAAAACATTTCTGTTGGCATATCACCTATTTTCTCCCGTTTAAATTCCGCATCCCATACAATCCAGTTGCGTCCGCCAAAATCCAGTGCAACCTGCGCCAAACAATCATCCATCGGCAGGGTGTACGAGTAGCGTTCAATACCACGTTTGTCGCCCAAAGCCTTCAAAAACACCTCGCCTAGGGCAATCCCTGTATCTTCGATGGTATGGTGTTCATCAATATGAAGATCTCCCTTTGCTTTTATCGTTAAATCCAGCGCGCCGTGTCTCGCTAATTGATCCAACATGTGGTCAAAGAATGGCAGTCCAGTTTCAATTTCTGATTTCCCGGAGCCATCCAAGTTCAACTGAATAAAAATATCAGTTTCATTTGTCTTACGATGATGTTCGGCAGTACGCGTGCCAAGCTTAAGAAATTCGTATACTGTCTTCCAGTCTATTGTTTCCAAAGCCACCACTTTCGGGTCAATGTCGACGTTCTCCAACACACCCAATTGATCATTGGCACGCAGCCATATTGCTTTGGCACCAAGATTTTGCGCGAGCTTCACATCATTGACACGGTCACCGATAACGAACGATTCACTTAAATTATATTTTGACGAATCGAAATATTCACCGAGCATACCAATACCCGGTTTACGTGTATCGGCATTTTCGTGTGGAAAAGTCTTATCTATATGTTCTTTGGCAAATACTACACCCTCTGCAGCAAACGTATCAATCACAAAATGATGGACAGGCCAGAAGTTTTCTTCCGGATGGGAAGATGTCCCGAGGCCATCTTGGTTAGAAACCAAGATCAATTCGAAATCCAGCTCCTTCGCGATACGTGGCAGGTACTGCAACGCACCCGGATAGAATTTTAATTTTGCGAAAGAATCGATCTGCTCATCTTCCGGCTCCAAAATTAACGTTCCGTCACGGTCTATAAACAGTACACGTTTTAAGTTATCAGGCATAGTATTATTTATTGATTTGATTAAGTTTTTCTAATAATATTTGATTCTCCGCAGGCGTTCCAACTGTAATCCGCAAACAGCCCTCACAGAGTTCTACTTTAGACCGATCACGGACAATGATTCCATATTGAACCAAGTAGTCGTACACTTGTCTGGGTTGCTCCATCTTGACCAAAATAAAATTGGCATCGGAAGGTGTGATATGTTGCACGTAATCCAATTCAAGGAGTTGGCGAACAAGTTTATCACGTTCTGCTACCGTCTCTTTGATCCAGTCGTTGACTTGATCCACATTATTCAACGCCTCCAACACAATATCCTGTGTTGCTTGATTAATGTTATAAGGGGGTTTAATTTTATTATAAACCGCTATAATCTCTTTACTTGCAAATGCCATGCCCAATCGCAACGCAGCAAGTCCCCAGGCTTTGGATAAAGTTTGTAATACGACTAAGTTAGGATATTCGGCCAATTCCTGCGTAAATGATTTCACAGCTGAAAAATTGATATAAGCTTCATCAACCACAACTAGTCCCTGAAAATTATTCAATATCGTTTCTATATCCTGACGTCGTATAGAATTTCCAGTGGGATTATTGGGCGAACAGATAAAAATTAACTTAGTACGGGCATCTATGGCATTCGCAATTCCATCCAAATCCAATTGATAGTCTGCGGTAAGGTTTACTTTCCTGAACGCTACATCGTTGATATTTGCGGACACTTCATACATGCCATAGGTCGGCGGAACGAGGATAACATTGTCCACGCCGGGTGTACAAAATGCGCGGTACAAAATATCAATAGCCTCATCACTTCCATTGCCCAAAAAAATATTTTCAGATGGAACACCTTTTATTGTTGAAAGTTTTGCTTTGACTTGATGTTGGAGTGGGTCTGGATATCGGTTGTATTCATGGTTTAGTGGGGATCCAAAAGGATTTTCATTAGCATCAATCAATATAGATGCATCCCCTTTAAATTCATCTCTTGCGGACGAATACGGTACGAGCTTCTTGATATTTTCCCGTAATAGGTTGTTTAAGTTGAATGGATTATCCATTATAAAAAAATTAGAGCCGTAAACTTAGATAAATTGTTTATCAAATGCAATATAATAAGCAATTTATTCGCAGAAGACTATCCCTGACCGGTAGACATGGTTATATGCAAATTATCCTTTTCCCATTGTGCAAAAAAGGATCGATTAAAAGGGAATGACAACAAGAAGCGCAATAAAAACTACACTGAAAACCACTTACCTTCAACCGAGAGTTCGGTATTTGGGAATACCGTTCGGGCTTCTTCCAATAACGGCCCCAGGTCACGGTACCGAGCAGAGTAATGGCCTAGCAATAATTTCTTTGCATGGGTTTCTTTCGCGATTTCCCCCGCCTCTAAGGCTGTTGTATGAAAGGTTTCCTTTGCCCGGTCTACCATATCATGCAAAAATGTAGATTCATGGTAAAGGAGATCAGCATGCTGAATATAGGACAAATAATCGCCCGTGCGCACTGTATCTGAACAATACACATAACTTCTAGACTTGGGAGCAGGTAAGCTCAATTGATCTGCCGGATAAACATTCCCTTTTTCGTCGACATAATCGACCCCTTTCTTAATGGCAGGGTAATATACCGTGGGAATATTTAACGCTTGGACCACATCGCCAAGCAAGGTCCGGGCCCTTGGTCCCTCATCAAAACGAAAACCAGTGCAGGCTATACGATGTATTAAAGGGAAAGTGCTTATTTTTAAGGTCCGATTTTCAAAGATAACACCGGGCTCTTCGGGTGATATCGGATGAAAAATAAGATTATAGCGTAAGACTGTTTCAGAATGCAGAAATTGGATATCCAAAATCTCTTTCAAGGCAGCCGGTCCATACAAATGAAGATCACTTTTGCGGCCAACGAGGTGCATCGAAGAGAGCAGCCCCACCAATCCTAAATAGTGATCTCCATGTAAGTGGCTAATAAAAATATGTGCAATGCGATTGCTTTTAATTCCGTATCGGCTCAACTGCATTTGTGTGCCTTCACCGCAGTCTATTAAAAATAATTGTTCATTAAAGTTCAACACTTGGCTAGTCGGATGCCGATCAAACATTGGTGTCGCCGAACTATTTCCTAATATTAGAACTTCAAACTTCATATTAATCCTCGATTGTCCCGCGGTATTCAGATTCCAATTCGTGTGCAAAGATCAAATCTTCAGCAACCTTCAGCGATGGCGCAATTTTTAACGATTTATCCAAATGTGATACACGGACCATATCCATTAATTTAGGGCAAAGATTGACCAAAATAAATACCCCGCCAACAGATTGACATAAACGGTGCGCCAGTATACCTAGACGTATGCCAACTTCATCCGTCTTCTGGACATGAATCATATCCAGTACGATATTACGTTGACCAATTGTATTGCGCAACAAAAACTCCCCTTTAAGTTTAGCTGCATTCTCCGCATCTATCACTTCGACATGAGGCTCTATGACAATATAGCGATCGTGTTTATCAATAGTATACTTCATAAGTCTATCTCCTTAGTTTGAGGATACAATGTACTAATAATTTAGCTCTTTTAAGGCCTTTGTCACATTTCTTTCCACTCGTTCCAAGACATTCTCTTGATCCGGGTAAACAAATTTTTCACCCACGATATGCTCATATAGCTCAATGTAGCGTTCGGAAATTGAAGCAATGATTTCATCTGTCATCTCAGGCACAACCTGTCCATCTTTACCTTGAAAACCATTATCAATCAACCATTTTCGAACAAACTCCTTTGACAATTGCTTTTGAGCTTCCCCGTTTTCTTGGCGTTCTTGGTATCCATCCGCATAGAAATAACGGGAAGAATCTGGTGTATGAATCTCATCGATCAACACTATTTTACCATCTTTTTTTCCAAATTCATATTTGGTATCCACCAAGATCAACCCCCTTTGTGCTGCAATTTCGGTTCCGCGTTGAAACAAAGCTTTGGTGTACCTCTCCAGTTGCACGTAATCTTCTTCACTCACAATACCTTTTTTCAGAATATCTGCACGTGAAATATCCTCATCGTGACCTACGGCGGCTTTGGTCGTTGGTGTAATAATTGGCTCAGGCAATTTATCATTCTCCTTCAATCCTTCAGGAAGAGACTCCCCGCAAACCTCACGTTTACCCGCAGCATACTCACGCCAAGCATGTCCAGACAGATACCCACGGATAACCATTTCTACTTTAAACGGTTCACACATTTGACCTATCGTCACACTGGGATCTGGTACTGATACGACCCAATTTGGAATAATATCAGCTGTCGCTTTTAAAAATTTAGCTGCAATTTGATTCAACACCTGCCCTTTGTAGGGAATAGGTCGAGGGAGTACCACATCAAATGCCGAAATACGGTCAGAGGCTACCATCGCCAGGTAGGTGTCTGCAATCGTATACACGTCACGTACTTTTCCTCTGTAAAAAGCAGTTTGATTCTCGAAATTGAAATTTGTTTCTTTTATAGCGTTCATGTTCAAAGTAAAATTCAAATAATATAATTAAATAATCAATGTTGGCTTTCATTCATCTCAATGAATCCATTCCACTTAACTATTCGTTTATGCCTATACTTGACAGCATAGATAAGTACAGATATTGTGCCCTTTTTAGGCTATAGCGAATATCCAGATTGACATCAGTATCATTCCTTTGCGATCATGGGTATTTCAACGATCCGTGTCACAACGAATAATTTAAATATCGCCGTATGCTTCCAAAATGCGTCGCACCAATTTATGACGAACCACATCGCCACCGCTTAGGTGGATAATATCGATACCTTCAATATTTTCCAGCAAACGGATCGATGTTGAAAGTCCGGATTGATTCTTTTTAGGAAGATCCACCTGCGTCATATCTCCGGTGACAATAAATTTTGCAGTAGGCCCCATGCGGGTCAAAAACATCTTTAACTGCATATCCGTTGCATTTTGAGCTTCATCCAAAATGACAAAACAGTTATCAAGTGTACGGCCCCGCATAAATGCCAATGGTGCAACCTCGATGGTACGATTTTCCAAATATCCTTTTAATTTCTCTGCCGGAATCATATCATCTAGCGCATCGTAAAGTGGCCTCAAATAGGGATCTACCTTTTCTTTCAGGTCACCGGGCAAAAAACCTAGATTTTCTCCAGCCTCTACCGCTGGTCTTGTCAAAATAATCCGTTTGATTTCTTTATTGCGAAGTGCCCTGACAGCAAGTGCGACAGCAGTGTACGTCTTCCCCGTCCCTGCTGGACCAATGGCAAATAAGATATCATTTTTCGAAATACTATCAACCATTCGTCGTTGGTTGGCCGTTCGTGCCCGAACAATCACACCATTAGGTCCATAAACAATGGGCTCAGAACCAAATGCCGCTTGCTTAGCCGCAATCTCCTTTTCCTGCTGCGCGGCTGAGCCTGCGCTCGCCCCTAGGAGATTTTCAAAATCCAACAAGGTAATGTTGTTGAATTTCTCTAGATGAGCCATGACTTCCTTAAACGATTGCTCAAATAGTTCCAATTCCTTCGCATCTCCCAACACTTTCATTTCACTTCCACGAGCTACAATTCGCAGTTTTGGGAATTGTTTCTTCAAATAATCAAAGTGCTCATTGTCTGCTCCCCATAATATGGGCAAATTCAGACCATCTAATGCAATTAGTAATTCGTTCAAATTTTATCCTATTTTAGAATTAATTAGATTGTAGCTATTACGCAATAGCTCCTAAGCGTAATACTATTCAAAATTAACGTATTCTAATGAGAAAATATGCCATCCTACAGAGATTTTTGCAAAAAGAAAACCAAATATTTTTTTTTGCATTTCATACTTGAGTTTTGCTATTAAAAGCAGATCTTCAGGCTGCACAAATCGATTCTTTACAACAGAAGACAAAGCTATGTTTGTGTATATCAATCGAAAAAAGATATATTCAAAATAAGTTCTTCAATTAGCTTTACAAATCAGCTGATAAATAGTAATTTTGCTCTCTATTTAAATAGATTTTTCAACAACAGAGCAAGTAAACAACAGAAGATCTATTCTATTCATTCAAAAAGGGAATTCGACAGCAATTCGGTCTATTTTAGGTTATAATGGCAGTAATTACGTTAACGACAGATCTAGGACATAAAGATTTTTATCAAGCTGCGCTAAAAGGGAGCCTTTTAACGCAGTTGTCTGATGTTAATATTGTCGATATCACCCACGAGATTCCAGCATTCAATATTCCGCGCGCAGCCTTCGTTCTTGGTAATGCCTATCATTATTTCCCCAAAGGGACGGTACATATCATTGGTATCAACACCTTGTTTCATGAGGAATCCAAATACATTGGCATGAAATACAAGGATCATTATTTTGTAGGTGCAGACAATGGTATTTTCAGCTTATTGTTGAATGGGAATGAACCGCAGGAATTGTACGAACTCAATTTGATGCAGGATCTGCGATACCTCCATTTCCCGCTTGCAGACATCCTATCCAAATCAGCCTGCCATATTGCAAAAGGTGGTAAACTGAAAGATGTAGGTACCCCCATGCATCAACTGATCGAAAAAGTTACGTTACAACCGATCTTTGATAAGGATATGATCCGTGGCAATGTCATTTACGTTGATGCTTTTGGCAATGCCATTACCAACATTTCAAAAGATCTATTTAACAAAGTCCAAAAAGGGCGAAATTTCGTTTTGTATTTCAAACGCAACGAAACCATCACCAACCTTTCCTGGCATTACAATGAGGTGGGTGAGGGTGAAAAATTATGTCTCTTTGGCATCAGTAATTATTTAGAAATTGCCATTAATAAGGGTAATGCAAGCCAACTTTTGGGGCTACACGACGATGATTCCAATGTCATCCGTATCGAATTTAAAGATTAATTTCATAAATTCATTTCTAGAAATTGTTGATTTGTTTGTATCCACTCCCAAGTAGGGATTCGACCTGCAACGGTCACACAGGTAATTTATTGGACTTTATCAGTGCAATGGGTGCCCACAAATCCAAGCAATTTTAAGCAAACTTAATATCAGATTGATTGGTTCATTGTTTATGAGGTTTTTAACATACACGCTATTATCTTTTCTTCTATTTTTTAACTTAGGGTATTTGATGGCCCAGGAAAATGCAGATTCCAGTGCTTTTGAAGTACAGCGTAAACGTGTCAATAGCCTTCTTGAGGCTAGACAGCAGAAGTTCGGAGCCTATGACACAAGCCTTACCCAGAAAACAGGACTGTTTGGGCTGTTTAAATCCAAGGGCGATATGCAAAAAAGTATCGATATCCTCAAGGATGTCGTGATCACGGATAACAATATCTTTTTGGAAACCCAGCAGCTGCTCAAAATCAAAGATTTCGAAAAAGATAAATTCCGGCAGATGGCCACCGAATACGATAAGCAGATCTCAGCTTACATGGGCACAATCAACAAGCTTCAGACTGAAAATGAAAGACTTAGAACACAATTAGACAAATCAACCGGAAACGGACTGTCCGGCAATGTATGGCTTTACCTTGCTCTGCTCGTCATCATTGTGCTAGCGGCCTTATTGTATCGTAGCCATACACAAAAACCAGTCCTCACCCCTAAAAATACGGACTAGCACGTTGTGCCTTAGCATCTACAGCGGTGACATGTACCCCAAAAGTTGGTCAAATGACAACTTTAGTTGGTTAAAACCAGTCAAAAGCCAAAAATTGACCAAAGTATGATAGCAAAATATTTTTAATCTCTTTACATTTGTCCTCGCAACAAAACATTGAAGTAGCGGATTATGGCAAGAGGTTTCAATAGTGGTAATAAACAAGAAGAAGATCTACCAAAACCAAAGTTAAATAAGGAGCTCCTATTACGGGCTTCGAAAATAATGACCTATCTAAGGCCTTATCGGGTTAAGTTTGGAATCGGAATGTTATTTTTGGTATTATCCAGTCTTTCCATGCTGGCTTTCCCCGCACTGTTGGGTGCGATGATTGATGCTGCGCAGGGGAAGCAAACATACACCTGGCTGACCCCAGAAGTGTATTACATTGGTGGAATAGCCTTTATTATTCTATCGTTCACCTCGATCGTTTCTTTTTTTCGTATTCGTATCTTTGTTGAGATTGCTGAACGCGCCTTGGCAAAAATCCGGAAGGATACCTATCATAAGCTAATCTCCTTGCCGATTGAATTTTTTGCCAATCGTCGCGTGGGCGAATTAAATAGCAGACTTTCCGCCGATTTATCTCAGATCCAAGATACCTTGACCACCACATTAGCTGAAATTTTAAGACAATTGATCAGTCTTTGCTTTGGCGTATTTCTGCTCGTCTGGGTATCGCCTAAATTAGCCTTGATGAATCTCTGCATCTTACCCGTCATCGTGGTTGCCGCAATTGTCTTCGGAAAATTTATTCGTGAATTATCCAGACAGGCGCAGGATAAGATGGCGGAATCAAATAGCATAGTTCAAGAAACTTTATTGGGCATTAGCAATGTCAAAGCTTTTGTAAACGAATACTTTGAATTCAACCGTTACAGCAATCAGATGGACTCTGTTGTCAAATTAGCAGTCAAGGGAGCAACATTTCGTGGAGCCTTTGCTTCATTTATCATATTCTGTATTTTCGGTGCCGTTATCGCCGTTATTTGGTATGGTGCAGCTTTAGTCTCTATCCACGAGATGTCTGTTGGTGATCTAACGACATATATCCTCTATTCGATGTTTGTCGCCGGTTCTATGGGTAGTTTCCCTGAATTATACGCAAACATACAGCGCTCACTTGGCGCCAGCGAAAGGATCCTGGAAATTCTTGATGAACCACAGGAAGACATCAAGGTTGAACCGAGCTGCAAAGATATTAGCAAGAAAATGAGCGGAGATCTCCGTTTTGATCATGTGGCATTTGCGTACCCTAGTCGTCCAGATATTGACATTCTCAAAGACATTAATTTTACAGCCAATGCTGGCGATAAAATTGCCATCGTCGGCCCGAGCGGCACCGGTAAATCAACCATTGCTTCTTTAATACTTCAGTTCTATACCAGCAATAAGGGAGAAGTACTTTACGATGGCAAGCCGGCCACAGACTTCGACCTCTGCGATATACGAAACCAGGTAGCGATCGTACCGCAGGACGTTTTGCTATTTGGTGGAACGATTCGCGAAAATATCGCTTATGGCAAGTTAGATGCTACGGAAAATGAAATAACTGAAGCCGCCACGCGGGCCAATGCACATCAATTTATATTGAATTTTCCGGAAGGATACGATACCGTGGTCGGTGAAAGGGGCGTAAAACTATCCGGCGGGCAACGTCAACGAATTGCCATTGCCCGAGCTTTACTCAAAGATCCGGCTATACTTATTCTGGACGAAGCGACATCTTCATTGGATTCAGAGTCGGAACGTCAGGTTCAAGACGCCTTGGAAGAATTAATGCGTGGTCGTACATCCGTTATCATTGCCCATCGTCTATCGACGATTGTTGATGCCGATAAAATTATCGTGGTCGAAAATGGTGTCGTCTCGGAAAGTGGAACACATTTCGAATTATTACAGAAAGAAACCGGACTGTACCGCCATCTCTATACCCTGCAATCCAAACAGCAAAAGGTAGATATGTAAAATTTTGTTAATTATTGATTCTTTTTAAACAAATTGTGCTAGTGATTGTTCATTTGGTATTATACTTGATTATCATTTGAATACACAATAAAATAGAAGAATTATGAAAAATAGCAAAAATGGATTAGTGGCATTTGCTTTGGTAGGATTGGCTGCGGGAGCTGCTGCATGGTATCTTTTAGGAACCGATGACGGGAAAAAACAATTAGATCGTGCAAATGATGGCATCAAAAGCTTAACTAAGTCATTGAAGGATCTTTCGAAAAAAGAAGCTAGAAAAGCACAAAAATTGGCGAATAGAGCATCCGCTGAGCTGGATAACTTAAAATCAAAAGCGCAAGCTGCTTTCAGCAAAGCTACCGATGATGCCGATGCATTGAAGAACAAAGCAAAAGAGGCTGGTAGAGAAGCATTAGACCACGCAAACAATGCAGCACAAAATTTAGCCAGCAAAATCGACAACACTACCGATGCGGCTAAATCAAAAATTTCTAATACATAAGTAAAAAAAACATTTTTTTAAGAATTGATGGTTTGGCCGCCTCCTGTGGTTAAAATACATTTGTATCTTTGCGGAATATGACTTTACTGCAACAGGTAAAAACTTTAATTCTTAAAGACATCATTCTGGAATGGCGCTCAAAATACGCCATAAACGGAATCCTACTATATGTCGTATCTACTGTATTTGTTTGTTATCAAGCATTCAAATCAGTAGATACCACAGTTTGGAATGCATTGTTTTGGATTATCCTATTATTTGCATCCATTAATGCCATCAACAAGAGTTTTGTTCAAGAAAACCCCAATCGGCAACTTTACTACTACGCTTTAGTCGATCCTCGGGCAATTATCCTCGCCAAAGTCATTTATAACATGTTATTGATGACTATTTTGGCCACCATAGCTTATTTCGTTTATTCTACCATATTCAAAAATCCCCTCGGGGATCCCATCTTATATTTTATTTCAGTTATTTTAGGCAGTATCAGTTTTGCCAGTGTATTTACCATGATTTCTGGCATCAGCTCCAAGGCCGGGAATAACAGTACACTAATGGCCATTTTAAGTTTTCCGGCAATAATCCCCCTGCTTATCGTTTTGATCAAGCTCTCCCGCAACGCAATAGAAGGCCTAGAAAGGGCCGCCAGTTCGAAAGAAATAATTGTATTACTTGCAATTAATGTAATCACGATCACTATTTCTTTATTGTTATTTCCGTACCTTTGGCGAGATTAAATTTAGAATTGAAAACAAATTAAATTCAATTTACCATGAGAAAAAAATGGTGGAAAATATTAGCTGTCATCATAATTTGTGCAGTCATTATCAACGGTCTTTTGGGCCCTGTCCCCCGCCTATTTATCCTTCACGAAAGCATCCGAAACGTCTATTTCCACGTCCCGATGTGGTCTGCAATGATCGTGATGTATCTGATTTCTGTTATTTATAGTATCAAATACCTCAATACAGGAAAACAAGAATACGATCTAATGGCTATAGAAGCTGTTAATACAGGTATTACCTTTTGTTTTTTTGGATTGGCAACGGGAATGTTGTGGGCCAATATCACATGGGGCGAACCATGGCCTAATGACCCGAAACTAAATGGTTCAGCGATAGCCACTTTAATGTACCTGGCCTACCTCGTATTACGTAATGCGCTCGAGGAAGAGCAAAAACGAGCTAAAATCTCTGCTGTTTACAACATTTTCGCATTTCCGATCATTATTGTATTGCTTTATATTCTTCCGAAAATGACAGATTCCCTTCACCCTGGAAGCGGCGGAAATGCTACTTTTGGCCAGCTACAAATGAGCAATGAGCTTCGCCCAACATTTTATGCCGCAATGATCGGATGGCCCTTGATCGCTTTTTGGATTTGCTCTCTTCGTTATCGAGTACGTCTATTGGAAAGAAAACAGCAGGAAATAGAATCGTAAGAATAAATAGGTAGGTATTTCAGTTTTTAAACAGATAGACAGGCCCCGTAAAGCGCCTACGCGTATAACAAAACTGGAAATATGCATATACCATACCACTTCCATAAGGTTATAAAACGTAAATGGCAGTGACACTGATAAAAAATTAAATTTAGATAGAACCAAAATTAATCGGGTTCACATCGAGTATTAAAGACAAAGAATAGAATGAAAAAAATAACATTATCAATTGCATTATTAATTTTATCAACTTTAAGCACCTTTGCACAGGATGACGTTGATATGGCAACGGGATTGCGTAGTGAAGGCAAAATCTATGTGGTTGTTCTCGTGATGTTGGTCATTTTTCTAGGTTTGGCTTTCTTCCTTTTCCTGCTTGACCGTCGCATTACGAAGTTGGAAAAAAAGAATAAATAGTATACTTGTCGCATACCATGATTATAAGTCAGTTCAGAAATTATACACCAATAAATATTCTATTTTTATCCCTTGTGGGTTTTGTATTATGCCTTGGCATATTCCTGCACCTTCCGGATAAATTAGATTCCGTCATTTTTGAACCTGCGCTTGGCAATCTATTGGGTGAAAATAATTTAATTAATCTTTCTCCGGCAACGAATGTCTTCATAACGCTCATATTGACCATTTTTCAGGCGACGATACTCAACCGGATCACAAGTCATTTCAACTTACTGGGAAAACCTAGTTTTTTGGTTGCGCTGATGTACATGACATTAGCCAGTTTATTTTTACCTTTTTTGGTTCTGTCGCCTACGCTTATTTGTAACTTTATTTCGATCTGGATGCTGAGCAAATTGCTCTCGTTGTATCGTCAGACAGATGTGAAAGCGGAAATGTTCGATCTGGGTATGATTGTCGGCATAGGAAGTCTCATTTACTTCCCTTTTTTGAGCATGTTCTTCTTGCTGTGGATCAGTCTACTCATATTCAGACCCTTCAACTGGCGTGAATGGATCACACCACTTTTGGGATTGGCCACAGTCTATTTTATACTTGCGGTCATCTACCTATGGGTAGGCAAAATGGAACTATTTTACACGATATGGTTGCCGTTCACTTATAAATTCCCTACGGCTATCCGTATTCAATTGCTCGATTATTTGGTGTTGGTCCCCGTACTCTTTACGCTGATCCTTTTTCTATTGATCCTTAAAGATAATTTTTTCAAAAGTATTGTCCACATCCGAAAGTCCTTCCAATTGTTGTTTTTCATGTTATGTCTGGCTGTGGCTTCCTTTTATTGGAACAAGAAATTGACTGAGGCCCACTTTTTACTCTGTGCTCCTCCAATCGCCATTTATATGGCATATTACTTCACCTATGCCAAAAAGAAATGGTTTTTTGAGATTATATATGCCATCATCGCCCTCACAATAATCTACTTTCAGTTTTTCTAACAAACTGTACAGCAAGTGTTTAACCTTTTTTAACAAAATCGGCTTAACAAGCTCATAAAAATTGAATAGTTTTGTATGCGAATAAAAGCAAAGAACATTTAATTACAGGAGTCAAAAAACTCAAAGATTTCACTAAAAACTAAATAAACATTAGTTTCTCAATTTTATAGGTTGACCATGCAGAAACGCTTTATAAGCTCTCTAAGAAATAAATCACTCCAACTGTTGTTAGCAGGTGGAATTTTAGCTAGTTCTACTACCGCATTTGCCCAAAAAACGACATCCGCATCCCCTTATTCTCAATTAGGAATAGGTCAGATCCGTGAAGATTTATTACCTCAATACAGAGCTATGGGGGGTATCAATACAGCTATCCGTACATTAGATGGCGTCTTTTACAACACCAACCCCAGTAATCCGGCGTCTTATTCCGCTGCACGCTACAGCGTCTTTGACGCAGGTCTGTATGGCAATTACACACAACTTAAATCAACAACGAAATCTGATAATACGGCCGACTTTGCCTTTAGTCATATTACCATGACTTTTCCGATGAAAAAATTTGGTGGTATCAGTATGGGAATATTGCCGTTCTCCGACGTGGGGTACCGGACAAGCTCACAGGAAGGTATCAACCAAGATGTTTATAATAAGGTGTTTACTGGTGAAGGAGGACTAACAAAAGCATACGCAGGTTGGGGCGTGCGTGTCTATAAAGGATTGAGCATAGGAGCGAATATGTCCTATCTCTTTGGTACATTAAACGACTTTAGCCGGGTTGAATTTCCAGTATCCTCCGGAGCTTTGAACCCACAACGTCAAAATAAACGCGAAATCCAAGGTATTATCTTTGATTACGGTCTACAATATGAACAACCCCTAGGCAAAGAGTATTCATTGACCTTTGGGTATTCAGGATCATTAAACAATGATATAAAGGAGCGAACAACAATCATTGATACAAGGACTTCGCCCTCATCGGATCCAGACAATCAAAATATCCCGTTGGATACAACCTACATGTCTGATCGGGTCAGTAGGCATTTGACCCTACCATTAAAACATAATGTAGGGGTAACACTTGCGCGAAATGGTCGCTGGTTAGTTGGAGCAGATTTTAAATATGCAGATTGGTCAAAGTTTCAGGTTAGGGATGGTGAAAATCGATTGCGTAAAAATTACGGTGTAGCCGTAGGTGGACAATTGACTCCGGATAGATCATCCCTCAAATACTTAAATCAAGTAGACTATCGTCTTGGATTTAGATACAACAAAACCCAATACTTTCAAGGTGGCGAGAATATCAACGACATGGCTGTTACTGTTGGTATAGGCTTACCGCTAGCGAGAACCAGCTATTCAACTGCTTTCTCCAAAATCAATTTCTCAGCAGAATTTGGGCAGATGGGTAAAGTATCCAATGGCCTGTTACGTGAACGTTATATCAACTTCAATATTGGCTTTACGCTAAATGACCGTTGGTTTAGAAGAAATCAATTTGACTAAGATAATGGTACGCAAAGTATCTGCACTATCCATATTTAAACATATATCGCCCCTGGTAATTCAATTTTTGCTAGGGGCGCTCTTATTGACCGCCTGTGAACCAGATCTAAAGGAGGTCGATCGGATTGCCAATTTAAAAAAAGAAGAAGCAGTGGATATATCGCGGCACGTCGATATCATCTACAGCGATTCAACCCGGGTCAAAGCCAATCTCACAGCACCCGAAATGCGTATCAAACACGATAGCACTGAAATTTACGAGTTTCCAAAAAGCATAAAAATTATTTTCTACGATGAAAACCTTAAGGAAACACAGCGTATTACATCTGATCATGCCGTCCGAAGGGAAAAAGATAAAGTAACAATCTTTACTAAAAATGTAGTTGTCACCATGGCTGATGGATCTGTCTTGAAAACCGAGGAAATTATCTATGATGAGGGAGCGAAAGATCCGAATAGAACCTTTTATAATAATCTTCCAGTTCAGGCATTCTTTAAGGACCAAAGGGGCAATCTACAGGGATCCTCTTTTAGTTCAGATAAGGATCTGTTGCACGCCAACATACAGAATGCAACTGGCGTTGTTATCATCCAGGACAATAATTTATTTCCATCCATAGGGCGGTAATAAATCACCTTTCTTACTTAAAATTCGGCAAGATCCGATGTATGGCTAGGCTAGGGATTAGATAGCGGGGAGCAAAAATGATGCTGCAACAGATCACTTACGGCATATCGCGACAGCTTGGTTATGATCACTTCTTATAAAAAATGGACCGATACAAATAGTTTTTAAATTTGTTTTATTACATTCAGGAAAATATTCCGTTTTTTTTTATAAAAATTGTATCTTGCACCGCATTTTGCTATGCTATGCATAAATTAACGAAATACAAGTATTTACACAATATAAACACAATAAGCAGACTATGGGATTAATGGGCTTTTTGCGAAACAAAGCTGGTGTCATCTTGACAGCAGCCATGGCTATCGCAATTTTAGCATTTTTACTAGGCGATGTCGTTCGAGGAGGCGCCCCTTTTTGGGCCAGACATCAAAATCGTGTAGGGGAAGTCAACGGAACTGAAATTGAATATCCTGCGTTCAACCAACAAGTAGAACAAGCAGAAGAAATGTTCAAACAACAAATGGGCGGCGCTGTTACCCCTCAGATGAGGACATATGCCGTACAACAGGTTTGGAACCAATTCTTATCCAGGGAGATCTTGAAAAAAGAGATCGAAAAAATCGGTTTGACAGTAGGTAAAGACGAATTAAATGATCTAGTAAAAGGGCCAAATCCTTCACCTCAGATCGTACAAGCATTTACCAATCCTCAAACAGGTCAGTTTGACCGTACACAATTAACAACTTTCATAAGCCAAGTAAACTCAGCGGGTAACCAAGCGGTATACGATCAATGGAACGCTTTGCTTGAAGGTGTGCAAGATGAACGCTTAAGTAGCAAATATGGCGAGTTACTTTCAAATAGTGTGTACGTGACTTCTTTGGAAGCCAACGAAGAATACCAAGAACGGAATAAATTGGCCAACTTCAAGTACATTCTTTTAGACTATGCTTCGGTAAAAGATGCTGAAGCCAAAGTAACTGATGCTGATTTCCAAGAATACTACAATGAACATAAAAATATGTTCAAAACACAGGAGGAAACACGTGCAATCCAATACGTTACTGTGGATGCAAAACCTCTTGCGAAAGATTCATTGGCTGTAAAAGAAGCAATCAACAAGCTAAAACAAGATCTTATTGTTGCGAAGGATGATTCATTATTTGCTTCCATCAATTCAGACAACAAATATCCATTCACCTATGTAAAAAAAGGTCAATTGAGTCCTTCTTTGGATTCTGTTGTCTTTAATGTAGCGACAGGTACGACGGTAGGCCCATTTCTTAACAATAGTGCTTACGAGATAGCGAAAGTAGTTTCAACTGTGGTAGGTCCAGATTCAGTAAAAGCATCTCATATCCTTTTGGATGCTACCGCAGAAGGCGGTGTTGACAAAGCTTTAGCAAAAGCGGATTCCATTAAAGGGTTGATCCAAAAAGGAGACAACTTCGCCGCATTGGCAGTTCAGTTCAGCAGTGACCAGGGCAGTAAAACAAATGGTGGTGAACTGGGTACGTTTACAAGAGGCCGCATGGTACCTGAATTTGAAAAAGCTGTATTCGAAGGTAAAACCGGAGATATTAAAGTCGTAAAATCTCAGTTTGGCGTACATATTATTAAAATCGAGAAACAGATCGGTACGGCGAAATACGCTAAAGTAGCGATCATCGACAAAGTAATCAATAGCGGTAAAGAAACCTTAAACAATGCCCATAGTAAAGCGACAGCATTCTTATCGGCAGCTAATGCGCAAAACTTTGCACAAGAAGCTAAAAAACTTGGTTTAGAAGCGCGTACCGCATCTCGCGTAACAGCGATGGATAATGTACTTGATGGTACGGAAGCGCCACGTGATTTGATAAAATGGGCTTTTGAAGCTAAAAAAGGTGATATCTCTGATAAAGTATTTGAAACTGAAACTTCTTATATCTTGGCGAGCCTAGTGGATGTACAACCTAAAGGAGCACTTTCTTTGGATGCCGTAAAAAAAGATATCGAGCCTGCTGTTAAAAACAAAGTTAAAGCTCGCGTCTTAAAAGAAAAATTTGCCAAAGCTTTAGCTGGAGCCTCTTCAATTGATCAAGTGGCTCAAAAAGTGGGTAAATCTGCTATTCATGTAGAGAATGTGGTATTTGCCAACCCTGTTATTCCGGGCGTAGCCTTGGAAAATGCGGTGGTAGGTACAGTATTCGGACTTCAACCAAACAAACCTTCGAAAGCAATAGAAGGAAATACAGGTGTGTATGTCGTGCAAGTGAATGGTTTCACAAACCCATCAGCGATCTCTGACATCAATGGACAAAAGAAACAAATGCTTGCAGCCAAAGCGCAACGTGCTTGGGGATCAATTTTCCGTGCATTACAAGATAAAGCTGAAATCATTGACAATAGAGTGAAATTCTTTTAGAAGATTTTTAAGTAAATTTGTAGCCGGACGAATTATCGTCCGGCTTTTTTTGATATAATAGCTATGGAAATTCAAACAAATATTGTCAATAAAGTTGCGCAAAGTGGATTAATAACTGTTGACTTGGCGGATTATCATCCGAAGACCGACAATGTCCTATATGATATTAAGGATAATTTGTTCCATGGTCTGATGTTACGGGAAAAAGATTTCCGCGAGTTCATCAAAACACATGACTGGTCACAGTATACCGACAAACATGTTGCAATCACGTGTACGGCAGATGCTATCATACCTACCTGGGCTTATATGCTTCTGGCAAATAAGTTGGAGCCCTACGCTTCAACAGTTATCTTCGGAGATTTAGATGAGCTCCTACGCATACAGTACGCCGCCGCTATCGACAAAATTGACATGGAGCAGTTCCGTGATCAACGGGTAGTTGTGAAGGGTTGTGGAGATACGTTTATTCCGGAATCGACATTTGTTCAGTTCACGGTGAAACTTAGCAAAGTAGCTAAAAGTATTATGTACGGGGAACCTTGTTCAACAGTTCCAGTTTTTAAAAGAAGTCCTCAAGCCCCAAAAGCGGCTGACAAACAAGTATAAGTAGCTGGCTTATGTGGGTTTCATCACCTTAAAAAGACAATTTATTCTGATGAAATTAACATTTCTTTTCAAACAATTTTCGTAAACTTACGTACATGAAACTTATATCGACATTGCTCCTATACTTATCAGTTTTTGTAAGTACAGTTTTCGCTCAGGATTTACCCCATTTAAAGGAATCTGCATTTAAAGGTGGAGAGAAATTAAAGTACAAACTCCGCTATGGCATAATTTCGGCAGCAACGGGAACGTTGACTGTCGGTGATACGAAAGACGGATTTGGGAATCCCTCTTTTCATCTGTATGCTGCAGGTAAAACAGCTGGAGCATTTGCCATTTATACTGTACGAAACGAATATAATTCATATATCAATAGTAAGACATTCTTGCCTTACTATTATACGGAAAACATCCGTGAAGGTGGCTACAGAAGGAACGACAAAGTGCGTTTCAATCAGCAAACTCATACGGTGGTCGGTAACAAGGGAACATTTACATCCAAGGTGGACCAGACGTTTGATTTGCTATCTTCCTATTATTTTGCGCGCAATTTGGATTTAAGCTCGGTAAAGCCCGGGGAATCCTTTAAACTGACCTATTTCTTGAATGATGAAATAGCTACCCTGGGCATTCAATATATTGGAATCGAAAAAATAAAAACAGAATTGGGCACATTGGAGTGCCTTAAATTCAGTCCCGAAATTAAACCGGGGCGTATCTTTAAAAAAAATAGCAAGCTTTACCTTTGGGTAACCAACGATGGTAACCGCATTCCAGTGAAGGCCAATGTCGATATATTAATTGGCTCTGTCACTTTAGAACTTCTGGAAGCAAGCGGACTAAAATATAAATTGGGCCAAAAAGCAAGCTACTCAAAATAAATAGAATGATTGAAGTAGGAAATGTATTGGTACACGAAGATCTGATCAATAATGACTTTGTGTGCAATCTATCAAAATGTAAGGGAATCTGTTGTATCGAGGGGGACTCGGGTGCACCTTTACTAGAAAGCGAAAAGGCAATTCTGGAGGAGATATATCCAAAGGTAAAACCCTATATGACAGAGAAGGGAATCGAGGCCATCGAGGAACAAGGCAAATATGTCGTCGATGTAGATGGTGATCTAACCACAACATGCGTTGATGGCAATAAAGAATGTGCGTACGTAACCTGGGAAAATGGGATCACCAAATGTGCAATCGAGAAGGCTTACGAGCTTGGGGAAATACACTGGCGGAAACCTGTTTCCTGCCACCTCTATCCTATCCGTACAACGCATTATCCAGAATTCGACGTGCTTCATTACGACCGTTGGCATATCTGCAAGGATGCATGTAGCTTTGGCAAAGAACTCCAAGTGCCGGTATATAAATTTTTGAAGGATCCCCTGATCCGTACATATGGTGAAGAATGGTACAAAAATCTTGAACAAGCAGTCGATGAGTTGTAACAAAATTACTATCTTTAAGCTTTAACTTTTTGGTATTTCATTCCAATTCATGTCAAAATTAAAAGAGATCCAACGCCCTATTACCCACGAACTTGAAGCTTTTGAAAAGAAATTCAAAGCGTCGATGAAAAGCTCCGTTCCCTTGTTGGATCGTATTACACAATACCTGATCAAACGCAAAGGCAAACAAATGCGCCCCATGTTTGTCTTTTTCTCAGCGGGCATCTGCAATGGGATTAATGAGTCGACTTATCGGGGTGCTGCCCTGGTGGAATTATTGCATACTGCTTCCTTGGTTCATGATGATGTCGTTGATAACTCTTACGAACGAAGAGGTTTCTTTTCCATCAATGCCCTCTGGAAAAACAAGATTGCGGTGCTGGTCGGTGATTTTTTGCTTTCAAGAGGTTTGCTGCTTTCGGTAAAACATCAAGATTATCACCTGCTAAAAATTGTTTCGGAAGCAGTGGATCAAATGAGTGAAGGGGAATTGCTTCAAATTGAAAAAGCACGCAAACTGGATATTGAAGAGTCCATCTACTTTGAAGTTATACGTAAGAAAACAGCTTCATTGATTGCTTCTTGCTGTGCCTGTGGATCCGCTTCATCCAATGCTGATCAAGAGACGGTGGAGAAACTGCATCAATTTGGTGAGAAAATTGGTATTGCTTTTCAGATTAAGGATGACTTATTCGATTTTGGATTAGATGATGTGGGCAAGCCATTAGGCAATGATATCAAAGAGAAAAAAATGACCCTGCCCTTGATTCATGCCTTAAATCAGACAAGCTCCAGCGAAAAGCGGCGGATTATCAATCTGGTTCGAAACCATAACGATGATCCAAAAAAGGTTGCTGAAGTGATCGATTTTGTACGCAGCAGTGGCGGACTTGAATATGCAACAGATAAAATGCTGGAATATCAGCAAGATGCCTTTCGCATCCTGGAGGATTTTCCAGATAATGAATACAAACAAGGATTATTGCATTTGGTAAAATATACAACAGAAAGAAAAAAATAATGAGTCACGAATTAATGTTTTTTGGAGGTTTCTTAATCTTCATTGCACTGATGCTAGCCATTGACCTTGGACTATTTTCCAAGGGTGATAAGCCTGTTAGCTTAAAGACGGCAGCAATTATGAGCGCAGTATGGGTACTGTTCTCGTTAGGCTTCTATTGGCTACTACGCCACTATGGGTTTGAATTGCATAATATCCATGATTTAAATCATCTACAAGAGGTCATCACCAAACATCACCACGAGATCAAAATTATTCCCGGCGATCTTGCTGCAAGTTTAGACATCTATAATAAAAACCTGGGCTTGGAATATTTAACGGGATATGTTGTTGAATATGCGCTCTCGGTGGATAATATTTTCGTGATGGTATTGCTTTTCACCTCATTTGGGATTCCCGAACGATATTACCATAAAGTCTTGGTATGGGGGATTCTAGGAGCGATTATTATGCGGTTTTTGTTTATATTCCTAGGTGCAACATTGATCGCCAAATTCGGCTGGATCTTATATGTTTTTGGTGCATTCCTGGTCTTCACAGGTGTCAAGATGTTTATCAACCGCAACCAAGAGGAAGAAGTCGATCCGCAAAACCACCCTGTTGTCAAATTTGCCTCTAAATATTTTAAAGTAACACCAAAATTGGATGGTGGTCATTTTTTCCATATCGAAAATGGGGTAAAATACATGACACCCTTATTTTTGGTTTTATTAGTGATTGAATTCACCGATCTTATTTTCGCAGTGGATTCTATTCCTGCTATTTTCTCGGTGACCAAAGATCCGTACGTGGTATTCTTCTCGAATATTTTTGCCATCCTGGGATTGCGTTCTATGTTCTTCTTACTGGTGAATATTATTCATAAGTTCCAATATCTAAAGGTGGGTTTGGCTTTTCTATTGGTCTTTATTGGTTTAAAGATGTTATTGCATCATTGGTTGGCAGAAGTAGGTTTCACCACCACCCATTCATTAATTGTCATCATCGGTATACTGGCATTAAGTATTATTGCTTCACTCCTCTTTCCAAAACATAAGGAACTTGCCGAGTAATCCTATAAACAAAAGGGTCGTAATTTGTACGACCCTTTTGTTTATCAATATTTTAGCGCAGCTCTCCTCATGCATCCAGCTGATATAGATGTATAAATTGCGCCCTTTTTTTAGGAACAATTATTTTACAGACGATTTTACCGTACTAAATTTAATTTATTTAATTTAGCACCACTTTAAATTAACAAAATACTAACAAATGAATTGGAATAAATCGATTGTACTAGCTGCGTCACTTTTTGCAGCTTCATTCCAAGTACAAGCCCAGGACAATTTGATCAATGCGTTAAAAGCAAATCAAAATGACAATAGCAAATCCGGATTTACGTTTACAGAAGTTATCAATTTAGGGAACACTTCGATCAAAGATCAAGGTTCTTCGGGTACATGTTGGTCTTATTCAGGAAACTCTTTTTTAGAATCCGAGATGATCCGTATGGGTAAGCAGCCTGTGGAGATCTCTCAGATCTATACCGCACGTAATACATACTTAGATAAAGCACGGACTTATGTGCGTCTTCATGGCGGATTATCATTGGGTGAAGGCGGACAATTTCACGACGTACTAAATTCATTCCGTAAATACGGGACAATGCCTCAATCGGCGTATACAGGCCTTCACTATGGTAGCACACGCAATAACTTTGGAGAAATGACTTCCATGTTGGATGCGATGTTAGGTTCAATTGTAAAAGGAAAAGCACTGACACCAAACTGGGAAAAAGCTTATACGGCAGCAATGGATTCTTACTTGGGAGAAGTGCCAGAAAAATTTGATTACAATGGTAAATCGTATACACCACGTACGTTCGCTGATCAGGTAATTGGTATCAACCCGGATGATTATGTTGGTATAGCCTCAGTTACTGATCATCCGTATTACAGCCAATTTGTTCTGTTAATTCCAGACAACTGGTCATTTGACCGTTTTTACAATGTTAAAATGAATGATTTAACGGATATCATTGATAATGCATTACAAAAAGGTTATACAGTTGCTTGGGCGACTGACGTGTCGGAAAAAGGATTCTCATGGAAAAATGGGGTCGCTTATGTTCCAGAAAAACCGTTCGAGCAAATGAGTGAGCAAGAAAAGGCAAGCATGTTCGTTGGTCCTAAACCAGAAATGAAGATTACGCCAGAAGAAAGACAGAAAGCTTTCGACAATTGGCAAACAACAGACGATCACGGCATGCATATTGTAGGTCTGGTAAAAGATCAAAACGGCAAAGAATATTATATTGTTAAAAACTCTTGGGGGACATCCAATGATTACAAAGGATATCTATATGCTTCCAAAGAATTTGTCCGTTATAAAACAACGTCTTTGCTGTTACATAAAGATGGTTTGACAAAAGATTTAAAATCTAAGATAAATATTAAATAAGCGATATACCCATCGTTTAAAACACCTCTGAAATTAATAGTTCAGAGGTGTTTTTGTTTTCAGATTAATTTGATAACTTAAACATAATTATAAATCTAGTTGTTCAGTGAGTATGAGAAGTATAATCGCATTATGTCTTACGATTTTATTTGGGAATTTAGCACAGTCCCAGACCAAAGGGGTGAAATTTGTAGAAGGATTAAGTTGGAAACAGGTCAAAGAAAGAGCGAAGGCAGAAAATAAGTTTATCTTCGTGGAATTTTTTGCAACCTGGTGTGGCCCGTGTCAATACATGAGCAATGAAATTTTCCCACTGGAGCAGGTGGGCCAGCCCATCAATCAAAATTTTATCAGTGTCAAAGTTCAGATGGATTCTACGGAAGCTGATAATGCTGCGACAAAAAAATGGTATGCTGATGCCCGCACCATTTCCAATGAATACAATATCCAGTCATTTCCAACTTTTCTGATCTTCAATCCGGACGCAGAAGCTGTACACCGTATCGTTGGCGCAAGTGATGCTCCCGAATTCGTCCAACATGTTACGGATGGACTATATCCCGAAACACAGTATTATACGCTATTAAAAAAGTTTGATAAGAGGCCACAGGATATTTATACAGCCAAACAAATGTTAAAAGCGGCCAATGTAGCCTATGACGAGAACACCGCTCGTAAAGCCGAAAACACATTAGCAAATTCTTTAGGTACTGACGAGCTTTTTAAAAAAGAAAATGTCCATATTCTATTAGCTGCCGCCAAGTTTACCAATTCAAAAGCCTTTAACCTAATTCGTAATAACAAGGAAAAAATAGACATTTTGCTGGAATCACCAGGGATTGCCAACCGTACTTTGGCTAACGTCGTGGTCAATGAACTCTTCCAAATTAAAATAGACGCCAAGCTTGAACCCAACTGGGACAGTTACCAAAGCGAGCTATCTGCAAAATATCCCGACATAGATTTTGTCCCGATGTTTAAAAAGATCAAAGCACACTACTATCTTCAGGTTAAGAATTATGTGGCTATGAAAAATACGATCAATGATTACTTATCATCTGAAGATTTCACAGCACATCAATTGAACACGTTTGCCTGGACGATCTTTAATAACAGCAGTGACCCGGAATGTATCGATGCCGCAATCAGCTGGAGCAAAAAGTCAATCATGGAAGATCCCAGTTCGGCATTCTTAGATACATACGCCAACCTACTTTATAAAAAAGGAGAAAAAGATAAAGCGATCAAGTGGCAAAATAAAGCCGTAGAGATGGCCAGCGATGATGATCGTCCGATCTATCAGGAGACCTTGGACAAAATGACCAAAGGGATAAAAACCTGGGAAAATTAGAGCTCCGCTTTCACGGATCCCGCGCATGACTTTTTAAAGAATATGCTTTAATGGAATGGCCGGTTCTTTAACATGTGGAATGTAAAATTCGGGGGCACTCCCTCGAGGAAATTGCCTTATTTTATTGATCCGGATTTTTAATTCGACGAATCCATCGATGAATGTTTTAAAATAGTAAACTCTTTGGTTAATTTTTTTTTACAATATTTTTCTTGATCGCAATTTTAATTCCGTAAATTAACACTTAAATATCAACGGATTATGAAAAAGTTAATTTTAATATTATTCCTGATTCCAACGCTCCTATTTGCGCAGAGTGAAGGTGTAAAATTTGAGCATGGTCTCAACTGGAATCAGATCAAAGAAAAAGCCGCCAAAGAAAACAAATTTATTTTTGTGGATTGTTTCACCACCTGGTGCGGCCCCTGTAAGTATATGGCAAGTACAATTTTTCCACAGGCTAAAGTGGGTGATTTCTTCAATGCAAAATTTATCAATGCCAAAATCCAAATGGATAAAACCAAGGATGACAACGAGGAAATAAAATCCTGGTATGCCGAAGCAGATCGTTTTGCCAAAGATTATAAAGTAAAAGCTTACCCGACTTTCTTGGTCTTCGACGCGAAAGGCAATCTTGTCCACCGCATTGTCGGTGGCGGAGAAGCAGATGCTTTTATCGCTAAAGCCCAAAAAGCACTGGATCCAAACACGCAATATGAAACTCTATTGGCAAAATTCAATGCTGATCCCCAAAATATATCGATTGCAAAGGCCATGGCTGAAGCAGCGAAAGAAGCTTATGACCAAGAAACTCAGGCAAAAGCAGAAGGCGTTGTATTAGCTTCGCTATCAACGGATCAGATTTTTAAAAAAGAAAATGTTAGCTTGCTACTTTCCGCAGCTAAGGTGGTTGATTCCAAAGCGTTCAACTTAATCAAAGATAATCCAGCTAAATTTGATGCCGTTAGCGAAAAAGTAAAAGCAAACGATTTCTTGGCACAGTTACTCGTCAGCAATGCTGTAAACAGCAAAATTCAAGCGAAAGAAGCCATAGATTTTACCGCTATCGAAAAAGAGCTGGCTCAGAAATACCCAACAATCAATACGGAAAAGGCCAGTCTGGAAATACAACCGCGCTATTTCTCTTATACCAAAAACTATCCCGGTTTAAGAGACAGTTTTAATAAGTATATCGAAAAATATGGTTCAACGATCACAGCAATGGAATTAAACCAGATGGCTTGGTCCATCTTTGAAAACTGTGATGATCCAGCTTGTTTAAAAGCAGCTTCAGAATGGAGTAAATTATCGCTTGAAAAAGCAAAAGATACACCGATGTACTTGGATACCTTTGCAAATCTTCTTTATCGTCTAGGGGAAAAAGATCAGGCAATCAAAACACAGGAGAAAGCCATCTCACTTTTGACCGCTAATGATAAAAAAGAGGATTATGTAGCAACGCTTCAAAAAATGAAAAAAGGCGAAAAAACCTGGGAATAATTCCTATCCCAAATAAAATATAAAGTCCAGATCAAGCTTGTTGATCTGGACTTTATATTTTATTTGGGTAAAGCTATCTACAGCCAAAAGCAGACTGCAGACCATTCCTCCGATATTCTTATTTTAATTCTTTGACACCCATATTCCAGAGTGCAAAAGCATACTTGTCAACCGTACTATTGATCAACACTTCAGTAGACCGGCCAGCACCATGTCCTGCCTTTGTTTCGATACGGATCAACACCGGATTAGCACAAGCCTGTTTGGCCTGTAATTCGGAGGCAAACTTATAAGAGTGCGCCGGAACAACGCGGTCATCATGATCACCGGTCAATACCATGGTTGCCGGATAACAAACACCTGCTTTCACATTGTGCACGGGTGAATACGCTTTCAGGTAATCAAACATCTCTTTGCTGTCGCCGACTGTACCATAATCGTAGGACCAACCAGCACCAGCAGTGAAAGTATGATAACGCAACATATCCAATACCCCGACCTCTGGTAGCGCCACTTTAGCCACTTTAGGGTCGATGGTCATTGTCGCGCCAACAAGCAACCCACCATTGGAACCGCCTGACAAGGCCGTATATTCAGGCGAAGTATAGCCATTCTCCTGTAGATAATGTGCTGCTGCAATAAAATCGTTAAATACATTTAGCTTATTGAACTGTCTGCCGCCATCATGCCACTTTTGACCGTATTCACCGCCGCCGCGCAAATTTGGAACAGCATACACCCCACCATTTGCCAACCAGACCGCAACAGAAGTACTGAAAGCTGGAGTCAGGCTGATATTAAATCCACCATAACCGTAAACAATTGTTGGATTTTTGCCGTTCAAAACCAGTCCTTTCTTATAGGTAATAATCATGGGCACTTTCGTTCCGTCCTTGGAGGTATAAAACACCTGCTTCGATTCATATTGATTACTGTCAAACTTGACTTTCGGTTTGATATAAAGAGACGATTGCCCGGAATTGACATCAAACTTATAACTCGATGAAGGCGTAATATAATTCGAGAATCCAAAGTAGATTTCCTTTTCCTTTTTCTTACCCGAAAACCCACTCGCAGTCCCGACACCCGGCAATTCGATTTGTCTGATTTTTTTACCTGTATAATCGTATTGGATCACAACAGAGACAGCGTCCTTCAAATAATTTGCGAATAGATAACCACCGCCCGTGCTGATCGAAAGTACATTTTCAGTTTCAGGAATGACATCTTTCCAGTTTTCCTTGCCCGGTTGTTTTAGATCAACTTTCACCAAGCGGTTGTTGGCCGCCTTATAATTTGTCTCCAATAAAAAGGTATCGCCGATATTATCGACCACGCCCGTATTTGCATCAAAATGATCCTGTAGGCAAATAATTTTGCTATTGGGTTGACTCAGATCCTGGTAATACAGTTCATTTCCGGTTGTTGTATTGGCGGCAGAGATAATCAGATAACGTTGGTCATCCGTCAATGAAGCACCGACATAACGTCTTGGTGTCGCCGAACCGCCGAAAATTAACTGATCTGTAGATTGTGCTGTTTTGAGTTTATGATAATACAATTTATGCTGATCGGTCTTCTCGGATAGTTCCGATCCCTTGGGTTTATCGTAACTGGAATAATAAAATCCGTCGTTACCCTTCCAGGCGATCCCAGAAAACTTCACATCGACAAGTGTCTCTCCTACTGGGGCTTTATCCTTGGCATTCAATACAATTACTTTTCTCCAGTCTGAGCCGCCCTCAGAGATCGAATAAGCAACCAAACTTCCGTCCTTTGAAAAAGAAACATCGGCCAGGGAAGTCGATCCATCTTTTGAAAACGTATTTGGATCAAGAAAAATCTCTTCCACACCATTCTCGCCTTGCTTACGGTAAAGAACGGAATGTTGTTGAAGCCCATTATTCTTAAAGAAATAGGTATAGGCCCCTTCTTTGAAAGGCGTTCCTATTTTCTCGTAATTCCAGATTTCCGTTAATTGTTCTTTCAACTTCGATCGGAAAGGAATCGTATTTAGATAATCAAAAGTGACTTTATTTTCAGCCTGGACCCAACTTTTAGTTTCTGCTGATCGATCATCTTCCAACCAACGATAGGGGTCTGCTACTTTCTCTCCCCAGAATTCGTCTACGACAGAGCCCTTACTAGTCGTTGGATATTTCAATTGTTGTCCACAAACCGTCGTTGCAGTGCCAGTCATACCGATCATCATCAGAATAAGGCCAATTTTTTTATTTATCATAAAAAACTTTATACTTGTTTCATCCAAAAATAACAAATATAATTTCAGATTTCATAGAGATGGTTTAAAGTAATGTCATTATTACGGATCTTAAAAAACAATTCAACCCCGTAACCAAAGAGCAGGTATTAGCATTGAGGGAATATCCCGGATCGTTATTTTTACATCCGCTGAATTTTTTTTAGCTTTATTTAAATCTTCTAAATTATTCAACAATGCGCAAAAGAATCGCTTTCCTTTACTTGGTCATATCCATTTCTGCTATTGGTGTGAGTCAAGCGCAGCAGCTTTCGATGGATCAGCACTATCGTTCCACCCCCACTAAGGTGAACAACCTTATCCATACCAAACTTGATGTCCACTTTGATTATAAAAATCAATTTTTGAACGGAAAAGAATGGGTCACGCTACAACCGCATTTCTACCCAACGGATTCACTGCGTCTAGACGCCAAAGGCATGGATATCAAGAAAATTGCGTTGGTCAATGGTCAACAGCTCGTTCCTTTAAAATATACGTACGAAAATAATTCCCTTCTGATTAGACTGGACCGCAATTACCTTTCAAATGAGAAATATACGATATACCTTGATTATACGGCCAAACCAAATCTATTAAAAGCACAAGGCAGTGCGGCAATTAATGATGCAAAAGGGCTTTATTTTATCAATCCCGATGAAAGCATGCCGAATAAACCGCGGCAGATCTGGACTCAGGGCGAGACAGAGGCATCTTCAGCCTGGTTTCCTACAATTGACCGTCCAAACCAGAAGACAACAGCCGAAATATCCATGACTGTTTTGGACAACTACACCAGTCTATCCAATGGTGCCCTGGTCAATCAGCAAAAAAATAACGACGGAACACGTACCGATACCTGGAAAATGGATCTCCCACATGCACCCTACCTGTTTATGATGGCCGTTGGAGATTTTAAGATCTATCACGATAAATACAATAATATCCCTGTTGATTATTACCTGGAACCGAAGTATGCGCCTTATGCGAAAGATATCTTTGGTAAAACTCCGGCCATGATGGATTTCTATGGTAAAACCTTAGGCGTTCCTTACCCTTGGAACAAGTATGCACAGATCGTCTGTCGCGATTATGTTTCTGGCGCCATGGAAAATACCACGGCGACCTTACATGGTGAACATGTTCAAAAGACCAAACGAGAACTTTTGGATGACAACGAAGAAGGCACCATTGCGCATGAGCTGTTCCATCAGTGGTTTGGTGATCTGGTGACGGCCGAATCCTGGTCCAACCTAACGATGAACGAATCTTTTGCAACCTTTGGTGAAATCATCTGGCATGAACATGATGGAGGGAAGGAAAAAGGCGATAAATCTAGATTTGAAAAACTACAATCATACCTCAAATCAACACTAAATGGTAATAGTCCAGCACTTGCGCGATACTATTACCACGACAAAGAAGATATGTTTGACAATATCAGCTATGCGAAAGGTTCGTTGATATTATATGCCTTAAAACAACAGATGGGCGATATGGCGTTCTATCAATCACTCAAAAAATACTTAACCGAAAACTCCTTCAAAACGGGGGAGCCACAACAGTTGCGCCTTGCAATGGAAGAAGTTACGGGTAAAGACTGGGCTCCGTATTTCAACCAGTGGTATTACAAAGGTGGTCATCCGATCCTCAAAGTAACCCGCAAAAATGAGAACAATATGCTTGTCCTCAACATCGATCAAGTGCAAGATTCCGCGGTTCAAACGTTCCAATTACCGCTTGTTATTGACATTTATACCAAGGAAGGCAAAATCAGCAAGACGGTACAGCTCAACCAACGCACCACGCAGTTTACTATTCCCCTAGCAAGTGCCCTCGAATTTATTGATATCGATCCCGAAAAAACACTGGTCGGCGAGATCCGTATCGATAAAACCGAAGCCGATTATCGCTATCAATATGAACATGCTCCTTCTTTTGCCAACCGTGTTGCTGCAGTATTATTTGCCTTTAAAAATCCAAAAACCAAATTTGGACAAGAGTTATTGACACAGGCATTGGCTGACAGCGATCCCGACCTTGTAGCGATGGCTATTCAGGGGATTGAGCTAACCGATCCAACTGTACACAAATCGACAGAAAAATTGATCGCATCGCTGGCCGAGAAATCAACAGCATCAATTATACGTGCATCAGCGATCGCTAAACTGGCTGGACTAAAAAGTAAAAAATATGAAACCCTGGTATTGAACGGTCTAAAAGATCAATCCTATATGGTTATTGCCAGCACATTAATGGCCATTAAAGCGAACTATCCTGCGCGGCTACAACAGGCACTCAAGCGCGTTGATGCAGATGCAGCTGAATATCTAAAGGCTCACATCGCAAACCTATCCAAATCATAAAATATATTGTGGGAGCGAATTTTGTATTCGCTTCCATTTTCTTTAGATTTGGGCACATGTCAACAAGAAAAAAAATCTATTTTGCCTCAGACTTCCACCTGGGATCCCATCCAGTGGAACGTTCGCGCGAAAGAGAACGGTCTATTATTCAGTGGCTCGACGAGATCAAAGTTGATGCCGCACAACTCTACCTTGTTGGCGATATTTTCGATTTTTGGTTTGAATATGCAACTGTAGTACCGAAAGGTTACATCCGTTTTTTGGGCAAACTAGCGGAAATTGCCGACCTCGGCATCGCAATTACGTTATTCAAGGGCAACCACGATATGTGGATGTTTGATTACCTCAAGAAGGAATTACACGCACAGATCATTGACAATGAGCTGGAACTTGAACTCGACAACAAACGTTTTTATATTCACCATGGCGATGGCTTAGGTTCGGGTGACTACAAATATAAATTGCTCAAGAAAGTATTTCGGAGCCGTATCTGCCAATGGTTATTTGCACGATTGCATCCCAACCTAGGGATAGGCATCGCCACCCGATGGTCCAAGCATAGCAGACTCTCCAATAATGAAGATGAGAAATTTCTAGGTGAAGACAAAGAATGGCTGATCGGTTACGCCAAGGAAATCGAGCGTAAACAACACCACGATTTCTATCTGTTTGGTCATAGGCACCTTCCCTACGATGTCCAACTGGGTACTGAAAGCCGTATTGTCAACTTGGGTGAATGGATCAATTACTATACCTATGCGGTATGGGATGGAGAAACCTTACGTTTGGAAAAATGGGAGAAAAAATCGTAATTTCCTTAGCAGACTGCTTGTTGGGCTATCATTTTTTACAGCCTGAAAGCATCAATAAACTGGAGCAGATCAGTGAAAAACTTATCTGCAAAAGGAATAATCTACTGATCAGACAAGATAAGATACAGAAAGACATTTATTTTTTGGCCTCCGGATTAGCCCGGGTCTATTACGAAACCGCAGATCGGCAGATCACACTGGACTTTGTCTCTCCTGGCGGGACACTCATCTCGATGAACAGCTATGTGCATGATACCCCCGGATACGAAAACATCGACCTTCTCGAAGATAGTATAGTCTATAAAATTGACCAAAAACAGCTTTTTGCTCTTTACGAAAGTGATATTGCTCTAGCCAACTGGGGAAGGAAAATGGCTGAACTGGAATTTATCAAAGCCGAACAGCGAACCATGTCCAAACTTTTTAATACGGCTCAGGAGCGTTATGCTGAACTGTTGAAGAAATATCCACAATACATACAACGGATCAAACTTGGCTACATAGCGTCCTATCTAGGGGTTAGCCAAGTGACTCTCAGCCGTATCCGGGCAAATATCCTTTCAAATTTTTAACATTTGTTAAAATTATTCTGCGGGAAAACCTAGAACTTTGTTCCTGAAACAAAAAAACAGAAATATGAATTGGGTATATTTAATTCTTGGCGGACTATGCGAAATTGGTTTTACCACCTGCTTGGGGAAAGCCAAGGATGCACAGGGCAATGCACAATGGCTTTGGTATGGAGCCTTTGTTGTTTTCCTATTCGCGAGTATGGGCTTGTTGATCAAAGCTACACAAACGCTTCCTCTTGGAACAGCCTACGCCGTATGGACCGGTATTGGTGCTGTCGGAACGGTTTTAATGGGTATTATCTTCTTTAAAGAACCAGCAGATTTCTGGCGCATATTCTTTATTTTCACACTGATTGCTTCCATTGTCGGCCTAAAAGCAGTTTCCTCTCATTAATAGCTGGCTAGGTAGTTCAAAAGCAACAAAATTTCCTTACTTTTGTACTCTCAATACTAATCTAGGTCATAAATTCCTAGAAGAAGCATTTTTGATATATGTTAGATAAATTACAAGCGATCAAAGAAAGATGGGAAGAAGTGGAAGCTGAATTAAGCAACCCTGATACCATGCAAGATATGAAACGTTTTGCCAAATTGAATAAAGAATACAAAGATTTGGGCAAAATCGTGGACCAATACCATATTTATAGAAATGTGGTCAGTAATATTGATACCAATAAGGACATCATCATGAACGAGAAGGATCAGGAACTTCGTGAGATGGCCAAGGAAGAATTGGATCTATTATTGGTTGAAAAGGAAGAAAAAGAAGAAGAAATCCGGTTGATGTTGATCCCTAAGGATCCGGAAGATGCCAAAAATGCCATTATCGAGATTCGTGGCGGAACAGGTGGTGACGAAGCGGCTTTATTTGCTGGCGACCTTTACCGCATGTATACCCGCTATTTTGAGACAAAAGGCTGGCGTAACGAGGTAATGGACGTGACCGAAGGTACTTCAGGCGGTTACAAAGAGGTTATCCTCAAAGTAATCGGTGAGGATGCTTATGGTCAATTGAAATATGAATCCGGAGTACATCGTGTACAACGTGTTCCCGATACGGAAACACAAGGCCGTGTACATACATCTGCAGCATCGGTAGCGGTATTGCCAGAAGCAGAAGAGGTGGATGTTGAAATCAATCCGGGAGATATTGAATTGCAAACCTCTCGTTCAGGTGGTGCCGGAGGGCAGAACGTGAATAAAGTGGAAACGAAAGTACAGCTTACGCACAAACCTTCGGGTATTGTTGTTGTTTGCCAAGTCGAACGCTCTCAATTGGCCAACCGCGAGCTGGCGATGGAGATGCTCCGCAACAAACTTTACGAACTTGAACTGAACAAAAAGAACGGTGATATTGCAGCAAAAAGAAAAACTTTGGTATCTACCGGAGACCGGTCTGCAAAAATACGCACCTATAATTATCCACAAGGTCGAGTGACTGAACATCGTATCGGTATGACAATGTACAACCTACCTGCTATTATGGATGGTGATATTCAAGGAATTATCGATGCACTGCAGTTTGCAGAGAATGCGGAGAAGATGAAAGACGGCCAAGTAGACTAGTTTTTTTTCAAAAAATCTTTGCAGATACGTAAACAAACGCTATATTTGCACACCTTCTGAGGAGAAGGGTTGAGGTCTGGTAGTTCAGCTGGTTAGAATACATGCCTGTCACGCATGGGGTCGCGGGTTCGAGTCCCGTCCAGACCGCTTCAAAAAAAGAGAGTAATCTCGGTAAGTTCTTTAACAAAATAAGTTTTTAAGATTTTTAGGTCTGGTAGTTCAGCTGGTTAGAATACATGCCTGTCACGCATGGGGTCGCGGGTTCGAGTCCCGTCCAGACCGCCAAAAATTATTAAAAACAACCTTTAAGATTTTAGGTCTGGTAGTTCAGCTGGTTAGAATACATGCCTGTCA